>ENA-UOJA01000331-UOJA01000331.1-human-gut-metagenome-genome-assembly--contig:-C19-NODE-331-length-47166-cov-8.038123_pt1 | contig 47166 bp, 76 predicted proteins | sample MGYA00242337_ERZ723884 | MGnify/ENA metagenome assembly ERZ723884
TAATGGGTAATATTATTATCCATATTATAGATAGTAATTAACACAATATTAACAAATGGATTATTTGAATATATTTATAAGGGGATGGGTATGAAATCTGCCCCTTTTTACCCACGAAAAATAAAAACATTCAAATCAATAATTTACGATGAAAAACGTGGGGAAACCAACCTTCCCCACAACCTGCCCCACGGGCAAAAATTTACCCCACGAGCACGTTTTTTAACGCATTCATGTTGACGTGGAAACATCGTTGATGTAGATTGAACTCATCGAAACAAACGAGGGTGAAGAGATGAAAGAAGAAACCACGTACAGCATCGACCAGATGAAGTTGTTCAGCGATATATGCATGGCATTGTCACAACAGGTTCCAAGCCTTCCTGCTGACATGCGTTCAAATGCAATCATTGATGCAGCAAACATGATTTGCGAGGCATATGCGATGACTGAAGATGAATATAAGGCATCGAAGAAATGACAGGCGCATCATTTGAACTCATCGCCAGTCTGGTTATCGTGGCTGGCATCATTATCGCAGTGGCAGTTTCTAAATCAGGGTATAAGGGGTAATAAATGGCAAAGACTATCTATCGTCGCGAGAAGCTGGAACAAAAACTCGGCCATGTTGGCGCGCAAAATTTCATGAGTAAGCAGGTGGAGCGAGCGGTTAACTCTCCACGATGCTCGAAGGTGTGTCGTGTATGGCACAGAGATGGCGATAAACGCGTTCTGGACGAGGTAATTATCTCTGTACAGGCAAACTATCATCTTTGATGTGTTTTATTGAGTTGTAAACGATTCAGCTATGTATGCGGTGATGATATGGCAAAAGTAAAAACATATGAGTTCTGGTTTGTGCAGAACAAAATGTATGCGTGCAAGACAATCAAGCGAGCTCACTGGTGGAACAAGTGGCTAATCCTGTCTGGCTTCATCGTGCTGGAAAAGCGCAAATTCAAAGCGATTGACATCACCGATGAGGAGGCTCACACAATCGCAAAGGTTGAATTTGAAGAAGATGGTTATTACGAAGAAATAATGGAGGTTAGGATATGAGTGAAGTTAAAACATACGCAGTAAACTGCAACGACGCGTGGCTTAATGCAGATGGCGATGACATCTATGGCTCATATGTTAAGTATGCTGATTACATGACTCTTGCAACAAAGCTCGATTTAGCTGAGCGTGCTTGCGCAGCTCTGGCGGCGGAGAATGCAGCACTTAAGGACATAAACGAGTGGTGCAAAACAGATGCATTCAGCAACATGTATCGTGAGTTTAAAACAGCAGAAGCTGTTGGTTGTTGCAACATTGACTGCATGCATGACGCAATGGTGGTCGCAATTATGCATGCACCCGGAGTACAAGCCACCGATGCTTTCCTTGCTGAAACTGAACGTAAAGCAATCAGAAAGTTCATTAACAGCATTGAACACATCCTGCGTGACAAGTTGTCGCCGTATGACACCGAAGTGATGCTTGAGTCTATGCGTATTTTTCTTGAGGAACAGGTTGGATAACAAAAATGAATGATTTATTTGAAGAGCTAAAACATCACGAACTAACAAAAGTTAATTTCATAGCTAATCGATATAAGGTTGTCGCACTTGGTGGTGAAGAGATTTCAACATCAACACCTGAACTGATGGTTAAGCTGCTGCGTTCTTTTCGTGTTTCTGGTGCTGAAGAAGACACCACTAGCCAGCAATTCGAAAGCATCAGCAATTGCAAGCATCACTTCATCAACGGCACTTGCGTAGAGTGCCTGCAAAGTGAATAACTACCTGTTCATATTAATTATCAGTGCGCTATATGTGGCGCATGCTTTAGTGGAGATGTATGGATGAGCAATAGATATATTTATCACTATAATGCAATGTCTGTAGGTGGCGCGTCATCAGTGTCTGGCATTGCTCAGTTGATGTTCAGGATTAAATCGCAAGAAGACGTTGAGATGCTGAAGAGTTTGATTAACAGTGATGGGTTCACGGCAGTATCAATCACATCTCTTTTATACCTCGGACGGGAGAATGACGACGAAAAGTACGACGCAAAAAAATTCGACCAGGCGTTTTTGATTAACAAATTCTACGAGCGCTATCCGCTTTCTGAATTTAAGAGCGATTCAGAGCGAGCCGAGGCGCTTGGTTACTTCATGGCTGGCGCAGAACTACAGCGCCATGGAAAGTTCATAGAATACAATGATGATGATAGCGATGATTACTAAGCACCAACGACGCCGATACACCGCTGGCGCTAAAATCTTCCTTGCTGTGTATGCATTGGCACTGGTAGCGGCTATTGCAGGGGTTGTGCATTATGTTTGACGATATCAGTGACGCAATGGAATTCATGCGGAAGCGATACTGGGACGGAATGATGACATGTCATTACATGATGGTGCAGCTCAGCAATCGCATTGAGGTTGTGCCAGATAACGGCGTGCATGACATTAAGTGCATGTGCTCAACGAGGGCTTTCGCTAATGCAAACAACTAAGCAGAAAGTCTGGCACCTCGCAAAGCAGCACGAATTAGACGACTTCATCGCAAAGGTTGCAAAGACATTCCCTGACGCGCTTGAAATCGTTCACGTGCAGACTCGTGATGAAAATGCATGGTGCTATGCTGGCAAGCGTGATAATCATGGTGTACAATAAACGCATAACCACCATTGCTTTCACTCATATCATCACCTAACCTTTAACCCGCCTTGTGCGGGTTCTTTTTTATCTGTGTTAAACTAACGATATCAAAATACGAAAAGACGAAAACAGAATGGCTAATCCAAACCCTGTCATGAAATTTTCCTCTGAGTACCAGCCTGCTGGCAGAGGATTAAGCTACAGAAACAGGCTTATTGAAGCATTAAAGCGTTGCGGGCTTGGAGAAGAGGAGTTCCTTGACGCATTCATCAGGACATCAATCAAGATGACTGAGGAAAACCCGACTCAGGGTGTGCAAATGCTGAAGGAAATATTCCTGCGTATCAGTCCCGTACAAAAGAGCATGGCACCTCCTGTTAATTTTAAATACCGCAAAGATGCCACGCCAGTAGAGCAGATAGAGGACGTCATTCAATCTGTCTCCAGTGGCGAGCTTCCAATCGACGTGGCGTCGCAGGTTGTGTCAATGATTAAGGTTGGTCTTGACGTGAAAGAATTAACCGAACTCGCTGCTAGACTTGAGCGACTGGAGAAATTGCTGGAACAGCAACAGTAACTGATTTATAATAATTAATGCGGCTAGGGGGCACCCGAAAAGCGACTCATCACCGCCTGCCGCATTCACTTCAATGATGCCCTGATGAGGAATCTATATATGCTTACGCAAGCAGAATTAAAACACATCCTTGATTACAATCCTGACACCGGAATTTTCACATGGAAAAACCCACACAAGCAGGGAAGGGCTAAACCCGGGAAGCCAGCAGGAACAATAAAATTATGCGGTACCGTTGGTAGCAAACGGCCGTATCACTATATTCATTTTGGAAGAAAGTGGTATAGATCGCATAGGCTGGCTTGGCTTTACATGACTGGTAGTTGGCCTGAAAAAGAAATAGACCACATAAACAACAATACGCTTGATAATCGTTTTGTTAATCTGCGAGAGGCTGACCATCAACAAAATGGTTACAACAAAAAGCTACAGGCAAACAACACGTCAGGGGTTAAGGGTGTGTATTGGGATAAATCAAAATGCAAGTGGATGGCAAGATTAAATATAAATGGCAGGATGGTTAATCTTGGCAGGTTCGCCAACATTGAAGATGCAGTCAAAAAGATAATGGAAGAAAGAGAGAAACATCACGGGGAGTTTTTTAATCATGGCTAGAAAAAGACTCTCAAGTGTGGCAATCGAAAAACTTGAACAGGTAGTTGGCAACTCAACCGCAAAACCAGAATCAGCAGTATTTGGGCTTGTAGATAAGTTACTCCATGATGGAACTCCCAATGTCGTAAAGCGCCTTAAGATGACAGCCACTGGAGTATCTGAAACTGATGAAGAACCAACAATATTAATTCCTGAGCGGATGGAGCTTATCCTGTACCCACGGCGCTTTAAGGTATTTTATGGTGGTAGGGGCAGCTCCAAGAGCCGAACGTGTATATCCTACCTTATCGAAAAAGCAAGGTTCCGCAACAGTCGCGTTGGTTGCTTTCGGGAGATACAAAACTCAATTAAAGAATCAAGCTATGCCGAACTGGTCGATGAGATAAACAGGAAAGGGCACACACAGGAATATCGTTGCGTTGATGGCGAGATAACCCACCACTCAACGAGATCAAAGTTTGTTTTTCGTGGCCTTTGGCGAAACATAACCGCCATCAAGGGTATGGCTGGGCTTACAGATGTATTCTGTGAAGAATCCGAAAACATCAGTCAGGTGTCATGGGATACGCTGATTCCAACAGTTCGCGCTGCTGGCTCTGAAATTATTATTGTTTTTAACCCGAACAAAGAGACGGACCCGACATGGACTAACTTTGTTGAGCCTTATATCGACAAGATGGTAGATGGCATATATCAGGATGATGATATCGTTGTTGTTAATGTTAACTACGTCCACAACCCGTGGTTCACGGAAGAGCTTAAACAGCACATGAACCAAATGAAGACGGTGGATTATGATCGCTACCTTTGGGTATATGAAGGCTTATTCAACAAGCGGTCTGACGAAGCTGTTCTCGGGGGGAAATGGCAAACACTCGACTTTGAACCATCTCCTGAGTGGGGTGGGCCTTACTACGGCATTGACTTTGGTTTTTCTCAGGATGCAACAGCAGCAACTGAATCATATGTAGAAGATTTGGGTGATGGACGAAGAAACCTGTATATCTATCGTGACTTTGCAAAGGTTGGCCTTGAGATAACTGACACGCCGGAAGCGATGCGCTCAGCATTCCCAAATTCAGAGAAGTACAGATGGTATGGGGATTGCGCAAGACCTGAAACAATAAGCCATATACGACGCTCTGGATTCGATATTCATCCGTGCGCAAAATGGCCGGGGAGCATTGAGGACGGTATTACGTGGCTGCGTGGGTGTGACAGGATTTACGTGCACTCAAGATGCAGGCACGTCATTGAAGAGATGACAATGTACAGCTATAAGGTGGACAAATTAACAGGTAACATACTCCCTGATATAGTTGATAAATACAATCACGCGATTGATAGTTTACGCTATGGACTTGGAGATCACATCGTCCAGCGCGGCAGCGGAATGCTAATCCGGCGCAGGCGATAAAAATAAAGCCCTCATCTGAGGGCTACTTTCATTTAATCAATGCTCGTCGACCAAGTTCAGCAATCCATTCCGCCGCATCCTCTATTTTGTTGAACTCATAAAGATGCTTGCCGTCTTCCATGACATAAAACAGAATGCGACCAAATTTATTTTTCTTTGCGCTAAATTTAACATCTTTCATGTTTCCACTCCTTTCGTTTCATGACTTCAATCTACATCACCAGTATATCTACGTCAACATTTATTATTGTTGTTGATAAATCCTCATCACCATACTTGACTAATCTACACCGAGCGCATAGTATATCTACATCAGGTTTAACGGAGATATCACTATGCGCAGCTATGCAGGATTCACACAGGAGGAAAAAGAACAGATTTATTCACTGGCGCGGGCTGGTGTGCCTGATGATGTGATTTGCCGTCGGTATGATATTGACGAGGATTTTCTGCTGCGCGTTATTGATGATGTTTTCGTTAACCTGCAAGAGAAGCGCGGGTATAAGGGTATATGCTGCAAGAATGATTTTTTGAGAGGGTGATGTGATGCTTAAGATAAGCAAGATGAGCAACAGAAGCAAGATCGGAAGGATTGCTTTACTGCCACTTTTTGTTCCAGTGTGGTTGTTGTGGGTTTTATTTTCTGGTGCAAGAAATTTATTTGAGTATCTTGAGTTTTGGCAGGAAAATGTTATGCGAAAATTCCATGATGTCATTGATAAGTGGTTTCCACTTGGTTGAGGTGATGTATGATTATTGAAAAAACAAATGAATGCCACAGTCTGTATATAAATACAGAGCTAGTCATCAATTTAAGGCAATGTGACGACTGGGTTCAGCTTGACAAACAACAAGCCATGCAACTAATCGAAGCCCTGCAACGCTGGATTGATGGTGAGGAGATTGAGTGATGAGCGTTTATTTTATTCATGCGGAAGCAATTCTCAACAATGGTTGCGTTGCCGAGAAGGTCGGTAAAGTGGTAATTGCTACTAATGCGGCTGCTGCGCTTGCTGGGTTTTGGTTGGAGGATAGCGTGTCAGCGTTAACTGATCAAGGCATCAAAGTCGTTATCGACAAATTCGAAAAGGTGGAGTGATGGCGCTATTCTGGTCGTTTTGGATTCCAATGAACTTTATGTTCTGGTGGGCTATGACTGCCGGAGTGAATGAGCCAAGCAGGATACATTTCATGATCGGTTCATTTTTCGCTGTGGTAACTGGTGTTGTGCCATGTCTGCTGTATCAGTGTTTCAAATAGGGGTATGGTAATGGCAGCTACAATTCTTGCTCTTATAGCTACGGTGTTCTGCGTTTATATCCTGATAAGAAATCAATTTGTTTATATTGTCCGTGGAAGATTTATAAATTACTTCTATGAAGAAGACCCTGATGGGTATGCCTCAGGAAATAGATTCCATGAGGCATTACCAAGCTACGACGAAATGCTATGGAAATTCTGGGTGTGGCCTTTGTCAAAATTCTATCCGGCATACAGAAATCACAACAAGTGACCATGCTATAATCCCTCCATCGTGAGGGATTTTTTATTGGTGACATATGTCCAAAATTGACGCATTAAACGCCTATATACGCGACCGCGTGGCGAACAATAACCGGGCACTTCAGCAACAACGGCTTTGTGCTGGCGGGAAGAATCTTGACCAGAAGCATGACAGACTCTGGACGGAATGCGGGTACAAACAGGAAATTAATGCTGAGGATTTCAGATTTGCGTATGAGCGTTACCCGCTGGCAAACGCCGCAGTAAATATCGTTCTCAACAAGTCGTGGCATGGTATGCCTACGGTGCTTGAGAATGACGCTGATGATGAAGCCACTTCACCGTGGGAAAAGAGCGTCAATGACATCCTGAAGAAGGCGCTCCCATTCATCAGGGATGCAGATAAGCGGAATCTGATTAACCGATACTCTGCGCTAATACTGCAAATACGTGATGGGCGCAAGTGGAGTGAGCCGGTAGACATCACCAAAACCCGCCGCATTAAAGATAAATCCATTGTCCGCTTTATTCCTGTTTGGGAAGAGCAGCTTCGCGTCAGCGCGTGGAATAACAATGAAGCCAGCGAAGACTATGGTATGCCTGAGATGTACGAATATCAGGAAAGCGCCGTGGAAGACTTCGACAGCGACGGTAAGCCTGAGCGGTCAGTGCAGATTCATCCAGATCGCATTATCATTCTGGCTGAGGGTAGCTTTGATGGCAGTATGTTCAGCGGCGTTCCGTTGCTACGCGCTGGTTTTAACTCACTAATAGATTGCGCTAAGGTTTCCGGCAGCTCTGCTGAGGGCTTACTTAAAAACTCATCTCGTCAACTGAATGTTTCATTCAATAAAGATAATGTTTCAGCGCAATCACTGGCACAGCAGATGCAAGTTCCAGTGGATGATTTGGCAGACCTGCTGAACGAAAACATTGAAATGCTCAACTCAGGCATTGATGCGGCAATGTTCAGTTTTGGCAGTGATGTTAGCGTTCTTTCAACATCCATGAGCGACCCTGAGCCGTTTATGTATGTTGCTGCCAGCCAGTTCGCGGCTTCAGTGAATATCCCTCTCAACTCATTGCTTGGAAGTCGCAGCGGCGTGCTCGCATCAGCCAATGACGAACAGTCACTGGCAATGATGGCTATGCAACGACGTGACGGATGGCTTGATTATCTGGTTGGCTCTTTCGTTGAGCGTTTAATCACGTTTGGCATTGTGGATAAAGCTCCAGTCGCTGGATATTATTGCAAGTGGAATGACCTTCTTGAACCAACTCAGAACGACAAGGCTGAATTGATTGTCAAACTCGCTCAGGCTGCGCAAAGTGCGGCAAATGCTGGTGTCGGTCAAATCCTTACAGATGATGAAATCAGGGGATTTCTTGGGCTTGAGCCTATAGAAATGCCTGATGGATATATGGAAGACACACCACCGGAAGACGAAAATGAAGATACTCCGGTTTAACGCAATACTGCCACAACCGCGCATATCGCAGAGCCTGACCGACCCGTTAGGCGCTGCAACCCGCTTGTCGAAGATGGACAAGGTGATAACGCGCAAATACAAACAGATCAGGACTCGTGCACTTGAGTTGTTTCGCGCCATTCCGAGTGGTCAGGCTAACGCAGAATCAAGCGGCCTGTATTTCTATGATTTCAGCAGTGCGCGGGCCGCCACATTCATGGATGAGTTGCAGGCGCTGATTGATGAAATCCTGCTTGAAGGTGATGATTTCGGTCACGGCAGGATGTGGGCTAACGTGTTCATCGGTGATGCGTATCAGGCTGGCACGCAGAAGGCCAACTCAGAGCTGTCAAGTCTGTCTCCGGTTTATGCCGAGCAGAGGCCGATCGCCACTATACTCTACAGTGAGCCTTACCTGAATCGACTCCAACTGGCATATGCCGCTGGATATTCCGATTGGCGCGGATTGAGTGATTATTCCCGTCAGCAACTGGCGTCTGTCATTATGGAAGGCATTGCCCGTGGTGCTAATCCTCGCGATGTTGAAGATGACATCGTTAAGCGCGTCGATGTGTCTCACAGCTACGCGAAACAGATAGCGCAGACTGAAATCACCGGAACGCTGCGTCAGGCAAACAGGCGGGAAGTCATTGAGGCGCGCGAGGAATTAGGCATTGAGACGGTGATGCTGTGGCAGTCGGCATTGATGCGCACAACACGCCAGACGCACGCGGCGAGACACGGACGGTTTTACACGCCAGAAGAGATTGACACGTTTTATAGCGAAGTGGCGAACCGCAGGAATTGTCACTGCGCCCAAATTCCAACACTGTTAATGGATGGCAAGCCTGTAATTCTTGAGTCATCACAGGAAAGGCTTGATAAGCAGCGCGAGGCGTGGCAATCGGCAAACAAAAAGCCCTCTAAGTAAGGGCTTTGATTTAAATGTTTGTATTTTTCGCTGTCAGTCATATCTGCGAACTCAACAGAATCAAACCATTCAATAAACAATTGGTACACCTCACGCTGCGTCATCACCAACCTCACTTAATATATTCAACAATATCAACTTCGCGCATCTGCACCAGACCGAATGGCGCAACCACTTTTCCACACGGGCGGATTTTGATTTGCTCAAGGCCGAACACGCCGCAGCGTCCGTTTTCTTTGAATTTGACCATTACCATGGTTTAACCTTAAAAAATAATTAATGTGGGCTGCAATTCTTCTTCATACCAAGTCCAACCAATGCACTGACCTTCCATTGCGTCAATGTAAGGCTTTGCCCAATCCAAAAATGCCTGAATCTCACCGCTATAGTTTTTGATATCGCTACGACTGAAGATGTATTGCTCGTCGCTGTAGTCAAATTTTGGATAGCTATTGACGACGGCTGGGTGATGGTAAAAGCTACTGCAGCTACCAATAAAATCCCATCGCTCAAGTGTGAAAAATTCATGTTCAGGCAGCTTTGCTGGCTTGTCAGCACCAGCAAACATATACTGGATTACATCCATCACTTCCCTTGGCGTATCTCCCTTAATCTGACACTTAAGAACAAGCTCTGTGTGCATTCCCATCTTTTATTCCTCACCGTTTGATTGATGTAGATACTATGCACCACCACTCAATCTACGTCAACACCATTGTGATAGAATTAGTTATTATTTAAACAGGAGGCAGAATGAAACTATCGCAACGCGGCATGGGAATGTTTGGTGTTACCAATGCCGTGGATATATCGCCTTACATCACCACCGAGACGACACAGAATCAGTTCGACGCGCTGACAAGTCTTGCTACCGACATTGGCATTGACGCCTTCCGCAAATCAACGCTTCTGAAGAAACACAATCTACGCTGCTTCTCATGTGCTGTTGCGCATTTCATCGTGTGGGGCGAGAAGACTGGTGATAAGGCAAAACGCAAAGCTGAAAAAGAGGTTTACTGGTATGGCTATTAGCAAAAACATGAAGGCATTTCTGGATATGCTGGCGTACAGCGAGGGTACGGATAATGGGCGGCAGAAAACCAATAATCATGGTTATGATGTGATTGTTGGCGGCTCACTGTTTACCGACTATTCCGACCACCCGCGCAAGCTGATTAGCCTGCCTAAGCTGGGCATCAAATCCACTGCTGCCGGGCGCTATCAGGTGCTGGCTAAGTTTTATGACGCGTACAAAAAGCAATTACGTTTGCCGGACTTCTCCCCCGCATCGCAGGACGCTATTGCAATGCAGCTAATCCGTGAATGTAAAGCAACCGCAGATATTGAGGCTGGGCGCATTGCTGATGCTATCCATAAATGCCGTTCCCGCTGGGCTTCATTGCCGGGCGCTGGCTATGGTCAGCATGAGCAGAAGCTGGATAAGCTGATTCAGGTATACAAGTCAGCTGGCGGGGTTGTAGCATGAAAAAGCTAAGCAACTGGCTGCTCGGGGCGTGGATTTCGTTCTGCTCGCTGTTGCAGCTATGGCCTGATGCAATGATGCATGTGTGGGTAATGATGCCTGACGACCTGAAAGCAGCGCTACCGCCAATCGTGGTTAAAGGGGTTAGCTACTCAATCATGCTGGTTGGTATCCTGGGCAAAATGCACGGCATGAGGAAGGAAAACCGGAGGCTGCGAAATGGTGTCGATTCTCGCTAAATACTGGCGACCGCTGGCAATTATTATAATTGTTGCCGCTGGCGCGCTGTGGATTCGCGGAGAGCTTATAGAATACGGCGACCAACGGTACGCAGAAGGAAAAGCTCAAGCAATCACCGAACAGAGGGCCGCAGACGAACAAGAGGAGCAACGACGCAATGCAGAACTGCAAAAGATTCAGGCTGACGCGCAGCAAAGGATTGATGCTGCGCGCAATGATGCTGTTAATGCTGCCGCTAAGTCTGGCAGGTTGCGCGCAGAAACAGAGCGCATCCGTAAGCTCGCAGAGCGTTATACCGGGACTCAGCCAGCAAGCGTACCAACCAGAAAGGTCATCGTTATGCTCACCCAATTGCTTGACGAGAGCAATGATGCTTATAGACGAACAGCGGAGGAAGCTGACAGGTATTACAACGCTGGACTGACTTGTCAAAAACAGTACGAATCACTAATTAAATGATATAATCACAAGTGCAGCTAGTCCGGCCAGACGAAAAGCAACTCATCACTGCCTGCTGCATCCCCACCAAAAGATGACCCTGATGAGGAATCAAGCAATGACTCAAGAAGAATTAAAAAACATTCTCAATTACAGTAGCGAAACTGGTAAATTCTCATGGGTCTACACGAAGTGGAAAAAGTCAAATCGTGTTGGTAGCAAAAAGGCTAACGGGTATATGCAGGTAGGCATAGGCGGCAAGGTTTATTATCAACACAGGCTCGCTTGGCTTTACATGACCGGAGAGATGCCTGATTCAGAGATTGATCATATAAACGGAATCAGGGATGACAATAGATGGTGTAACTTGAGGTTAGCAACAAGATCACAAAATGAGATGAATACAGCGCTCTCATCAGTGAACACCTCAGGCGTCAAGGGAGTCAGTTGGGACAAGAGAAACAAAAAATGGTGCGCAACAATAAAAATAAACGGAAGAACTATATGGTTAGGCAGGCATTCATCAATCGAGTCAGCAAAAGCGGCAATAGAAAGAGCGCGGGGACATATACATGGTGAATTTGCTTGCGATGGAATAAGGCAAGAGAAGCAGAATTGATGTGTGAGGCACAGTACAATTCATTACGCAATAAAAAAAACCCCTTAATGGGGCTTGTGTTTAATTGGATTGCTCTGAGTTTTCTCTCTGCTTCCACATTTGCTTCAGCTGAAAATAAGCATACGCCTCATCACCATCTTTCGCATTGCGCTCCATTTGTTCACACCATGCTGATGGTTTTGGTGGCTCACTCTGCTGGCAATGTTGTTGGCTCATCAACAGATTCCTCAACCGTAGCTTCAACGATGCGCACCAGTGAACACTCAAGGTTAGGTGCATTGTAATTGCCAGCCAGAAACAGCACGCTACCAGTGCTAATCAGCACCTGCTTTGCGTTCGCCTGTGACAGATTCTGCACGATGAATTGCGCTGTCTCAGTGCCGATTTTCAGCACTGCACTACCGTCGCTGTTTAGTGATACCAGTTGCGCGGAAGTGTCAGCAATATTGGTGTAGTTCGCGTTTCGTTGCGCGATGGTGATGTCGCAGAATGACATTATTTAATCTCTCCATTCAGTTCATTAACAATTAACGTCGCATAGCCAGCAATATCTTTCCAGCTGTCATCATATGTCGGGTCGCCATTCAGGATGCGCCCAATCTTGTGCTGAATCATGTCTAGCGCCTCGCGTTGGCTTGGCGTCAGGTTGTGCCAGCCATCCACTTCGCGCATCACATCTTTCAGCTCCTGCATGATTTCAGCACCGTCTTTGAATTTGCCGTATCGGCTACCGCGTTCGGTGATGAGTCGCTCTGTTGTATCTGCTTCCGGTGCTCCAATGCATTCATTCAAGTCATCTTCATCGGTGACTAACTCACGAAGCGCCACCAAATCAAATAACTCCTCCTTAATGATTTCAGGCTTGGCAGTCCAGACAGGATGTCCGCATTCCTTATGCAAATACTTATGCGTAGCCTCATTATGACCACCAACAAAATCCGCCTCGCAACCCTTCCGATATTTCCACTTCTTCATTTCTCTCTCCACTTAATCTTCTCGCGTCGCGGCATTGTGACGCGGTTGTTTTCATCAACATTAAAATTTTCCCGAATCAAATCATACATATCATCTTTAGGCATATCAGCCAGCGCCACATAGCAACGGGCAAAGTAGCGAACATCACGGAGTGTCAGCGGCTGCCGCTTCTCCACAATGCTGGTGATAATGTCCATCGGCTCGCGTCGTGGTCTTGGCATATTTACTACTCCTTCTCGAAAATATCTTGACGTTTCTACATCACTTAGTCAATACTTATTGACGTAGATTGTACCACAACGAAAAAGGTGATGTGGAAATGCGATACAAAGAAATAGCAGCGAGATATCAGAAAGAGGTGCGCGAGATTATGGAAATCCTTAATGTTCGCGAAGATACCATTAAGTATGTGGAAACTGCCATGTGTTCACTGGCACTTGAAGCGGAGGTTGCTGGTCGTGAAAAGGCTGACGAACTTATATCTGCGTTGGTTTATAGTTCAACCAGTAACGGTTGAAGATGAAGGTTATCTGTGCGTTGAACACGTTGTTATCAAATTCTACGGGAGAAATTACAAATGGCGCATGACGAATTATACGAAGAATCGTTAATCCAGCGGCTAAATGAAGTTGAGCGCACTCGCGAATGGCTGGAGTGCGAGCTGCGAGAAGTGCGCAACCGCCTACAACGCAAGCGCAGCCAGCAGAAAGACGTTATCGACTGGTCTGGTGATACGCCTAAGTTTAACAACTTGGGAGAATGGATAAAATGACAGCGCCACATATGCCAATGATGAATGATGAAGGATTGCTTGAGTGCCCATTCTGTGGCAGCAATGACGCATACAATGACAAAAATATTCATGGCTATTACGTTGCTTGTTCGCAGTGTGGGTGCGGCACTGATGAGTGGCTTCATCAAGCATCAGCAGTTAAGTCATGGAACACCCGCAACGGACACCTCTACACCGCTGACGATTTCAATCAGGCAGCAGAGGAACGCGTTCATGGACTATAAATCACAAATCATGCGCGTGATTATGATGCATCCCGGCGCAACGCGAGCATATATTGAAAAGCATTGCGGAGGAAAGCATTCAAGCACCACAACGCATCGTCTTCACGAGATGCTTGCTCTTGGCTTCATTCGCCGCGAGAAGTCCGTGATTCGTGGTGACAAGTGGCAGTACAAGTATTTCATCTCTGATGATGCGTCAGATATTGATGATGCGATTAAGTGTCACCTGATTGATAACGCTGGCGCAGAGGTGAAAGAAATTAGCGCTGCCACTGACTTGGATTACCGAATCGTAAAAAGCCGCATCCGCATTATGTTTCATAACGGTGATGTGACGCGAAGCTATGACCACCACAAGAAGCTATGGCGTTACTCATGGAAAGAAAAGGAGGTAAGTGTAAGCAATCTGTTTAATTCACTTCTTCGCAACGTAAGAGGTCGTCATGGGGAAAGCCAAACGCAAGAAGCAAGAGTATGAGCCATTGCCACCATGCGAAATGTCAGGAATGCCGCAGCAGGAGGATGTAATTCTCACCGAGGCGGAGTGGCGCAAGGTGGCAAGAGTGCAAATCATGTTCCGCAAACTTGCTGAGGACGTACTAAATGAGATGGGCTATTAAGCATAAATCTGGCAGAACTCTGTTTGTAACATCGGATGAGTTTATTGCCAATAACCGTAGAGAGATGGGCTGGATAGTGGAGGGAGTGAAGATGACGAGTAGAGAGCAGTTTGAACAGTGGTTATACCAGCAGAGAGTTAGGGGGATCACTTTCAGCGCTATTGACAAGTTTGATGTTGATGGAGAGGTTTATTATAAATCTCCAGACATTCAGGGTCAGTGGAATGCATGGCAGGCATCACGCGCGGCGATTCATATTCAAGCGTGCCAATGCCCAAACGATCATGGTCCGAATGTTGATGACCATTATCGCGAGCAAATTAATAACGCAGGCTTAAAGGTGAAAAAATGATTATCCAGTTAAACGACATTATGAAAGCAGACATTATTCAACTTGAAGATTACGACATGCAGCTGGCGTTTGAAATCGAAACCGTCGAGCGTCAGTTGCAATATGCAGATAAGAAGAACGACCGAGTATGGCATGAGAAAGCGCTTAAGGCGCGCGACCACATGAAGCGCACGCGAGCACTCATAAAAACGCGACTCGATAAGCTGTATTTTGGTGAGGAAAGGATGTTGCATGGCGCTATTCTGGCGCAAATCCGTAAGGAAATGCCGATTGGCAAGTTTATGTCATACGTGCATCGCGCAAAACAGGAGGCTGGGTTATGATTCCATTGCTTTGGATATTATCATCCTACGCATTCGCAAGAGTATTTGAGGCTGATACCCTGTACCAGATGATTTGTTATGGCGCGCTGTTCTGTCTCTCTGGTGCTGCGCTTGCATTCATGGATGACGTGATTTCAGACTAACACCGTACATCTTTTGTTCAACATGGGCTGCTATCATTTAATCAGGAGGTAGCCCATGAACATAATCCCTATCACTTACTTTCTCACGCTATACGCACTCACTGATTCGCCATTGTTTGCACTGGCTACCGCCTCATGGTGCTACATCTCCCTGTGTTATAATTCGACCACAAACTAACCGTGGAGAGTTAACCATGATTGTCAAGATTGGCGATAAGTGGGTGGTCAAGTCGAAAGACGGCTCACAGCAATTTGGCGAATACGACACAGAAGAAGACGCCAAAAAACGCCTCGCAGAAGTGGAAGCGTTCAAGCACATGAATAATAAATTGCAGGTTAACGTCCTGACGACTATCAATTCAGCAAGCAATATCAGCGAGCAAATCATTGATGGCGACCCGCACTACGTGATTAAAAACGTCGTGCCAGTAGTTGATGATGTAGTGATGAACAACGGGCTGTATCCGGGTGAAGAAATCCGCAAGAGCTATCACGGACTTGATGGTAAGCCTGCACCATACAACCACCCGATGATTGACGGCAAATATGTCTCTGCAAGCATGACGCGCGCTGCCAACCAGTTCAGCGTTGGTGCATGGATTGAAAACTCCTCACATGACGGCAGCAAAGCGCTTGTTGACCTGAAAGTGAACAAAGTCATCGCCGAACGGTCAGAGAAAGGTCAGGAGTTGCTTGGTCGCATTGAGTCGCTAATGACCTCCGCAGAAGGCGCTGAACCCATCCATGTGTCTACTGGCTTGTTGCTCAACCGCGAAGCTGCGGAAGGTACAAGCAAGGGGAAAAAATACACATGGATTGCGCGCAACATGGAGTGGGACCATCTCGCCATCCTGCCACCGGGAGTGCCGGGAGCCGGAACGCCAGAAGATGGTGTGGGCATCTTTGCCACTAATGGTGAGCAAATCGAACGCATCACTGTAAACCTTGAGGATTCAACCGTGCCAGACGAAAGCGCCAACAAGATTAATTATAAATCGTGGCTACATAAGGCTATCAACTACATCACCAATAAATCAGACCTGTCATTTGAGAACATCAGCGAGCAGATTCGCCAGATTCTTAAGGCTGAAGTCGGCGAGGATGTCTGGCCTTATATCGTGGCCGTGTATAATGACCGCGTCGGATTCGAAATCAAAGGCCAGATTTTCCAGCAGTTCTACATCGTTGAAGATGATGTGGTAAAATTGGTCGGTGAGCGGGTCAAGGCTGTTTATAAGACTGAACTTGAGCCGGTAAAATCAACTGAAGGGGAAATCTCAATGACGAACGAGGAATTACAGGCGGTACTCGCTGAAGCCCTCAAGCCGGTTCAGGAATCGTTGACAGCTGTCAACCAGAAGCTGACCGACATCGAAGCTGAAAACGTTAAGCTGAAAGAGCAATTGCAGGCGAATACCGAGCAGGAAGAAACCGCGATGCGTGCTGCTATCATCGCTGAACTTAAGCTGCCGGAATCCGCTGTGAATGCGCTGAAAGGCGAAGCACTGCGTGAAACCTATGCGCTGACCAGCAAACCTGCCGCGCTGAAGGGTGGCTTCCAGTCGAACCACGCTGATGACGATTTTGATATGGAGGCACCTGAATAATGGCTACTATCCGTTATGGCACCATCATTGGTGGCCCAGCTCGCAAGAACGACCCGCAGATTCGCGAAGGCATCATGAATGCCGCACTGCAGCCGGGCGCACTGGTAACTTTTAACGATGACGACAAAATCATCGCGCACGCTACCGCTGGCGGTCAGGGTTTCCCTTACGTGCTTCAGCATAACTACCTCGGTGGTGGCGATGTGTCTGAAGCGGTTCCGGCTAATGCTACTGGCATGGCTGTTCAGTGTGAATTTGGCGTAACCTATCATGCACTGGTTGCGCATAGTTCAGTGCTGAAGAAAGGCACTCCACTAGCAAGTGATGGCTCTGGCGCACTAAAAGTTGCTGGGAATGGGGATAATATCCTGTTCTATTCTTATGAAACTTACACCGTTGCCCCTGATGGCGCTGAGCTGGTTGCAGTTCGTCGTGCTGGCAATGCTTCCATGCCTGCTGGAGAGTAATAATGGAAAAGATTATTTTTACCAAAGATCTGGTAGCCAACTCCGCAGTGGTGGCTGACCAGTGGAAACATCTAACCATCGACCGCAAGGTGTTCTGCAATGCAGAAGCTGAACTGGCGAAAACATACGGTGTTAACGCCACCGCGCTGGTAACGAAAGATTACTGGCGCGATGTGGACAACGTCACCACCCGAGTTTTCCGTAACGAAGCTGGTCAGGACATGATGGCTGACCTGATGGGCATCGCGGCAAACATCAACATCGGTAAAACTGTGGCAATCAGCCGCATTGCTTCCGATGCTGGCAAGGTCGTCCGCACCCTGTCTGGTCAGGAGCCGGAAGATTTGGATAAAACTCGCTACGATTACACTGGCGATGTGATTCCAATCTTCAAAACTGGCTACAGCCGAGAGTGGCGTGAACTGCTTGGTATGCAGTCTGAAGGTTTCGACCCACTGCTGGATGATCAGGCTAACGTAACCTTTAACCTGCGTTCCGATATGGCGCAATACCTGCTGACTGGCGACCAGACTCTGAACGTGAACGGCGTTTACACTGGCTACGGCATCACCAACCACCCGAACACCATTCAGGTTAACTTGAATGCTCCCGGCGGCCTGAATATCGACCTGCAAACCGCAACGCCAGACGAAATCGTGACCTTCTTCAATCAGGATTTCCAGGCTATTCTGGATGCGCAGAACGTATTTGAGCAGGTGACTCTGTGGGTTTCCCCGTCAGTACGCCGTAGCTTCATGCGTCCGTATTCTGATGCGGCAGGTTTCAAAGGTGGCACGGTTGAGCAGTACATCACTCAGTTTGGCAATGGTCGCATCGGTAAGATTGGCACCAACTTCCTGCTGACTGGTAACCATTTCGTTGGCTACGTTCGCAACGACATGTACATCCGTCCGCGTGTTGCTCAGCCAGTTTCCACCTATGCGGCAGCCCGTGCTAACCCGCACGATAACTTTAACTTCCTCGTGTGGTCAGCTATGGGGCTCCAGATTCGCAAGGATGCCGCCGGGAAAAGTCGCGTCTTTAATGGCTATGGTAGTCAGGAAGCTAAATAATAAAAAAGGGGGTTTATCCCCCTTCTTTGTATCTAATTTCACCGTAAACCATGTACTGTAACATGTAACAAAACTCCCATTCCGTCATATCTGTCCGTAGCCACTTCCTGTTCTTCTTGTAATTGTACTCCGCCGGCTCCGCTTTTAAATTGTGAAGAGCATTAACCAGTTCTGGATATACGAGGTTATTCTTAACAAACCAGTTGACAGATAAAATATGGTCAATATGCCAATTATTGCGGTCATCAAAACTCATCCATGGAAGCATGGTTGATTTTATATGCTTAATGAAATCATCCTTTGAGTACCCAAGAACATCATCTACTGTTCTATCAAGCGCAATGTCAGATACTCTCATATCAAGCCGCTCAAGCATTTTTCTTAGGAACACGTGGTGGGGGTGCTTCTTTTGCCATTGCCTGACATTATCCAGAGCCTTTTTATTGCCTTTCTCTGAGTAGTACCATCTGCGATAAGCTTCCCTTTTCTTTTGTAAAAACTCCTCCTTTTTCTCTGGATTCTCGTTAAGCCTTTGCATCTTCCTTTTGTTGTACTCCTGTTGTGATTGTTTTCTTTTCTTTTTGTACTCGCTGTTATCCTTGTTTTTCTGCCACTCCTTTTTTCTGTACTCACTTTCTTTGCGTTTGCGCTCCTCTGTTGTTCTCTGCTTCCTTGTTCTTTCGTATACACAATGCTTGCATCCGCCTGATGCTGTAAAAAACACAGTTCCACCACATACGGAGCATGGAACCCATTCACACACAAATTGCTTCAGTCCAGCAACCCTTGCTTCTTGCGCGGCTTCTTTTCTTGTTTTCATAAAAGTCACTCCTAATTTGGTTTTATATTACCACGATAGTAACTAGTGTGCTACAATTAACCAGCATTAACTCATGAGGATATTTAAATGGCTAAATACGAAGTCATCGCACGCGGAATCTTTGTAAAAGAGAAAGGCAAGATTCGTGAATTGCAGCTTGGCGAGGTGATTACCGAACCAGACGAGCATCTGCTACCAAAACTGCGCATCATGCCAGAACTGGAAAAGTCTTTCGAAGTCGCAACGCCACAACAAAAGACGACAAAGAAAAAGAAGGCAGAATAAACTAAACCCGCATTATGCGGGTTTTTATTGCTACAGACGCATCGGCATAACAACAATCTTCGCAGTCTCGCCAGATGGCGCACTAAGACAGCAAACTGCGGCATCTGTGCTCCCATTCAGTTCAAATTTAACGCCACAGAATTTAGGGTTAAACAGCTTCGCAGCTTTCTCAATATCAACAAGGTATCCAGCATTGAAGCCAATTTCCTCTGCGGCTTTCGTTTCTTTTGGTATCACGCGATCAATATCAGGGAATCGACCATCAATCTCTTCGCAGATGCCAGCGCCCACCATCACGCCAGCTTCATCATGATACGTTGCAATTTTCGAATTGGTATCAATGATGGCGTACTCATAACGTTTTGTTGGTGACTTTCCAATCTTGATAATCACATTTTCTGTCAGCTTATTGTCATGACTGCCACCAATGAATGCGCGATGACCGTCAGTTGACGCAATGCGACCATCATTCATAAAGCAGATTCCATTCAGGTAATATCGAACGTCGTTTCGAGCCTGAAAGATTAATGCTGATTCAAGTAATAATTTGCTGATTTTTAGTTTCATCACTTCACCTTAATCATGTGTTGTTTTGCAACTTTCAGGCATTCTTCAAAAATGCCACCTTTCTTAGCGCTCTGATTGCGCTTGTAATACTGAATCGCCGCATCAACTGCCATCTGGTCGATGTCTGGCAGCTTGGCGCGAAGTTGTTTTTCTATGAATGATTCTGGAGACATTTAATATCCTCATCATCGAAGTGGCGTTCATTCCATCTTTCTGCCGCATCTTCGGCACCGTACTCGCTTCTCTTTTCAGTGCCACAATAACCGCATTCAACAACAAACCTGTCCTGCCAGTTATTATCAATGAATGCCGATGGTGTATTTCCGCAAAACGGGCATATTTTTAATTTAATCATCACATCTTCTCCAGAATTGCCATAACCTCGTGAATGTCAGCAACAGGAATCTGGATGAACTCCTCATCCTCTGCCACCACATGACCAGCAGGGAGAATCACGTGGTCCGCTTGCTTCAATAACTCAATCAGACGGTCTACTGGCTTAATCTTTTTCGACTTCAGCACTTTCGCCGTTACCTTATCCTTGCCTTGCGCCTTCGCCTCTTCCACGGCCTCGTCGATAACTTTAACCGCATCATCGCCATGCTCACGCGTTACTGCTACGGCGTTTGCATAGCTGATTTTCCCAGCACTAATGCGAGCTTTTACTTCCGCCGGAACATCACCCAGTGACAGATGCATTTGCACATCAGACACCGAACGACCCACCTTCTTAGCAATTTCTTCATTAGTCCAGCCAAAGCCTTTCAGTCGCGTGTAAGCCTTTGCGCGCTCAAACGGGTCAAGTTGCTTGCCCTGACTGGATGACACCATGAATGCAATTTTATCCGCCTCATCGCCAGTGAAATCCTTGCACTCAATACGAACGATTGGTGCACCACGCTCAATGGCACGCAATGCACCGAGATAGCGATGCTGACCATCAAGGATGCGAATCCCCTTTTCGTCTGGAATAACTGTTAATGCTGGTAATGGTTGACCTGACTCCCAGCACTGAGCGAAATATTCCACATGCTGCTCATCTGCTTCACGGATGTTGTATCCAGGCTCCAGATAGATTTGCTCCACTGGCACGAGATAGGTTTTGTTAACAGCGATGCCGTTGCGCGTTTCTTTGTCTGAATAGATTTTGCTGAGTGTTTTCATTGTTTATTCCTCATTACCAGAATTAGCAATATCGTAAAACTGACCGTATGTTATCTGCTTAAAGTTATCAGGTATCGTTACCTGCCCATGACCTTCATCTTTTGTATTTGGCACTGCAAAAATCAGGCAATCATCCTTTTGCGGGTGTTTACCGCCATAAGTAGACAGCATTGCAAAACCAAATCCGCGACCAGATCGCTCACCAATGCCGGTGCGTGCGATGCCATAATGGTTAACGATGTAGTCTTTCCATTCTGGCAATAACTTTAATTGCTCATTTGCTTCGCGCATTACAGCGTCAAGTTTTTTGTTGTATTCGCGACCATCCTTTGTGTTTCCCTTTCCGCGAGCAATAACCACGCGCTGACCATCCCAAAGGTCTTCACGCTTTATTGCTACTTGGCACGGGAATTCAAACTGCTTACTCCACACAAAGCTCTCAAGTAACCCACCGCCGACCGCGCCCCATCCACGTGTTGTAGTGAAAGCGATAGCACCAACCTTTTTCATGGCATCGCCGAGAATTTCATTGCGGCGCTTTTGAATGTCATCATATGCATCAATGACTTTCTTAACATCATCACCTTCAACCATGTAGTAATCATAATTTTTTGCGTTACTACTCATTTTTATCACCTCTAACATTTATTGTTGTTTCTACGTCATTACTATAAACACACCATCAATCTACGTCAACAGGAATATGCTAAAATCATGCTAATCAAACAACAGGAGATTAAACATGGGTTCAACAAACGGTCCTTCTCGTTCACGCGCTACTGGCAATACCAAAACTGGCGGCAAAACTGGCGCAGTGAAGCCAAATGGTTCCACCCGCTCACCATCGCGCGGTAAAAAATAATGTTCGGCGCAGATATTGCCATCATGATCATGTATGTGCTGGGTTTTGCCTGCACTGGCATGGTTGCATTTCTGGTGTTCATTCCGGCAATGGTGATGTCTGTGTATCTTGGATGGGTGCTCGTTGATTCGTTTCCAGCCGAATATATGTATTATCTTGCGCAGGCTATGGTCTGGCTTCTGCCATCTCTGGCTTTGCGCAAGAGTGCAAAAATGGCTCTCTGCGTGCTGACGATGAGCCTTTACGAATGGCTTGTGGCTGTCGAGTCATTCGTATGGGAATTTATCACGCCTGTAGAAACGCTGCTTCATGCGCAGTACGCATTTATTATTATTGGCATCCATCTGTTCATCCTTTCCATCACTTTTAAATGGGGCGGCGAAATTGGATATTATTCTTGGCGTGGTCGCCATCGTTTTTTCGCTGATTCAAATCTATAAGTGCTGGAAACATATCATCAGCGAGACTCGCAATGAACGGAACACTAAGACAAGTCGCAGAGCAGATCATAAGCGGAACGACAGGTCAGGTGATTGACAAAGCTGGCTATGCTTCCATTGGCACTGGTATTGGCCTTAAAGTTGCAGAACAAACACCTGTCACGCAATCGTATTTTGAAGCAATGATTCCACACTCATTAACAGAGTGGGCGGCAGTGGCGTCAATACTTGGCGCGCTGTCTCTGGTAATAAAAAACCTCTTTGAAATGTGGTGGAAGGTACGGGAGTCGAAGAAAAATGGCAGCACCAACACCTGAAGAATTAGTAAGCCAGATGGCATCCCGTGGAATGACTATCACCACAACGGATGCCTCCGGCATTCTGTGCCTTGTGGCATCAATCAGTGAATGCCTTGAACTGAATTACCCCAATGATGAATGCCGACAAAATGCGATCATGCTGTGGGCTTCAATCCTGATTGGGGCTAATACCGCAGGCCGCTATGTCACCAGCCAGAGTGCACCGTCTGGAGCATCGCAATCATTCGCGTATGGCAGTAAGCCGTGGGTGGCGCTGTACAATCAGATGAAACTACTGGATACAGCCGGATGCACTGGCGATTTGGTGGAAGACCCTGATGGCAGCGGTAAGCCGTGGTTTGCGGTTGTGCGCGGGAGTAAATGCAAATGAAGAGAGTGATGGCTGTATATCAGATTGAAAATACAATAACTAAAGAGATTTATGTTGGCTCAACAATAAACTACACCAATAGAATTGCTGTGCATCGATACAAAATGAGGAATGGCATGTGCAGCCCGCACAGGTTGTATAATGATGGAGCAAAATATGGCGATTCATCATTCAGATTTTCAATTCTGGAAATTGTTAACGATGAATCAATTCTGCTTAGTAGAGAGCAATTCTACATAGACAAGCTAAATCCTCAATATAATGTAGCAAAAATAGCTGGGACGTGCTTGGGAGTTCAGGCAACAGATATGGCTAAAGCTAAAATGAGCAAAAGCAGGATGGGAAAGAATAACTGCTGGTATGGGAAAACACCACCTTGCTCTATGGGTCCAAAAACAGAAGAAACAAGAAAGAAAATATCGCAATCAAGAATTGGCGAGAAAAACCCAATGTTCGGCAGGACTCCAAAGCATGCTAAATTAACTGATGATCAGGTTAGGGAGGTGAGAGCCAGACTAGCAAATGGAGAACACTCACAATCACTTGCTGATGATTTTGGCGTGTCTAAAGGTGCTATCCAGCACATCAAGAAAAATCGTTCATATAGGAATGTCTTATGACATCAATCTCTCGGTTTTCCTACACGCAACCATGCACGATCTGGCACAAAAGCGGCACTGACAAGTACGGCAAGCCGACTTTTGACGCGCCAGTAAGCATCATGTGTGATTACGGCTTTAACGATGATGTATCGACAGATGCGAAAGGTAATGAGATTGTGCAGAAGAATACTTTCTGGACAGAATACACAGGCGCTAAGGTGGGTGATTACATCATGATTGGCGCGGTGACAGAAGCTGACCCACTGGCGGCTGGCGCAAACCAGATTCTGAATGTGATTAATTATGGCAATACGTTCAATCGCGCTGAGCCACCTGACTTTGCACTGGTGACATAATGCCAGCGAAATTAAGAGGCGTCCGGCAGGCCGTAGAGAGAACTTCGCAGATTGTGGATGAGATAATCGCCACGAAGGCTGTTCGTGCTCTGAAATCGGCGACATACATCATCCGCACCGAATCAGCCACGTTGACGCCAATTGATACGTCAACGCTGATTAACAGCCAGTTTGATACCGTGGAAGTTAGCGGGACGCGAATCACCGGCAAGGTTGGCTACTCTGCAAAATATGCGCTGTACGTCCACAATGCCAGCGGCAAACTTGCAGGTAAACCACGCAGCAACGGCAACGGCACATACTGGTCACCTGGCGGGGAGCCGCAATTCCTCACCAAAGCGGCGCAGCGCACCAAAGACCTGTTTGATGGAGTAATTAAGAAGGAGATGAAGCTATGAATATGCTTGAACTGGTTGATGCATATCTTCAGGATGCGGGATTGTATGACGGCTGGACATCACAGCTACAGTTCTGGAATGACACCGGAAATGGAAACGAGCAATTTATTGTCCTGCAATCCAATGGCGGTACGCAGGTAATGGATGGGCTGGGCGGTGATTTCTATTTTTCACTATATATTGTTGGCAAACAGGGGCAATATAACCTTCAGGATGTCGATACGAAGGCCAATGAGATTATCGAATACATTAAGACGCATCCGATTGATTCATGCGTTAATTACATCCAGTTGCAAGCGCCACTCGGTAGGCCAATGCTGACGGAAGAGAAACGGCCTGTGCACGAGTTGCTTTTACGTGTTGTGAAATAAATAAAGCCGCACGTGGCGGCTCTATTACTGGTTTAAGTATTGCCAGTGTGCTTTCTTAATATCCAGCCCCGAAACCCATACATACCCCTATATATGATTGCGATAACGCTGGACATTAAGTGTTGTGGAGGTAGGAATCGAACCTACTTCCATCGGTGCGCTGCCGATTACAGTACGCGCGGCGGTCAGCTATATGACTAGTATTTTCACTGTCGCCTATCTGCTAGCTCGCCATTGAGCTTCACCACAACGGAAAGAGCACCGCCACTTTAACCCACACGACCCCATAAGACGCCGCTGGCTGCTCCTCAATGCCCTTACCTGTTGTGTGCTCCGTTTCGTGGAGCTGACGGAAACGCTAGTACCGGTCTATGCGTTTCACCCTTGAGGGATTTACTAAGGCGACATGCCCGTTGTTACCCACGAATGAGAATACTGTCTTCGAGCAGACTTTGCGCGCAATAACGACGATCAATCACAATACTCTCATTCGTGGATGCCCATTATTAATCACAGCGGGCCACTGCGCCGAATTTGTTTACAAGGAGTCGGAAGACCTTGCTGACTTACAGGCTGTTACGCCGCCATCAGAACAACATCATCGTTTGCATTTATCTTTGTGGTCAGTTTCTAAAAACCCGCAAAGTCGCTCACGAAAACTATCTGAAATACAATCTACACCACAAGATAATCACTGTCAACACCTGTGATATAATCACCACGTTAGCAGCTAACACAATTCGGAGATCGAAATGGCTATTTGTGCAAATGATAAAGGCGTTCTTGTCGGTCGCATGACCCGCCTGTTCCTGGCTGAAGGATGCGGTGACGCAGTTCCGGATGCAGAAGACTGGAAATATTTAGGCTCAACCACCAGTAAAGGCGTTGACTACTCGCCGCAGACCACCACGTCGGAAGCGGATACCGCTGGCGGTTTTGTTTCCACTCTCGTTACCAGCTCTGATATGACCATCAGTGCGGAAGTGGAAATCCGCAAAAATGACCCGAGCGATGAGTTTGGATTTCATCGTCTGGTCGAGATTTACGCTACTGAACTGAAAGCGCGTCGCCAGCCTTCCTTGTGGGTGCGTCAGGTGACTGGGGCAACTATCGTTACCGCGTACTGCAACATCACCAGTATCAGCTATGAAGGTGGCACTAACGATATCGTTACTGGTAGCCTTGAGTTCAAGGTTTACGATTCTGACAGCGTTACCGTAGAAAGCCTTGAACCTCTGGCATTCACCACCAACCTGCAATCAACTGGCACGTCTGGCAGTCCACTTACCGTTGCTGTTGAAGGTGGCGTATCACCATACACCTACGTGTGGCGAAAAGATGGCGCGGTAGTTAGTGGTGAATCTGGCGCATCTCTGGCAAGCCCTATCGCTGGCGTGTATACCGTCACAGTTACGGATTCATCTACTGACCCTGAAATCATCATCAGCACTGCTTGCACTGTATCCTGATAAAGAAAAAGCCCCGAAAGGGGCTTTGTTCTATTCTTGTGGTGGTTCTGGAAGTGGCATCCAGTGTGTTACATTAACTTCATCATAATAGGATGGGTTGTACGAGTAAATCTCCCAACTAACATGATCTCCATATCGTAGATAAAAACCTTCATGGACTTGTTTTAAATCATCGTAAACAATGACATCCTCCCCTTCTTCAGGCATTCGCTCACTGCACTTAATCCACTGAGTCATATCACCTTATCCTCATCAAAAATCACACCAATCACACGAAGCAAGTCTTTCGCCATGCGCTCCGCTTCTTCGTAGTCGTAACCCGCATCAACATACAGTTCAGTGTAGAAAATAAGGTCAGCTTTTGTTTGTTCGTTCATTTCTTGTCACCAGTTTTAACTAATGCCCATACCAGTGCAGCTACCCAACCGATAAATGTCCAGCCAACCAGAATATTCAGCACGCAAATTGCTGGCGTATTAATATGTTTGCGAGTCAGCGCCACAAATACAGGTAAAAGGTATATAGATACAGATAGACCAAAAGTTAACAACAAGACAGCATTTTGCATTGCGCCACTATAACTGAATGTAAATATTGGCCTCATAAAACCAAGCGTTACAGCAATTTGCAAACCAGCAAGTAAGAATGCGACGACCACACCACAAACAACGATTTTTTTACTGTTCATAACCCACCTCGTTAACTATTGTTGTTCCCTATGACTTCAATCTACGTCAACATTGAATCTACGTCAACAGCTTTTTACCAACCGCGAGATGATATAATCAACATCAGTCAAATTCAGGATGCAAAACATGAGCAATCGCACGCCACTAACAGAAATCGGAGAGATGCGCATCTCGCTTTCTGACAGGAGTTTTTTCTTTAAGCCATCATTCCGCGCCATGAATGAAATTGGCACACCAAAGGAAATCGTCGAGGTGTACGCCAGGCTCAATGGAATTGATTATGTTGCGCCGTTGCAGCACGTCGAATACCTGCCATTTGGCGCGCAGATGCAGGTTATGAAAACCATCAGCAAACCCGTGTATGGTCGCCATGTACTGAGCGCAGCCTATATTGTCATGCAGTCATGCTGTGAAGATGATATTTCTGTGCTGATTGGTGGGTGGAAGCCAACACCGCGCGGCGTGCGATACGTACCGGGCATTATGCCAGTGAGCGACATTATTATTATTGCTCGCAATCTGATGCAGCACGGCATCATTGGCAAGTCACCACTCAAAGTTCCTGAACGTCTGGAAGAACAGGGAAAGAAAACCACAAACGAGTTTCATGCGTCGCAATACATCATCTCAGCACGCACGCATTTCGATATGACGCGAGATGAGGCCGAAAACCTGTCCATGACAGAGTTTCAGATGATGATTAAGAATAAATATCCAGAACCGAAAGGATTAACGAAAGAAGAGCGCGCGGCAGAGTACGATCAGGCCAAAGCAGACCGGGAGCGCATGAAGGCACTGGCTGAACGCAAAGCGAAAAAAGCGAGGAATACATAATGGCTGAAGAAGTCGGCGGAATTGTCTATGAAGTCGGGATGGATGTTAAAGGCCTGAAAGCTGGTGCGACAACAGCCAATAAGACTTTAGATAACCTTGAATCATCACTAAACAAGACTACCGGAGAACTCAATAAGCTGGACAAAGGAGCGCGCAATGCTGGCAGCGGAATGAAGAATGCTGGCGGAGCAGCCTCAGGGCTTAAAACCAGCATGTCGATGTTGGCTGGCGCAATATCCGTGTCACTGATTATCGAATGGGGCAAGCGATTCCTTGAGGTTGCCGATAACATGACGCAGCTTCAGGCAAGGATTGCTCGCCTGTCAACTGATGCGAAAACCGCGAACGAAACATTCAGCACACTGGCAAATATCGCCTCAACAACTGGCGCAAGCCTCAGTGACACCACGAAGCTGTGGGAAACATTGACGTCATCACTGAAAGAGGCTGGCGCAACAAATGCGCAGGTTCTTAACCTTACAGATACCCTGCAAAAAATAGGTAGAATCGGCGGATCATCAACTGAAGAAATGGCTAACGCCTTACGTCAGTTCGGTCAGTCAATCGCATCTGGTACAATCCGCGCCGAAGAATTTAACTCCATTCTTGAGCAGATGCCTGAACTTGCGCGCCAGATAGCCGCTGGACTTGGCATTTCAATGGGCGAGCTTCGCGCCAGAATGCTTGACGGGAAACTGACGGCAGAAGATGCCCTGAATGCCATTCAGGACAGAACAAGCGTCGTCAATGCTGAGTTTGAAAAACTTCCTCGCACAATGGATCAGGCCGTTGGCTCTCTTGAAGTTTCATTCTCAAAACTTGTGGTTGCCGTCAATGATGCGACTGGCGCATCAAAAACAGCAGTAGAGATCATCGACCAGCTGGCAAAATACATTGATTTCCTCGGCGATAAATCAACCAGCACGAGCGATAAAATTCTGTCTCTCGCCACGGTTATATCGAAGTTAAACCCGGGCGCGTGGGCGCAAATGGGAGTTGATGCGCTTTTTGGTGATGACGATATTGAAAAGCAAAAGCAATATAACGATCAGGTTGAGCGATTCGTTAAGGCATCAGCGGAAGGCTACGAACAGACAAAAAAACAAGCTGAAGCAACAAAACACCTGAAGATTGCGCAAGCACCAACCAAAGACAAAAAAGGCAAAGGGAAGGGTAAAAGCGCCGAAGAGCGACAAGCTGAGTCAGTAGCTGAAAAGCTGGAGAAGTTACGCCAGCAAACCATGCTCAATGCAACATCTACCAGCGAACTCTCACGCGAGCAAGCCATCCTCAATGCGCAGCAATCGCTTGGCAAAGCTGCCACTCAGGAGCAGATAAAACTGGCTGGTGAGTACGCTGCGAAGATTTGGGACCAGAAGAACGCATTGAAGGAACAGGCGGAAGCGGAGAAAGAGAAGCAACGAGTAGAAAAATCATATCAGGGGTTGCGCGCCATTGCGTCGCCAACGACTGGCATTGACAGTGAATACCAGCAACGTATGGCTGACCTTGACGCCTACGCCGCGGCATATCCGCAGAAAATCACGGAGATTGAGCAGACTCGCGCAGCAATTGAAGCACAATACCGCCAACAGCGAATGGACGCTATGTGGGCTGAATGGCAGCAACAAAGCCTCGGCGCGCAACTGTTCGGTACCGCTCTTGATTCAGCAATGAGCACAGCATCAAACAGCATTACCGGATTGCTTACCGGAACAATGAGCGTTCAGGATGCCATGCGCAGTCTCGGCTCTACGGTTCTTAACTCTCTGGTAAACAGCTTTGTTGAAATGGGCGTTCAGTGGGTTAAGTCTGCTGTTATGGGGCAAACTGCGCAGGTTGCTGCTACGGCAACCACAACGGCGGCGCAAACGGCAGGATTAGCAACCACAACAGCAGCATCGACGGCGGCGGCAGCCACCACTACCGCAGCATGGACACCAGCGGCAATCGTGGCATCAATCGGTTCATTCGGCGGTGCGGCTGCAATTGGTGTAGGTGCTGTTCTCGGGGCGCTGGCGATGGGCTATGCTGGCAAGCGTAAAAATGGTGGCCCTGTTAGCGCCGGAAGTATGTACGAAGTGGGCGAAAATGGCTTGCCTGAAATATTCCAGGCGTCCAACGGTCGCCAGTATATGATTCCCGGTAACGATGGCTCAGTTATCAGCAACAAAGATATTCCCGGGAGTGGCAGTGGCGTTGTGGTTTATAATAGCATCATCAATAACAGCTCAGCGCAGGTTAGCAGCAGCGCCAGAGATAATGGTGACGGCAGCGTTACAATTGAGACTATTGTTAGTGATATCGAAAACAACGGCGCGATAGGGCAGGCTATTTCAAGAAATTACTCAACAAACCGGAGGGCAACCGAATAATGGCTATCATCAAATACCCAGACTGGCTGCCACTCGCACAGCGTGCTAGCAAAAACCTGACACAGCAAACCCCCTTCCGCAGTGACCAGCCTGCGGTTGGAGCACCAATTTTTCAGAAGCTGACAACCGACATTGCGGCAACATGGAGCCTTACGTGGAAGTTTACACTGGCTGAGGAGCGTGCATTTATCCAGTGGGTGCGCAGCCCTAACTACCTCAACAAAGCAAACAACTGGTTCACCATGATGATTGACCTCGGCGGCAGCGGATTGCAGGAGCAGACGCTGCACTTTACCGATTATCCGGTGCAGACAAGTATTGATGGTGGCGTGGTTACGTGGTCTGGCAATATTATCGCCAAGAAACTCAATAACACGATGGATGAGTTTGATGATGTTCTGGTTGAGCTGGATTACAGATGGTTCGGATGGCTGGATGAAGTTGTTAACCGTGACATGCCGGAGTGCCCATAATGCCGTCATTACGCGATTACAAAGCAAAGCGCCCTAACTGGGCGTTATTCGAGACAATAACGTTTTATCATTCTTCCTTTGGTTATGTGCGGCTTGTAGCTAACGTGCTTGATGAAATGGTGCTTGGCGGCGAAACTTATCTGCCAGTGCGCATGGATATCAAACAATCTCAACAGTCGAACACGCCAGCAATTAACGCAACCGTTAAGTTCGCCCGTCTGGCTAATGACTTCAAGCAATATCTGAAATTGTGGACTGGTTCATGTCGCATTGAGCCAATCAGCGCACTGTATCAGCAATTTGAAGAGACTGACATGAATACACCGCTGAAGCCCTATCGCCTGTATGTCAGCGATGTGTCGATGAATGATTCCGATGTTACTGTTACACTGTCAATCAAAAACCCGATAAAGGGAAACGTGGCAAAACTTTATGATATCACTCAATTTCCCGGGCTGCGTAATATCTGATGAAGCATTTGCGCAGTTAATGTTTGGCAAGCCATACAAAGACAGATGCTGCCATGTTGATGCTGTTGATTGCTGGGGGCTGGTGGTGCTTTATTACCGCCTGTGTCGTGGCATCAACATCCATCATGACGACAGCTACGATAGTGGAGGTTCATTCGCTACTTGCTTCAGTAGCGAGGTTGTCTTCTGGAAGGATACCGAGTCACCAGTAACAGGTGATGTTGTTGTGGCGTATCGTGGCTCTCTACCTGTACACGTCGCCATAATGTGGGGCCGTGATAGAATACTTCATGCAAGAGAAAGTACTGCAGTCAGGTTTGACAGACTGCGAACACTCGAGAGACTTTCAACAAAATTAAGGTTCCTCACCTATGCCAGTGATTCATATTCAGAAGATGCCGGGCACACCAAGAGAGAGCGGAGTCGTTCCTGTTGGTACTAACTTATGGAGTTGGCTAAGTAAAGCCAACCTTCCTGCCAACATTTCAATCTCTGTAAACGGAAGGATGCTTAGCGAAGATGAAGAGCTATCTTTCAATTTGCGCCATGGGGATGTGGTAAATATTTACTGCCAGCCGGCTGGGATTGTTGCAGGTATCATTACCGCATTGGTCGTAGCTGTAACCGCAGTAGTGTTGTTAAAACCCAAAATACCAAAGGTACAAGTTGGGGATTCAAAAACTTCCCCTAACACAAGTCTGAAGGGGCAAACCAACATTGCGCGCAACGGCGAAGCTCGCCCTGATAACTTCGGTCAGATTCGTGCGTTTCCTGATTTGCTTCAGGAATCATTGTTCGAATACATCAACAATATTAAATATGTCACCGAGTTCATGAACTTTGGCCTCGGTAAGTATGATGTATCATCCGTGCGTTACTCGGAGTCAAACCTCGGTTCACTGGCTGGTGCGAGCTATACAATTTATCAGCCGGGAGAGGTTATTCCGGTTGTGTACGAACCTTACGCATTTGATGATGTTGACGGGCAAGAGCTTTACGGACCAAACGAACTGGATACCGACCCTCCGCCAGTGGTCATTGAAACGGCAACAACAACCACGGTCACAGAAACAGAATTTGCTGGCGGTCAGATCGCTGTCAAAATACCGAAAAACTCAGCATTCGATTACTTCGTTGACCTAACCATGCCTCATGATGTGGTGTTTAAACTGAATATCACTTACGCGCAGGGAGGTGGTGCATCTGTCACCGAAAACGTTACGCTATCAGGGAGACTTGTCTCCGCAACAGAAACTGATGATGGCGGATTGCCACCAGTAAACTACTGGTACACATTTATTATTAACAGCATCAACTACTCAGGCGCGCCAATATCATCACTGAATGGCGTGACGATTAATAACACCTATTTCAACCTGACAGATAACCAGCCGATTGTTTCTGGTCCGTACTTTTCGCCGATTGATGGTGATCAGCTTTGGGTGCATCTTCAGCACCAGACCAATGACGGCAACGATTTCAGTGTGCTCATTGAGTGGTGGAAGATTGACGACGATAACGTTCAGATTCCCGGCACATATCAGTCGATGAACTATTATCAGGACGTGGACAGAAACGACACATTCTACTACACAATCAAGTTAACACCATCTGCTGGCACTGGTCGCTATGCGATTCAGATGCGACGGACAAACAACAGTTCCGACACGTCAATTCTTCAGCTTGAGGAAATACACTCAATCGTCACGCGCACCAACGTTTCGTATCCAGATGACACAGTGGTTAAAGTTGTTGTACGCGCAACAGAAAACGCAACAGGTAGCCGTGACAGGAAATATAATGCACTAATAACACGCCACACCATCGGATACAACCGTGATACTGGCACGGTGCGCTACACGCTTGCACCATCCCGTAGCTTTGCAGATGCTGTTTTGCATAACTGGTTGATTACCGCTGGCAATCCAGAAAACACAATTGATATAGTTAAGCTGTATGAGATTGCCGACAGTTTGCCAGATGAGCGCCTGGGTTATTTCGATTACACTTTTGACGATGAGGATAAAAGTATTGGCGAACGCCTGCAGACCATCTGCGATGCGGCCCGTGTCACTGCGTTCTGGGATGATGGCGTAATGAGTTTCTCTCGCGATGAAAAGCGAGAATATCCGGCAACTGTATTTAATACCAGAAACACGCAGAGCGATGGCTACAAACTGAGTTATGACATCAGCCTTCCAGGAACTTATGATGGCGTCAACGTCGAATATCGCGACCCAACAACGAATAAGCAAGCCCACATCTACTATCGAATTACCGATAGCGGAATAGTCGAAGGCGAACCAACGAAAGCTAAAAAGTTCGACATGCTTTATGTTCGCAACCGCTATCAGGCTGTTGACCGGGCAATCCTTGAGTGTCGTCGCCTTGTTTACTCCCGTCGCAGCATGGAAATTAAGGCGCTGGCAGATGGCGAATGGGTTAACGTAGGTGACATGATTCAGGTCGTCGATATGTATGATGACGTGCAACAGACTGGCGTTATTGAGGCGCGAAACGGAAGCGTATTCACGACCAGTGAGCAATTAACCGCTGATGATAATCTTTATGTTGTGATCACCAGCTCTGATGGCAGTGCATCAGACAGATTGCCAGTAACAGTAACCGGATTACATACATTCACCTGCGCGCTGCCATCTGATTTCAAGCTGAATATATGGGATGGTACGAACGTGCAGTCGGAATCTCGTTACGTGCTGAGCACTGAGAAAGAACTTGATACCACGTTATGGGTTGTCAGCCAGAAGAATCCCGGCAACGACGGCACGACGACATTGACCATGAGCGAGTATAGCGATGATATGTACGAATACGCCATTCCATCATCGTGATACAATATACATCAAATTCACAAAGGAGCATTTATTATAATGGCTACCACACCAACTAATAAACCAATTCCGTCAGAAGACCCGCGCGACCTCAAGTTTAACGCCGGGAAGATTGACGAGTTCGTTACTTCCCTTGCACGGCAGTATTTCGACCGGTTCGGTAACAGGCATTACACAATTGAAGGCCTGAAGCAGCTGTTTTTGGAGCATATCTATAATCTCGGTTGGAATCTTGCAGGCTCATTTCAGGGTGGTGGGACAGTTACGTCTGCCGGAGACCTCCTGCAGGACAAGTCCACGAATATTTGGTATCGCTGGGATGATCTTGAAACATTGCCAAAAACTGTACCGGCAGGATCAACGCCCGCATCAGCAGGTGGTACTGGTGAGGGAAAATGGCAGCCTGTTGATGTAGCCGATGTTCTTCGTAAAGACCTTGCAAGCTCAGCGGATGATAAAGGCGATAACTTAATCACGGTTAAGTTGTCATACCCAGGTGCTGTAAGCCTTACTCAGCATGACAATAACGCGCTGTTCCTTAATGTTAAGCAGTTTGGGGCCATCGGTGATGGGTCGTACCATCCGCTATCTGAAATTTATACTTCCTTACCATCCGCACGGGCCGTGTACCCATTCGTAACTAGCTTAACGCAAAGTGTCGACTGGGCCGCCTGGCAGGCGGCGTTAAACACCGGAAAAGTTGTGTATGGCACCGATAATGCCTACGTAATTACGGATACGCTGCTTCCAGTTTCTGGGGGCGGAATTATCGGACTTGGTGTCAATAAATGGGTGTCTGGATTTACTGCCACCTTTAATCCCAATCTGACCAGCGGCACCACATTTCTGATGTATGGTACTGGGGCCAAAAATCACACCCTGGATTGTGTTTCCAATATGGACAAGAGCGGCGGCGTTGTAGCCAATCCTTCCGCCTCAGACCCGTACACGGCAACTGCTCCAGCGCCGTCGTATGACCTGCTTGATTTCACCAATGGTGACGCATCAGGCACCACACGAGCGACTCTTAAACCATTCTCTGTTGCGATATTGATGCCAGAGACCGGTTGTGTTCGTCTGGAAAACTTCCGCATTGTTCCCTATTTCAACGGGCTGGACGGTTATAAAGACATTGCAAATACCGGGCTGGGCGATGAGTGGGATGTAGGAATCTGGTCACGGGCATCATTCGGCAACGAATATCGCAATTTGCAGGTGGTTGGTTACTGGCGAAAAGCGGCACTTTTAAAAACAAATATACCTGTATCTGGCACCCAGGCCGCACAGGGTGAGGATGAAAATTACTATCACTGCCGCTTTCAGGGGTTCAAGGGTGTTTCGATTCGCGCACATGATGTGTTCAGAATTACAGCGGTAACGCCCAGCACTATCGAAATCCCATGGTCATCAAGCCACACCTTCGAAACGTCCGGGGTTTTAAGATCTGGAGGCAGGAATTTCACTTATTCAGGATTATCCGTATCCGGTGATAAGTTAGTATTTACTGGAGTGTCTAACGCTTCTGAGGCAACAGTAGGTTCTACTATACGGCGAAATGACATAGATAACTTTGGTATGGCGGGAACGCAATTTTTCGATTGCTACATTACCAGCCTGTATCACCACACACATCTGCTTGCCACATCGCAACACCTGTCTCAACCATTCAGCCGACCATCAGAGTGTATGGAGGTTTCAGGGGAACCAGTTCGCGGTGTACAGGTACATGCGGGAACCATTCAGGGATGGGATGATGTTCTTATTCATCTGCATGACTGTGGAAATATGAACTTTTACAGTACATATTTCGAAAGCCAGCAAGCATATGTAACTATAAATGGTGGTAATGCTATTGGTTATGGAGCACGTATGATAGCTTCCCGGCAATCAACAAGCTCATTACCATATGCAACAGGGAATACTCGAGTGCTTAGAATGGTCGGGTGCTCTGAAGGCAATGGCGTTGACTGGGGTCCTGTATTTAACAACTATACAGGAGGAAGATATAATTCTGGAGACGGTGTATTTAACCCCCGCGATGCATTTATAGACCATAAATCTCTTCCTGAGCAGTCAGGAGGTGAGTCAAGACTCGTATCACAAAAAGGAAATGCCAGAGTAGTATGTGGTGTTGGTAAAACTGTACTGCTTGGACCAACGTCAGGAGATTGTAATTTACAGAGTAATGCTGGAAGTTTAAATATTAGAAGTGGGATAAGAGTAAGAATCGGTCACGCTGATGGAACAGACTGGTGGTTGGCAGATGCTAAGAAAATAGCTCCTGTTGATGATAATGTTAAAGCTATTGGACAGCCATCAAACAGATGCTCTGTTATTTCTGCAGGAACCGGGTCAATCAATACATCAGATGAAACTCTTAAAACAAGATATGATATTCTTAATGCAGAGCGTGATGCCGCTATTGAAATAAAGTCAGTCATCTATAAATTTAAATTTAATGACTCAATTAATCACAAAGGAATTGAGTCGTCCAGGTATCATTTTGGCGTTGGCGCTCAAACCGTAGGGGATATTCTTAGAAAGCATGGTTTAAACCCTGAGCAATATGCTTTTTGGTGTTACGATGAATGGCCTGACGTATGGGGTGAAGAGGTGATAACTGAAGAGAGCACAGATCCTGATACAGGTGAGAAAATTTATTCTCAATATAAAACAGGAGATATGATTCTTGTAAAAAAAGCAGGAGGACGCTACGGAATTCGTTATGACGAACTGGCAATGTTCATTCTTATGGCTATTTAATAGTCATTATCTCCATCTCTCATCTTTGACCGGATAACAAGAGCTGCTAACAGAACAGCCACAGCAAGGATGCCAACAAAAATAAACATGAAAACTCATTAAACCCCGCTCATGCGGGGTTAGCTTTATCATCAGAACGGAATATCGTCATCAAAATCCATCGGGGGCTCATTGCCTCCTTGTTGACTTTGTTGTTTTGGCGATTGCTGTTGTTGTCGTTGCGGTTGTTGGCCTGATTGCTGGCGTGGCTTCTGACCAGAATCATCACGTTTACCACCAAGCATCTGCATAACGCCACCCATCTGCGGAATGACAATCTCAGTGGTGTATTTATCCACTCCGTTGCTGTCAGTCCATTTTCTAGTGCGCAGCTGGCCTTCGATGTAAACCTGCGAACCTTTACGAAGGTATTCTCCTGCAACTTCCGCAAGTTTCCCGAAGATGACAACGCGATGCCACTCGGTCTGTTCTTTCTTTTCTCCTGTCTGTTTATCTTTCCACTGCTCAGATGTTGCAACGGAAAGGTTGGCAATTGCAGAGCCTGATGCTGAATACTTAATTTCCGGGTCGTTACCAACTCTACCAAGGATTATGCACTTATTAATACCAATCGAAGACATTACTTGAATCTCCCGTTTTTATCTCTTAATCTGCCATTATGATTCTCTGTGGCGTGTAATGATGCGTGCTCTGACTTCGTCATAAGCATTAGGTTACTTGGATGGTTGTTTGTTTTATCATGGTCTATATGATGAACGCATTCATTGTGAAACAACCTCCTCCCAATAATGCCTTCCATAACTACAACATGCTCTCCTCTTCCTTTGTTTTCACCCATAGTTATCTCGACATAACCGTTAGGTTTTACAGAGCGACCCTTGCCAACTCCTTTCTTTGATTTTGATATATTTTGCTTCCATTCTTCAGTAAACTCTCGTTTTTTACCCCTAAGTCCTGAGCCAAGTCTTCCCTCTGCGGCAGCAATTCTTATTGCATCTCCTCTGCTTCTCAATATTCCGGCTTTCTTAAATCTAAACCTCAATGTTGACATGGCTATTCCTGTTTCATTGGAGATTTGAGGGATGCTCATGCCAGACAAATACATATCAAACTCATTCATATGCACCTCCTTTTGCAATATAGTAATTTACAACCATTAAGTCAACTTTTAATTACTTTATTTACGCCGCGTGCCATTTATTAAAATCCTTCAATTGGGGTTGGTTTATGTTCGGTCTTTGTTTCTTCCTGCGCATCTTGCTGTTGAGGTTGCGGTTTAGCCAGTTTTGCAGGGTTGAAATTATCCTGAGGAGTGATTACCACGGGAGATAATTGCTCATCATTGATGAAAGACTCAATGCGATCGTATTCGGCAGCAGAGGCAGCCAGAGAAGGCCAGATTGCGCGAATTTTATCTTTCAGGTTATCAGGTATTGATTTTGCTTCTTCCTTCAAGCCTTCCATGCCTTTTGCGGCAGAGAGCTGAAGTCGTGAGCGCCATGACTCAAACTCTTCGTCAACTTTAACGCCAGAGTCCACCCATTTGATGAGTCCGCGACCGTGCGCCTCTCCAATATATCCATGACGAACGCTTTCACGACCAGACTCAAAGAAGATTGGGCGTAGCTCTTCTGGTAATTTGGTGAACTCCTGAATTTTGCCTCCATCGTGCATCATCATGCTCACAGTCATTTCGAACATGAAATCTTTCTCGCACACTGGCTGCAACCCAAGTGATACAGGTTCCTTCGGGTTTGCGAAATCAGTTTTCTGGCGGGCGCGAAGACAGACAATGATATGCATATTGCTTTGCAGCATGGCGTTCATGAACTTCTTATGTTCAGCTTTGGCGCGCTTCCAGTCAGCCATCTTTTTACCGTTAAGCAGAGGCTTTTCAGCAATCTCAGTGCAACTGCCTTCCCCTTCCCATTCGTGCGAACCTGAATCAATAACAAGAACCTTAACGCCAGCAGCCTGAAACTCTTCAATGGCCTGACGGTAACGAGCAGGACTGAATGGTGCATACATATCAGCGTGCAGGAATTTACCATCAAGGATGTTTGAGTACAGGCGACCTCGACCATTTTCAGTATCAAGGAATCCAATTTCTTCTGGTGAATCAACCATCCCCCGAGCCAGCTTAAGTGCGCTATATGTTTTGCCGCTACCAGACTGACCAGATATACCGATTACCACGCGAGAACCGGAACGCTCCGCTGGTTTAATATTTAGAATACCCATTTGCATCACCTCACTAATTATAAATTAAATTGTTTTTTGAACCATTCTGGCGTTTCCATTTCTATTACAGGATTACCCATTGAATAACCCGGCCACGAATTGGCCTTTTTGCACGCCTTGTAAATTTCCATTGCACCATTTAACTGGATGCGACCGATTCGTAATTGCTCCTCTGTCAATCGAATCAACGCAGGAATAAACGGCGCTTTCTTTTCCTGCACGAGAAGATTCACAGAGCGTGGCGCATGACCATATGCCGCAACAAACATGTCGTGCTGCATCGCCATTTTCATAAAGTAGCCAAGTCGCGCAGCATGGCGGAAAAATTCATCAGGCTTAGCGCTAACAGCCGTCTTGTAGTCTATGATGTCCCCACCTTTTGTCAGGCAGTCAAAACGAACTTTTGCTTTTTCTCCGTTAAGTTCACCGAGAATTGACACTTCAGCATAAGCACCAGCAAGAAGGCTGCTGTAATAGCTGTTTGCGTGGATTACAGCGCGCATTTGCTGAATGGCGTCATAATCATTTCCTTCTAACAGAATGCGACCATTGGCGTTAATTTCAGCAATAAGACGCTCTTCGTCGTAAATCTTCACTGGTTCACCAGTTGCACGAATGATTTTTATCACCTCAGCTTTCGACTTCCCTGAAAGCCCCTTGATGCCACGCTCTTTCGCCCATGAGTTCATGTCACTAACTGTAACAAGCAAGTCTTCACCAAAATCTTCTTTGGTTGGCATGCGAGCATATTCAGCATCGAAGCGCTCAGGTTCAAGCAACGCGGTATGGCTGCCAGTTCCGAAGACAAGAGCTTTTGACTGCTCATCTTCTTCGTCTTTGTAGCGCCAAGCTGCGGGACATCTGTCATAAATGTTCCACAGGCCAGAACCATTAATATGCTCGGTGTCGGCGTGGTATTCATGATTGCTTAACTCATTATTAAAATAAACTCTCATTATTCACCACCTGTAAAATTCCTTAAAATTAACTCGCCTGAATGTGTCTGCGGCATTTCTAGCATCCTCAATTGAGGAATACCTCCCAAGGTTTTTCATCTTTCCATTTACTCTACCATACGCCATCCACTTCTTATTTTTCTTATCCCAATAAACACCCTTTACTCCAGATGTGTTATTTTTAAACATACCTTTGTTAAATGAACTCTCAGACTTGTTGGCAATTCTTAAGTTTTTTATTGAGTTATTGCTTGTATCTCCATCAATATGATCGATAACCATTCCATCAGGTATTTCACCGTGAACATAAGTCCATATGAATCTATGCAATAACCACCGTCTCCTTCCGAAGGATACAACTTTGTATTTTGCTCCTCCTCTGGAAGTGATTTCATGTTTATGTATTGCAGACTTGCCTGCCTTCGCTAACCCTCTACTTTTTCTCCAAAAAACAGTACCCTCATCAGCATTAACAACAAGCCATTCATCTACATATTCTTTATTCATGCCGCACCTCTTTGGTATGATTGGATTGTAAGGTGGTATGATTTATTTGTCAACTCCAAAATAGAAAAGTGTGGCTTTTTTTAGTTGCTCAAGACCGTAAGCGATGGCGGCATAATGACCAAGCCTGCACATCTCTGTTAGCACTGCTGATTGCTCCTTGCTAACCCTGCTCTTACTTTTGTCACGGCGCTTTGCCTCAATCATTCCACAACTGTGTTTCACCCCCGGAGTCATTATCACGTTATCGCCTATTCCAGACTTAACACCCATCTTCTGGCGCTTCAGCACGAACTGGATTCTGCTGGACGTACCTGTTTCATTCGGGACATGAAACCAGAGCACGTCAGGGAATTGGCTTTGCATCCATGTTCCGTAACCTATCTGGTCAGTCTCCTCTTTCGGACATTCTCCGCGATAACCGCTATCGAATACCCATATACCACTATCAAGCTGCTTCACTCTGCTCTCCTGTAAAATCTTTTCTGTGGATTATGTCGCGGCCTTTATCGTTGATGCGATGCGTGATGCGCTTTGGAGCTTTAATCAATCCCGCATACATCATGAATTGTTTGGCGTTCTGGCATTTCAGGATTTTCCCTGCCATTGACTTATCATCAAGGTGAGGGAAGATGGCCTTTGCCTTAAACATGTTTTTCATGTGAGTTGCGCCACCGTATGGATAGAAAACCTCATTAGCCCATCCTTCCTTGCCGTCACAACGATTAATCCAGTAGCGATATAAAACTCCCTCTCCATCCTTCGTTAACTGAACCTTGAAATCCATAACATCAGCCCATTCATTATCCGTATACGCACGCTCATTCAATGCAGCGTTAGGGTCGCGCAACACGTGATCGCAATGTCGGCAATAACGCGCAGTAGGGTCGTTTTTAGTTCCGCAACCATCATCAAAAATCCGTATTCCGTGCTTATCGAAACCGCAACGGATATAACTGAAAAACTCCTCGCATCGACCATCTGGAGATAGTGGGTCTTTTCCTATGCAGCGACGCGCATATGGGCTGTTCATTGTTCCGCACTTAGGACACGGAACTTGTTCGCCACTGCGTTTTGAACGTTGTGCTTCAGCCTCTTCCAGTATTGGGTCTTCATACAGCTGACCAAGCTCAAACATCGTGCCTGAGAAATCAAGAACAAGATGGTCTTCTTTATGATACCCGGCATCAATTTGCTCTTTCTTCAGCAGACGCATCCCGCGACCAAGCAACTGAACAAGAAGTGTGAGTGACATTATTTTTCGTAATATGCAGCTCGTATCCCATAACGGTATATTTACGCCAGTGGTAAGGGCTGCTATCTGGAATGTGAATTTTTTGCGTCCGGTGTATGCATCTTTTAGAGCCTTCCTTCTGGCTTTTGACCCCATATCTTCTGTAACTATTGAATAACTTCCTTCAGGCAAATACTTTGCCGCCTCCTGGCAATGCTTTTTACCAGCACATGTAATTAGCACTCCGTTCCTGTTTTTAGTCAATTCCATAACCTTGAGCATGATTTTCTGCGTCAACGTACCTTGCTCAAGAATTTCTTTCTGCATCTGCTTGAGCTGCTCGGCGGTAAAGTCCTGAGTACCATCAACATCTGAACCATGAAAATCTGAAAGGTCATAATGCAGACTATCAACATCATGAAGACCAAAAATTGTTGGCACAAGAAAACCGTTTTCAACCATGTACTTGGTGTCTATGTTGATAATCTCTTTCTTCCAGAAAGCGCCTTTTATTGATGTAGTTCCACGAAACGGTGAGCCTGTATAACCTATTATTCTCAACTCATGTCCGTGCTTATCTTTGCACCTTTTCATTAGCTCATTAATTATCACTGCATACTGCGTATCACCATCATTAACAACATCAATGTCATTAACCATATGATTTTCATCGATAAGCAGGAATCTTGGGCAAAAGTCAGAAAGCGCACCTTTTGCAATAACATTCCCTGACTCATCCTTTTTATCAAACAAAGCATTTACAACAGTACCCTCAGAGCCACAGATTATTGGGTACGTAGAACTTTTCCTACCCAAAGAAGCACTGAATAGCGAGTTTCTAACACCAAGCGACCAGAGCTCTTCAGCATCTTGCTCCACTATTTCTCCCTGTCTTGATAAAATCATCCCTGAATAGCCCATTTCCTGAAAACGCTTTGCTATCATGGCAATCATCAGTGACTTTCCGCTACCGACGCTTGCTGTTACATAACTCGGGCCAACATAATGACGAATCACATCACCAGTTAACTTATATATCAACCACTGGTAGGGTCTTGGCTCGATATCACCAGTATCCAAGCAGGATTTCAGCAAGTTAATGTCAATCTCTGCAATCATCTTGTCTATTTTGTGCATTATTTTACCCTACCAAATTCACCATGATACTTTTTTGATGCTTCCGCATAAACTTTTGCTGCTTCTTCTTTTGTATCATATCTGCCGAGCCATATTTTTTTATTATTTACATGTATAGAGCAAGTCCATTTTTTTGTTTGCTTGCAAAAACCAACCCCCTTTACACCGGATGTGTTATGGCTTGGAATCCTCATGTTTCTTAAATTTCCATTAAAGTTTGTTTCTCTTAGGTTTTCTATCCTGTTATTCAATCTATTACCATCTTTATGGTCTATTATTAACTCAGGCCAATAACCATGCACTAAAGCCCAAATTATTCTATGAACCTTTATATCAACACCTAAAAAGCCAACCTGAAGATATCCACTTACAGTCTTCGAGCCTGCAATAGCGCCACGTTTAACCCTGTTTGTTGTTGTTCTTTTCCATATGAGATTTATTCCGTCATATGAAAAATACTCCCGCAACGTGGATACTGGTATTGACTTCTCTTTTAACTTCATCAATTCGAAATCATTCACTTTACGTTACCCTCATTCAGTGTTACGCTTAAAGCATACAAACAGTAACAGATGGAGTCAACATGTTTTATTGGGAAGAGATACAACAAAAGATGATTGGGAATTGGGAGGCGGCACTACTGTCAATAGTCAACATAGACAGGAAAATTTTTTCTGGAAAACATCAACCATGCCCTCATTGCATGGGGGTTGACCGGTTCCGTTGGGATAATCACTTCGAAATCAAAGGAGACGGCGGCGCAATCTGCAATCAGTGCGGTTCCGGCAGCGGAATGAACTGGCTGATGAAACTCTCCGGCATGAACTTCCCTGAAGCACTGGAGGCGCTGGGAGGATTCCTGAACATGCACCCGCGTGAAAAACTGGAGGCAATCAGGAAGGAGTTACCGAAGATAAATCACAACGATGACTTCATCACTGAGCAGGAATTCGCTGCAATAATGGCTAAAACGACGCGTGTCGCGATGAATGAGTGGACTTTGATAAATGGTATTGGTTGCGACATTAACGTCGTCAGAGGCAAATCTGGAGAGCTTATTGCGGTTGAGATGATGCGCGCTGACACAATGAAGCCGTGCAACGTGGCATTCATTGGCATGAATGGTGATTCATTCAGAACGCTTTTCCGCGCAGGATACAACAAAGACTCAGCCATCAACGGAAAACTCACTCGCGGAGCTATAAGCCCAATCGGAGAAGATAACGGAAAGTTCATTTACCTGGTATCGGATTATGCCGATGCGTGGAAGTGCCATTACTTCACTGGTGCGCATGTATGGTGCTGCTGGTCGCCGGAAAACATGTGGGAAGTGGTGCGCTCGGTTAGCGATGAGACGAAAGCACGGTTACGCTGCATAGTTAATTATAAATTTGACGAACTTTGCGCTGCGGAAAATGCAGGGCTTCCGGTGATGCTACCTGATGATGCTGACACGATAAGAATGGCAAAGAGAATCAGGAGAAAGATTTATGACGCTGGCGAGTTGATAGGTAAAATGTCAGTAAGCAGATAAAAGAAACCCTCCAGATGGAGGGTTTTTGTTATTCCTTGAACTCTGGCACTTCAGTCCAGAAGGCTACATTTCGCAGCGACTTACCCGTGTGATTGCACCAGTATATGCCTGAGTCATCATACTTGGCAGTAACCTTGACGCGATCAGCATCAATAATAACAACCTCCTGTCCATCTTTAGGGTCGAAAAGACGCGCATCTTTCCAGTTAGCAATCTCATTAATGGAAAGAAGGACATAACCGGGAAGATAAGCGCCGACATCGGCAATGTGAACTATGGTTCGCTCCGTTCTCTCTCCCGTGTAGTCTCCATTCCACTCATAAAGAATAACCGTGTCACCAACCTTAAAATCACGATCGTTCTTTCTTAGTTCCGCCTTCTTGTGTCCGGTAACTACAGGCCAGAAGTGTTCAGGTAAGATTTTTAGTTCGTGTGTTTTGCTCATTTCAAACATCCTCATAACGCCAATATGCAACGCGAATTATTTCAACCAAATCATTTGATGATAAAAATTTATTACCATCATAAATTGCGTGAATTCTTTCACCATCAAAAGTTAATACCACAACATGTCTTCCTATCTGCGGCCTCCACAGATAGCAATCAAACCATTCAACATCATACCAATCATCTTCTGGAATCATTTCAACCTCGGATTAATGTGGACAGTATTACCAATAAAAACGCAGTAACCATCCTCTTCCAGAGATGGCAATACACTTGACCTTAGGCGGTCGTAAATTTTAGGTATTCCTTTGAATGGCCTAACATTTTTAAGTGAATCATAAAGCCACTTCACCGTTACGTTTGTTTTTCCTTTCTGAGCGGCAGAGCGTAGCTTTTCGGCAACAACATCAAACTCCGATCGTTCACCGGCATACCCATTTGATTCAACAGCATCAGTGAACGTTTTTGTCAGTGCGTCATAAACACTGATGGCGCGACTAATCTCATTTTCACCGATAATCTTTGAACGCTTTCCTCCATCGCACCAGTTTTCAGCAGCGTGAAATATTGCTGCCAGACGGATTATTTGCTTATCAGCTTTACCCATCGCTCCACGAAGAAGTACGTGATCCCACTTACCGCCGGGAAGGAAGTTTTTCTCCCACTGATTTCGTAACAGGCCGATCATTCTTGCTGAGTCATTGTGAAGCGTCAGTTTTGTTTTTTCTGCTGACACAACATTATGTATAAATCTTGCATATTCCGACCTCAAGCTGTCTGGCATTGGCTTGCTTACAGGGCAATCATTAACCATGTCCCAGTGTTCGCGATAGCCAAGCATTGATTGCTCTCGCAACATGAGGAAACGTTCAGAAAGCCCGTTACCCCTATCGCCAGCGGCAAGAATGGCATCAATACTTTCATCCTGCGCAATCACACTTATGTTTCCAAGTACGTAACCAGATGAAACGCCACGACCAACACGAGCAGAACCAATAAATCCACCATCCCAGCCCTTCAGGATGACTTCGGCGTTTGCCTTTCCTCCTTCCTTTCCGTAAGAGAGGCCAAGGCATGTGTTAAGAACGCTTGCCTCGTCACTTATCAGATTAAAAAAACCACCTTCATGAATGGCTTGATGCTGAACAGCCTCAGGCGTTGCGTCCGTCAGTGGATATGTGATCGTATAAAGCTCCTCCAGCTTCTCCTTTTCGCGAGCAATATCATCTCCGATTAGTGCCTTTGCATTTTGGTTGCTTGCCTCTTTATATGCCTTCATCAACTCTTCAATGCGAAGATTTATTTTTATAATCTGCTTTTCCATCTTTTTGGAAAGATTGTCATATTCAATCTTCACCGGATTCATATGCATTGAGTTGATAGCGGTTTTCCCTGCTGATGGAGGCTGAGAAGTAACCACGTAAAGAGAAACTGGAAGTTCTGAATGGTAATACTCAACGCTAAAGTTTCTCGTCATTGCGCTGGCAACGCACCCAAGTAAATGCATGAACGATGTATTTATTGGGAACTGAACGGCACGAGCAGATGCGATTGCATAACGAGAAAGCAAATCAGTCCGGTGCTCACTGGTCAGCTCTGTTTCTGAGTACGTTACATCACGCTCCTTACCCTCCTTGATGTCAAGCCACATATTTGAGCTTGGTGTCATGCCATGATGGAAGGCGACGCGAGCAGGAGATACTTTTAACTCCCTTGCTTCATTGAAGATATCTTGCGCTGTGATCATCATGAAATCCTTTTTACGTAAACCATGTCTTTGTCAGGGTATCCAACCTTTGTTGAGAATTTCATGCCTTCATTCCTGCGCATGAAATAGTTTAATGCGTTCCTCAGGCTTGCAATGCCTCCAAACCTCTTCGAGTTAATCATCACAGTCTCACCTACTGAAACCGCCGACAACCCAGAAAGAGCTGCATTCTTTTTGCCGTACTTATCAAGTTTCACAAAAGCCTCCAACAGCAATAAATTATGATTAAATCATATCATAAGTATTGATTTATGCAACATCAAATACAACTCACGTGGGTAACGTGGGGCAGCCGTGGGGAACATCACCTTCCCCACGAACTTTTACTCTAAGTATATGTAATATAATA
>ENA-UOJA01000336-UOJA01000336.1-human-gut-metagenome-genome-assembly--contig:-C19-NODE-336-length-46682-cov-8.039462_pt1 | contig 46682 bp, 49 predicted proteins | sample MGYA00242337_ERZ723884 | MGnify/ENA metagenome assembly ERZ723884
CCCCTTGGACCCCCGCGAGGCCCCTGAAGGGTAGAGAGCATTCTATTAGAACAAGTTTTGATGAGGCCCCTCCTCGAGGAGAGACAGCCAAAGCCCGTCCTACATAAGGCCGTTCTTATTCGTCGTCGAAGTCGTCTGCATCGATACTGATAAGACGGGCAATGCGGTCTTCCTCTTGCAGGAGCATTTCTGCTCGCTCTTCGGCTGATGGTTTTGAAGGTTCATAAGCGTAGAGTCTTTGCCACTGGTTTCCCGATGGCACTTCTTCCCTGTTGTTCGAGAGCTTGACTTTCGTCTTTCTTTTGACAATTTCCGGGGTGTGCTCATCTCCGAGCTGTGCAAGTGATGCATTACGCAACGCCTGAGCCCGTTTTTCTGCCTTATAGCGATGGATTGCATCGAGGGCGCGAGTGCGGTAGTCCTGCTTGGACTGACGCTTTCTTGCCTGTCTCATGCGATTGCAACGAGCCTCGAAGTCCTTGTCGCACTGGAACGGTTTTTCTTGTTCGGGCTTGCTGGTCAACGGGAAAGATTCGCTGTTTGCTGCCTGCGGTTCTTCACGAGCAGCGAGGTTTTCTTTTTTTTCCATTTTTACGTCCTTATTGGTCCAAGATTCGCCGTCGCGTACTCGTTTTTCGTCTTCGACGCTGAAAATATCTCGATATTTACCGGCTTTCCAGTCCTTAACGATACGGCGGACAGTGTTGTAACACACCTGAAAGAGTTTGGCTGCCTTCACTTGAGAAAGACCGCGAATCAGATGTTTGATGAGGGACACTTCACGAAGACGCTTGAGTCTTTTTTTCTCACGATTTTTTGCGTCTCTTGTCTTGTTAGGAGTTCCTGTACACTTTTTATCCGATGTCGGATATAAGCCAATGATCTTCTGCTCTTCTTCGGTGATGTTAAGGATATTGATGATAGTGGTATTCTTCAGTGCGTAACCACCATGATCTTCTTGATAATCATTACTGCGCTTGATCGTACCGCTGACGATATGGGAGAGCCGGGACGCTTTAATGGGGTGCGTGAACATATCGTTCATCTTTACCATTGCATCATAGGCTTCCTGCTCGCTCATGAACTTCCAGCATTCATTGTGATACAGCCAGAGAAAGAAATCTCTCGACCCGTTCACATCGAATTTGCGGAGCGACAGAAGTTGCAAGATAGCATTTGCGCGGAACGATGCGTACTTTTTAAAACCGTTTTCACTAAAGTCAACCGATCCTGGGCCGAAGAAACTGGTTCTGACTTTCGGCGTATGGTGTTTCGGGGTCAGCTCCTTACGCATTGCGAACATGTCGCTTACTTCATCGTGGATGATGTAAACCGATGTCTTTGTGTCGCTATGCGTATTATAGGTGCCGGGCATACGGAACAGACCTGCCTTATTACGGGACGCACCTTCGTCTACCTCGAACTGACTGTACTGCGGATTGTCCTGCAGGAACTTTTTGAAGGTGTTGATAAACACATCTAGCAGAAAGTCGTAGCAGTCCTCGTATTCCTTCAGAATAGGCAAAAAGGACCACCAGAACTGGAGGCCTCGGCCGGAGTAGACGATTGTATTGGGCAGAGGGATATCCGGAGCGCATGCTCGCAGATAGTCGCGTAAATCTTCGCGGAAATACTTACATATCTGCATGAAGTACGATGGCGTATGGTCTTCGCCATGCATATCGCAGTCGATCACGATATTGTGCAGGCCGAAGATATTGGACATATCGCGGGGATTATTCCGCTTAAAGGAGTTCGCGGTCAAGTAATAGTCTGCATAGGTGGAATACTCCAGCGCCATAACCTGATTAACAAACTCCTCACCCGTCGCCATACGGATAGGCTTCATTGCTCCATTCTTACAGAAAATCATCTGTTGACCCATCGACTTCTTACCGTGGAGGTACTCCCACTTATTAAAGTGGATATCCAGAAAGGCACGGACTTGGGCATCAAGTTTCATCAGTCCCGAAACAAACTTGGGTTTCTTCGCTGTTGCCACAAATGACATTTGATGTGTCTCCTTTCTGTGAGATGGGGGGGGCGATAGATTTTCGCTTATCCGCCTGTTTGGGAATACTTCCCTCTCAGCGGTGTATTTATATTTTACTCCCGACACACGGTGTCAGTCAAACACAATTGGAACATTTGTTCCTATGCTAATTACACAAATATTTCGCATTCAATTCGTCATATTTTTACACCTTTCAGTGTTACAGAAACACGCTGTTCGGTAATGGATAAAATGTCCCTGATTTCTTTTATGCCTAAAAAAAGACCGTTTTCCTGTTGAAAACGGTCTTTCTGTTTGTCTTTTGTTGTCAAGCCATGAGAGCTTCGTTGATCTTATGCCGTACCTCGTCCTCGAATTTGTCGATATTCGTGTTCTCTACATATATTTCGATTGCGCTGGTCTGTGCTGCAAGTTGTTTGCCGCAGTTATACAGGCTATGGCTGCAATGGAGATAGTTGTATAGCACAAGGTCTACCTTGGACGGTCGGACTCGAATCAGTTCATCAGTCAGTATCGTCCATGCAGGAAAACGCAGCTTAAGCTTATTCAGGAAGTTCGGATTGCCGCCGATCATTACGACACGCATACTATCCAGATCAATAGCCGCCAGTTCTTCTTCCTTAGGCGGTTCTGCGACGATATGGTTTTGCGCCTTCTCCCTCTCCTGCCGCAGCATGGCCTGCATCATTTGAGCCTTCGTGCTGGCCTCATCGAGTCGGCGTTCCAGTTCTTCTATGCGACCAAGACTTGAAAGCTGCTTATTCTTCTCCTCAATTTGTTTCTCAAGATATTCAATACGCTGCTCATTAGCAGATACCGCAAGACGCTGGGCCGCATCCTTCGCAGCAAGGTCTTTTTCCAGAATGGAAATCTTAGATTTCAGTTGATTGTTAACAGAATTTGCTGTTGATAAGTTCTTATACAGTTCATCTGTGTTGAGAAAGCTCTTACTTATATCAGCCAACGTGCTGACTCGTATCAATTTCTCTTGCATTTCTTTCTTCTGGGGCAGTGTCGCAGCCTTAATGCCGGCAGAGGCGTTCAGCTCGGCGGATATGTCCTTTATCCCTGCGACTGTCTGTTGGAACATCACAGCAGTATCAAAGCTACGGATTAAAAGATAGCACATGCCAGTAATGAAGTTTAGGTGTTCCTTGTCTTTAAGCCAAAGTGGATCTGCTGCCATCTCCCTGCCTATCTGTCTTTCGCCGGCGAGGAAACAAGCTATCAGGGTCTGGTGTTGCTCAAGGATTTCCAGCGACATCCCTGCCAGTGCCAGTTCGTGTGAGTCAAGAATCTGCGTACCCGGAACAACGCCATAAGTGAAAAACGAGCATTGTATGATTCTCTTGATTTGCTCTTTGTGCTCTTCTGTTAAGTCATTGATATAACAAACAAACGCACAGAGGCCATCCCCTTGCGTTTCGCTGTGCTCCTCCATTGCGTGTATGATACGCTCCGTACAACACATTGGGTCAAAGCCAAGTTCGGATATATTGAACCGCATGCTCGCTTCTTCAACGAGCTGAAATAAATCTTTTTGAAAATTTATCATATTTTTCTCCTTTCTTGGTTATTATTTTACACCGTTTCGCAGCCTTTGTAAACATGAAAAGGAACGTTTGTTCCTTTTTGGTGCAAAAAGAAGCCGCCACATGATGATGACGGCTTCCTTTTTGAATTTCGCAAGTTTAGGGATGGTGGGAATTAAGCAAAATCGAAGATGGTTGCCTCGATTTCCTTATCGTTATCTTCGCCGAGCAGCTTGGTCAGAGCCGCCATAATGGCTTTTGCGTTACCACGCAGGGTGATGTTGCCAAGAGCCTCGTTCTGAACCGTCGCTCGTACCGGCTTATCCTCTGCCGACTCCACTGTAACCGAAGAGGCACAATCCTGTTCGGTTACCGATTCAGTCACCTGTTCGATTTTAGGGGTAGTGGCCGGTTCCGAAAACTCTTCAGCCACAGCTTCTGCCGGAGTATTTTCCTCCTCGATAACAGCATCAACAACCTTCTTATCTGCGTTAAACTGACGCTCGAAGATATTGAGTTTGTTCTCGATATCCTGCAGGAGTTCAGCCGACATATTGCGTTTGTCTGCACGCAGACGAACGAGGGTTACCGGCGTGATGCCTACCATCTTGGCAATGCCAGACATGCTTTTCTCAGAGGCATCAGAAAGATCTTTAATGCGGGCGCTGAGCGCACGTTTCTTGGCTTTATTTGTCGCCAGCACGTCATCCTGCTGTCCCTTTTTAGCCGTAGTTGCCTTCTTTTTCTTCGTTGCAACAACCTTGGTCTCAACCTCGCTCTTAGCGAAAGTCTCAAGGCGAACAGAAACCGTATTTGCCTTCTTTTCAGACAGTACCCTACCACTACGTAACGTATACATAGTGTTGGCTACAAGACCGCTTTCCTTAGCAACCTTGCTCATAGGGATATGCTTTGCTGCAGCAACTTCGGTGATGCGATCAACAATCTTGCGGGTCTTCTCTTCGCGGATTTCTAAAATACGCTCAGTCGAAACATCCATACCGTTCTTCTTTGCCAGTGTAGGATCGAAATTCTCGATCTGCTTCAGCAAATCATCGACAACTCTATCACCAGCGTTTTCAAAGCCTTTCTTCATGCGCCAATACGTATTGTACTTAATACCGAACATCTCAACAATGGTATTGCGAGACATCTTGTACTCATGCGCAATGGCCTCGACGCACTTCACCAGAAGTCGGACCTTCTTATCGTTGGTCTGGGTGACTTCCTTCTCGCTTCCGGCTTTTTCTGTCGGGACGATTTCCTTCTGCTTGTGTTCAAAACGGGAAATTACCGGAGCTGCCGGCTTAACAATCTTAACCTTTTCCGGAGCCCAGAGCTGATTGCAGAAGTTCTGCCAGCCTTCGTGGTCAGTAGGCTTATTCCAGTCACGCGCTGCAGAAACAACCAGCATCAGGTTCTTATCATTCAGATAGGTCGACAGGGCAGACTTCTTGCAACCGAAGAGCTGTGTCAGGTCAAGAGTAGAAATGTTGAACTTCTTAACGAGACCAGACAGATATTCCGGCTGCAGGTCTTTCGGAAGCTGCGTAAATGCAGCCCAATTGAGCGGCTTGTGCAACTCGAATATCGAAACAGGACCATGCTTGGCATCAATCTGAGCTTTGGTCATCATCGGCTCGGCCATTTTCTTACGACGAGACATTGCGCCGCGAGCGGTACGCTTTTTGTCTGCGCAATCCTTGCTGAACACGATTGCAGTTTCGTCCATTTTTTTATTGTCCATCGTTGCGATAGCAGTTTTCATGATTTTTTCCTCCTTAAAATAAAAGAGGAGCCGAGAAAATTCTCAGCTCCTTTGGATGTAATGTTAGTGTGTCTGTTCCTGCGGACCGCGTGCTTCGATAAGATACGAAGCATACATGTCGGCCATGTGCAATTTGACCGCCAGCGGGAACTTCTCAAATGCATTGCCCATAGCGTAAGAACCGCCACGAACCGCATCATCAAAGCCACCCATGTGCCACCGAATAGCAAATGCTTCCTCCTTCTTGAGCCGCACAAAATGCTCGATAAGGTAAACACTTTTTTCTCCGTGGCCATACGGGAACTGATCTTCTACCACATAAACCGGCACCTTTTCCCACTCACCGTGGCTGTTCTTCTTATTGCGATATTCTACCGCATAGAAGTTTGCCTTACAGAGGTCGTGCAGAAGCGTGCAGATTGCAACGCTTGCGGGATCTTCTTCATCTGGAAACAGCTTCTGAAATGCATTATATACATTCATCGAGTGTTCCAGCAGACCGCCTTCATAAGCACCATGAAAACGGGTAGAGGCCGGTGCGGTGAAGAAATCGGTGCTTTCCAGCCATGCAAGGAGCTTGTCCATGCCTTTTCGCTGTGTCGCGGTCAACAGTTCGATATACTGCTGCTTTTTGTTCTGCTCCATAAAAAACCTTCCTTTCCTATCTGCGAATTTCCTCGAAGATTTCCGCGAGGTAATTATCGATCAAATCTCGCCACATTGAATTTTCATCAATGTTGCAATCGTGATCATGCTCGTACCGATCTGCCAGATCTCCAAGAATATAATTCTTCGAGTGCGGATTCACCGCATCTAATACGGTAAATCCGTATTCATCGGCAAAGTTCTTTTTCTCCTCGGCGGATACATCCTCCGCAGATTCTGGTTCGCCATCAAAGCGAGCCAAAAAATGAACTTCGGCATCTTCTTCTGTGTACTGTCGCAGGCGTTCACGGTAAGCCTGTTCCAGCTCTTCCGGGGTCAGTTCAAACTTCTGACCCTCTCTGTTGATAATCATGTTTTTTCTCTCCTAAAAATGAATTTTAATCCGTTAAGCTACGAAATACCTTGCAGAATATTTCCTGCGGCATAACGACAACTCGAGGGTCTTTGTCTATCTTACCTGTTTCGATGAGTTTGTGGAGTTCTTCGTTCGAGATGTCTCTCGCATCAAACATTGCGATGTATCGCTCTTTCCGCAAACCCTTCGAAAATTCGTACACTCGCAACTGCATTGTTGCGTGTCTCCTCCTTTCTTTTTCTGAAATACATATAAACAAAAAAGACAGACCTCTACTTGTAGTAAAAGTCTGTCTTCGTTTACCTATTAAAAGGCGGGCAGAATTACTCTTGTCCGCGACTTCTTATAGCTTAATTATATTTTACCCCCGTATACCCATGTCTGTCAATACCTAAAAAAACAAAACCGCCCTATAAGGACGGTTTGCTTTTGTTGTTCTCAAATATGATGAACAACGTTCACGCCTAATCGAACAGCAGAAATGATCAGGATTCCGACCATTACTGATGCAAAGAAGTAGGCAATCCAAACGACAGCCATTGAAATCGGCTGTGTGTTGGATTTTCCCTTGCCTTTCGCCTCCTTACGAAGGCGAAAAAGCATTCTATCGCCGGCGGAAAACGCACCGCGAGCTGCCGTCATTGCAACAAAAATGATGATCGGCGAGTTGACCTGTCTTACCAGATCAAACGCCAGCCATGCTATAGCCGCAATTACAGCAGCCACAGTTACGCCAGTGAGTGCGGCCATAACGATAAGCATAAATGCTCGTACATTGATTTTAATCATTTCCTTTTCCTCCTGAAAATAAGTTGCGAGTTTAAGACTTATAGTAACAATTTTCGTCTTCGCTGACGAATTCGCAGTTCGGCAGAGGGGCATCAAAGAAAAAGATACCGAATTCCGTTGCGAACATAGCTACAGGTTTGAAGCCGCATTCTTGAGCGAGCGTATCGCCCATTGCACGAAGGAGCACGACATCATGAATCTCGTGCTCTACTTCATAATTTCCCTCCGGATCAAACTCATCGAAGAGCGCTTCCCAACGATTTTCCGGTCCTGCACAAGGCGCTTCGATATAGGCCGAACTTTCATCTCGGCAAAAGAAAACCTCGAAGTTTCCTTCATCGAAATACTGATGAGCCCAGGCAAAGGCGATTTGATCAAGTTTATCCCAATCGATGTACGCAAAACGACCGTTAATCGTCATTGTACTCACCGCCTTCATCCTTCTCCGCGAGAATCTTGTCGCGATTCTTGTGCCACAGTTCAGCCATATCCTTGCCAAGGATATAATCGAGTTCGTTGCCGAGATCCAGGAACTGCGGATTAAGAATAACCGCCTTCCGATGAATCAGCAAACGAGAGATAACCTCGTATTCTACGGCCCAATCTTCGAGTTTCTGATTGGTGTCGCCGTAGAGGATCTCAATGCGCCGCATCAGATCTACGATCTGACCGTCATCCAGCGGCAGATAAAGGAACTTCAACGGGTCATGGAGATCGCCGCCATTATCCCAACCATAGATGGTCGGATTGTCGCGGACGGTCTTCAGCTCGCCCTCGACGAACAGCTCTCGGGCGCGACGATCGCGCTTTGTCAGATCATCCACTTCCGCAACGGAGAGGTTGATCAGACGAGCGATACCCTTGCGTTCAGCCTGCGTGTTGCAAGACAGCGACATGACAGCGTCGTATACTGCCTGCTGCAGCTCATCCACGCTGCCGAATACCTCACCAGCGTATTCCCAGTGATGGGATACGGTGTGGCAGTCTGCCAGCAGCTTTGCCCAGAGCTGCATATCCTGATTCTCGTCCGCATGCTCTACGACAACGAGTTTATTGTCTTCGTGTTCGCCTGAAACAAGGTTATTGTTGCCGTCAAGCATCAAATCCATGATATTGCCGCTCAGGCGGGTGATTTCGTTGGCGGAACCGTAAAAAGTGTGTACAATCTTTTTCATACTATATTATCTCCTTAAAATGATTTCTTGTATGAGAACCATTAGTCTTCCTTGAGAGCGAAAGAGCACAGACAAAGCTTCGTTCCCATTGCTTTGTTATACGTCTCAATCACAGCGTTTGCCTGATCGAACGAATTGACTGGTTTTTCCCGGCCGGCATTGAACGCCGCTCCGGAAACGAAATCGAACACCTCGTATACTGAATCGAAATCCTCTACGTAGTCGGTGTCGTCCCTGTCGAAGATGACGTGACAGGTCGAAAAGAACTTGCTGTCTTCATCATTAGTCAGGAAGATTCCGTCCACATAGTTTCGTGCTTCCCAGTAATGTTCGACCTTATACTGGTGCAGAAGTTCGTTCCAGCTCGCGATGTCCGGCTCCTTTGCCGTGCGTTCGACAACCTGCAAAGTCCCGTAGAACTCGTATTTGAGTGTGACAATGCGGTTACCTACGAACATATCATCGAGCAGCTTGCTGGCGACTTTCGCAAGTTCTGCCGGCTTACCCTCGATAAAGTGTCTGATTGTGCAATTTCTTGCCATGTTATTTATCCTCCTTTCTCTTCAGATGACGAGGAATATAATGCCCACTAAGGTCATACAATTCCTCTTCTGAGTCGTTGATACTGTGCTGCCCATGCATATTGCTACGCATGAGTTCTGTAACCGCATAGGTCGCTGCAACAACAGCGCCGATAATAAGTACCATCGGAGCATCGGTTGCACAGCCGCAGATAGCAATCACTACACCAGTAACAGCGATCTCCAGCAATTCCTCATCGAAAAATTCCCTCATAATTTGACCTCCTTAAAAATTGTGTGTGTTTTCTATATAAAAAGAGACAGTTTCCTCGATTCCTCAAAGAAACTGTCTCTTGTTGACTTATAATAAATACGGACAGGGATTTGCCCTGTCCGTAATCCTCTTATGTGTTGAGTATATTTTACACCCATATACCTATGTTTGTCAACACAAGAAGAAAATATTCTGCTTGGCTTTCAGATGGGCAGATACGCTATTACGGCACGCGGATTGTCCTTGCGAGCCCAAATGATATACGAATAGCCCTCAATGAAATCCCTTTTCTTTCCGGACACAATGTAAGAATATACCGTATCCTCATCTCGGCAAACCAGACGTGTGGAATCGGCAAGGAACTGAACTTGCGTACACGCAACGACATGCTGTTCGATTCTTCCCTTTTCCCAGTCATTTTCTACGGCCCATGCCATCCAGAGGAAATACAATGCAGGCATCAGAAGCAGCAGAGGTTCGAGTTTACGTGCAGCGATTGTCATGATGACGGCAAGCGCGGCAATCACAACGGCTGTTATCGCCTGCTTGAACCTCAACACTTCTAACGGCTGTGGCAGAGGCATGCCTTCTGTGCTCTCCTCTTTCTGTTCGATTGGCTCATCGCCTATCGCATAGTCCTGATCTCCCTGTTCGTTCACATTGAACGTATCGTTTTTAGAGGGAAATTGAACGACTTTCTCGTTTTCCTTTTTGTTCTTCACTTGGTGTCCTCCTCCCCGAAAACTTGATCGATGACAGCCTGTACATTCTTGAGTGTCGCCTGTGCATTCGATACAAAGGTGGCTCTTGCGTCATTTTCCTTGCTAAATTCGCCGGTAGGTTCAATGGTGATAGTCGTCTTTTCCGAGTTGGAAATGTCGCCAATAGCAGTGGCATCGCTTTCAGAAACATAGATGCGCAGATATTTCTGGTTGAATTTGTCGAAGAAACCTTCCTTCTTGGCGGCGTTACGAATATAATCCGCTTGCTCACCTGCCGGTACTGCTGACAGTTCAGAAAGTGTCTGAAACATGGAACCCTCGCCATCTGCACCGGTGAGAACATCACAAACAGTCGTGGAAGGAATCTGCGTTTCATTGATAGAACTTTGCTGCTTGATCGTTGTGACAGCACCGCCGCCGGACAATTCTGTCTTAGCATTATCACCCGTTTCTGGTGCTTCACTCAGCGTTTCCGTGCGAATAACGATTTTTACTTTCTCGCCCGGCTGATACAGATGTGCATTGCTCTGCTCCTCAGTAAGCGGGATGTCAATGTAAGAATCCGGTTTCCAAAGAGATTGCGGGGCATCGTATGCAGCACCAACACTTGCGAAGGATACGTACTGACCTGCCGGGATATATTCCTGAACATACATGCCGACAAGGGTCTCATGGCGCTGCCAAGCGTATAGGTTAGTTCCTTGCAGGGTGATCTGATTGTAGGTTTCCGTACTGATAACAGCTTCCTGTAGATCTTCGTCCGTAATAACATCGCCCGGAATTAACGGCTTTACGACCTGAACGATAGAAGATGTCTCGCCTACTACCGGCGGTTCCGCCTCTGCTGTATCGCCTGCCGGCTGTTTTGGGTTATTTATCGGCAAGTTCTGGGTTAGATGAGGAGCGGCAACTACGCCACCTCCGACGATTAGGGCGAGCAGGACGATGCCGAACATGAGCTTTTGCTTACCTTTCGGTTTTGCATTATCTTTGCCTTTTTCTTTATGTTCATCTTCTGTATCCTGTTTTCGATGTTTCTTTGACTCGCGTTTTTCTACCTTTTCCCTCTCTTTTTCTTCTTCACGCTTTCGAGCCTCCGCCTCTGCAATGACATCTTCTATATTGCCCATATCGTCCGACCACATGGTTCGGTGAGGTTCGAGCAAGTCGATGTCGCTCTTAGGATGCGGATTAGGAAAGTAAATATACCTTGTGACAGGGTCAATGACAACTTCGCTCATTACGTTACCAATACGAAGTTTCTGCCGAGGAAGAGCCGCAATTCTCTTAATATCTTCCAACGTAAGCGCATTGTCTTGTTTTTCCTGAGGCTGTCTCGGCGGGTTTGGGCTAGTGGGCATATGTTCTCATTCCTTTCATGTTTTTTCCAATATGGTGTAGGCTTATATCTTATATTTTACACCACTATACCAGCGTTTGTAAACACAAAGAGGAACAATTGTTTTTGTTTGTTTTTTTGTTTGTGCAAATGAGAGCAATCGTTTCGATTTTGTTGACAAATAACGCAAATATAGGGTAAAATAAGATTATAAAAGGGCACAGAACGTTTGTTCGATTTGGAGGGGTTGTAATGAAAAAAGTTGAAGAAAGTAACTATGACTCACTCGGCGTGATTCCGAACGATGATATTATGGCGTCGGGCTGGCGTCTATCAAACGAGGGGAAAAAGCGTGGTGTTGAGCTTCTGCAGGAGAACGAGGAATTAAGGGGAAAATTGAAATCCTACCCTGTAAGGAACTATTTCAATCGCCCGGCAACTTCTCCTGATTCTGGAACTTCAGCTCGCATTCTTGTTAAATACGTGACCGTTCAGTTGCTCCCGTTGATTGCAAAGGAGTGCAATACATCTGTAAGCTGGATTGTGACAGGGCATGATATAGGTGAGGAGGGTTGTATTCGTATTCCGTCGGAAGAAGGTCTGCGCTTTTATGCTGCACTTGACGGCATTGCGTGGTACAAGCGGAATCTATTGGCACAACTGTTGCAAATATATTGCCCCCAATTGCCGGTCGTTCCCGAGGCGTTTCGGGTAACGATGGACGAATCGAAAGCTGCATGGAACGCTCTTTTAATGAGACTGGCAGCTGCATACTCCTTCCCTGCACATATGCCTATAACTTCGAGCAAGTATTATAAAATACCGGAAGATGTGTTTTGGTTGAAGTTGAGAGAGAATCCAGATCTTTCGTTACGAGCAAAGGGTTCTTATCATTTCCCGAAATTCAGGACGCTGGCAGCGAAGAACAAGTCATTTGATGCTTCTGTTTTGCTGGCATTTTTGGATGCAGCAGAGTTGCCGCTCCGCGTGGTTACACAGTGGGATGATGATGTTCCGATATATTCAGATAATCCACAGAATGATTTTCTAGTAGATCTGTTCCTGAGTAGCACTAAGGAAGGGAAAGAACTTGCATGGGCGTTTTTGGGGAACGGAGGGAATGAAAAATGAGAGAAGTTTCTACCATAACCACTTTGTGGACCATCTTCCGTGACTTTTTCGAATCTGCGGGAATGCGATTTGATGATGTTCCGAGCGATAGCTTGGTTGATACGATAGGCTTATCGCGCTCCTCACAGATGAAAGACGTTGAATTTTTGTTCTGTGAGTTGACCCAAAACATTGTAAAGCAGTTTCAAGACAATCTTACGGAACATACGGATCAGTCGGACTATTTGTTTAGTCGCAACTCATTCAAACAAGCAACTCATATGTCAACTCGACTGGTTTTACACTCTACAGCCAACGCAGGTGTGGTTAAGAGAATTCCATTGATTACGTTATACCGTTATTCTCTGCTGTCGAACGCAAGTATTTGCGAGCTCCTGTTTGGACGAAATCCCGATATTGTTTGCACCCTTAACGAGCAAGCCTTCCTGCGTGTGCTTTCGGCTGTAACCTGTTCCCGGCATACTGCGCAAGATGTGCTGAATGTCTTCAGTTCGTTTCGCACTCTCAGAGAAGAATATCTTAATACGATGCCCGATCAAGCAGACAATGACAATGCGAACTATTTATATAATATTCATAGTTTCCAAGAATTCCTTGCAAAGAAAAACGGCACAGAAAACTCATCGAAACTTCGATTTCTATTCCCTTCCGATTTCGAAGACCGATACTTCCAGTACCTTTTGAGTAACGGATACGCTCGCCACCAAGAGATATGTCAGCAAGCGACGATGACGAATCGTTCTCTTGATGCGCTATTACGTACCGGCCTTTCCCGTCATGAATACCTGCATCAGGTATTTCGTCGTCTGACTGCAGTTGATGTTGTCGGGGCGCTCATTGCAGGATATTTTTCCCCTGACATGCTACTGATCGGTGAAACGCTATCTTCTGTGCCTCGCTATTGTATTTGCGATTTCTTCAACAATAAATATTATGAGCTGTCACACAACGAGGCAAAATGGATTCAGCTTTTTAATCGCTATCATCCCGAAGATCAAAGCCGTATCATCGCAACACTTATTCATAAACTCCAAATACGATCGCTGCCAACAGGATATCATGAGCTATCATATTATGAGCCCTTTTTATAAGGGCTCATTTTTTTGCTCTTTTATCATACGAACAAATTTTCGATTATGTATTGACAAACATAGATATTAAGGAGTAGAATAATATTTGCAAAGAACTTGACTCGATATGTTGGGTTCCTCATGGTGATCGCTCATAAAAGGGCGCGGCAAACGACGCCGGTGTGATATATTTGAATAAGCACGATCCATGCGCAGAGTGTTTGGTCTGCCGCCCCCACAGCGCAGACTTGCACATATGAGCCGCCTCCCTGTGCGGCTCCTCTTGCCAACTAGCAATGTTTTCAAACGAACATAGGCTGTACGGAGTGCGAGTCTCCAAGTTGGCTTCTTTCATTTTTTCGGGGCGTGTGTGAACATGTGTATGACGCATGGTTTCTGCATTCCCCCCTCCTTGTCGATCAGTGATGTGAAACCTTTTGCATTGGGCTTTAGGAGTTCGATTCTCCCGATCGGCAGTTGTAATCTTGCGGAGCTTGGGTCTCCTTCCAAGCCTGGGCCCCGCACTCCTTATTCGCCAACCAGTAACAATGTGCTCCCTTGTGCTTGCAGGCTTTTCAGAGTGAAAATCTCTGGGTTGGCTATTCATCCTTTGGAGACTCGCGGACATGCGCCTGTGAGTATCTTCCACATCAATATGCCGACCACTTCTATCTACCTTTTTAAATCTCACGGGGCGTCAACCCCCGCACTTACACCTCACTTTCATTTTTGGGCATTTTCGGAGGTAACTCCTCTGGGTCGGCACCATTGCGGATCTCTCAAGCTCCGGTCGAGCTTGTTTGCCGCATTCATTACCCCTGCAACTTGGTTTTGTCCACTTTTTCCATGGTTCAGGGGTTCAGCTAAAAAGCGTTACCATCCCCTAAAACAACGCTTAACGGCTCGTACCATTCTTCCCCCCCTTGTGTGCGAGCCCAATATTGCAGGATGATGCAGTGGTAGCAACCAAGGTTCATGACCTTGGAGCCGGCGGTTCGACTCCGCCTCCTGCAACCATCGCCCAAGTGGGCGCGTTTGTTTTTTCTCTTTCTTGTTTTTTGTTTTGCGCAATAACCCCGCGCAGACATCTGTGTGTTGACAAAGCGGGCTTGGATCTTTCCCTCATTGGGTCCGAGTCCAGCGATGTCATCCTTTTATATTCCTCAATAGCTCAGTTGGTAGAGCATGCGGCTGTTAACCGCAGGGTCGTTGGTTCGAGTCCAACTTGAGGAGCCATCATCATTTTTCCTTATATGGCATCAGATTCGTGTTTTCGGGTCTGGTGCTGTTCCCCTATTGATAACAAAAAGGAGGCTTGCAACAATGGATGTAATCACCCGCACCATCGTAGCTACCGAAGCTATCTATTCTGAAATTTCGTTTTCTCCCGATGGAGATGTTATCGCCTCGCCCCTGCAGTCTGCCCGTTTTCCCGGCGAACTGACCAAGCCGCAGATTATTGCTGCTTTGGCTGCTCGTTCTGAAGATAACGACAAGAACTACGTTATTCGTAATACCGTCGTTTCGAAGAAGCGTTATGCTATCAGTGTAGACAATTTTCTGCGCTATGCTGAGGAAATGCCGATTCGCGGAAATGTAGATGATTCCACCGATGACGAGGACGCTACTGACGACGAAACACTCGCCGAAAATGGCCTTCCGTCTTCGGAAACTCAGGATGACGAATCCTACTAATCACGCCCACAACTCCTACATACTACTCTTTTTGCAAAAGACCTCTCGATAATCTTTCGAGGGGCCTTTTGTCGTATATAAATATATTCTCTGCGTTTCGAACCGTGTCGGTTGCTTTTGCATATTTGCGCATGTAGAACATTTGTTCCTTGCAATGTTTACAAACGCATATTTATGGTGTAAAATATAATTATAAAAACAATAAAGTTGCAAAATTCGCGCCGGGAAAGTCCGCTGCATGAGCGGTGTGAGGACGTCAACTCGTTGAGGAGGGTTCAAATGAATAAAAACGCGAAAAACAATATCACGCTTCGTCCCTACCAAGACGAGTGTGAGAAAGCGATTGAATCTGCTGGTGATGGTCGCCATTTGGTAGTTCTTGCTACTGGTTTGGGCAAAACAGCCATCTTTACGAATATGAAACGTACGGGTCGCGTACTGATTCTGTCACATCGTGATGAGTTGGTATGGCAGCCGGGCCAGTATTATGAGGGCAAATGCAGTTTTGGTGTAGAAAAGGCAGAGGCAACAGCGAATGGTGAAGATATTGTTTCCGCAAGCGTTCAGTCGCTTGCTCGTGACAGCCGTCTGCTGAAGTACAAACCGGACGCTTTTGATACAATAATCATTGATGAGGCACACCATGCTGCAGCCCCTACCTACCGAAAGATTCTGGATTATTTCAGCGGTGCTCGCCGACGTATTGGCTTTACGGCGACTCCAAAACGCGGTGATGATGTTCGTCTGACCGATGTGTTCGATGATATTATATTCAACCGTGACCTTCGCTGGGGTATTCTTAACCACTATCTTGCTCCTATCCGCTGGTCGGTAGCGGAGGTTGACTACTCACTGAAAGGAGTAGCAAAGACCGCAGGCGACTATAACCAGTCCGAACTGGAACGAGTCTTGGCTCATGGTAATGCTCTTCCGGCAGCAGCAAAGACTTACGTTAAAGAATGTCATTATAATGAAAGGCATACTCTCATCTACTGTGTTACCAAGCAAATCTGCGTGCAATTGTATTACGTTCTTATCGGTCTTCTTCCGAAGGAAGAGCATTGCAAGATCAAGGTGCTGTTTGGCGATACTGATCCGGTTGAGAGAAAGCAGATTCTTGCAGACTTTGCAAGTGGCGAGGTTCGCTGCATTATCAACTGCATGGTGCTTACGGAAGGTACTGACCTCCCAATTTGCGACGCTGTATTTAACCTGCGTCCGACCTGTAATGTAAGCCTGTATCAACAGATGGTTGGTCGCGGCACTCGCTTGTATCCGGGCAAGGAATACTGTCGAGTATTCGACTTCCTGCCGGAAAACTCCGAGAATATGCGAAACCTCTGTACCGCTCCTACCCTCTTCGGCGTAGAACCTACACTGATGACCAGGCAGGCACGTCAGAAGTTCGACGAAGATCAGGACCTTCTGCTGCAGTGCGACGAACTGAATGATGCTCGCATTGACGAGGCTTCCCGCGTTCGTGTATGGCTGCGTACAATTGACGCATTCGTAGAAGAACACGAAACAATCATCAAGGAGAACGGTGCGCAAGGCTTTAAGCCGCTGGCTACCGCTTATCTCAAACACATTGAGGAAGCAAGCAGCGCCGACGAGAATATCGATTTTGGTGATCTGGACGTTCATATTCAGTCTACCGATGCCAGATATTATAAGATTATTCCGTCGTTTGACGAGGAGATCTATATTTCGAAACCGGATATTCTGGATCGTGTAACGATTGAGTTTATTATTAAAGGTCAGATTCTCAACGCAAATGGTCTCATCCGCACCGCTGGTATGATGGACATTCATAAGGCTATCGAGATGGCAACGGAATATTGCCAGAGTCGCCCTGAGTTTTGTGCGTATGCATGGAGTAAAAAAGCCCAGGATTGTTGGAAAGAACAGCCTCTTACCGCAAAACAGAAGATGTACCTGCTCAAGGCATATAAAGCTACAGTTTCGGAGTCTGATATTGACAATCTGAACAAGCTGGAAGCCTGCCGCTTGATTGATATGAGTGTAGAACTGAACAACTGCTATAAGGAACGCAAGACGCTGGTTCTGTCGCAAAGTGACAAGCACACGCAGCCCGTGCAGCAAGCAAAGGAAACGGTCAAGAATATGCAGACGTCCCGCACACATCTGAACGATGAACTGTTTAAAGTTCTGTCAGATACCCTTAAGCAGTTGTCAGCAGCGAAGAAGAAAGCTGAAGCCGCAGCTCGTCGTAAGGAAAAGCGAAATGTCGATGCTGTCGGTCCGTTCCGTACCTGCGAGTCCAAGAACTTTGGTGCAAGCAACGGTGCGGCGTCTGAAAAGCAGTTATCTTTCCTGCAGCAGCTTTTGGGTGAAGCAAGACGTCGTGGATTCCAGTTTGAGTCTCCGACTCTGGACGGTGACGAGTTCACCAAAGCACAGGCAGGCATGATGATTGACTTTCTTCTCAAGTTGAAGAATGAAACCACTATGAAACCCTGTATTTTCACTGATTTCGAAGATATCCTCCAGTATGTCCGTGTTGCGATGACTGGTGTTCATCATTTCCATGTTCACTATTATCGCCCGGGCGAAGAATCGAGCGAGGCGAGCGTATGCTAAATAATAATTGGGTCAAGACCGGCGAGTATGCATCGATTACCGATGCAGTATCAAAAAAGAGCGGTCTGACTCTCGAAGAGATCATGAACCCGAAGACGGCGAACCCTCGAAATATCGAGGGTCTCCCCGCCGCAGCAAATGTGATCGAGACTGCGATTAAAAGCAATATGCCGATCGTTATTGTTGGTGACTACGATGCCCGATGGTATTACCTCTACGGCTATTCTGGCGCGGCTCATTACGGCACTGGGCGGACATCCCAAGCTGATTATCCCTCGTCGCTTTTCTAATGGTTATGGTCTGTCAGAGCAGATTGTTAGTGATATCCATAACTCCCTTCTGATTACTGTTGATAACGGCATTTCGGCTGTGGAACAAATCGCGCAGGCAAAGGTTCAGGGCAATCAGGTCATTGTTCTTGACCATCACCTGCCGATGGATACTCTGCCGGCGGCTGATGTTCTGGTTGATCCCCATGTGTCGCCGGAAAAGAACGAATATGTCGAATACTGTGGCGCAGGTCTGGCATACAAGCTGTCGCAGCTTATGCTTACGCCGAAGACTATTCCGCACAAGGGCATTCTGTTAAGGAACCTTTGCGTTCTGGCCTGTATAGGCACAATTGCCGATATCGTACCGATGACTGGCGATAATCGTTACATCATCAAAGATGGATTACGGAGTATGAATGATGTCAGAGAGCGAGAGACACTGTATAGTGGCGTAAGAGCATTACTGAACCTTGTCGGCGATGCTCCGTATACGGAAGAAACCGTCAAATTCCAGCTTGCCCCTATTATCAATGCCACTGGCCGCTTGTATGACGCAGGTAGTACATCTGTATTAAAGGTTCTGTTGACTCCTAACATGAGGGACGCGCTGGTGTATGCCGGTAAGATGCAGCAAATCAATGAACACCGAAAGAAATTAGTCTCAGATTGGATGGAGCGCATTCATCCTCACTGTGAAAAACAACAGGAAAACCGCATTATCGCGATTGCCGCCAAGGGTATTCCTGCGGGTATCGTTGGTATTATCGCAGGTAAGATTGCTGCCGAATTCCGCCGTCCTGCTTTCGTGTTCAGTAATGATGATAAACAGCCGGATATCTTTAAGGGTTCTGGGCGCAGCTATGGTGGCTTTGATCTATCTGGTATGCTCGAACAGATTCTCCCCCATTGCGTAGCTGGTGGCGGGCATGCTGGTGCAGCGGGCATCTCGGTGTCGAAAGAAAAGCTGATTCCCGTTATGCGCATGATGAATCAGTATATGGTATCGAAGGGCTATTGTGTTGACTACTCCCTCTATTATGACATAGAGATTACCGAGGAAGATGTTCCCGGTGCATACAATGAGATGAAACTGCTGGCTCCCTTTGGCGAGGGCGTCGAATGTCCGGTATTCCGTATTAACGGCTTTACCTGCAGACCGAATCGTCAGGGTGAACTGTTCCGCCTAATGGGTTCCAAACAGGAACACCTCAGGCTGAATGGTAATGCAGTTTCCGCTGTGGGCTTTAATATGGCGCAGCAGTTCGAAGAACAGCAGCGCCCGGATACGGTCGATATTATCGGCACGATCTCCGAAAACGTTTGGAGAGGCAAAGTCTCTTTACAGATCAGTATGAACGATTTTTCCAGAAAAGAATGAGGTTGTATCCTTTCTATGACGTTAATTATAGCAGAAAAAAAAGAACTGGCAGAAGCAATCGCTGATGCCATTGCCGGCAGATCTTCAAGAGACGGTGCATCAATTAAAAAAGGCGATTACACAATCGTCTGGTGCAGCGGCCATCTGCTGGCTTTAAAGGAACCGGAGGACTACGACGAAAAATACAGTGAATGGTCAATGTCCCAGCTTCCTATCTATTTCCCCGACTGGGAAATGAAAATTGGCAAGAGCCGTCCGAAACAAACAAATAAATCCGAACGCATGAATGAAATCGGCAAGCTGCTCCAACAGGCTGATTTGGTTATCCATGCCGGAGACTGTGATGATGAAGGACAGCTTATTGTCGATGAAGTCCTGCGCTGGCATCATTATAATGGCCCCGTAAAGCGTCTGAATACCAGTGACACTACGGCACCAGCTCTTCATCGTGCGCTTTCCAATATGCAGGATAATACCGAGGTATTGCAGCGTGAAGGCTGGGCCGCATACGCCCGCAGCGTAAGCGATGCCCTTGTGGGTTTTAATTTGACCCGCGCTATGTCTGTTGCCAATCAGGTATTCCTTACTGTAGGACGTGTACAGACGCCGACACTGGGTCTGGTCGTCAACCGCGACCGTCTGATCGAAGGGCATAAGAAGACGATATACTATGGTATAAATGTCATGGTTGATGTCGATGGCAAAGATGTTCCTGCCGAGTATGTTCCGGCGGAGGACAACCCGAATCTGACCGAGGGAAAGATTCTTGATAAGACATATGCCGAGAAAATCGCGAATGCCTTACAAAATTATGCCTTTAAGGACATAAAGGTTGAGAAAAAGACCGTTACAGAATCGCCTCCTCTGCCGTTCAACCTGACCAAGCTGACAACCTACTGCAGTTCTCACTTTGGCATCGATAATGTCATGGAGATCACCCAGTCTCTTCGTGACAAATATAAGGCAATTACTTATAACCGTACAGATTCACAGTATTTGGGTGATGAACATTTCAAACAAGCTCCGAATACGCTGAAATTTGTAATGGCGAATACTGGCATTCATCCGGCAGAAATTGACCCGAAGATCAAGTCTAAGTGCTTTGATCAGAGCAAGATTTCCGTCCACTTTGCTATTATTCCTACGGCGCAGAGCGTAGATATTTCCAAGATGACCGAACAGGAGCGCAAGGTTTATCTGGCCATCGCCAAACGTTATATGCTTCAATTTTTACCGCCGGCAAAGAAAATGAGAACCACTTTAACGGCTCCCCTTCCGAATGGGGCAAGTGTTCGTTCTACTTCGACGGTTGTCACATCACCCGGTTTCCTTGCATTGGAAAGTCCAGATAAAAAAGACAGCAGTAGTCCTCTCAGCGGAATCGATGTCGGCACCTATGATGGCGTAGGTCATGACGCCAAGGTAAACGAAAAGGAGACCAAGCCTCCCGCTCGCTATACACCTGCGTCTCTGGAAGAAGATATGTCACGTATTGCTAAATATGTTACAGATCCGGAAGCAAAGAAAATGTTGCTGGCGAAAGATAAAGAGCGCACCGGTGAAAACGGTTCTATCGGTACTACAGCAACACGAGAACATATTATCCAATCACTTATCAAACGAGACTTTTTGCGACTGGAAAAGAAAAGTGTTATTTCAACTGATAAAGGCCGCAAGCTGTATGACGCTATGCCGGATCAGTTTCGGTTGGCTGATACAACCGCAAAATGGTGGGCAGTGCAGGAAGACATCAAGGAGGGACGCGCTACGCCGGATACTTTAATTCAATCCGTGCTGAGTTCAGTACAAGATTTTTTAAACCACGACATTCCGCGTATAGGCGGTGTTGCTCGTCCCGGCTCTAATCCTGTTGGTCCCTGTCCGATTTGTGGTAAGAGCATCAATGAAACGACAAAAGGCTTTATCTGTGAGGGTTTCGACAAGGAAGATCCGAACTCCTGCAAATTCTATGTCGCGAAGAAAACTTCTACATTTACTCCGTTAATCGGCAAAACGGTTACAGCATCCATGATGAAAAAGATGCTGAACGGTGAAGCTGTTTTGGTTAAAGGATTGACGAAGAAGGATCGTAGTGGCAAATACGACGCGCTGCTTTCGCTTGTTAAGGGTGAGGGCAACGATAAGCGTATTCACTGGAAGATTGCCTTCCCGGAACGTGAGTCGCTGGGCACCTGCCCCGCTTGCAAGAAGGGAGATATCATCAAGGGCAAGTATGGCTTCGGCTGTACTGGATGGAAGAATGATCCTCCTTGCCATTTTGTAATTCCATATGTGAACACTAAATTCCCCCCGCTGGCAAATCACAAGGTCACCGAGACAGAAATGAAGAAATTGCTTGATGGCAAGGAAATTCTGGTCAAGAAGATCCCTAAAAAAGGCGGCAATGGGACATATGACGCCTACTTCAAAATCAAGAAGAACGATAAGGGGTTCTGGGGATTGCAGCTCGAGCGTTTTGCTGCAAGCCCGGAATTCCGCGAAAAGAAAGACTAACGGGCACAAGAAAAAAGGCTGCAACTGATGTGTTGCAGCCTTTTCTTTGTGGTCAAATGGGGGTCAGATGATGCGCTTGCTGATAAGCCGAGCCATCTTCTTGGGAAGGGTTGAAAGATCGGCAATATCGAGGAAGCCTTCTCCGTAGATCCGCTCGATATTCTTCTTGTCGTCGCCAATGGCAGCAGCAAAAACCTGAATACCTTTCGTGCGGGCGCGGGAAACGATTTCCTTAATGTCATCTTCGGCAGCTTTGCCACCATAACAATCACCATTCGGCCGACCGTCCGATACAATAATAAGCATCTTAATGTCTTCAGGGCGACGGTCAAGTTGGTCGACCATCACATTGATAGCCATACCATCGCGGTTGTTCCCGTTCGATCGCGCTTTGATGATGCGATATTTATCCTTATTTCCTACCCGATCAAACATCGTATGAATATACAATGAAGTGCCTGAAGAACACCCCGCCGTATTATGCCCCGCGATCATGACAGGCAGACCGAGACCGGTAGCAAAGTCATCAAGCAGGACAGCCGCTTTAATAGCAGTTTTAATGCGATCACCATTCATAGAACCAGACTGGTCCAACAGTACCGCGACCGCCATATCCGGCAGCTCTTTCGGCAGCTTCTTCTTGGCGAAGAACTTACCGTCTGGGCGATAACCATCTCGCGCCTCTACGATTTTACCGTATGCTCGATGATGGTCTATTCCACCCTCTCGTAAATCGGCGAGGATCGCGCCTATCTTGCGTTGCATCTGCTGCGAATAAACTTTTACAGTCTTATAAACAGCGTCATAGGCTCGTTTATCGGCGTCTGTAACGTTCTGTTCACGGTGCATTGCAAGTGGTCTTCCCTTGTGGGGTGAAGTCTGACTGGCGACATTGATCTCTGTGTTCAGAGAAGCGGAAATAATGGCTTCTGCATTATCGTTTATATACTCCTGCTTTTTTTGCTGCTCAATAGCTTTACGGATATTCTCCATGAGTTTACCCATGGTCTCTTCCGTCTGCTGTTTGTCGTTTGTAGCGGAATCCTGACCATTCGGTGAAGTCGGGTCACCGCCATTGACGGTATTCCCCTGCTGGTTCGGTTCTCCCTGATTCTGCGAATCATTACCGGCGTTCCGCTGGCGATTCTTCTGGGGTTGTTGATCATTATTACCCTTTGGAGCTGCTGTGCCGCCCTGATCGGCCTTCTGAATCTGTTCGAGAATTTTCTTTGCCAGTTCCGGAGTAAGCGGCATAGGCGAGCCGGATTGCGAAGACGAGCTTTGAGACGAACTCGGCTGAGGAGAACCACTGCCAGAGTTAGAGCCGTTTTCTCCTTTGGAGCTGTCCTGCCCATCAGATGAACCGTTGCTGTTACTGTCGTTTCCACTATTTCCGCTACCATCTCCATTGCCATTCTGCTGCTGTTGTTGCTGCTTCATCTGGTTGGCAATATCTTCAATGTAAGGCCACAAATGTAAAATACAGCGATTCAGTAACTTGGCACGTTCCTTGTAATCATCCGTTCTACGGGCTTCATCAAGGAATGGAGAAAGCGTTAGTACGGACTGTGCTTCATCGCTGTTGTCAATTGTATTCTTCTCAAGGGAAATGATTTCACGATAACGAGCAACTTGCAGCATAAGTCCTGTGGCTATAGAAAGCGGCTCCCAATCCGACATTTCCTCCAGTGGCTTCATTTCTCGACGCAATGCATCAGAAGAAAATTGCAGACCTTTTACGCCAATACCATTATAGTCTCGGCAAAGAGATGCTTCATCATGTGCATCCGCTACAATATTATCCAATTGATGATAAATCGTAATCAGCACATTTCTGAATGCAGGGGTCTGCATTGCAGTTTCAAGCGACCGCCTCCAATGCTGTTCATCTGGCGTCAGAGGGACATTATCGGATATTCCCTCAAAGATATAGCCCAGCTCCATTTTTTTATGCGCTTCCTGAATGCCATCAAAGTCGAGATATAATTTGTGTGCACATTCATGAGCAATGATGCCTGCGAGACATGCTGCCTTCGCATTGAGCGTTACATAACCCGAGCTTAGCTCGTTGGCTGTATTCAGAAATATCATGCTTCCGTTGGTATAGGCAACATCCTTATTGGAAGGATCATACACAGTTTCCAACTTGCATTCCTGACCAGTGAGCGAGAAAATCAGGGCATTCAGATAGCTATTAAACTCCTTGGATTTTAAGATTTCTTCATCTTTAACGTCAGCGTGAAAGTTACCACACTGCTCGTTAAAGAGCTTTCTGATTTCTTTTCCGTTCATAATTTTTCCTCTCCAAAAAAATAGGATACAATCCCGAATATGTGTCATATTCGGGATTGCGTGAACTACTCGGCAACAAGTTACCGAGCTTCTTGCATCATCCATCGTAGCTTGTCGGCCCCGAAGGGCAGGCGAGTCTTACACAATGTCTACAAGCGTTAGGTTTGGCTGGTTCCCAGCCTACCAGAGCTGAGAATTACGCATCTCTCAGAATTCTTAATCCTTCGTTTTTTATGTTGATAGCTGCGTTTTGATCTCGACTCATTATAAACCCACAATCGCATTTCATAATACGAATGGAGAGGTCTTTCATTTCATGATGCCGAGCTCCGCAGTAGCTGCAGATTTGGCTTGAAGGAAACCACTTATCGACTCGAACTAAATATTTTCCTCGGTCAGTGAGCTTATACTCAAGCATATTGAGGAACAGACCGTAACCATTATCCATAGCGGCTTTACCGTTTCGGAAGCCCCTGTTAGACATGGACCGCATATTCAGACTTTCTACACATACGACATCATACTGATTGGCTATCTCAGTAGAAATCTTATGCAGGTTATCCGAACGCTGGTTAGCGATATGTCTGTAAATACGGTTTACTCTCTGAAGCTGTTTGACATAATTATGCGATTTGGTTTCGCTTTTCTTAGAGCCTTTCATTCGAGAAAGCCGACGCTGTGCTTTGGCCAGTTTTTTGTGGCTCTCGCGATAAAACTTATGGTTTGTGCCTTTATTGCCTTGGTCGTCGATATATAAACCATCAGAAGCGTAGTCCAGACCAATGGCATTGTCTGACAGTTTTACCTTGGAAACCTGTTTCTCGAAGAAAAACAGCACCGAAGCATAGTAGCTGCCATCGGATTCTTGCGAAATTGTCACCGCCTTTAATTCCCAATCAGCTTGCGGCAGCCGATGAATGACGGCTTTTACATAGCCAATTTTAGGAAGACGGATAGCTCCATCTGTGATAGCTACCGTTCCTCCTTGATTGTTCGTAGTATACGACTTGCGGCTATGCTTTGCTGATTTGAAATTTGGAAATCCGCTTTTCTTTTTTCGAGATTTGCCAAACCGGTTTTTGAATGCATTCTGCAGGTCAATCTGCTTATTTGCAAGAGCGAGACTATCGACTTCCTTGAGATAAGGATATACCTTCTTGTATTTTGCAGGGGTAACAGTACCAAATTTACCGGTATGCTTATAATTATCGATCTTTTCCTCAAGCATCAGGTTGTAGACCTTGCGGCAACAGCCGAAGGTCTTTGCAAACATAGTTGCTTGTTCATCTGTTGGATACAATCTATATTTGTACGCCTTGTTCACGGCTGTGTTCTCCTTCCTGCGTGTTTTGAATTATTTCCATTGTGACGGCTTTCATCTCGGATACAAGTAACCGAGAATTCCCGCCTACGTCTTAAATGATTACAGGGTCGCGATCTCATTCATGAGGGTTTCCTGCATCTCTGGATCGCTGGAAGCCTTGCTTACCAGACAATCCTTTGCAATCTCCTTCATGTCCAGATTGGGTTCCATCATCGCGCACTGAACCATCATTTCATATTCAGTAGCGCTGATAGACCCTTCATCCATCATATCGTTCTTTCGCGCGTAATCCATTACCTTACTGTAAATAGCATATGCCTGCTGAAGAATACGCTGCTCCTTGCAGCCTGTATTGTAACGAGCACGTCTGAACAACTGCTCCCCTTCCAGCTCACCGGAATCAACAATGAAAGCCATACGACGCAGTACCGACGGATCGAGCGGACGGCAGCTTGCATATCCGATATTATCGGTAAAGATAACGATCGCATTCTGATGGCGCTTAGCGTAGCTGCCATTCAAAAGCGGAATCACGCTACCCGGACGATCGAACTCATTCAGACCAACCAATACGCCGGCATTGCGGATACGGGACGCTTCCTGTACTTCACAGATGTAGCCGCGAGACAATGCCTTGACATAATTGGATTCAACGAATTTAAAACGCGGTGTATTGCTCGAATTGCTGCTCGCTTTTGCGGCATATGCTTCGAGACAGTCCTGCGGAGTCGCTTCGTCTCTATATTCGCCGGTAAGTTGATAATACGCTCCGATAGGATCGAGGCTCATATCATCAAAAGTCGGCAGATTATCGACGTTAGCCGAAACACTGGTATCCGGAACGAAATCTGCAAGAAAATCGCTCGTCTCCATATTGGGATGACAAGTGGTTTTAAGCAGCGGAGTATGCAGCAGAGCAGCCAGGCACTCAACGCCGGTAGACTTACCGTAAGATGTAGGGCCTCGCCACATAAACTGCACCATCGGGCGTACAGCATCACGAGAATGCAGGAACCGACGGGCAAACTTCAGTGTTTCCTCCGGAACAGGAAAATCATCTTTGAACTGGGGAATCAGTTTTTCTTCTTCTTCCGACCAATTCAAAGTCTTCACATATTCTTCGAACTCCTTTTTGACTGTGCCGAAGGTATTATCATCTTTTGAGATAGGGCCTGTAGCGGCTCCTCCAATGTTGAGGATCTTAGGCGTTCCTTGATTGACCGCGACAAAACCGCTTGCCTTTTGAAGATCCGCCACATTTAGAGGCTTGATATTTATCTGATCCTGAACCTTTAGAACTCCGTGCTCCGCAACAGAGACGATGTTCTCTTCAATCAGCTTACTGATCTGCATCATTGCATTCAGCTTCATGTCATCGGTCGTTGCCTTGCTGTAATCTGTAATGGCCGATTCGATAAACGGCATCGGTCGTCCGCTAGGCGAAAAGATTGCAAAGGCGACAATCGGGGTAAGCAGCGCTATCATCTGGGCAAGCGTCGTTTTGTTATTGACCGTTAACTGTGCATTGTACATGTCACCAGTACCGGAAATGGCAGAGAGCGAGCCGTTCAGCGGGTAATAACGAACTGCATACGTAATACCCGTGATGTTGTCCGTTACCTCTGCTGCAATGTCCGTATAGACATTCTGATTCTTGTTCTCCGCCATGCAGAGCACCGATATCTCGATGTCTTTAACATCATCGCCGCAGTTTGGGTCAATCATCTTGATCGCGGCGATAGCAACAGCGAAGTTGAAAGAGCCGCCTCGCGTTCGACCGCCTAATGTGGGAAACCACTTAGGAACTTTGTATCCTCCATTACGAGTTACGGCTGAAACGTTAATAATTGGGTGCATCATAATATTTTTTCCTCCAAAAAATAAGTTTGATTGTTTTCTTACACAATAAGAAAATCTGACTATTTTGAACGGTTTTCTGTTCCGAACTAGACTTTTGTACTCCTTTCCGATAAAATACATATAAAAAAAGACAGCCTCTTCGATTTCTCAAAGAAACTGTCTTTTGTTAACTTTATAAAAAATGCGGGCAGAATACTTCCGTCCGCTGTCTTCTTATTGCTTATTTGTATTCTACAACTTTTTTTCGACTATGTCAAGGTATCTAACAGATTAGAAAGAAGAAACCGACTCAAACGAGTCGGCTTCTTGTTTTAAGAAACAGGCAGGAATTCTCGGTTACTTGTATCCGAGATGGAAGCCCTCGTTTTTCCTTCCTAAATAACGAAATTTTCGATAATTTCTTGCAACTCTTTGGGCGAGCAGGTATTGCTTACCTTTGCTCCCTGCCAAGTTCCCTGCGTTCCGTTGATGCCGTTCATGATTTTGATGCCAATGCCTTTACCATCACTGTCCTCAACCCATGTATGCAGATTCTTGGAGTAATCATCCAGCAAGATAAACGTTTTGTTATCGCCCGCCGCCGTATGAGCTACTTGCCATTTTGACTGATCGCATCTGCAAAAGAGTCTGTGATCTTTTCCGATTTCCGGCAGATACTGGTCTATCCATCGATTCTTTTCGTCTACGGGATCACCCAATGTCGGCATATACGCACTTAGCGTAAATACTGGATAGCCAACACTGATCAAGTATCGAACATTTTCGACCATCTTGCTGTATGCGGGCAGCGCACGGAAATAGCCCGGAGTGATCAATTCTTCCGGCGTTGTCGATGGGATCCAATGTGCAAGCGTGCCATCTAAATCCACGAATAAAACGACTTTGTTGCGAATGCCTACTGGCGTAATACGCTTATTCCAAGCCAAAGCAGCTTTTTCCTTGGATGGATACTGCTTGGTATTCACACCACACTGCATACACTCTACATACCATGTTCCGTGTGTGTACCTATATTTCAGTCGAGCTTCACCGTCGCAAAATGGACAGTTCTTAACTTCCATATGTATTCCTCCTTAAATTCGGATTTAGCGCCTCCCCTCCACAAGAGAGGAGGCGCATTGAATAGTTAAAACATTTCTGGCAATTCAATCGGATATTCGAAAATTTTCCAATCCCAATTGTTCCCCCCAGAAGCATCATTGACCCATGCCATAGTTTCCGAACATCCGCCGTTTTCTGTTTCAAACTCATCAGATTCTCGGATTTCCTGACGAAGTTTGACCAACCGTTTCTGTTCTTCGTTTGACATCGGAGCATTGATTTCGCTGGGATTATCCAACAGCTCTGCCATTCGCATGAACTGCAGAAACATGGCGTCTTCTGCTTCTTTTTGGGTGTTGAAGAACATTGGCTGATGAATTTCTCGTTCAACCGTACGAATGAGTTCAAAGCCCAGCAATACGCAGTTTTCGATCTTCCATCCATCCGGGCCACCCTTTTCATCAGCCATTACGGCTTCAAGTCGCACGCCCATATCCGAGCGATCAAGGCTGCTGCCATAGATGGAATAACCGCCCATATTAGGCTGAAACGCCTTATTGTCCGAGCTGATTTCGTAGGTGCGAGATTCCTCCGAATACGGGTCCGTAAAACTGTCCTCAGTAAAACAGATCCGCGCGGCCAAATGTGTTCTGGGTCTACTTTCCTCATACTTTCTGAAAATGCTACAAAGTGTTTCGTATTTCATAATTTCTCCTCCTAAAAAATTTTTAATTTAAGCAATAAAAGGAAAAGACAGATTCCCTGATTTCTCAAAGAATCTGTCTTTTGTTTACCATATAAAAATACGAACAGAAAAAATCTCTGTCCGTTATCCTCTTATTGCTTGACCTTATTTTACACCCATATACTCTTGTCTGTCAATAGTCATGTTCGTTGGGAAGCAACGAAAACCGCCCTATGAAAGGACGGCTGTTGGATTATTTTGTTGGCGCTTTATCGCCGGCATGTGCCGGTCTTCCGTTCATCAAAATTTTTGGACCTACCGCAAAAGAACAAACGTCCCACATTCGTTTTCCCTGCAACTGTTTGCGCTTGCTTGTACGAATAAGGCAGGTCTGCGTGATGATCGGTTTGCCTTTTTTCTTGCACACGAGACGTCCAAGCGAGTAGCCCCAAACGCGGGATTTTTGCCATTCGGTCACTTCGCCAAGAATGATGTCGTGTTTACCTCGTTTCCAACAAGATTCGTATAATTTGCGTGCAGCAATGACAAAGCCGATCGCAAAAACCAGAAAGACGCCTAAGATAATTTTCCAAACCATATATCTGTTGCTCCTTTTTTAACTAATCTCCGTAATTTTCTCCTCGCAAGAACCGAAATACGCCCGTCTGCGCATCACAGATAATCGTCCTGTCTTCCTCTGATGACAAAGGAAAGCGTGGCATATATCGAGCTCGCAAGCCTCCCTTGATCACGTCATACTTCACATTGTCGCTATACCAAACATCGCCATATTCTCTTACTCGGCGCTGAAATCGCTGCATATATGACATGTTTTATCAACCCTCACTTTTTCGCTGTTGCTTTGCCTTTGACGGGCTTGTTATTTGCTTTATTTAAAGTCTTTGTTGTCTTCCGAGATAGGGATTTTTGTTTTGCTTTGGTACTGCCTTTTGCCTTACCTTTAGGCGCAGCATCTCGCATTTTCTTAGGACCGACAGAATAAGTAGCGAGATCCCATATCATTTTTCCTTTGAACTTATCTTTTTCGTCCTTGCGAATCATGCAAGTCGTTGCTTTTCCTACGTAGCCTTTTCGGGTATACTTGAGCGTACCGACGACATATCCCGGGACACCAGCCTTCTGCCAACTAACTACTTGCCCGAGCACATCTTCGTGGCGACCGTTTTTGCGACACATTGCGCCAAAACGCAATGAACCATATATCAGAACTCCCAAAATCACTATGACGGATAATATTGAAATTTTCCAAACCATGTATAACTTCACACTCCGATTAAAAAACGATAATTTCTTTGTTTTTGTACGTTTTTCCGTTCGTACAAGAAACGAAGCAAATCCGCTTTTTGAGTACAGGGAAACGTCGAAACATCTCCTTAATTGGTACTGGATTGCCTAAGCGAATCCCCGACACTGTCAAAACTTCGCCGGTTTTGATATGAATTACGCGGTCGCCTGCGCAAAGTCGTTTGCTTTTTCTGAAAAACAATATCACACCGCCTTTACCTTTTTCATATAAGAACAAATGTTCCTCTCTATTTATATTATAGCGACAAAGCCAAGCACAGTCAACAAAAACTGCCTTCTGACAGCAAAATACCCGTCTCAAAAAAGACGGGTATTTTGTTTTTTTCTTAACGATAGCAACAATGTGCGAGCATTTTGTCCCAATAATCGAAGCGATCTCGCATGGAAACGCCCTTCTTTTCCAGCTCGCGCAGCAAAATCTGCTGTCCGTTTTCGTCGTGCATGAGGCCATGAATGGTGTCTTCCTTGTCGTCGAGATACCATCCTTCCGGATACTTTTCCGGTTCGCTGATACTCGCTTGGTGGTAGACAAAAATGCCGCCATTCTGCTCATGCAATAATCCGACTTCGATGCATTTGTCGATGATTTCTTTTGCAAGAATGTAGTACATAACTTATACCTCTAATGGGCGAGGATCCAGCTCCCCTGCCCTGAACAATTTGTACAGGTTTAATTCTGCACGCAAAATGCGCCCACTCGCTAACATTCTGCCCAAGCGCAGCTCTTGCACATTTCCCTGTTGGTAGAGAAATACGCGGTATCCTTTCTGAAGCAGGTTGGTCTGAAGGAAGCACATCTGCGTTGTTGCGATGTTCTTGCAGCCTTGCTCCAGGAGTTGCTTAGTGCGGGTGTAGTCGAGGGCGATGCCGGTTGGAAATCCGTTCTTCGGTCGATTAGCGTAGAACGTGATTTTCTTTTCGTAGCTACTCACTTTTTCTATTTCCTTTCTTACTGCCGGCTGCGATCGCTGTGTGTTTGTACCACATGGCGTACGGATATTTGTCCTTCATCGCTTCCGGAACAGCGACTACCGCACGTTTCCTGCCATCGATGTCCGTATACAGGAATGTACCTTCCTTTGCTTCCTCCATTTTGATAAATCCCGCAGGAACGGCGAATACAGCGCGATTGATGAAGCTGCCACGGCAAGACACGGTCGCCTTAGAGCCGTCGCTGCGCGTGATGGAAAGAACACCATCAACATACTGCGGATCGTTCTGAAACCCCGGAGCAAGGTCTACGGGCTCATTATCAGCGAGCTGAATGACGCGGTAATAGCACCAGCTACCGAGTACCTGATACACAAGATCGATGGAGTAAGAACCGGCATCGATCATAATGGTGCACGTTGCATCATCTTCGAAGTCCGTATTCTGTTGATATGCCTCTTCGGCAGCCATATGGCAGGCATAATGAAAAGCCTTTTCTGCGGTGTCAAACAGCATCGAAATAGGCTCCTGGTCGCCATTGGAATATGCGATTTTAATTGCAAACATAATATATCTCCTTGGTGGTATGACGAATCTTTACCTTTCGTTCCTAGTCGAAACGACTGATACAATGTTCTCGTAGCGTCTCTCTTACTGAAACGGACGCAGCGACGGAGGGGCAGGCTGCCAGTAAACAGTGATTTTCTCATTGTATTGCCGCTGCTGATGCCTCAGCCATAACTGGACAATCATACGAATATCCTCTTGCTCGAATTCAGGCAGAAATTTAGTTTCCCAAATGCGATCAAACACTGGCCGTTTGGCATCTTCTCCAATAGCTACTGCAACCAAGATTTTTTGACCGATTTTTGGCAGGCTTCCATTCGGATCGAGGATATCCCAATCGTTTGCGAGACTTTTTGCCATTTATTTTTCTCCTTTCTTTTTCTAAAAAGCAAAAAAAGACAGACTCCTTGAAAATTCAAAGAATCTGTCTTTCGTTAACTAAATGGTGAAACGGGCATACTTGTTGTGCACCCGTTGATCTTCTTATTGCTTATTCTTATTGTACGCTTAGTCGAGGATTTTGTCAAGAGCAAGCACCTTTGGGGCTATATTAAGTTTTGCGCATGAACTGGCCGGCGCTTTTTGCCATAAGTCGCTTGGTTCCTTTCTCATTGAAGGCAATTTCCAGCAGAGCATCGCCGCCCATCGGCTTGACCGATACGACCAAACCTTCGCCAAAGGCTTTGTGAATTACGCTATCGCCAATAGCAAAGTCCAAGGCTGGATCTTCCTTTGCGGTAGAGGCTACGCCAACGGTGCTTTTGACAGCCGAGGAGTAGCGAGCCTTCATAGCCTGTTGTCGAGAAAACATCGGCTCTGGATTATCATTGGCTGCAATTCTGCGCGATTCGGAAATATTGCTCTCCAATAGCTCCTGCGGCATTTCGCTGATAAATCGAGACGGCTGTCCGTACTGCGTACGACCGTACAACATGCGCCGTTCTGCGCAGGTCAGATAGAGCTGCTCCTTTGCTCGGGTAACAGCAACATAGCATAGGCGGCGCTCTTCTTCCATGTCATCGGTCTTATCCAAAGCGCGGAAGCCCGGGAATAGACCTTCTTCCATGCCGACAAGGAAGACTACAGGAAATTCCAGGCCCTTGGCGGAGTGCATAGTCATCATGGTGACAGCTTCATCATCGTCTCCAGACTGGTCTGCATCGGTGTACAACGCCATATTTTCAAGAAAGTCACCGAGCGATGGGGTGTCTGTCTTGTTTTCGTAGTCTACGATGTAGGATTTCAGCTCTTCGATGTGCTCGATGCGGCTTTCCTCCTCTACGCCGCCTTTGAGCTGCAGTGCGCGGATATAGCCGCTTTTGTCCATCAGTTCATCGTACAACTCGGAGAGAGAAACGAACTCACGCAGTTTCCGCAGATTTTCCATCATTTCGCCAAACTTTTCCATTGCGGAGGCTGTACGGGATAAAACCGGATACCTGGATGCATGGCAAACTACATCATACAACGTAGTACCATTATCGACAGCAAGCTGCATCGCTGTTTCGACAGATTTGTCACCAATCTTACGGGTCGGTGTATTGATGATACGACGCAAGCGCAGCTCATCTGCCGGGTTTTCGAGCAGCCACAGATAAGCGAACATGTCCTTAACTTCGGCGCGTGAGAAGTAGTCTCGCCCCTTATATACATGATAAGGGATACCTGCGCGAATAAAGGCGGCGGCAATATTATCCGAAAGGACGTTATTGCGGTATAGGATAGCGTAATCACTCCATCTCCTACCCTCTTCTACGCCTTCCTTGATTGTATCTGCAATATACTCAGCTTCGCTCTCTTGGTTTCCGGATTGGTGCAAGCAAATCTTTGCGCCATCGCCATGGTCAGTCCACAGGGTCTTGCCTTTACGGCCCATATTATTACGAATAACCTCATTGGCGGCATTCAGAATATTGCCAGTCGAACGATAGTTTTGTTCAAGACGAATTGTCTTTGCGTCCTTGAACTGTTTCTCGAACTCCAGAATATTTGTAATCGTTGCGCCTCGGAACTTGTAGATACTCTGGTCATCATCACCTACAACGCAGATATTTTCGTAGTAGCCCGCCAGCAAACTGGTAAGCACATACTGTGCGTAGTTAGTGTCTTGATACTCGTCCACTAGCACATAGTGGAACTGGCGCTGATACAACTCCAACACATCGGGATATTTCTGCAACAGGAGAACGGTCTTCATGATGATATCATCGAAATCCAGCGCACAGGCTTTTCTCATGGCTTTTTCATAGTCGCGGTAGATATCGGACACCTTTTCTCTGTAGTAGTCGCCGCGTGCTTCCTCATCAAACTGGCGAGGTGTCATCAGTTTATCCTTTGCTCGGGAAATCATGCTCATAACGGCGCGAGGGTCGAACACCTTGGGATCGAGACGAAGCTTTTTCATTACATTGGTAATTACGCGTTTTTTATCGTCCTCATCATAGATGGTGAACGGCTTTTCAAAGCCCAGCAGCTCCATATGCTTTCGCAGAATTCTCAGACATGCAGTATGGAAAGTATACGCCCACACCTGAGAAGCTGCCTCCGCGTCATCGAGCGCACGTTCCAGACGCTCTCGAAGCTCACGAGCCGCCTTGTTGGTAAAGGTAATAGCAATTACCTGCCAAGGGCGGGCGGGGTTAACGGCGCAAAGTCGCTCCGCCTGAGCACGATTTTCCGGTTTTGGATCGGTCAGGTACTCTGCCAGGAACATCAAGTCGTCTTCGGTGGCCCAATCGGGAGCCAATTTGCTATCTCTTCCCTCACCGAATTTCAGGATATTGATAATACGGTTGATGAGTACCGTTGTCTTACCGCTGCCTGCGCCGGCAAGAATCAGTAGCGGACCTTGTGTCTGATATACGGCCTCTTGCTGCATGTCATTCAAACTGGAGAAACGCTGTTCGATAATAGCTCGTCGAATAGCAGCATATTTTTCATCAAATTTGGTCGGTTCCATGGGAATTCCTCGTTTCGTAGGATATGATGTTTATAGTATATCATATTATCGGCATCTGAACAATTGTTCCTTTCTATTATTGCGCAAACAAAAAGGACGCCCCTCCGTAGAGAGACGTCCTTCTTAGGGCCAAGAAGATGTTTCCAACAAGAGCGCACACAGATGGTCGCTCTTGTTTTTGTATGGAATAAACCGAACATATGTGCTATAATGAATATAATGAATAAAATGTTGCATGGAGGTATGATATGAGCAGAAATAAGCCAGATTACGGCAATGAAAGTATATCAGCCCTAAAAGGCGCAGAACGTGTAAGATTGCGTCCTGGGGTTATTTTTGGTTCGGATGGATTGGAAGGCTGTGAGCATGCAGTCTTTGAAATTTTATCAAACTCAATTGATGAAGCTCGAGAAGGACATGGCAATGAAATTACCACCATTAGATATGAAGATGGTTCTGTTGAGGTTGCTGATCATGGTCGAGGCATTCCTATTGAATGGAACGAGAAAGAGCAACGTTATAATTGGGAACTTGTATTCTGCGAGTTGTATGCTGGCGGTAAATATAAAAATAATTCTGCAGAAAACTATGAGTTCTCGCTTGGTTTAAATGGTCTTGGCACTTGTGCCACTCAGTATTCTTCAGAATACATGGATGTTACCGTTATCCGTGACGGTTTCGAGTACGGTTTGCACTTTGAAAAGGGAGAAAACAAAACCGGCACCAAAGAAGGCTTTACGAAAAAGCCAACGAATGCGAAAAAGACCGGTACAACTATTCATTGGAAGCCCGATCTGGAGGTGTTTACCGATATCAACATTCCGGTGGACTACTATCTCGATACGCTCAAGCGGCAGGCGGTTGTCAACAGTCATATCAAGTTCGTACTGAAAAATCAGGTGGGCGGTAAGTATGAGACCACCGAATTTCTTTATCAGAACGGCATTGTGGACTATGTTACCGAACTGGCAGGTGAAAATCCGCTCACATCAGTGCGGTTCCTCGAGGGCGAACGACGCGGACGCGACCGCGCCGACAAGGCCGAGTACAAGGTGAAGCTGTCGTGCGCGTTCTGCTTCTCCTCGGCGGTGTCGCAGATCGAGTATTACCACAACTCCTCGTGGCTGGAGCACGGCGGTGCACCGGACAAGGCCGTTCGCTCGGCGTTTGTGTCCGCCATCGACGCGTATCTCAAGCAGAACAACAAGTACAACAAGAGCGAGAGCAAGGTCACTTATCAGGATATTTTCGACAGCCTCGTGCTTGTCACCAACTGCTTCTCCACCCAGACCTCCTATGAGAACCAGACCAAGAAGGCCATCACCAACAAGTTCATCCAGGAGGCCATGACCGAGTTCCTCAAGGAAGGACTCGAGATCTACTTTATCGAGAACAAGGCCGAGGCAGACAAGATCGCCGAGCAGATCCTGATCAACAAGCGCAGCCGCGAACAGGCGGAAAAGGCGCGTCTGAATATCAAAAAGAAGCTGTCCGGCAATATTGACCTCGCTAACCGTGTGCAGAAGTTCGTGGACTGCCGCACCAAGGATGCGTCCCGCCGTGAGCTGTATATCGTCGAGGGTGATTCTGCACTCGGTTCGGTAAAGCAGGGCCGAGACAGTGAATTTCAGGCTATCATGCCGGTGCGTGGTAAAATTCTTAATTGCCTAAAAGCTGATTATAACAAAATATTCAAGAACGATATTATCACCGACTTACTTAAAGTCCTCGGCTGCGGTGTCGAGGTGCGCGGCAAGGCGGCAAAGGATCTTTCTGCGTTTGACCTTGAAAATCTGCGCTGGCATCGTATCATCATCTGCACCGATGCTGACGTGGACGGTTTCCAGATTCGCACGCTTATTCTAACCATGCTGTATCGTCTGGTGCCGACGCTTATCGAACAGGGCTACGTTTATATTGCGGAGTCACCGCTGTATGAGATCACCTACCGCGACAAGAGTTATTTTGCATTTGATGAGAGTGAAAAAGCAGCTATTTTGAAAAAGCTTGAAGGCAAAAAGATTCTCATCCAGCGCTCCAAAGGCCTTGGTGAAAATCAGCCTGAAATGATGTGGGAAACTACCATGAACCCCGAGAACCGCCGTCTTATTCGTATCACACCGGATGAGGCTGCTGCGACCAGCAATATGTTTGACCTACTGCTTGGCGATAATCTTTCTGGCCGCAAAGAATATATTGCAGAAAATGGTGTGGATTATCTTGAGATGGCAGATATTTCGTGACAATATAAAAAAATCCTGCGAAGGAGATCATAATGGCAAAAAAGAAAACTGACGAGCTAAGAGTATATAAAGAACACCCCTCGGTTGATCAACTGATTACTGATACGCTGCGTGAAAACTATATGCCGTATGCGATGAGTGTTATCGTGTCCCGCGCGATCCCGGAGATTGACGGCTTCAAACCATCTCATCGTAAACTATTGTACACCATGTACAAGATGGGTCTGCTGAACGGCAACCGCACCAAATCCGCCAACATCGTGGGTCAGACCATGAAGCTGAACCCCCATGGTGATGCGGCCATCTACGAGACCATGGTGCGCCTGACACGCGGCAACGAGGCGCTTCTCATGCCGTTTGTGGACAGCAAGGGCAACTTCGGCAAGGTGTACTCGCGCGATATGGCATACGCCGCGCCGCGTTATACCGAGGCCAAGCTGGATGCGTTCTGTGCCGAGCTGTTCCGCGATATCGACACCGACGCAGTGGATTTTGTGGATAACTATGACGGCGAGATGAAGGAGCCGACGTTGCTGCCGACAACCTACCCGAACATTCTCGTGTCCGCGAATACCGGCATTGCGGTCGGCATGGCATCCAATTTCTGCGGCTTTAACCTCGCGGAAGTCTGCCGCACGACCATCGAGCTTATCAAAAATCCCGAGCACGATATCCTTTCCACGTTGCCCGCGCCGGATTTTACCACCGGCGGTGAGCTCATCTATGACGAATCCGAGATGCGTGCTATTTACAATACCGGACGTGGCTCTTTTAAGGTCCGTGCAAAATGGGAGTATAATAAGAAAGATAATCTGATCGAGATTACGGAAATTCCATACACGACCACCATTGAGGCTATCATTGACAAGATTGCCGATTTGGTTAAGACTGGCAAAGTGCGTGAGATTGCCGACGTACGTGACGAAACCGATCTTTCCGGTTTGAAAATCGCTATCGACCTCAAGCGCGGTACTGATCCTGAAAAACTGATGGCTAAGCTGATGAAGATGACCACCCTGCAGGACAGCTTCTCCTGCAACTTCAATGTGCTGATCGCGGGTATGCCGCGAGTGCTGGGAGTTGTCGAATTGCTTAATGAATGGACAGCTTGGCGTACTGAATGTGTTCGTCGTCGAGTTGCTTTCGATCTCGGGAAGAAAAAAGACAAACTACATCTGCTGCTTGGTCTGCGCAAGATTCTGCTGGATATTGACAAGGCGATTAAAATCATCCGCGAAACCGAAGAGGACGCGAATGTTATCCCGAACCTGATGGAAGGTTTCGGCATCGATAAGACTCAAGCCGAGTTTATCGCGGACATCCGCCTGCGCAACATCAACAAGGAGTACATCCTCAAACGCACGCAGGAGACCGAAGCGCTTGAAAACGAGATAAGAAAGCTGGAGGAAATCGTAAAATCCGAGGCAAAGATCCGCAACATTATTATTAAAGAGCTGGAACAGGTTATCAAGAAGTATCCGTCTGAGCGCTATACACGCATTATTACTGCGGATAACGTACAGCAGTTCGATGAGGCGGATCATATCGAGGACTATCCGGTACTGCTGTTTCTCACTCGTGAGGGCTACTTCAAGAAGATCACACCGCAGTCGTGGCGCATGTCGCAGGACCATAAGCTCAAGGAAGGCGATGAGGTGTTCTGGACGGCTGAGGCAACCAATAAGAACGAAATCATCTTCTTCACCAACAAGCAGCAAGCGTATAAGGCGCATCTATATGATTTTGAAGATAGCAAGGCATCGGTATTGGGAGATTATCTCCCTGCAAAGTTGGGTATGGACAATGAGGAAATCCCGATTTATGCAGTTTTGCCGGGAGATTATAGTGGCAGCATGATTGCTGTTTTTCAAAATGGTAAAGTTGCTCGCTTTTGTTTGGAGTCTTTCCAAACAAAAACCAATCGACGTCGTCTCACTGGCGCATATTCTGATAAATCTCCTATTGTAGGACTTTTCTTCTCCGCTAATGACGAAACAGAAATCACTATGTTTTCGACTGCAAATCGTGCATTAACCTTCCGAGCAGGTATGCTGGAAACAAAGGTCACACGTTCGACTCAAGGCGTACAAGTAATGATTCTGCGTGGCAAACATATGATAACTCGTGCATGCCTATCGTCAGAAACGAATTTGTATAAACCAGAACGTCATCGTTGTCGTAGCATTCCATCTATCGGCGCACTGATTCAAGAGGAACAGCTTACTCTTGATTGATGTCCTCCCATCCCTTACACTTTGTGTAACTTCCAACGGCACCTGAACAATTGTTCCTTCCTATTTATTATTGCGCAAACAAAAAGGACGCCTCTCCGTGGAGGGGCGTCCTTATCATAGTTTAATTTGCAATCTCCTCGACACGAATCTCATAATCCGTATCGGTTTCGTTGTTGCGAATGATGAGTGTGTCGTGGTCTCCGTCCATAATCCGATATCCGGCACATGCTAATACCGGTTCGATCAAAGCGAAAATACGGCCAATAGCGGTCTCCCGCTCGATTTCGAACCCGCCATGGCAAAAGCCGTATTCGTCGGACAGCCAGTCGGCCACCGCATCAAGCAACTCATCTTCATAGCACTCATCACTTGGTTTGCATTCGAGATGAAGCTTGTTTTCGTCGAAATCAATTTCCTGCGGCAACGAAGCAAATACTTCTTTGTCACCGTCGGTATCCCACTTAATGTTTTTAATTTTTAGCATATTGATCCTCCTTTGTCGCATCAGATGGAATTTCCAATGCGGTTTCTGATCTCCTCCAGCAGCTCCTCAGTGGTGTATCTGCTAAGATCGCTTTCTGTATCATCTAAGAGGAAAGAGGAAACGATCAAAGCCGGACGCACCGCATACGAGTCCGAGCAGTAGTAGTAGTTCCAATCACCATTGGAGTACACGTACAGCGCGCGCGTCGCGCCGTAATGACCCGGCGCACCATATCCAGTTGCCAGCCAATAGCTTTTCCCGCAATTTGGAATATAGCGGAAATACTTGCGATACTCATCAAAAGTCAGCGGCGCGACAGGCAGGTGTAAGACACCATGGTTTGCTATTCCGTCCACGGTTGTTAAATCGATTTCTCTGCTGTAAACGCATACTCGATTGATACCTTCAGCGAATTTCTCGAACCATTCATCGGTTTTCTCCCGCAGCATACTCTTCGAGAAATCATTGCTATCGTTTTCACTGAATGCCGTGTCTCCTGCTGGCTCCTTGAGCAGAATGAACAGCTTGTCCCTGCCGTCCATCGCTGCACTTTTCTGCACGTCAAGGACGACGAACTCCGTTCCGGCGATCTTCACGATATCGCCCGGCTTATGACTTTTTTCATTCACCACTGCTTATAAAAACTCCTTTCTGAACGGATTAAAATCGGTAACTGTCACCTCAACGAAGGCATATTGAACGTTATTAACAACATTCCAAGGAATAGAGTCGCCAACCGAATTTTCGTCCCACTTTGCCTTAAACTTTGTTGCGGATTCTGCTGCAGTGGCCGCATCGTCGAACTCAAAAGATTCGGCTCGAATTCCCGCAGCCAGCACCTCACGAAGCACAGATGCAGATGTACATGCTGTGCAAAGGCTCATCGAATCTCTCGACTTCCACACATCACAGGTGAAAACGCAGTAAATTTTCATGTTTTTCCTCCTTACAGGTTTGCTCCGTACAAATCTGCTCCGTACAAATCTGCTCCGTACAGGTCTGCTCCTCGCAGGCATGTTCCTCTCAAGTTTACTCCTCGCAGATTTGCTTCGCGCAGGCTTACTCCGTGCAGGTTTGCTCCATACAGGCATGTTCCTCTCAAATTTGCTCCATACAGATTTGCTCCGTACAGATTTGCTCCGTACAGATTTGCTCCGTGCAGATTTGCTTCGCACAGGTTTGCTCCGCGAAGGTTTGCTCCGCGCAGGTCAGCTCTCATCTCTCCCCAGCCATCTACATCCTCCAGAATCCAATGTATATGGTTTCTTAAAATTTCATTTAATTCTGCTTCCGTGTAAGTTTTCATTGTGCGCTCCTTTCTTCACCATTTGCAATTCATATGCCATCGGGACTTTGTATTCTGGTAGCCAGTGCTGCTCTGTCTGTTTTCTTAACTCAGTAGGCACCTTATTGTAGAATGCCGAATCCTGAGCAAGTGCCATATCGATGATCCAGAAATCATTTCCATTCTGCATGATATCAATACTCCACTGACCGGACAAATGCAGCTCCGGCATAATCGCTTCCATATGCTTTCTGACGCGTTCAACATTCTCGTTGAACCGGCATTCAAGAACAGCCTGATGTGCCTTATACACGACATAATCATGCTTTTGGTGAGGGGTATTCGCATCTTCGCCTTTACTAAAGCGGTTAAGCATCGTTTCAGCATCCCAGTACGGAAATACGTTCAGAACAGTTCCTTCATCGCAGTCAACAAAGGCACGATATTCCGTATGGAGCGGCAATCCTTTATAGATACAAGGGTTATTTTCCTTGTCTGGAATAAACTCGCGTACCGCCCATTCATTTGTCGTACAAGCCCCGAAAATTGTAGGCACGCTTAACGGACTTGCCATTTGCAGTGCTTGGAAATGGATGAATAACAAATATTCACCCAACGTTTCAACTTCACTTTTTCCAATCACATGACAGTTTCGAAAATCAAATTTAGAGGAATAAGTGCCGGTCTTGATGAAATAATCCTTATCTACATCAAGTCCAAATACTTTCATTGCCCATCGATCTACGATAGCCAGTGTAGTCGGAGAAAGATCTGTATATGACTGCCTTGTGAGCTGCAATAATGTCAGCGGTACTTTTGCTACAGTAGTTGCCGGAATTTTAAAGAATTTCTGATTCTGGCATGCTTCTACCAGTTGTGGCAGCCAATGTCCCATTGAATTATTGTTTCTCCCGATAATCTCATACGTGATTTCATCAAGATCCAGAATATCCAAACCCTGTCGGAACATGTTATACATCATCATCCGTTTCTTTGGATTCAGCTTGGGATTGTATGCATATTGCTGGTAATAATACAGGAGCGCCGGATACGACGGCTCCCCAATATCAACCTTCATAAGCTCGCCGGTCAAGTCAGGTCTGAACTTTTCCGGAAGCCGGTTAATATCTGCATTTGTTACCAGTGTAGTATCTTCCGGCAACATCGGAAAGGTTTTGGTACTTGCCGATTTGCCATCATATACATACAACTTGGTCTGCGCTACGAGCTCCGTGACAATGCGCTCAATCAGCTCTTCCGGAAGTCTCTCTGTGTCACTATCAGCATCCTGCGAATGCTTAATGGCGGCGGCCTGACGCGAATTAACGCCAAAGAAATTGTCATCGATTGCTTCTGGCTGCAATGCGTGTGCTGCATACGCTTTTTCAAACGCTTCTAATGCTTCTGGCGATGTGGCTAACAGCTTTGCAGCTTCATCACATGACAACATTCCTTTCTTCTTTGCTGTCGGTGAAAAAATTTCTTTCAGATTAAACATAATTCACATCTCCTTATTATACATATGTGTCAACTACTCCTGACAGGTGTCAGGAGCTTGGGGAACACGGGTCGGTAGCTATCATTCCTCTACCTGACGTTGTCAGGAGATTCCTGCTCAAGATTTAATTGAATAAGTTCGTTCTGCCTATTGAAATATTTGATATTGCTTCGTGGATGGCAGTTAGCGATAATACCATTCTCAAGCTGAACATCGAAATTAGCAGAATCGTTAGCACCGACGATAGTTCCCAAACGGTTCCCTACCATGACTTTCATGCCAAGATAAGCAAACGGCACATCTCGAATTTCTTTGGTAAGCTCAAACATATCTGTGTTCATAGGAACACGGGCGCAAATCTTGTGCACAGAATCAATATCTGCGAGAAAATCTGCGAATGACTCGTAGATGTCGCCAAGGTCCAAATATACAAGATATTTCGCCTTGCCAGGCGAAGCTGCTGTGATTGTCCGTGCGGGCAAAGAAGCGTAATGTCTGAGCCTAATCTCATAAATATTTTGCTTCACTGTTTTTATCTCCTTGTTTATGAAATATTTTTAGATGTTTTTTCGGCAAAAAGTACATAATCTGGTGTGTTCTTATATGCCTTTGAATTGCACTTCCATCTTTTTGCGTATTCTCTTGCTTCCTGTAATCTGCTGGTCGTTACAACACTGATATACAATTTGTTGCTGTCCAAACGCTGCTGACAATGTGGGCATTCGCAGAAAACATCAAGAATATGTATTCGGTTTCGCGGTTCAAGCAAACCGAACCGATATCCGATGTGTTCGCTTTGGATTCTTCCCATAAATTCTCCTCCTGAAATGTTTTAATTGAACATCGTTATCTCACTTCGACAACAAGATCACCATGGTCAATCGTGATATAAAGGATTTCCCTCTCTGCCAACTCTGCTCGCGGACGAGCACCATCATAAACAGAGTCTGAGATGATGGGGCTTTCGTGCCATGTCTTTCCGTCATGGCACTCATAAATCCGGTAATCGCAATTAATTTCGAATCCCGGATTGTCAAATAATTCTCTGATTCTCATTATTTTTTCCTCCTGACTTAAACAATGCGCACAGGGAATAATCTCTGTGCGCATGTTTTCTTGGTTTGCGTAGACGTCATTCGTCTTCGCAATTCTCGCATTCTGCAAAAGCATCGTCTACAAGAACTTGTACGCGACATTTTTCGCATTCGTCGCATTCACAAAACTTGCAAAGGACGTCTCGGGCATCACAAATACGAGCCAGCTCATCGCGGTCGATCATCGTGCAACACCCCCTTCCCTGTTGGAACGGAGCAGATATCCGGCACCGTTTTGTTTGGCAATGCGAGCTAACATATTAGCACGCACGTACCAATATCCAGCTTCCGACTTGCCGCCATCTCGCACAGCCTTATATTCAGCTTCCACTGCGGCTTCTCTACAAGCAGTTGCCTGTCGTGCTGCAATGATGCCAGCAACACAGTCAACAGAAAGTCCGCAACCAAGGAGTTCGCTTTTTCGGGCCTCCTTAAACACTTCGCGCTTGATGGTTTTCATATGCGCAAAACGGTTTTGAGTATTTGCATTGGTTTTAGTTTTATTTTTTGTTTTATTTTGCATTATTGTTACCTCAGCTTCCGGATTAAATCTTCTTGGTGAATCGTTACCCACCGTTTAGCGCTGACAAGAGATTTGCAGGTTTTCCGTTCGACCATACCACCAAACGGATGATACGAGGAAATTTCGTAAACATCCGGTGCCTTTCGGCAAATGAACACCGTATCATTCGGGGTCGGGTGAGTAGCCCAAAGATCCGGCGGGCAATCATCGCCAACAATTCGCCAGCGAATCGGTAGACGCGGAATTTCTCTCATTTTAACTCATGCTCCTCCCAATCGTATTGAAAAAACCTGTTTTTCTGTTCTTTAAGCCGCTCCTGAATGTCATAGATTTCGCCAAGTAGTGAATCATACTTTTCATCCAACAGCGACTGTGCTTTTTCTGTAACCATTTGATTCAGCGTTTTTTCGAGCCGCTCTGTAAATCTTGAAAAATCAAGTTCAACACCACCGACTTCAAATTTAACCGGATAGGAACCGTCTGGATTTTTCTGCATCTTATCTACAAGAGCGGAATCTCTTCCGATACTCTCGCAAATAATCCACATTGCCATGCTATCGCGTTTCGGCATAAAAGGCATAAAATTTGACATGCGTTTTCTCCTTCAATCAAATTTTGAACAGGAATCTCCTGACATCGTCAGGAGTAGTTGATTACTGTTATATAAGGCTGTCTTACGCCAATTGTCGTGAACTACCCACGACTGAAGGCGCGGGCTTCGAGCAGCTGAGCTAAGCCGTCTCTTTTCTCGGTTAACCTGACTTACAGGATGATACCAAACATCCAGGCAGTAGTGAACGAGCTAACCCCGGTGTTCCTACCGGTTAGGGAACAAACTGTTGTGGTTAAGCAGTTTGGTGCTCTCTATAAAATTGACGAATACCTTCGTCAATCAAAAATCACTCCGTTAATATCACATACTAGCGGAGCAAACTTGAAATCCGATGGAATGAATTCGCTATATTCCGCAATTGATGCACGGAGTTCAGCAACCGCTTCCATAGGATTTAGATACGGCTGCTGAAATAATGCGGGAGCTTTCTGAAGAGGGACATATGCGCCACACTCGTCGTAAGAAAAGCTAACGCAGATGCATTGTTCTGCCCCCATTCTATAAGCCTCGGCAACCTTGTCATTTGTTTCGGCAGAACCTTCAAAATTACCGATACGCACCAAATCGTTTATGCCTTCGTCTTCTCCGAAAATATCGCACAGCATATCCGTATCGAAGAACTCTTTCGGCAAAAGATACACTTCTGCGACAAATTCATCTTCGGGGAGATTGAAAGCCTTCTTGACTTCGTCGTTCTGATCGGCCAAGATGTTCGGGAATCGCTTGAATGCTGCTTTCATTAGGTAGGCGCAAAGCTCTGCGTTGATAAACAGACCGGTGTCGCGGGTAGAATAAGCATGCTGGCTCATAATTTTTCCTCCTTATTATGGTTCCGAGATTGGTACAAAAGCATCAACCTCGGAACAAATTCTTATTCGGTAAAACACAATCCTTGATTATAAGCGAGCAGCTCGCATTTTTTCGGAGTGGCTTTTGTTCCATCTGCGAATATATAGTAGTCGGGGATACCGTTATGCAAGCCCTTGGAGGCTGTCATAACTTTCCTCTTACCGTTGACGCGGAATATTGCTCCTGGCATAATGCGATCTCTACGCTTATATGTCGGGGGAATGTGCTTAACCTTTAACCTATCTACGCAAGCGTTCGGCAGCTTGCGATATTCCTCAAGGCTGTCATCTGTTTGTTCGAAAGCCTTATGTCGATTGACGGCAACCTTTTTGCCGTCGAGCATATAGATACGTTTCTCGTTACACTGATGACAAGCCTGTCTATCATGTCGACGGAACTGCAACATTGTATGATGCTCTTTCGGCGGTTGCGGTTTGATTTTTCCGAGCGTCGAGCACGCGATACAATACGCATCAAGGTGATGATTTTTCTCTATACCATGGTCCTTGCGAAAATCAGAAGTATCCTTGCCTGTCGTTACCGAGATTGGTGCAAGCTGCGACAGCTCTATTGTCAGGCGCGGAATAATCTGATTAAGGACGCTCAAAGCATGGTATTTCTTATGCAGACCTGCCGCTTTGGAGAGCAGTCGTTTTTGGGTTTCATCATCTGTATGAACTTTCTCATGGTGTTTTGCACACAAACCAACGATGTTGGTCAAGGTGTTGCTGCCATTTTTACTGCGCGGCATAACATGATGATAATGCTCGATTGGTTTCTTACAGAGCAGACATTTGCCGCCTTGCATCTCGAACACGGCAGCTTTAACACTGCCCTTTTCGAATAGCGGTCCTCTCTGATATTGCTTTCGCGTGATCTTGGGGTTGTCCATCTGCATGAAAGCAAAGCGGTTAAGCTCAAGCACGATTTCTGCAATCGGCAAGAATGCCATAACCTTTTGCACTGCATGACAGTGCGTTTGCCAAAGCTGGTTGGCTGTAGGTGTTAACCAACCTACCGGACGCTTGCGATTATTGAATCGTGCCTCCTTGTTGCGAA
>ENA-UOJA01000349-UOJA01000349.1-human-gut-metagenome-genome-assembly--contig:-C19-NODE-349-length-45857-cov-8.993275_pt1 | contig 45857 bp, 36 predicted proteins | sample MGYA00242337_ERZ723884 | MGnify/ENA metagenome assembly ERZ723884
CACAATCTTTATTCAAATCATCTACTGTAATTCTAGATAAGAAATCAGCCAATATTGTAGGTGTTGCATATTGTCCTCTTATCTCTCTTTTTGAAACATTAACTGTTTTCTCCAGTAATTCCTGTAATACTGATTGATCTATTTTATCTATATTGTTATCAACTAAAAATTGATTAAAATCCACAATATCAATCCACGTATCCTCTGGTACTAACTCATTGAAATCAACTTTTTTGAATATATTATAAAAGTCTCCTTCATCAATTATCTGTTGAATAATTTGATTTCCATTCTCTGGTGATGTTGTAAAATCAATTTGATTAATTTTATATGCACAATTATGATATTTCTTTATTGCATTAGCAAACATAATTCTGTTAGTCCAATTTAACAATATTGTTTTTGCATATGCAGAATACATATTGTTTTCATCTTTATCATACTCTTCATGAAAAGCATTCCACCATACTTTAATTCTACTTTCCATTCTTGTATTGCGACTTGCTTCTATTGTGATATTTTCTGCAACTATCTCTTTGTTTCTCTGTATCAATTCCGCCATTATTGACTCTGAAACAGTTCCCGTTATTGATGATGTAGTAATTTTCCCAGTAACTAAAAAATCATTTACGGTTAATACAATATCTTTAATAATTGGCAACCATTCATCCTTATATGTACTAACATCTTCTCTTGATTTAATATGACTTGTCCCATCCCATACTTTAGCTTCCTCAAAAACGCCTTGCTGATTCTGTAAATACAATTTACCATATGTAAAATTCCATATAACAAAACTATTTAATCCTAATGCCTTTGCCTTCCTTGTCGCATCTGCAATCAACGCCTCATCCGTAATTAATACATCAGGCATTTTGAGTTCCCAGCCTTGTAATATTTTAGTCTGTGCCTCATCTTCATACAATAAAACATCTGGAAACATACTCTTCTTATTTACAGAGAGTGTGCTTTCTCCACCTGCACTCTTAATCTTTAATCCCAATCCATTCAGCATTACTTTTATCTCTGAAATAATTACGATTGCCCAACTTCTTTCATTTCTTCTGATAATTGTCCCCATATATTTCACCTTCATCTTTCTTTAAATTCTGCTATAAGATTTTCCTCTTTTATATATTTACGAGTTTTTTTATCTAATCCTTCCCATGCTAAGAATAATCTTCTTTTTGCTACATCAATATAATCTATTTCTTCTTTTTTAAACAATGCAACATCTTCATTCTTTTCAATTCCAATAAAATTTCGCCCTTCCATCAATGCTGCCACTAAAAATGATCCGCTACCAAAAGTATTATCAAGTACTATATCCCCTGGATTTGTATATGTTCTTACCATATATCTTCCCAGTTCTATAGGCTTTTGTGTTGGATGAAGAACTGCACCTTCTGATTCTGCAGTTTTAATATAAATAACATCTGTAGGATACCGGTTTCCATCACTTGCTACATGCACTGGTTCAAAGTCTCCATAATTACCACTAAGCTGATTTTTTCTTATTCCCTTATCATATGGTTCTCCCTTTGTCATTTGAGGATGATATGTTGGCTGTTTTTTATAAAAAACGCAAACATCTTCATGTTTTCTTAATGGTTGCTTTTTAGCATTCAAAAAATTAGTTGGCTTTGATTTTTCCCATACCCACTTATACTTATAAATATTAGGCTGGCTCAAAATCAACTTTGCAGTAAAAACTCCATTAGATGTTAAAACAATTGCCCCATTGGGTTTTATTATTCGATTATATTGTTTCCATAACTCATCTAAAGGAATATAACTATCCCATTTATTTTGTGTCATACCATATGGTAAATCACACAAAATCATATCCACACTCCCATCTGGTATTTTTTTCATATACTCTAAGCAATCGCCTTCAAACAATTTGTTGATCACATTACTCATATCTATATTATTCTTTTCACTATTCATGTCTTATCTCCTCGAACATATTTTCTGTCTATAATATATCATTTTATTCTATCGAACACAAGTTCTATTGTTTATTTTTTCATAGAAACATCCAAAATAAATTTTAACACACATCTTCTTCTTTTTCCACTTATAAAGAAACGCCTTTATCGCACTTTAGAGTACCACAAAGGTTATTAAAACTTTTTCAGTCACAATAGCCTTTGATAATTTTCACCTCCCCTCATGCACCTCCCACAATCTCTTCTACCATATCTTGTTCCTTACCAGCCACACGTTCAAAATAATCTTCAATTTTCCGGTCTGGTCGTGTCTGTTTTTTATTATATTCTTCTAATGCCTCATCGAATTCTTTATGATATACTATTTTCACATCATCAATCAGATTTGATGTTCCATATATAATGCAAGTGTTGTCTCTGCTATAATCTGATGATTTGTATTTTCTCAGATTATACTTTGCAACAGCTGCAAACTTGGATTTCGATGTAATGGCAGACACGCATGTATCTCAATGTTAGCAGAAGCTAACATTAATCAGACGATTATCAAAACGATTGTGGGACACTCAGGTGCAATGTCACTCACTGAGAAAATATATATCCACTTTGATATAAAGGAGCTTGTAGATGCAATTAATCTGATTTAAAAACAAAGGACATTCCCCAGTATCTCTACTGAAAAATGTCCTGTACATATCAATATCTTTATTACATACCTGTTGCATATGTGTTGCATTTGATGTAAATTCCAACACATTTGACAACATTCCACAACTTCTGTAACCCTTGTAAAATGGGTTTTTCTTGATATCTTGGCTCTTGAAATCCTTTCTCCCCCCAGAAACTTCCCCTGTCTTATTTTACATGAAACGCATCTCTTCCCGGATATACCGCTGCTGCGCCAAGTTCCTCCTCGATGCGCAGTAACTGATTGTATTTTGCAACACGCTCCGTTCTGCTTGGTGCTCCGGTCTTAATCTGACAGGTGTTTAATGCCACTGCAAGATCTGCAATCGTGGTATCCTCCGTCTCGCCGGAACGATGTGAAGAAATTGCCGTATAGCCTGCATGATGTGCCATCTTAATTGCCTCAAGTGTCTCTGATACAGAACCAATCTGATTTAATTTAATCAGGATTGAATTTCCACAGCCCAACTTGATTCCCTTGGAAAGCCGCTCGGTATTTGTCACAAACAAATCATCGCCGACAAGCTGCACCTTGTCCCCAAGCTCTGCGGTCAATGCCTGCCAGCCTTCCCAGTCTTCCTCGTCAAGCGCATCTTCGATGGAAATAATCGGGTACTTGTCTACAAGCTTTTTCCAGTGCTCAATCAGCTCTCTTGAAGTAAACTTCGTTCCCGCTTTCGGCAGTATGTACTCACCCTTTGCGGCACCCTTCCATTCAGAGGAAGCTGCATCCATCGCAATCATAAAGTCTTTTCCCGGTTCATATCCTGCATTTTTAATCGCTTCCAAAATATACTCGATTGCTTCCTCATCCGACGCGAAATCCGGTGCAAAGCCTCCCTCATCTCCCACAGATGTTGCAAGTCCTTTGCTCTTTAATAATGCTGCAAGTGCATGGAACACTTCCGCACACCATCTCAAACATTCCTTAAAGCTCTGTGCTCCTACCGGCATAATCATAAATTCCTGTACATCCACCGTATTGGCAGCATGGGCACCGCCATTTAAAATATTCATCATCGGAACCGGAAGACGGTTTCCGGAGATTCCACCAAGAAAACGATACAACGGAATGTCAAGTGACAGCGCTGCTGCTCTTGCAGATGCAATCGATACTGCCAGAATCGCATTGGCACCCAGATTAGACTTGTCTTTTGTCCCATCTGCCTGTTTCATCGCCGCATCCACCGCATAAATATCGGTCACGTCCATTCCCTTTAACACATCGTTGATTGTGGTATTGATATTGTTCACAGCCTTTGTGACACCTTTTCCAAGATATCTTGTTTTATCCTGGTCACGCAATTCCAACGCCTCAAACTCTCCGGTTGAGGCTCCGCTCGGTGCCATTCCTCTTCCAACAGTTCCATCTGCCAGATAAACTTCTGCTTCGACCGTAGGATTTCCCCTGGAGTCTAAAATTTCCCTGCCTGTTACTTTCACGATTTTGCTATCGCTCATGTCCTGCAATCCTCTCTTTCCCTGATTCGGGCAGCCTCCCGGAAGGAGTCCATCCCTTCCGAAGAGGAGTCCAGATATGATTTACACACTAGTTAGTTGCAACTAACTATCTGTATTATATCAAATTCTTTTTTGATTGCAAGCATTTTTTTCACACTATTTTACCGCAGCCACAGACACCTTACATTTCTTGCCGTTTCCTTTGCAGTACCACCCCCACAGATTCCTATAATCCTTCTTGTCAAATGTAATCTTATAGGTTGCATCATTCTTTAAGGATAAATCATCCGCATAGACGGTCACATTCTTACTCTTGGTGCAAAGTCCCGTGATGTAAAAGCCCTGGGCAACCTGCGCCTTTTTGTTGTACTTTGCAACTTTTGTGCCCTTTCCGGCGTCACTCCAGATGTAACTCTGGTAACTCTGATTTTTGATGGTAACCTTATAGTACTTACCGCTCTTTTTTACAGTCTGCACCTTTTTCTCTTTTCCGTCCGTGCCGTTTTTATACAGCTCCACATTCTTGCTGCCCTTCCGCACGGTATAGGATTCCATTCCCCAGAGTTTGCCGACTTCCTTTCCCTTTGTCGTTTTAATGTCCAGATACAGGGAAAGACATACCTCATCGCCTTTCTTCTTAAACAGGGATGCCGGAAGATATAAGGTCTGGGTTGATTTCATCCCCTTTTGTACCTTTACATCCTTTTTGTAAGCGGCACTTAGCATATAAGTGTTTGTTGACCACGTTTCATCCGAAACCGTTCCCTTCGCATGTGTCTCGCCGTTGAAGCTGACTTTCATCGAAAGTGCCTTGTTTGATTTAGATGCGCTTGTCGCCGCCTGCACATCCGCCGCATGGAACGAGGTCAGCAACCCTACTAAAAATGTAAATATCAAAAATCTTGCTGCCCATGCTTTTACGTTTCTGTTTCGCTTTTTGATTTCAGCTGTTTTCATAAACATACCCTCCCGTTTTTAAGGAAAGGACTTTTGGCTTCTTCCGAAGTCAAAAGTCCTTTCTGATTCGCTATTTTTGCTTTATGGCTGAGACGGAAACCTTCCATCCTTTTCCATTTCCTTTGCAATACCAGCCCCAGACATCTCTGTAATCCTTTTTATCAAAGGTCACTTTCTGGGTTGTATTTCCATTCAATGTCAGGTTATCAACGTAGAGATTTACATTCTTGCTCTTTGCACAGAGACCTGTAATGTTCACACACTGTGCCATATAATATTTGCTCTTGCCTGCAAGGCTGCTGACCTTTACCTGCTTGCCCTTGGAATTCCACATCTTTGACTGGTAGGTCATGTTCTTAATCGTCACCACATAATATTTGCCGGATTTCTTGTACGTTGCCAGCTTTCCGATCTTCTCTTCCTTCTGTTTCGTCTCGTTCCACTTTGCAAGTTCAATCTTCTTGCCATTCTTACGCAGCATTACGGTATACTGTCCATTGATATCGCCCTGCCACTCACTTTTTTTCGTCTCATACAACGATACAAATGTGCTGACATGCACACAGTCTCCGTTCTTCTTTAAGGTTGCTGTTGGAATATAGACGGTCATGGAACTCTTCATTCCGTTTTTTAGTTTATCTGCTTTTTTATATTGCGTATTAAGCACATAAGTATTTGCGTTCCAGTTGTCTGTCGAATCGCTCTTTTTCCCATTAAAGGTAACCTTCATGGAAAGTGCCTTGTTTGATTTAGATGCGCCTGTCGCCGCCTGCACATCTGCTGCATGAAATGAGGTAAGAAGTCCTACCAGAAATGTAAATACCAGAAATTTTGCTGCCCATGCAGTCCATCTTTTGTTTCTGTCTGTCTTTGTTTTCATAAGCATACCCTCCCGTTTTTCTTTTATTTTAACATTCCTGCTCTAAGAAAAGGTATGCACGTTGCACACATCCGTGTTATTTTTCACCCGATAGTACCAGCTCTACGTCCCGTACTCAACCGTAAACGCCGGTTCCCCGTACCGCTCCATCAGTTCCTCCATCTGGGCCTTGTTCTTTGTGCTGATGACAACATAAGAAAGATTTTTCATGGCAAAAAGAGGTGACAAATCCGTGATATTACAGCCTTCCAGATTAAGATACGTAATATCCTCCCGTTCTGCAAGCGCCGAGATATCCGTAACCTGTGACCAGTACAGATAAAGTCTTTCCAGACGCTCCATCCCGGCAATACAGGACGCATCCGTAATATCATGCTCACCGCCGACCTTTAACTCCTCAATCGTCTTCCCCTCTAAATATTTCCAGGCATCCGAAGCACCACCGATATCAAGAAACGAAAGACCATCGATTCCTTCAAACACAGAAGCATCAAAATAGTTTCCCGTATCCCTGAAATCAATGCTCATAAGTGCCGGGCAGCTTGAAATGGCAGAGATATCCCGCAGCGGATTGCAGTTAAATCCAATGTGGGTAAGATGCTCTTTTCCTGCAAGCGGTGAGAGGTCCTCGATATCGTTAAACCAGAATTCCACCTTTCTTAAATTTGACAGCCCCTTTAGTGGCGAAATGTCTGAAATGTGTGCTCCACCAATCTGGACATATTCGAGGTTTTTCATCTGCTTTAAATCTTCTACCGAGGCAATTTCGCCCCGGATGCTTCCCGCAAGTCCCCATTGCTCAAATGCCTGATAAAAATCATCCATCGTGCTACAGACCTTATCCCCCATGATATAAAGCTCTGTCACCCCAAGCAAGTCCTCTTTTGAAATCGGTCCGCGCTCTTTATCAAGCATCACACGGACTGCCTCTTCAATCAGCGGTTCCTTAAAAGAAACGTCTTGTTCCTGCCTTCCGGGCAGAAATCCTGTGGCAAGAAATACAAATGCAGCAGCAACGGCTGCCGCTGCTGCTGCCACAACTGTGCCTTTTAAGAAACCTTTTTCCCTTCCCTCAGATTCCTTTATCCGCCCTAATTTTTTTGCAAGCTCCTTCGCACTTTCAAAGCGCCGGTCCGGTGCAAACTGCGTACAGCGGCAGAGTATTTTTTCGAGTTTTGTGTGTGGCTTACGAATTGGCTCCGCTTTTCCTGTCAAAAGCCAGGTTAAAAGGATTCCAAGCGCATAAATGTCTGTCGTGATGCCCGTCTGTCCAAAACCGTACTGCTCCGGTGCCGCGTATTGTCTGGTTCCGCAGTATACGGTATCTTCCGTTTTATTATTATTGTAGTTTCTTGCAATTTCAAAATCTATCAGACAGACCGAGCCATCCTCCCGCACAAAAAATTCCCAGCTGTCTCCTGTTTCGTATGCCAAAAAACATGGAATCCCCTCATACTCCAGATTTTTCAACTGCGCAAACACCTACTCCGGCACTTTTCCAAGACTCGTACACAGCTCCCTCAGATACTCGCAGAATTCCTGCTCCTCAAACTCCTCCTCGTTACGTTTCACATACTGCTCAAAAGCGCCATCTTCTTTCAGCTCTGCAAGCAGTTCACTGGTGTGTTTTCGATTCATTTCTTCCCCTCCGTCAAAATGAGTGCCGCACCCGCTCCGATACAGCCACCGATTACTTTTGTCACAAGCAGTGGAATCACAAGCGTAGGCTCCACCCCAAACGCAAACCCCATATGCGCTGCAAGTGCCGATGCCCCACAGACTGCAAACGCTGCATTCACGACCTTTCCTCTTTCGTCCATCTCACGCATCATGGCAATCGCCGGAACGATACTTACAATCCCCATCAAAAGTCCCGCGATACTTGCCCCGTTCATGCCGGTTTTGTCTCCCACCCAGTCCAGCGGTTTTTTTAGCGCCCGCTGCAACAGTTCTGCCGCCGGAAGGCTCCCAAGCATCACGATTCCGATAGAGGACACGACCTTCATCGCATCAGAAAGCGATGTCATGCCGGGAAGTACCTCCCACCCGGTCATATAGGAAACGGCACCGCAGATAAGCCCTATCGTTGTCAGTATCCTGATTAGTCCGGCAAACACCGAAAAGCCCTTCACCGTCTGCTCTCTGAATTTCCATAAGCCTGCCATAAGAAGCACCGCCAGAATCAGTACCGGAATACTCTCTTTTAGCACCGTAAGTACATCTAACGAACAAAAAAGCCCTCCGCAGAAAAGTGCAACCGGCATCGTTCCCATCCCGATTAGCACGCCTTCCGCAAACAGCTTTTTTTCTTCTTCCTCTAACATCCCCATCCCAACCGGAATGGTAAACGAAATCGTGCAGCCAAATGTCGCCGCAACCATAATTCCCGCATATCTGCCAACCGCAGACACATTGGAAAGCTCCATTGCAAGCTGATAGCCGCCCATATCAATGGCAAGAATCCCGCCAAGCATCCCGGCATCAAGCCCAAGAGCATCATAAATCGGCACAATGGCAATCTGTAACCCTTTTGATAAAAGTGGAACCAGGCAGATGATTCCCGCCATCGAGAGTGCCGTCGGTCCCAACAGCAGAAATCCCTCTTCAAATTTTTTCCCAAGTCCCGTGCGGTTCCCAACTATCCGGTCCACACCGCCGATGACTGCTGCCGCCGCCATAATCCACATGATTGCCTGATTCATCGTGTACTCCCCCTGTGTTTTCTGCCTTGATTGTAACACAGCGTTCCGGGGAATACAATGGACTGCCTATTCTACATTTTTGAGTGCCTCACTTTTTGGAATCCGTTTTACCCCACGCATCTGCAATACGAGAACAACCGCATAGGAAATGACGGCAAGTGCAATCATTTTCACATAGGTATCCGGTGTCACAAAGTACGGAAAATAACCCGGATAGCTTGAGAAAACGATGCTGCAAAGACTCTTCATAATCCCGTTGCAGACCGGAATGGTCAGAAGAATCGATATAATTACAACTATCGTAGTTGGTGTCACATACAGTCCGACTACTTCACGCTCTGTATATCCTAAGATTTTTGTCATGGAAATGGACACCGTATTTTTTTCAATAATAATCTTGCTGAGCAGATAAATGAGCAGCACCGACATAATGACGCCGAATACCAGAAACAGGTTCATCACTTCTCCCATGGAAAGCTTTAGCTGTCTTGATGTCTTCGTGAGGTCGTCCTCGGTAATGACCGTCGCAACATAATGCTCGTCAATATCGTCTAACTTCTCATTGGAAAAATAGCCGTTAAAATAACCCTCATCCTTGTCAAATACGTCCCGGAACTCGTCGATATCCAGAAATACCGCAATCGAAGACGGGTAATGATACACGCCGCCGATGGTAAAATCATAGGTCTTATCGCTGTACTCCTCTTTTAAGGTAATCGTATCCCCTTCCCCAAGTCCGTATTTCTCCGCATAGGCATTAGAAATAGACACCTTTCCTTTTTGCATCTTTGCATCAATGTACCGGCTGTCTTTTTCAATTCCATAAATCATCACTTCTTCACTGTTAAACTTTGTTTCCTGTGTCATCAGCGTTCCGGCGCAGTACTTCTCCGCATCGGAGTGTTTGGTTTCTACCGGCATTTTCAGCACATACTGGTTTTCACAGATCATGTTGTCGATGATATCCTTTGAAAACTGGTCTAAAAGCGGTGTAAACATCAGCCCGAACAGCAGGATAAAGTTTGCAAAAAAGATTCCGATGACAACCATGATGTAATTAGGAATGTTCTGGAAAATCACGCGCAGGCGGAACCGGTGGAAAATGCCGATTTTTGTGTTCAGGCGAAAAGCCTTTTTCTTCTGTCTGCGCTTTAAATCACGCCGGATAAATTTTAACGGTGAAAGCCTCATCTGTACCGACAACATCACAAAATTAATGACCACCATCAGCAAAACTGGCACTACAGTTGTCTTCATAAACGCATCTGCATTCCACAAAGTGACATAAGTCGGAAGACTGTAACTGCCATAATACATTCCTGCAAAGAAATCCTTAAGCGTTGTATAGCCAAGGATATTTCCGACCACCGCCGCCACCGCAAGCACAACAGTCGGAAGTATCAGATAATGGCGCACCAGCTCATCCCTGCTGTAGCCCGAAGCACGCAGTGTTCCGATGACAGCCGCTTCCTTTGCAATCGTGGAATTTGTGGTGATTGCAATGACAAATGCCATAATCACAATGACAATATACAAAAATACGGTCATCATCGCATTGTCGCTCACGATATCATCACCGGTAAAATGAATTGCCTGGTTCGTATACTGTGGAATATAGTTGGCCAGAATGCCATTTGCACTGATGACCTTCATAAAGTCCTCCGCCATCTCCTTTGCCTTTGCGTCGTCCGCCGGCTTATTGGCATAAATCCAGGAATAGCTGTAGTGCAGATGTGCATCGCCAAACGTATCAAACCCCTCCGGCGTCACCACTGCCACCCCAAACTTCTGCGCATCAAACATCAAATCCGCAGTGTTTGAAAAAAGTGCGCTGTAGTCCGACAACGCCACCAGACCTGTCACCTGAAACTCATTTCCGTCAATTGTCAGTGTATCGCCCACAGACAGCTCATTATTGTCCGCATACATACGGTCAATCGCAATTTCGTCCTCCTTTTGTGGAAATTCTCCCTCCATCAGGCACTCCAAGTCGACCTGTGTTCTCTTTTTAAAAATGCGAAGCGTACTGTCAACCTCTTTGGTCTCCCCCTCCACATAAAAGTTCTGATAAATAGTGACGTCCTCTTTTTCAAGTGTCTCAATGAGCGTGTCATCCGCCTCTGCCGCAAGTTCAAAGTTTCCGTCCTCTATGTTATATTTTTCAAAGCTCTCGTCATATGCAGTCGCCATGCTGCTGCTTGCCACCAGAAATCCGGATACCAGTGCAATCACGCCACCTAAGAATAAAAAGATGATCAGGTATTTTCCGAACTCGCTCTTAAGCTCTCTGGGCAGGCGTTTTATCAATGGATTTCTCATACTGTCACTCCTCCCCTCTTTTTACCATTCGAGTTCTGCTGCTGGAATCTTTGTCTCGTTGACATAATTTTTGCGAATCTGTCCGTCACGCAGTTTTACCACACGGTCTGCCATATTCTTGATGGCATCGTTGTGGGTAACCATAATCACCGTATTACCGTACTTGTGGTTAATATCCTCAATCAGCTTTAAGATTTCTCTGGAAGTATGATAGTCGAGCGCTCCCGTTGGTTCGTCACAGAGCAGAATATCCGGGTTTTTCACAATTGCGCGCCCAATAGCCGTCCGCTGCTGCTGTCCACCGGAAAGCTGGTTCGGAAGCTTGTGACGGTGCTCATATAAGCCAAGCGTTTTTAATACCTCATCTGTATCAAGTGGTCTGTCGCTTAAGTATGCGCCCACCTCCACATTTTCCTTGATATTCAGATTTGGAATCAAATTGTACATCTGGAATACATATCCTAAGTGTTTTCTGCGGTAAAGTGTTAGTTGCTTCTCACTCATATTCGCCGTTTTCTCTCCCGCAATGGAAATATATCCGCTGTCCGCCTCATCAATTCCTCCGATGATATTTAACAGAGTAGATTTTCCTGAGCCGGAAGGTCCCAGTAATACGCAGATTTCGCCTTTTTCTATCTCAATATTCACGCCATTTAATACTTCCATCCGGCTTTCGCCTTCGCCATAATGTTTTTTGATATCTTTGATTTCGATAAACATAACTCTCCTTCTTTCTCTTTTCATTTGTTAGTTTCAACTAACTTAACCGCAGTATAGCGCACAAATTTTCAATTGTAAAGGATTTTTTCTTCCATTGACATTATCACTTTGCCGTGCTAAAGTAATGATAATGATTGAGGAAGGGGATTACATCCATATGAGTGAAAAAAAGATACCTTATAAAATTTACTTAGAAGAGAGCGAAATGCCAACCCAATGGTACAATGTCCGTGCCGACATGAAAAACAAACCGGCCCCGCTCTTAAACCCGGCAACCCATGAGCCGATGACTCCGGAAGAATTAGAGCATGTCTTCTGTAAGGAACTCGTCGCACAGGAATTAGACAACGACAACCGTTATATTGATATTCCGGAAGAGATTCTCTCTTTCTATAAAATGTACCGCCCGGCTCCTTTGGTACGTGCTTACTGTCTGGAAAAGAAGTTACAGACACCTGCCAAAATCTATTATAAGTTCGAGGGCAACAACACCAGCGGAAGCCACAAGTTAAACTCTGCCATCGCCCAGGCTTACTACGCAAAGAAACAGGGGCTGCGCGGTGTCACAACCGAGACCGGTGCCGGACAATGGGGAACCGCTCTCTCTATGGCGTGCTCCTATTTTGACCTTGACTGTAAAGTTTTCATGGTAAAATGTTCTTATGAGCAGAAGCCGTTCCGCAGAGAAGTGATGCGTACCTATGGTGCCAGCGTAACACCTTCTCCCTCCGAGACTACCAACGTTGGACGCAAAATCCTAGCGGCACATCCGGGCACCACCGGAAGCCTTGGCTGTGCAATCTCCGAAGCAGTTGAGGTTGCCACTTCTACTGAAGGTTACCGCTATGTACTCGGAAGCGTTTTAAACCAGGTATTGCTGCACCAGTCCATCATCGGTGTAGAATCTAAGATTGCGATGGATAAATACGGCATCAAGCCGGATATCATCATCGGCTGTGCCGGAGGCGGCTCCAACCTCGGCGGTCTGATTTCCCCGTTCATGGGCGAAAAGCTGCGTGGCGAAGCAGATTACCACTTCATCGCTGTAGAGCCGGCATCCTGTCCAAGTCTGACCCGCGGAAAATATGCGTATGATTTCTGCGATACCGGTATGGTATGTCCGCTTGCTAAAATGTATACCTTAGGAAGCGGCTTTATTCCTTCCGCAAACCACGCAGGCGGTCTCCGCTACCACGGCATGAGTTCCATCGTTTCCCAGCTCTACGATGATGGTCTTATGGAAGCACGCTCCGTAGAGCAGACCTCCGTCTTTGCAGCCGCAGAGCAGTTTGCAAGAGTCGAAGGTATTCTTCCGGCACCGGAAAGCAGCCACGCTATCCGTGTTGCTATCGACGAGGCATTAAAGTGCAAGGAGACAGGTGAAGAAAAGACCATCCTCTTTGGTCTGACCGGAACCGGATACTTTGATATGGTTGCTTACGAGAAATTCCACAACCATGAAATGACCGATTACATTCCTACCGATGCTGACTTGCAGGCAGGATTTGACGGACTTCCGAAGTTCTGATTACAATTGAACTCAGAGCTATAATTTCATAACCCGTGCGCCGCAGGGCACACACAAAAAGGATGCAGGAAAACCCTGCATCCTTTTCATATTCCGTCATTCTTTTATTTGTATTCCTTGCTCATTGAAAAGCCCCTGCCGCGCACTTCACTGACGCGGCTGATAATCATAAAGCTCTCCGGGTCGATGGAATGAATTAATTTCTCCACCTGCGGAAGCTCTCTGTTTGAGACAATACTTAAAATCACCTGCGTATCCTGCTGCAAATAACCGCTCTCTCCATAAAGCAGTGTCACACCGCGGTCGACCTCCGAAAGAATCACCTTGCGGATTTCTTCGGCATGCCCGCTTACCACCTTGACCTCCGTACGGGTCGTTCCCATTAACATGAGCTTATCAAGCACCACTGAGTAGACGAGGATGAGCAGAATTCCATATAAAATTCCCTCAAGTGGATTATAAACTGCCTGCCCGAGAAGAATGCACATATCAAATACATACAGGCTCACCGATACCGGAATTTTAAAGTAACGGTTTAACACCAGCGGCGGAATATCCATACCACCAGTCGATGCCCCATTCCGGATTACGATGCCGAGACCGACACCGATGCCAAGTCCTGCAAAAATCGTATTTAACAGCATATCCTCCGTCAAAACGACATTTCCAAATAAACGGTCAAATAATTCAAGTGCCAGTGGGTAGGCAATGGAACTTACAATTGTAGAAAATGCAAATTTCTTTCCCAGCAGTGCAAGTCCCACAAGCAGCATCAGGATATTAAACCCCAATACGAATGCCGATATCGACACGCCATTAAAATAGTGGTTTATCACCAATGCAATTCCGGTGGTTCCTCCTGTCATCAGGTCATTTGGTAAAATAAACAGTTTCACTGCCAGGGCATAGGTCGCGTTTCCTAACACCACCAATAGCAGCTTATAAATCATTTTCAGGTATTTCTTGTTCTCTGTCTTCATGTTACTATGCTTCTTGGTCTACCTTGATGCCTTTCAGGTCAGCTTCAAGCACCTTCATGCTGCTCTTAATATCATCAAGGCTCTGTTTGACATCCTTTCCGCTGCCGGAAGTCGTTATTTTCGTCAGGTCTATCATGTCTTCCATCTCCATATCCGGTGCCTCGTTCCGTTTCTGTACGGATTTTGCCTCCTCGATGGCTTCCTTCGTCCTCAAAATCAACGCTTCCTGCACTGCTCGTTTCTCTTCTGCAGCTTCTAACTGCTCTTCTTTTTCTTTCTTCTCATCAGAAGCATCCTTTGCCTTCTCTTCGTTCTCTTCCTGCTTCTTATCAATATTATCTACAGCATCCTCAATCAGCATGCCCTTAATATCATCGTTTGCCGCATCTAAAATCGAATCTGCCTCTTTTTCCGCATCAATCATCGGATGCGTTTTCAAACGCTCTAAGCGAATCTGCTTCACATCGCTGACATCGTCCCGCATCTGTTTGTTCGCATCTTTGATATCCTTCCGGAACTTATTCGCCTGATCAACTAAATCCGGCCGCTCCTCCTCGGACTCCTCAATCATTCTCATGATATCCTTTAACTGCTCAGTCGCCTCATCACGTGCCTTGGACATCTCTGCATAATGGTCTTTTCTCGCCTGGATAGTGTCATCCACCGAGCGGTCATTTGCGAATGCATCCTTTACCACCTGATACGCTTTTTCCTGCGCCTGTTTTTTTCTTGCTTCCACCGGGTCCTGAAGCGGCTTTAAGTTTCCGCCAAAAATCGTATTTCCGGCGCTCCGCTTTTCCTTATTATTTAAAAAAATGCCATTCTGATTTACCTGATACCCGTTTGTACTTCCGCTGTTTGCATTAATTGTAACTGACATACTCATTTCCCCCTTTAAAAGGTTATCGTCAGTCTCTTGCAAAACATTAACCTACAAGAAGCATCTCCTTTGCTTTGGCAAGATTCATTTCCATTAAGATGTAATCAGCCACCGGCTCACTTTTCAGTTCCGGTGAAATATTGGAATGAATGTAAAATGTAGAAAGCCCGACCTTCTTCGCACCGCCAATGTCGCACCGCATATCATTTCCAATCATAATGGATTCTTCCGGGTTTAATCCGTGCTTTTGCATCAGAAGTTCAAAAAATTTTGGGTCCGGTTTTTTCACCCCGTACTCAGATGAAATAAAAATATCATCAAAATATGGTGTCAGTCCCAAAAGTCTCAATTCATATTCCGTGAAAATTCCCTGTGCATTTGACAGGAGATATACTTTCCCGCCGGCATCGCGAAGCCCTTTTAACAATTCCTTCGCACCGTCATAACACTTTACATATTCCATGGACAAAATACGGAAAAACTGTCCGGTGTGAACCGCTAATTCCCGGTCTGCTGTCACACCTTTTTTTGCATAGAGTGCCTCAAACACTTCCTCGATGCGGATTTCCGGAAATGCTTCATGCGTATCCGCTTCTTTTCCAGCAACCAGCTCTCGAAAATCTGTTTTTAACTCCTCCGGTGTGTAAACAGCACCGTAAAAGCCATACAGAAACGTCATTTTTTCCCAGAGAAGCTCCGAATCCTCCTCCGTATGGATATCCACGAATGTGCCATATAAATCAAAGATATAATTTTTGTATTTCATAGTTTCCTCTTTTTTACGCCTGTTTTGTGAAAAGTATCAGTTCTTTTGTTTTCTCCTCAATTCCGGTCAGATGTGCAACGTTCTTTCCCTCTGCCTCAAGCGTCTCATTTGCATGCGCAGAAACCTCTTCAGAAATTGCAGAAATCGTCTCTATTGAATCCACAATTACTTCATTTGCAGCCTTCAGCTCTTCTACGTTTGAAGTAAGGTCATTGACATCCTTCTGAATCGCAGACATATCATCCGCAATGCGGTTAAAGCTCTCGACGGTATTTCCGGTGGCCTCCTTTTCATGATTGATTCCCTCAATCATGCCGCGGATTGCAGTTACAACCTCTTCAATCGCACTGCCGATGTCATTAATCAGGTTTGTGATATGCACCGTTGCATCCTTTGTCTGCGTTGCAAGGCCTGAAATTTCCGTTGCAACCACAGCGAATCCCCGTCCGGCATCTCCGGCACGTGCTGCTTCAATGCTGGCATTTAAAGCCAGCAGACTCGTCTGGGACGTAACTCCGCCAATCAGTTCCACAATGGAGTGCATCTGTGTGATATAAGTGTCGAGTGTTTCAAGTTTCTCTGCCATATCCGCGCCTACCGTAACGGATGTGTCAACCTCTGCCGCAAGATTTCCGATATCATTTTTTCCCTGTATCAATACCTGCATTGCCTGTTCCATGCTGTTTTGAATGGAACCGACTGCCGTGTCAACACTGGTCACTTTCTGCTTGATAGCTTCTGTCTGCTCCAGCTGCTGCTGTACAGCATTTGCCGTCTCCGTTGCACCGCTTGTCACACCCTGCATGGCTGACCTTGTCGTTTCGGATGCTTCCGATAAAAGTGCAACTTTTCTGTGAATCTCCTCAATTCCGGTCTGCATTTTCTCTGAGGTCTCAGAGATATTTGTAAGAAGTTTCTCTGTCTTAGTCTGTGCATCCTGAATCTCCGCAATCTGTGCATCCTTATTGCGTCCGGATGTCTGTGAAGAATAAACAGAATAGATACCGGTAAGAATCACCACCAGAAGCTGAATCATTCCGGTATCGGCATCAATAAATCCGAATTTCCCGGTCAGTCCACCTCCGATAACGATGATAAAATTGATAATCAGGATTCCAATTGTAATTTTGATGGAATATGCTGCATCATTGTAAATAGAAATGACGATAATCATCGGAATTACAAATGCATAATTTGCCGGATGATTGGTGGTAAACATCATATATGTATAGGCACAGGCAAATCCGATTGCCACAAGGTGCTTAATCATTGACGTCTCATGGTCTTTTTTCCAGAAACCAAGCTCCATCAGCGGAGGAATCATCGAAAGTGCTGCTCCCAAAAGACCGACACCGAATGCCATTCCGCTGTTTGTGATTCCCTGCATCAGGAACAAACATCCAAGCAGCATTCCCTCTACCGTATGACAAATCATTGCTGTTTTATTATTGCGCTCCGTCTCACTGATTCCATTTTTGTTCATACGCACTTCACCTCATTTTCATCCGTTAAAAAACTCCTCTTTCAATCTATCATTTTTTTTCTTAAGATTCAAGTATTTCTCATGATTCAAGCTCCTGCCGCATCCGAAGCAGCAATTTTTTCTCCGCACGGCTGACCTGCACCTGCGTCATGTGAAGCGCTACAGCCGCCTCGCTCTGCGTTCTGCCCTCAAAATAGCGCAGCGTAATCAGTTTCTGTTCTGCCTCTGAAAGGTGTTCCATCACCTGTTCAATCAGCATCTGGTTTAACACAGCTTCCTTTTCCGGCTCCTCCCTGTAATCAGTGCCGACTTTTCCGCCAAGTTTATCAATCAGGCACAGTTCTTCCCCATCTTTTCCCGCAACCGGTTGATAAATCGACTCAACCTCCCGGTTTGCCTCAAGTGCAAGGACAATGTCCTCCACCGGAAGTTCCGTCGCCGCTGCCACCTCCATCAGTGTCGGTTCCCGCCCGAGTTCCCCTGAAAGCCACTCGCGTGCACGACTGACCTTGCAGCCGTTTTCCTTTAGGCTGCGGCTGATTTTTACCATCCCGTCATCCCTTAAAAAGCGCCTGATTTCCCCGGTAATCATTGGTACTGCATATGTAGAAAATGCTACCTGCAAAGAAAGGTCAAATTTATCGATTGCCTTCATCAATCCGATACAGCCAATCTGAAACAGTTCTTCCCTGTCATGTCCTCGGTTCTCAAAGCGCCTTGTCACCAGATGCACCAGTCCTAAATTCTCGGACACCAGCCTGTCCCTCGCACTTTTATCCCCCTCGTGTGCCTGCCTGATTAATTCAGCAAAACGGTCCATTCTGTCATCCTTCCTGCGCACCTATTTTCTTGCTCATCACCACCCTTGTCCCCTCGCCCGGCTTCGAGAACACCTCCACGCTGTCCATGAATGCCTCCATAAACGCAAATCCCATTCCAGAGCGCTCAAGTTCCGGTCGTGTCGTAAAAAAAGGCTCTCTCGCCTTTGCAATGTCCGAAATTCCCTTCCCCTTATCCTCCACCGTAATTTCAATGTCATTTCCACTCATCCGGCAGGATACATACACCTTGTCCTCAGGCGTTTCATAGGCGTGGATAATGGCGTTTGTCACAGCCTCCGACACCGCGGTCTTGATATCGGATATCTCACTTAACGTCGGATTCTTTTCTGCGATAAAGGCAGCCACCGCCAGCCTTGCAAATCCCTCGTTCACAGAACGTGCATCAAAACTTAAATTCATTTCATTTCTGTTGTGCCTGTCCGTATAACTATTCTGCATATCTGTCTCCATTCTCTTTCTATATTGTTCTGATAATCTTGTGAAGTCCTGATATCGTAAAGATTTTCTGAACTCTTTCATTCAGATTCTGTGCCACAACTTCGCCGCCGAAATATCCCATATTCCGGCATCTGCCAATAATGACTCCGATTCCTGAACTGTCCATAAATTCCGTCTGTGAAAAATCAAAGACCAGTTGTCTGATCTGATAATTTTCAATCAGAAGGTCTGTCTGCGCCCGCAGCTTCCCCGCCTCGTGATGGTCGAGTTCCCGCGGCATAAACACGCGCAGGCTCCCATCCCTGATTTCATACTGATTGTCCATATACCTCTCCTTTCTTTATTTTTATGCAACAAAAAAGACGCCCATTGTTTGACGTCTTTCGTGTTTTTATTGCTGCTGCTCTTCCTGCGGCTGTTGCTCTTCCTGTGTCTGCTGCGCTTCCTGTGTCTGCTGTACCGTTGCTGTTGTATCAGAGAGCACTCCCTGCGAGATTGCCGCCCGCTCCGTTCCCGGATAAAGTGTAACAAACCGCTCATATAACGGTCTTGCTGTCTCGGTGTCTCCCTTCTTCTGGTATGCCTGTGCAAGATAAAACAGCGCATTTCCGTTGTCGTAGCTTTCGTCCGCATCCACCACTTTCTGCAAATCTGTAGTCGCGGTCTCATAGTCTGCCTGCGTATATGCTGTATAGCCGCTTTCATAAAGAGCCTGCATGGATTCTTCATCTACACCGGTAGTAATTGTTTCATAAATCGCCTTGGCATCTGTGCTCAAGTCATCCGCTTTAACTTTCTCAAGCGCTTTTTGGGCTTCCTCTGTCTGCTTGCCAACATAGGCCGTATATGCATTCAAAAGTGCATCGTAGCTCTTTAACTTATCTTCTGCTGCCGCCCCGTCTGTCTTGGCAGTCTCAATCTGCGTCTGTAACTCCTCAATCTGGGACTCTAACGATGTAATCGTCTGATTCTTCGATGAAATATTACTATTTGCCTCCAGCACTTTCGCATTTGCCTGATTCTGTATCTGCTGTCTGACTCCCGGCACGACTAAAAACCAGGTGATTGCCACACCGATGGCGACTCCGATAACCAGATTCAGAATTGTTCCGAAAACGGATGTCTCTTTCAGATACCGTGGCTGTATAATTGTCTCATTTCCACTCTGGAATGAAATCTGTTCTTCTTTTTTCGCTTTCTTTCCACTCGTGCCATCGTGCAGTGCCTGGTTTACCTCTTTCATGTAACGCATGGTCACCGTGTTATTCGTGTCAATCTTGCTGGCATTCCGCAAGGATTTCTTCGCCAGGTCGTATTTCCCTTCCTGCAGATATAAAAGCGCCAGAAGCTGATGTCCGCTGACTAGCTTCGGGTTTAAGGAAAGCACTTTCTTTAACTGTATAATCGCAAGGTCTCTGCTGTTTTGTCTGCAATATAAAAGTGCCTGGTTATATTTCTTGATGGTCTGGTTAATCGTCTCTAACCTTCCCTGGTTGCTCTGAATCTCGTCGAGATAGTGGCTGGCAATATTGTCATCCGGCTTATAATTCTTGCTGATGACCCACTCTGTCAGTGCCTCCACAACCTCGCCCATCTCAAAATAGACCAGACCGAGCAGATTTCTTGCATCTGTATTCATTTTATTGAACCGCAGGCTTACCGTCAGACTTTCCACTGCTCCGGAAAGATTGCGCACCTCCGCCTTTGCCAGACCATCGTTATACCACTGGTTTGATGCCCTGATAATCTTCTCATATATCGTCTTAGCGCTCATTCCGCTTCATCTCCTGCATCATTTCCTGTAAAATATCTGTCATGTCTGTCAGCTCACGATTATAAATTGCCTGCTCTGCCTCTTCGACTTCTAAGCTCGGCTTGAAATTTTTTAATTCTTCTTCAAAATTTATCATCTTAAAACATCCCTTTTCTATATCAAAAAAGCACCACTATATTATTTACTTTTTCCATTATAATATAGTGGCGCTAATAATCAAGTAATTTTGTATGAAGTTTTTTTACAAAATCCGCTACTTTTCGCCGAAGCTACTCACCTTCACGATAGCAGGGTCTTGTCGCAATTTTGTCCGGCAGCTTATAAAATTCCACACCTCCTGCTACATTGCGCAACGGGAATTTCAACTCTCCCATATTAATGCAGACGCCCGGATAAACTGCCTTCCAGACTGCAACAACCGCGCCCCTCGCACGTTCTGTAAAGCCACGAAGCTTCTGAAGTTCTGCCTCGTAGTTTGCCACCAGTGCCGTATCTTTGATGCGCACACGAAGCAGTGCCATTCTTCTCGGATCCTGGTCAACCTTCATGCCGCGTTCTTTCTCAAGGATATCAAATTGTTTGAGTCCGTCTTCTACTTTCCTGATGTTTTCCTTGCAGCCTGCAATCTGTTTCTCTAATGTTGCAATCTGCCCATAGATATCCTTGCCGGCACCTACCACAATTTCGGTCTTCTTCTCTGCGTTGTTTCCGATAACAGAAGCTTCAATGCCCTGCAATGCCCTCGTCGTACCACCGATGATACATCCCTTCGGTCCATGTACGCGAATCTTTCCCTCGCAGTTCACATCACACTCCATTAACACATCAAGCTCCATGTCCCCGGCACATTCGATTTTGGTAAATTCAAAAAACTTTGCGGTAATGTTCCCCTTCGTCCGGATGACAGCCTTATTTCCACCCATCATACCGCTTCGTAAGATAACATCTTTCCCGGCTTCAATCGTACAGGATTCCACAACACCATCAACTGTAACAGTTCCACTTGCTTTGATAACAAGTCCTGCTTCCACACCACCATGAATGACGACGTCTCCATGGAAATCAATATTTCCCCCGGTCAATTCAGCGTTGCCAAACAGCTCATGCACCGGAAGAATTACAATCCTGCCGTTCTGCATCTCGATTTTACCATCCATCGTTGCAGTATAGGTCAGATTGTCATTCATTCGCTCAAAGCCTTTTCCTTTGATAGGAGACTGTTCCTTACCACGCTTGGCAATCTGTGTCTTACCCTTGACCGTAATTCCGTCTTCGCCGGCAACCGCCGGATGGTAAATGGCAATTACCTGCCCCTTTACCACAGATTCGATGGAATGTACGGTCCAGTAATCTACAGAACCATCTGGAAGTTCCTTCGGTTTTTTATCAAAGTTGGTATCAAAATTATAATCGTAGTATCCATCCGTTCCATCTTTTGACGGTGTTCCCTGCGCAACGGTAATCTCCCTGTCGTAAAGCTTCTCGTCAATGATTCGCTTTAGTACATCCTGATTGATTCCATAAACAACCCCTTTGCCTGCAAGCGCTTCCTGCAGCATCGCAACGGTATAGGTCTCTCCCTCCCCCGGAGTGGCAAGTTCAATGTATGCTTCCAACTCGTCATATGAAATTCGGACTAACGGCATTACTTTCGTAGTTTCCGGCATCTGGCTGCTCCCCCAATTCCATTCTACTAGCATTCCTCAATAACTTCTACCTTTATCATACTAGCACATCACCACTTTTTCAAGCATTACCTTTTATAAATTGGAAAGACGTTCGAGTACCTGAGCCATCATCTGCTCATAACCGGCCAGTTTGTCCTTTTCTTCCTGTACCTTTGCTTCCGGTGCCTTACTTAAGAATTTTTCATTGGAAAGCATTCCCTTTGAACGGGCAAGTTCTTTCTCCAAACGTTCTTTTTCTTTTAACAGACGTTCTTTTTCCTTTTCAAAGTCTACTAAGTCCTCAAGCGGCAGATAAACGGTTGCTCCCGGAATTACAACAGAGACTGCATCCTCTCCGATGCCTGCCTTATCCGCCTGTACGTCAACCTCACTTGCAAATGCAAGATTGCGGTAGCTCTCCTCATTGCGGATAAAGGTCTCGCGGATAGCTGCATCATCTGATACAATAAATACCTTTGACTTTCTAGAAGGCGGAACATCCATCTCTGTGCGGACGTTACGGATTCCCTTTACAAGATCCTTGCAGTGCTCAAGCATCTCTTCCTCTGCCTTGAAATTCCACTCCTCTTTGTATACCGGCCAGTCGGAAAGCATGATGGTCTCCTCCTCCGGATGCAGGGTGCAGAAAATTTCTTCTGTAATAAACGGCATAAACGGATGTAACAGCTTTAACGCCTGGGTTAAAACGGTCTTTAATGTCCAGAATGCAGCGTTTGCTGATGACGGATTCTTTTCCTTATTATATGTGCGTACTTTAGTAATCTCGATATACCAGTCACAGAATTCATCCCAGATAAAATCGTATACCTTCTGTACGGCGATACCCATCTCATAACGGTCCATGTTCTCGGTCACATCTTTTGCAAGTGTATTGACCTTTGATAAAATCCATTTGTCTGCCGGAGTCAGTTCGTCCATAGACGGCTCTGTAATCTTGGCATCCTCAAGGTTCATCATGATAAAACGGGATGCGTTCCATACTTTGTTTGCGAAGTTTCTGGATGCCTCTACGCGCTCCCAGTAAAAACGCATATCATTTCCCGGTGCATTTCCGGTAATTAAAGTCAGACGGAGTGCATCTGCGCCGTATTTGTCGATAACTTCCAGCGGGTCGATTCCGTTTCCAAGGGATTTGCTCATCTTGCGTCCCTGGGAATCTCTTACCAGTCCGTGGAATAATACGGTGTGGAACGGTGCTTTTCCCATCTGCTCGTAGCCGGAGAAAATCATTCGGATTACCCAGAAGAAAATAATGTCATATCCGGTTACCAGGACATCTGTAGGGAAGAAATAATCCAGATCTTCTGTTTTTTCCGGCCAGCCGAGTGTTGAGAACGGCCAAAGTGCGGAAGAAAACCAGGTATCTAAGGTATCCGGATCCTGCTCCATATGGTCGCATCCACATTTCGGGCACTTTGCCGGAGCAGTCTTTGCCACTACCATCTCGCCACAGTCCGGGCAATAGTATGCCGGAATCCGGTGTCCCCACCAGAGCTGTCTTGAGATACACCAGTCACGGATATTGTCGGTCCAATTAAAATAGGTCTTCTCCATGCGCTTTGGAAGAAGCTCAATCTCTCCGTTTTTCACTGCCTCTACTGCCGGTTTGATAAGCTCATCCATCTTTACGAACCACTGCTGTTTTACCATTGGCTCTACGGTTGTTCCGCAGCGGTCATGAGTTCCGACATTATGAGAATGTGGCTCTACTTTTACGAGAAGTCCCTGCTCCTTTAAATCGTCTACGAGCTGTTTTCTGCATTCGTAGCGGTCCATTCCCTCGTATTTGCCTGCATAATGGTTCATCGTTGCATCATCGTTGATAACGGTAATCTCCTCAAGATTATGACGTTTTCCAACCTCAAAGTCATTCGGGTCATGTGCCGGTGTAATCTTTACACATCCGGTTCCGAATTCCTTGTCTACATACGCATCGGCAATAACCGGAATCTCGCGGTCGGTCATCGGAAGCTTTAACATTTTTCCTACGATATCTTTATAACGCTCATCGTCCGGATTAACTGCCACTGCGGTATCACCAAACAGTGTCTCAGGTCTGGTGGTTGCGATTTCTACAAATCTTCCTTCTTCACCAACTACCGGATAATTGATATGCCAGAAGAATCCGTCCTGCTCCTCATGCTCTACTTCTGCATCAGAAATGGAGGTCTTACATACCGGACACCAGTTTACGATACGGGAACCCTTGTAAATGAGTCCCTTGTCATGCAGCTTGCAGAAAACGTCCAAAACGGCATCAGAGCAGCCCTTGTCCATGGTAAAACGTTCTCTCTGCCAGTCTGCGGAAGAGCCCATCTTCTTTAACTGCCTGATGATACGTCCGCCGTACTCGTCTTTCCACTCATAACACTTCTCAAGGAAGCCCTCTCTTCCAAGGTCATGCTTGTCGATTCCCTGTTTCTTCAAATTCTCAATGACCTTTACCTCGGTTGCGATAGACGCATGGTCGGTTCCCGGCTGCCACAATGCATTGTAACCCTGCATTCTCTTGTAACGGATCAGGATATCCTGCATGGTATTATCCAGTGCATGTCCCATGTGAAGCTGTCCAGTAATATTTGGAGGAGGCATTACAATCGTAAACGGTTTCTTGCTGCGGTCTACTTCCGCATGAAAATATCCGTTTTCCTCCCATTTGTGATACAATCTCTCCTCAATCCCTTTCGGGTCATAGGTTTTCTCTAATTCCTTGCTCATAATTGCTCCTTTCTTTCCTATGAATCAAAAACGCCCTTTACATTTCAATTGAAATGTAAAGGGCGTATAATCGCGGTACCACCTTTGTTTATCGTCCGTGCACAGACGACTTCTCAATCCCTGCCTCCAGCTTTGTGCTGTGACAGTTCATCCGCTAACGGGGATGATGCGGGGCTGCTTATGCAACTTCTTTAAGAAGTTTTCTTAAGAAGCTTGCTTTCTCGGCAGTCCGGTTCAAAAGCTACGTTCCACAATGCTCTCCTGAAAAGACCTCTCAGCCGGTGAGTCTTTTTCTCTGACAGGCAGCGTTCTTTGTGTACTCCTCTTTCTCAATACCTTTTGCTTATGACTGTTTTTATCATACGTGCGGCGGTGCATTTTGTCAAGAATGTTTTCTGATTTAATTTAAGCTTTTGACAAGTGCGTGATAGACGAACGTTTTTAATTTCTCCGTCTCCGGCACGTTCAAATCTGCTTTTTCCTGCTGCAACAGTGCCGCTGTATACATCATCATCTGTGAGGCAAATGCCATCCGGCACAAAAATGTATTGTTTTGGGTAAGAATTCCTTCCTGCCTTCCCTGCTCTATCATCCGGTCAATCAGATGATCCATCCGGTGACAGTCAAAGGTCTCCTGCATCCGCTCATATTCATTCTTAAGCGGTTCCGATATCTCATAGGAACCGGTTCCAATCCGAACCAGCATACAAAATCCCCTGATATCATCGAAATTTTGCTCCACATAATCAAGAACGGCATGAATTTTATCTGGAAAGCTGTTCTGGCTCTCCGAAATATTTTCAATATCGTTTACTTTCTTTTCGATGTAAAACAAAAGTGCACGCGTTATTAACTCTTCCTTGGAAGAAAAATATTCGTATGCTGTTCCCTTGCCAATTCCGGCACGCTCTGTAATCTCTGACACTTTGAGCGTATTAATGTCCGCTCCCTCTTTCAGCATCTGCGGCACCGCCTGGTAAATTAACAGTACCTTCTCAGGAATCTCTGCTGTCTGTTTTCTTTTCTCCATTTTACACTTCTTCCTCCACCATGCTCTTATTCCGGTTAAATGCATCGTAGATACACGGTACTACAATCAGCGTCAGAAGTGTTCCGTAAATCAGTCCGCCGACCGTAACGATTGCCATCGGCTGCATCATTTCAGAACCACTTCCGATTCCAAGCGCCATCGTAGACATTGCAAGAATCGTGGTGAGCGCCGTCATCAAAATCGGACGAAGTCTCGTCTTTCCTGCCAGAATAATGGCCTCTTTTTTCTCCATGCCCTCTCTGCGAAGCTGATTGATATAGTCAACCAGCACAATTCCGTTATTTACGATGATACCTGCCAACATGACAAAACCAATCATTGCCACAACGCTGACTTCATTTTTCGTAAAGTACAGGGCAAAGAGTCCCCCGGTAAATGCAAGCGGTATCGTAAACATAATGATAAACGGTGACAAAAACGACTGGAACTGTGCCACCATAATCAGATAAATGAGAATAACCGCCAATAATAACATCAGGTAAAGCTGGCTCATCGCCTCATTAATCGTTTCATCCTCGCCGGTCATCTGGATGGAATATCCGTCCGGCAGAGAAATTTCATTCAGTTTTTTCTGCAATTCATTGCTGACCAACGTCACGTTATGGTCATCGTCAATATCTGCCGACACACTCATGTAACGGTTCTGTGCCACTCTGCCGATGGAATTCATCGAAAGTCCTTCCTTAAATTCCACGATATCCGACAACGGCACTTCCGTCTCCTCGCCCGCCCGGTCTGTATAGGTAAAGGTTAATTTTTCAATATCCGAAAGGGTTACGTCCGCCTGCTCTTCACTCTGCACATAGACGTCGTAAGAATTTACATCCCCGGAAACCGTGGTGGCACTCTGTGCCGACGCCATCTTTTCCGCTACCAGCTGGAATACCTGCGCCGTTGTCATGCCGTACTCCGCCGCTTTCTCCTTGTCTACGACGAGTGTAAATGACGGTGTTGAATCGTCGAGACCATTTTCTACCTTGCTGATGCCATCAGTGTTTTCTGCAAGCTCTGTCACCTGTCTGGTCAGCCCCTGTAATGTCTCAAAATCATTTCCGCGAATCTGTACGGTAATGCCGCTTCCCATGAAGGAGGACATCTCGGAAGCCGAAGTATCTGCGGTCACCTCACAATCCATATCCTTTGTCAGTTCTTCCACCTGACTGATAATCTGCTTCATGGACACCTTCGTGCTCTCATCTAACAGAAGATACATGGTCACACTGTCCGAAGAACCTCCTGACATTGCCGTGAGGCTGCTGCCGCTTCCTGCCATCGCACCGACCGTTTCCACTCCCTCAATGCCGGATACTTTATCCGAAATCTCATCTGCAAGTACCGTAAGCTCGTCAAATTTGAGCGTCTCGTCCTCTTTTGCTGAAACGGTAAGCGTAATCTGGTCTGTCTCCATATCCATGTCCATGAATGTAAATCCTCTGGAGAATGCCGCAATCACACTTGTTGCAAGAAGTGCAATAACAGCAACAAATACCAGCCATTTGAACTTTAACAGACGCTCCAAGATTTTGCCGTAAACATTCTGGATTTTTCCGAAAAATTCGTGTTTGATTTCTTTCGTGCTCTTAAAAAGTCCTGCTGCCATCATCGGCACAAATGTCATCGCCACCACAAGGCTCGCGGTCAGCGTAAATGCAATCGTAAGTGCAATATCCACAAAGAGCTGTCTGGTAATTCCCTCTGTAAAGATAATCGGTGCAAATACACAGATGGTGGTGAGTGTGGATGCAATAATCGCACCTGTCACGCGGCTTGTTCCCTCCACTGCCGCTTTTTTTACGGAATATCCTTCATTTCGCAAACGATAAATATTCTCAATTACTACAATCGAGTTGTCCACTAACATTCCGATTCCAAGTGCAAGACCGGAAAGGGAAATGATATTGAGGGAGATATTGGAAAAATACATTAAAACAATTGCAAAAATCGTACTGAGCGGAATCGAGCAGGCAATTACAACTGTCGCTTTGATATCCTTTAAAAATACAATCAATATTAAGATGGCAAGTGCTGCTCCCATAATCATATTTTCCAGAACGGACTGCACGATAATGTCAATATAAATTCCCTGATTCATCAAAACAGAAAGATGAAGGTCTGAATTTTCATTTTCAAGGGCTTTGAATTTTTTCAGTGCACGGTCTGTCACCTCTCCGGTAGAATATCCGGTCTGTTTCTCAATGGAGAGCATGACTGCCGGGTTGCCGTTTACCTTTGCATAGGACTCGCCGCCATTATCGATAAGCTCCACATCCGCCACGTCAGAAAGCCGTATCGTATCAATCCCGTCAAGTCCCATATCAAGAAGCACTAAATCTTTTAAATCATCTAAAGACGTGACCTTCTCCCCGACACGAATCATGTACTGGGTATCGCCCTCCTGTACATAGCCCGCCGGCATTGCAAAGTTCTGTGCCGTCAGAATATTTTTTAACATATCAGCAGTCAGAATCGTATTCAAATCCGCTGAGGAAAGTGCACTCTCCTTAGAGGCATCAAGCTGCTGCTGTCCAAGGCTCACCTGGTTCTCCGCATCCGCAAGCTTTGCGGCTGCCTCACTCATCTGTAAGATACCGTCAATCTGCGAACGGTTTAATGTTCCGTAGGCATCATCTAATGTGGTTTTTCCTTCACTGATTTGTCCCTGCGCAACACCGATTGTCGCAATCGATGTCTTAATCTCCGCCTGCTTTTCTGTCAGTGTGGAAATAATTTTCGGAAGATCCTCTAATGACACAACTTCCAAGTCAAACTGTTTTAAAACTTCATTATAATCTTTCGCCCCGTCAAGCAGTTTTTCAAGCTGGCTCTTTAAATTTTCAAGCTGCGTCTGATAGGCTGCAATCTGCTCATTGTAAGCAGAAAGCGCTTCCTCATATTGTTTCTGCAACTGTTCATACATTGCAGAAATTCCTGCACTGATGGCGCTCTCCGTGCTCTCGGTACTATCTCCCGGCAGTGTGATATCCGGCAGTGTAATCTCTCCCATGGAGTCCCGCAGTTCCTCTAACTGCTTCTCGGCTTCTGCCGCATACTCCTCCATCTGCTTGTTTACAGTTTCTATCTGCTTCTGAAGTGATGTTCCATCGTCATAGATTTTCTGCAAAACAGGAACTGCCTCACCAAGTGCCTTATCCGCCGTCTGAAGCAGCACAAGATTCTGGTTTAAGTCAGATTCAGTGACAAATGCTCCGATTTTACCATTCACAAGTTCGTTTTGCGCCGTTCCAATCTGATTCTCAAGCTCCGCCTGACCATTATTAAGCTGGTCTTTGCCGTTTTGGATTTCTGCGGAAGCATTGTCTAATTCCTCCTGCGCATCTGTAAACTGTTCCTCAATTTTGGAAAGAATCTGCTCATTTAACGCATCTATCTTCTCCTGGTTCATCGTTACCTGGATGCTCTCCTCCACGGCTCCTGTCGTGGACACGGATGCGATTCCCTCAACACTCTCGAGTGCCGGGGCGAGCTCATTCTCTACGTATGTAGATATTTCTGTCTGGCTCATGCCCTCCACATCCGCAGAAACAACCATGACAGGAAGCATATCCGGGTCAAGCTGCATAATCATTGGCGTTCCCACCGTATCCGGAAAGCTTCCTTTTAACTGGTCAAGCTTCTGCTGCATCTCGATGAGAACGGAATCCATGTTCGTACTCTCTTCGTACTCAAGAATTACCATGGAGTAATTATTATAGGAAGTAGAACTGATATTTTTGATATTGGACGTCGTCGCCATCGATGCCTCAATCGGCGCTGTCACATCCGACTCTACCTCTTCCGGGCTTGCCCCCACATCCGTGGTGATGACGAGTGCATACGGAAGATTCATATCCGGAAGCAGGTCCGTTGTCATTCTCGAAAAGGAAACGATTCCTAATACAATTACAAGGATAACGCCTACAATTACGGTATAGGGCTTTTTTACGCTGAATTTTGCTATCACTTTTTCACATTTCCTCCTATGTTTCCAATCGTCCGACCAGTCGGTCAGTGTATTCAGTCTAAACTTTTTCTGGAAAAAAGCAATGCTTTTTTCCTATTTTTTATTTATTTTTAGAAACTTTTTACAAATTGTTCCCGCACTTCAAAAAAATGGTTTCTTTTCAAAAAATATAGTTGTATAATACGTTGGGACTCGTTATCGGACTCCGATAACAAAATAATTAATATAGGAGGTTGCAACATGAAAAAGTTTATTGCACTTTTAAGCAGTGTTGCTGCACTGCTCGTTTGCAGTCCTTTGACCGCACTTGCGGCTTCTGCAACAGAATCCGCTACAGAAACCATCCCTGCATGGCTCTGTATTCCGTTTGCTGGACTGCTTTTATGTATCGCTGTTCTCCCTTTGATAAAAGGAGAGTGGTGGGAGGCACATCAGCCTCACGCTGTTATCTTCTGGTCACTTCTGTTTATCATTCCGTTCACGATTAAATACGGTGTCGGAATGGCAACAGAGACGGTGCTGGAATGTATTCTGAACGACTATCTGACATTTATTGTACTGTTATTTGGTCTGTTCTGTGTCAGCGGTAATATCACGCTGGAAGGAAATATTGCGGGTTCTCCTAGAACCAACATTGTACTGTTTGCAATCGGTACTCTGCTTTCAAGCTGTATCGGTACTACCGGTGCAAGTATGCTCCTCGTTCGTCCGATGATTAAGATGAACTCCTGGCGTAAACGGAAAGCACACATTATGATTTTCTTTATTTTCATGATTTCCAACATGGGTGGATGCCTTACCCCAATCGGTGATCCGCCACTTCTGATGGGATTCATGCGTGGTGTACCGTTCTTCTGGAGCATGCACCTGTTCCCGATTCTTCTCTTTAATATGGTAATTCTGTTGACGATTTACTATTTCCTTGACCGTTACAATTACCGTAAAGATATCGCAGAAGGTATGAAACCGGATATCAGCGTACCTGGAACCGATATCAAATTAGGCGGCGCTCACAACATCCTTTTCATCGTAATGATCGTTGTTGCTGTTATTTTAAGCGGTACTTTACCGAACCTGCCGATGTTCCAGGATGCAGCCGGAAATGTCCGCGGTATCCACTTTGGCGAAGTAGTTCTTGGCTTCCCGTCCATTATCGAGGTTGCCATCATCCTTCTCGCCGCATTCTTATCCTTTAAGACAACCAAGGCAGAGATTCGTACCAAGAACCATTTTACCTGGGGCGCCATCAAAGAAGTTGCTATCCTTTTCATTGGTATCTTCATTACCATGCAGCCTGCATTAATGTTATTAAAATCCATGGGACCGGAACTTGGACTTTCCAAACCGGTAGAGATGTTCTGGGCAACCGGTGTTCTTTCAAGTTTCCTGGATAACACTCCGACCTACCTGGTATTCTTAACAACCGCCGGTTCTCTTGGTTTTGCAGAAGGTCTTGCCACAACCCTTGGAACCGTTCCGGCCAAGATGTTGATTGCCATCTCCTGCGGTGCTGTATTTATGGGAGCAAACACATATATCGGTAATGCACCAAACTTCATGGTAAAATCCATTTCCGATGAAAACGGTATCCGTATGCCATCCTTCTTCGGATACATGCTGTGGTCCATCTGCTTCCTCATTCCTGTGTTTATACTGGACACCCTTGTATTCTTTCTATAAATAAAAAAGGAGGTAATTTGAAATGGAAATGAACAAAGAATCCCTCATGGCGTTAGCAGAACGTATCTACGACCTTGATACAGAAGTATATCGCTGCGTTGGTTCCTCCCTCGGAAGAGTATTCGCCGGTGAGAAAGAAGCCTGCGTAGAAGAACTTGCAGAATTAATGTATACCCGTCCACAGGGACATGAGTTAAGAAGCCGTCTGGCGTTAATTGCAAACATGGCTCGTACGATTTCCGTAAAAGCTGACCGCAGCCGCCTGATGACCGAATATAATGAAATTTTAAAACAGGTTGCTGCCATTCCGTCAAGTTTTGGTTCCGTTGATATTCTCGATGAAACACTCGCAGGATTAAACGCTTCAAACCTTGCACAGAAGTTTTCCGACAACGACCACCTGATTATCTGCATCAGCCGTACCCAGGGAAGTGCCGGAACCGATATCGGTTTTGCACTGGCAGATGCTTTAAAGATTAACTATTATGACGTGGAGATTTTCCACGAAATGCTTGCCCGTTTAGAGGCTAAGCAGGACTCTGAGAGCCATTTAAAGCAGATTGCAGAGGAAGAGCTTGCAAAGCATGCAGACCGTCTTCCAAAGTCAACGGCTCATATCAGCCAGCGTCTGACTGACTTTGACCGTTACCACGGATTAAACAAACAGGATGCCGCTTTCTTCAACTTAAGCGACCTTATCTGTGATATGGCAGCCAAAGAGGACTTTATCGTTATGGGACGCTGTGCAGACCAGATTCTTGCGAACAACCGTATTCCACACGTCAGCATCTTCATCACAGCTCCGTTTGAGCAGCGTGTACGCCGTATGATGGCATTAAATAAGCTTGATTACAAACACGCCCGCAAGGAGCTGTTAAAGCTTGACCGCAAACATCAGCGTTACTATCACGCTTACACCGGAAAGAGATGGGGACATGCTGCAAACTATGATTTGTGCATTAACAGTGCCGCTTACGGAATCAACGAATCCGTAGAACTGATTGAGCGTATGCTCAACCGTCTGCCGGAGAAATAAAAATTTTGTTTTCGATTGAAAATTGAAAAACATAAACGAAAAAAATCCATGGTATCAAATGATACCATGGATTTTTGTTATTCGTGCACTTAAGTTGTGCGCATTTCTTATTCCTCTTCGTCATCTTCCTCTGCCGCAATTGCTGCCGCTGCACCGGAAACAGATGATACTACCGCTGCAACTACAACGATAATCACTAACAGCACAATCAATACAAGAAAGATTAATAATCCATTCTCTGTCATATTTCTGGTTGTTCCCTCCCTGCTCTGTCATCAAAACTCTGCTCATTACTATTTTCTATTATAGCATATTTCACTTTTTCTGGCAACTATATGCAATCTTTCGGGTAAAATGAAACTATTTTTTCCCTTGTTTTTTCTGCCTGGTACAGATATACTGAAAGTGAGGTATATTCGTATATATTTATCAAAATAATGGAGGATTGCTTATGAAATTTGGTTATTTCGATGACGCCGCTAAGGAATATGTCATCACTTCCCCAAAGACTCCGCTTCCCTGGATTAACTACCTGGGTAGTGAAAACTTTTTCTCTCTGATTTCTAATACCTGCGGGGGGTACAGTTTTTACAAGGACGCAAAACTTCTGCGTCTGACACGTTATCGTTACAATAACGTACCTTATGACAGCAATGGACATTACTACTATATCAAGGAAGGTGATTCCATCTGGAATCCGGGCTGGATGCCGACAAAGACCGAGCTTGACAGCTATGAATGTCATCACGGTATGGGCTATTCCACCTTCAAGAGCAGCAAAAACGACCTCGCTGCTGAGCTGACCGCATTTGTACCGGTTGACGACAATTGTGAAATCAACAAGCTGACACTTACCAACCAGGGAACGGCTGCAAAAGAATTTTCCGTATTTTCTTATGTAGAGTTCTGCTTGTGGAATGCGATGGATGATATGACAAACTTCCAGCGTAACTTCTCCACCGGCGAAGTAGAAATTCACGGTTCTGCCCTCTACCACAAGACCGAATACAGAGAGCGCCGCAACCACTATGCCGTTTACGCCGTAAACGCACCAATCGACGGTTTTGATACCGACAGAGATTCTTTCCTCGGTGCTTATGGTGAGAACTCCGCTCCGGAAGTTGTTGTAACCGGAACTTCCAAGAATTCCGTTGCAAGCGGCTGGGCACCGGTTGGTTCCCACCACTTAAAAGTAACATTAGCTCCGGGCGAGTCCAAAACCTTTGTTTTCGTACTTGCTTACATCGAGAATCCGGTTGACCAGAAATGGGTTGGTCGCGCAGAGGACGGCATTATCAACCGTGCGCCTGCTGATGCACTTCTCTCCCGCTATGACAGCGCCGAGAAGGCAGATGCCGCACTTGCAGCACTACATACCTACTGGGATGACTTATTAAATCACTTTACCGTTTCTTCCTCCGAGGAGAAGCTTGACCGCATGGTAAATGTATGGCATCAGTATCAGTGTATGGTAACCTTCAACATGAGCCGTTCCGCTTCTTATTTCGAGTCAGGAATCGGACGTGGAATGGGCTTCCGTGACTCCTGCCAGGATTTACTTGGATTTGTACACCTGATTCCGGACCGTGCAAGACAGCGTATCCTTGATATTGCTTCCACCCAGTTTGAAGACGGAAGCGCTTATCATCAGTACCAGCCGCTGACCAAGAAAGGAAATTCCGACATTGGTAGTGGTTTTAACGATGACCCGTTATGGCTGATTGCAGGTACTGCTGCTTACATCAAAGAGACCGGTGATTATTCGATTCTGGATGAGCGTACTCCTTATGACAATGATGACTCCAAGGCAACTGATTTTATGGAGCATTTAAGACGTTCCTTCCACTACACCATCGACCATCTTGGTCCACACAAACTGCCGTTAATCGGACGTGCTGACTGGAATGACTGCCTGAACTTAAACTGCTTCTCTACCGAGCCGGGCGAATCCTTCCAGACCTTTGGTCCTTCTGAAGGTCCGAATGCAGAGTCTGTATTTATCGCCGGTATGTTTGTCCGTTACGGAAAAGATTACGTTGAAATCTGCCGCCACCGCGGTATGGAAGACGAGGCAGTTCTCGCAGAGAAAGCCATTGCTGATATGGAAAAGACCGTTCTTGATGCCGGATGGGACGGCGAGTGGTTCTTACGTGCTTACGACCATTACAAGAACAAAATCGGTTCCAAAGAATGTGAAGACGGTAAGATTTTCATCGAGCCGCAGGGCTTCTGTGTTATGGCTGAAATCGGTCTCAAGGAAGGCAACTGCTTAAAGGCTATGGAGTCTGTTGAGAAGTATCTGGATACCAAATACGGTATTGTACTGTTACAGCCGCCTTATCACAGATATCACGTTGAACTTGGTGAAATTTCTTCTTATCCACCAGGATACAAAGAGAATGCCGGTATCTTCTGCCACAACAACCCATGGATTTCCATCGCAGAGACCGTTATCGGACGTGGAAACCGTGCTTGGCAGGTATATACCAGAACCTGTCCTGCTTACCTTGAGGATATCAGCGAAATTCACCGCACAGAGCCATATGTATACTCCCAGATGATTGCCGGAAAAGATGCTCCGAACTTCGGAGAGGCAAAGAACAGCTGGCTGACCGGTACTGCTGCATGGACCTTCTTGGATGTGTCCCAGTACATCCTCGGAATCCGCCCGGATTACGACGGTCTTATCGTAGACCCATGTATTCCGTCCACACTTGACGGATTTACCGCCAAACGTGATTTCCGTGGAGTTTCTTACCACATCACTGTTAAGAACGACAAGCACGTAGAAAAAGGCGTTGCAAAGTTAACCGTTGATGGCACTGTCATCGAAGGAAACCTGATTCCTGTTTCTATGGCTGCCGGAAAGAAAGACGTTACTGTCGAAGTTATTATGGGCTAATTTTCTTTCACAATGACATCAAAAAACCCCTGTGGAATTTCCACAGGGGTTTTTTGAAATGTATGCTTTTCTTCTTACTGCTTAATTGGCAGTTACTACGCCGTTTTCACAGTCTAGCTCTACATAAGCGCTGGATTTTAAGACATCCATTGCATGTTTTGCACCGATTAATACCGGAATATCCATGCTCAGCCCAGCTACTGCTGCATGACAGTTCTCACTGTCTGCCTCTACAATCAGACCGGATGCTTCCCGCATCTGTGTCATCATATGATTGTTGGTATCGGTTGCCACGATGATATCGCCGACTTTGAAGTTCTTTAAATCTTCTCCGCTGTGGCAGACACACAGGTTTGCAGAAACCTTCTTATCATTTAAGCCTCTTCCGTTTACAAGGATATGACCCGCAACCTGTACTTTAATCAGATTGGTCGTTCCAGAGGTTCCAAGTGGCACACCGGCTGTCAGTACGACAACATCCCCCTTCTGAAGCATTCCTGCCTCTTCCGCCGCATCTACGGCATAGGAGAAGAGTTCCTCTGCCTCGTTCTTCTCCTCGATGAGAAGCGGAACAACGCCCCAGGACAGTGCAAGCTGACGGTAAACCTTGTCGGTCAGGCAGGCACCGATAATCGGACATGCCGGGCGGTATTTGGAAACCATGCGTGCCGTGCGTCCTGACCAGGTGACTGTCATGATAGCTGCTGCATTTAAGTCTCCTGCCATCGTACAGGTTGCATGGGAAATTGCATTTGTCACATCCGGGTTACTAAGCGTCCTGCGCTGTTTAAAACGCTGTACGTAGTTGATATCCTGCTCGGTACGAATCGCAATCCGAACCATTGTCTTTAATGCCTCTACCGGATATAAACCTGCAGCGGTCTCGCCGGAAAGCATGATAGCACTTGTTCCGTCATAGATTGCATTTGCAACGTCAGTTGCCTCTGCACGGGTGGGACGCGGATGTTTCATCATGGAATCAAGCATCTGGGTTGCGGTAATAACCTTCTTTCCAGCTTCACATACCTTCTTGATAATCATCTTCTGGATAACCGGTACATCCTCTAACGGGATTTCAACACCCATGTCACCACGGGCAACCATGATTCCGTCCGAAACACGGATAATTTCATCAATGTTCTGAACACCCTGCATGTTCTCGATTTTGGAAATAATATTGATTTCCTCTCCGCCCTTCTCCTCAAGAATCCGGCGGATGGCAAGTACATCATCCGCTGTGCGGACGAAGGAAGCCGCGATGAAATCATAATCGTTTTCTACGGCAAATACAATATCACTGTAATCCTTTTCGCTGATATATGGCATGGATAAGTCTACATTCGGAACGTTGACACCTTTTTTGTTGGAAATCACACCACCATTTAATACCTGGCACACGATATCCATCGCCTGTCCATTCTCTGTTTTGGCGTCCTTCACCGGCTTAATGGAAAGCACTTCCATGTCAATGAGGCCATCATCAATCAGAATGTGATTTCCCGGCTTTACATCTTTTGCAAGCTCCTTATAACTGATGGATACCCGCTTATTATCACCGAGAATCTCTTCTGTTGTCAAAGTAAATGTCTGTCCGTTCTTTAATTCAACCTTTCCGTCTGCAAAGTCTCTCAGACGGATTTCCGGTCCTTTTGTGTCTAACAGCGCTGCTACCGGAAGCTGTTCTTCCTCGCGCAGCTTGCGGAGCATCTTTAGTCTTCCAAGCTGTTCCTCATGTGAGCCATGGGAAAAATTAAAACGTGCTACGTTCATACCCTCTTTCATCAGGCTGCGCAATACTTCCTCGTTATCAGTCGACGGTCCTAAGGTACATACAATTTTTGTTTTACGAAACATTTTTCTCAACCTCTTTATATTTATTGTTCACAGGATTACTTTGTTATCATGGTTCCCATTCCACCGGCAAGGTTCTCACCATCCACGTGCAGTTTGGTAATTAAAACGGATTTGATTGCGGAATCACCGATAAAATCAATTGCAGCTTCAATCTTCGGCTGCATATCTCCGGCACCGAATTGTCCCTCTGCTAAATATTCCTTCGCCTGGGCAACCGTCATGGAATTTAACGGCTTTTCATTTTCTGTGCCATAATTTAAGCAAACATTTTCTACGCTTGTCAGTATTACAAGCATATCTGCATCCAAAAGCTCTGCTAACTTGCCTGCTGCAAGGTCTTTCTCAATCACCGCACTTGCACCCTTTAAGTTATTGTCCTGTACAAGTACCGGGATTCCGCCGCCACCGCAGGCAACGACAATCTGGTCTGCGTCAATGAGTGCGCGGATGGCATCCATCTCTACGATATCGACCGGCTTTGGAGCTGCCACAATACGGCGGTAACCGTCTGCCACCTTGGTGACATGGTTTCCTTTCTTCTCCTCTGCCTCTGCTTCTTCTTCTGTCATCACACGTCCGATTACCTTGCTCGGCTTATAAAATGCCTCATCGTACGGGTCAACTACCACCTGAGTCAGAACAGTAGAAACTGTCTTGTAGATTCCTTTATTCAAGAGTTCTGCACGGATGGCATTCTGAAGGTCATAACCGATATACCCCTGGCTCATTGCAGAGCAGACAGACATCGGAGTTGCCGTGTATTCCGGATATAACCTGCAAAACTCATTCATTGCTGTGTGAATCATTCCTACCTGTGGACCATTACTGTGTGTAATCACCACCTGATAGTCCTCACGGATAAACTCTGCCACCGCCTTTGCCGTGCGTCTGGTTGCCTCTTTCTGCTCCGGCAGGGTCGTTCCCAATGCCTCATGTCCCAATGCAATTACAATTTTTTTCTTCTTCATGTCTTAGACCTCCTCTTCCTCCTGTGGCAGCACCAATGAATCAATCAGTTCCCAGATTTCATCTCTTCCCTGCTTTGTCTCTGCGGAAAATGGGATAATAACCGTTCCAGGCTGCACTCCAAGTCCTTCCCGGATTGCTTTCACATTCTTCTGAATCTGGCTGCGCTTAATCTTGTCTAATTTGGTTGCAATGATAATCGGTGCGTATCCCTGATACACCATCCACTCATACATCATGCGGTCATTTGCTGACGGGTCATGCCGGATATCAATCAGAAGAAAAACTGCCTTGAGCACCTTGGAGGTGTGCAGGTAATTCTCAATCATTTTTCCCCACTTTGCTTTTACTTCCTCTGACGCTTTCGCATAACCATATCCCGGAAGATCCACCAGATACATTGCATCATTGATATTATAAAAATTAATGGTCTGGGTCTTTCCCGGCTGTGCAGACGTTCTCGCAAGCGCCTTACGGTTCATCAGCGCATTGATGAGCGAAGATTTTCCTACATTTGACTTTCCTGCAAACGCCACCTCCGGAACCGCATTGTCCGGAATCTTACTGGTAATTCCACATACGGTTTCCAGATTCACATTTTTTATAATCATATTCTACTCCATTTCCTGCTCTTTTACAAAGGCAACTTTTAAGACTTCTTCCATCCGGTTTACATAAATAATCTCAAGTCCCTTTTTGATTTCCGCAGAGATTTCTTCCACGTCCTTCTCATTCTTCGCCGGAACACAGACCGTCTTAATTCCGGCATTTTTTGCAGCCAGAAGCTTCTCTTTGAGCCCTCCGATTGGCAGCACACGTCCGCGCAGCGTAATTTCTCCCGTCATCGCCACATCCGCACGCACCGGCGTCTTTGTGATTGCAGATAGCATCGCAGTCGCCATCGTAATTCCTGCAGACGGTCCATCTTTTGGAACCGCTCCCTCCGGGATATGGATATGGATGTCGTTTTCCGTGAAAAATTTCTTTGGAATGTGATACTGCTCACTGACGGAACGAATATAGCTGATTCCCGCCTGTGCCGATTCCTTCATCACATCGCCGAGCTTTCCGGTCAGCTGAAACTTGCCTTTTCCCGGCATCACATTGACTTCGATTTCAAGGGTATCACCGCCGACGCTCGTCCAGGCAAGCCCGCGCACGATTCCAATCTCATCGTTATCGTTCTTTCTATCAAAGCTGTATCTTTCTTTTCCAAGGTACCTTCCCAGATTCTGCTCTGTGATTTTTACCGTCTTTTTCTCCTGACTGTAAATCTCACGCGCCGCTTTTCTGGCAATTTCGCCGAGCTTGCGCTCCAAGCCGCGGACCCCCGCTTCTCTCGTATAACCGGAAATAATCCGCGCCAGCGCCTTGTCGCTTATCGTAAGCTGGTCTTTTTTCAGTCCGTTGCGAAGAATCTGCTTCTCTAATAAATGCTCCTTTGCAATATGCGCCTTTTCATTCTCCGTATAGCTGGTCACCTCAATAAGCTCCATACGGTCCAAAAGAGGTCTTGGGATATCCTGTACGGAATTTGCGGTTGCGATAAAAAGCACCTCTGACAAATCAATCGGCAGTTCTACGTAATGGTCTCTGAACTTGTTATTCTGCTCTGAATCTAAGACTTCCAGCAGGGCAGACGCTGTATCTCCCTTATAGTCACTGCTCATCTTGTCAATTTCGTCTAACAGCATCAGCGGATTTTTCACACCGGCACTGCGTAACCCGTTCACGATTCGTCCCGGCATAGCTCCTACATACGTCTTCCTGTGTCCACGGATTTCCGCTTCATCCCGGACACCTCCGAGGCAGATGCGCACATATTTTTTATCAAGTGCCTTTGCCACGGAGCGCGCAATACTGGTCTTTCCGGTTCCCGGAGGTCCCACAAGACAGATAATCGGGCTTTCGCCTTTGCTTGTGAGATTACGGACAGCAAGAAATTCGAGTATCCTCTCTTTTACCTTTTCCAGACCGTAGTGGTCTTCATTCAAAATACGTTCTGCATTTTTGAGGTCTTTATTGTCTTTCGATTCTTTATTCCACGGAAGTTCCAGTAATGTCTCGATATAGCCTCTTGAGACGGCACTCTCTGAAGAATTGGAGCTGATGCTCTTAAAACGCTCAATTTCCTTGCGGATTCTGTCCTTTACTTCCTTGTCCGCCTTTAATTTCTTCAGTGCTTCAAGGTAAGAATCTGCGTCCGATTCGGTGTGGTCTTCCCCAAGTTCCTCACGGATAAGCTTCATCTGCTCACGCAGAATATAATCCCTCTGGTTCTTGTCGACCCGCTCCTTCACTTTCGCCTGAAAATCATTCTTGATTGCAATAACATCAATTTCTTTTAAAAGGATTCCAAGCAGTACCTCATAGCGCTCGGTCAGAGAAACTGCCTCTAAAATCCGCTGCTTCTGCTCATAGTAAATCGGCAGATTATTCGCCATCTGATCCATCAGCACATCAAGCTCTTTTGTCTCGCTCATCTGGCGCTGCATTTCTTTCCCAATCCGCGGATTCACAGTCGCATACTTCTGAAACGTCTCACTAAGGCTCCGCACCATTGCTTCTTTCACTTCCGGTGCAAGTTCTTCCTCTGTGTCGTCTTCCAATCGTAGAACCTCTGCCAGAAGATATTCTGTCGTCTCCGCAAAGGATTCTAATTTTGCACGCTCTTTTCCCTCGACAAGAATACGCACAATATTATTCTGCATCTTAATGACCTGTTTTACTTCTGCGATGATTCCCACCTGATAAAGGTCATCAATTCCCGGTTCTTCCTGCTCTACATCCTTTTGTGCAGCCAGAAAAATCTTCTGTTCCTCCATCATCGCCTTTTCCACAGCTTTGATGGATTTGTCCCTGCTGATATCGAAATGTGCTATCATTCCCGGAAGAATCACCATCCCCCGGAGTGCTACCGCAGGCATCCTCACAATTACTGTATCCAAATGTCTTCCTCTTTCTATTTCACTTTCCGGTTTATGACAAATGTCTAAGCGCCAATTTTCTCTAACTGACGCGCCTCAATGGAAAGCTTCTCTTCTACCAGTTCTTTTGTAATCTGGCAGTTTGTAATGGACTCGTCCGATGGAATGTGGTACATCATATCCAGTGTTACCGCCTCCATGATGGCACGAAGACCTCTTGCGCCTGTCTTTCTCTCAAGTGCCTTATCAGCAATGGCGTTAAGCGCCTCCCGGTCAAATGTAAGCTCTACGCCGTCTAACTCAAACAGCTTCTTGTACTGCTTGGTCAGTGCATTCTTTGGCTCGTTTAAAATCCGGATTAAAGCCTCACGGTCAAGCATATCCAAAGATACGGTCACCGGCACACGGCCGATAAACTCCGGAATCAGTCCGAATTTTACGAAATCCTGTGGCAATGCGTGTTTGAACACATCTCCGATATTATATTCCTCGCGGTTTTTAATCTCCGCGTTAAATCCGATGGTCTTCTGGTCAAGGCGTGTCTCAATAATCTTGTCAAGCCCGTCAAATGCTCCGCCGCAGATAAACAGAATGTTTGTCGTATCAATCTGAATCAGCTCCTGCTGCGGGTGTTTTCTTCCACCCTGTGGCGGCACGGATGCAACCGTTCCCTCGAGAATCTTTAACAATGCCTGCTGTACACCTTCTCCGGAAACATCTCTGGTGATGGACACGTTCTCTGATTTCTTGGAAATCTTGTCAATCTCATCAATATAAATGATTCCGTGCTGTGCGCGCTCGATGTTATAATCTGCTGCCTGAATCAGCTTTAAAAGGATATTTTCCACATCCTCACCCACGTAACCTGCTTCTGTGAGCGTTGTCGCGTCTGCAATTGCAAACGGCACGTTTAATACACGCGCGAGTGTCTGTGCCAGTAATGTTTTACCGGAACCTGTCGGTCCAAGCATTAAAATATTACTTTTCTGCAATTCTACGCCAAGGTCGGCGTCTGCCATGATACGTTTGTAGTGGTTATATACTGCTACGGAAAGCACCTTTTTTGCCTGGTCCTGACCGATAACATATTCGTCCAAAAACGCCTTCATCTCTTCTGGCTTAATCAGATTAATCTGTTCCTCATCCTCTATCTCTGCTGCGGCATCATCTCTGACTAACTCTTCATCAATAATTTCCGCACAAATATCGACACACTCATCGCAGATGTATGCACCATTTGGACCGGCAATCAGCTTGCGTACCTGGTCCTGGGTCTTTCCGCAAAAAGAGCATCGGAATTTTTCATCATTTCTTCCTGCCATATTCGTTTCTCCATATCCGTTATTTACTCATTGCACAAATTGCGCAATTGTGCAATTACGCAATTTGCACAGTGAGGGCATCCATATAAGACTATATTCCATATCTTATCAAGGGTACCCTCATCATTTCCTTACTTACTATTGCCTATTTGTAATCACACTGTCAATTAAGCCGTACTCCATTGCTTCCTCTGCAGACATATAATGGTCTCTCTCTGTGTCTGCTGCAATCACATCATACGGTTTTCCGGTGTTGGCAGCCAAAATCTCGTTTAATTTCTTCTTGGTCTTTAAAATGTTCTCTGCTGCAATCTGAATCTCAGTTGCCTGACCTTTTGCACCGCCGGAAGGCTGGTGAATCATAATCTCTGCATTCGGAAGTGCAAGACGTTTGCCCTTTGTTCCGCCTGCTAACAGGAATGCTCCCATACTTGCTGCAAGACCAATACAGATAGTGGAAACATCACATTTGATGTACTGCATTGTATCGTAAATTGCCATACCTGCGGTTACCATCCCTCCCGGAGAATTAATATAAAGCTGAATATCTTTGCCCGGATCCTCTGATTCCAAAAACAGAAGCTGTGCCACTACAAGGCTTGCTGTTGTTTCGTTGACTTCCTCTCCAAGAAAAATAATTCTATCTTTCAATAACCGGGAATAAATGTCGTAATTGCGCTCTCCTCTGCTGGTCTGTTCCACAACGTAAGGTACTAAACTCATATCTTTTCCTCCAATCTCCTATAAGGCTAAACAGACCGGCCCATAAATGAGCCAGTCTGCACTATGCTGCCTGGAAGGACAGCCGGCTGCATCCAGCCGTCCGTCCGCATCACTGACTGTCACCAGTCTGTTGTGACAGATTACTCTTCCTCTGCGGCATCTTTCTCTTCAGATTCTTTTTCTTTCTTTGTCTTAGCTTTTGCTCTCTCTTTTACGTTCTCCATGATAAGGTCAACTGCCTTTGTCACAGCAACGTCTCTCTTGATGGATTCTTTCTCAGCATCTCCCATGTACTCAGCAAGTTTGTCTGCTTCCATACCGTATGCTTTTGCCATCTTCTCGATTTCTGCCTGTACTTCCTCGTCAGAAACTTCAATCTTCTCATCTTTTGCAATCTGCTCTAATACAAGGCTGCTCTTGATGCGGGTCTCAGCCTCCGGACGTACCTGCTCTTTTAATTTGTCAAGTGTCATGCCGGAGAACTGCATATACTGATCCATGGAAAGTCCGCTCTGCTGGATTCTCTGTGCAAACTCATTAATCATATTCTCGCACTGAGTCTCAATCATTGCTTCCGGAATATCCATAGAGGATTTCTCGATAATCTTCTTGATTGCTTCGTCTTCCTTTGTACGCTTTGCATCGTTCTCTTTCTCAACTTCAAGATGCTTCTTTAAGTCCTCTTTGTAAGCATCTAAAGTATCGAACTCAGAAACATCCTGTGCAAACTCGTCGTTTAACTCCGGAAGCTCTTTTGTCTTGATTTCATGAATCTTAACCTTGAATAAAGCCGGCTTTCCTGCAAGCTCTGCTGCCTGGTACTGCTCCGGGAAGGTTACGTTTACATCTACGTCATCACCGGTGTTATGTCCAATCAGCTGGTCTTCAAATGTATCGATGAAAGAATGGGAACCAATCTCAAGCGGATGATTCTCGCCCTTGCCGCCTTCAAATGCAACACCGTCTACAAATCCTTCAAAGTCGATGACTGCGGTATCACCGTTTGCTACCGGTCTGTCGGTAACGGTAACAGTTCTGGAGTTCTTCTCGCGCTCTTTCTCTAATGCTGCTTCTACTTCCTCATCTGTTACGGTTGTATCAATCTTTGTTACCTGTACGCCTAAATATTTGCCAAGTGTTACTTCCGGACGAACAGCAACCTCTGCTGTAAAGATAAATGGCTTTCCTGCTTCAATCTGTGTTACATCGATTGTCGGTCTGGAAACAACGTCCACTTTGCTCTCTTCAACTGCCGGTCCGTAGTTCTCCTGAATTAAGGTGTTCGCTGCATCTTCAAAGAAGATTCCTGCGCCGTACATTTTCTCAATCATCTTTCTCGGCACTTTGCCTTTACGGAATCCAGGAACGCTGATTTTGCTCTTCTGTTTCTGGTAAGCTGCTTCAATTGCTTTCTCTAATTCCTCAGCAGGAACCTCAATGGTAAGCTTTGCCATATTTTTTTCTAAATTTTCCACCTGTACACTCATTCTAACTGTTTCCTCCTTAAAATATATAAAAAGTGTAGTACATTTTCCGTTCTTAAAGCCGCGCATTTCCCCTTTTCGAGGGATTTTTGACTGCACTTCGGAAAAAGGGCATACTGCGACTATCACAGTCATTTTAGAATTATATCATACTCATAGTGAAAATACCAGAGTTTTTTACGAAAATCTACGGTTTTTCCCGCAAATTGAGGCGATAGGCATGACCCTTCTCTGTCTTACCGCTTACCACAAAGCCCATGCTCTCAAACAAGCGCTTGGAACCTTCATTGTAATCATAGATTTCACGGACATTCATACTGTCAAATCCGAGTGCCTTTGCACGCCCTTTTAGCGCAAGCACCACATCTTTTCCGATTCCTCTGCCACGGTACTCCTTTGCTCCGATGACAATCGGCAAATCCTCCTGCCAGAAGGTGACATCGCCAATCGGAACCCATACACCATTTTCTTTCCATTCAACAAAATAAAGTTCCCCGTGTGCATCCAGATAGGAATACATCGCATCAAGTGTTGCATGGTCATAAGGTTTTCGTACGCCGTCTACCAGATAGACCGTCTCCTCATCTTGATACCACGAGAACGCAAATTCATATTCACCGGTATTCCGGTGCAGACGGAGCTGTTCGTGAATCAGAATCTGCTCCGGCTGCTCTATTCCCTGTATTGCCATTTTGTTTACTCTTACTTTCCGATAAAATTTCTTGCCTCATCGAGAATCTCTCTCAGCCGTTCAAACTGAAGAACCTTCATCGCCTCGTCATAGGTCATCAGGCTGACACTTTCTAGTTCATCCTCCTGGCAGACAATCTCCTGATTGGAATATTCTGCCACAAAATAAATGACCTTTTTCATGACATCCTTTTTCTGTGGAATCAGGTGTTCATCGAGTGTTCGGAACCCATCTGCAATCTTCGGCTTTAATCCGGTTTCTTCCAGAATCTCTCTGTAGGCTGTCTGCTTCTCGGTCTCCCCGATAATCAGATGTCCCTTCGGGAATCCGTAATCCCCTTCAAGTGATTTTACAATCACATATTTTATTTCCTTGTCCACGCGTGTGTAAACCACCGCACCGCACGATACCTCAAACTCCATATTGGCTCCCTCCCATATTAATCTTAGTTTTTCTCTTGTTAACTCGCTTTTTCTTACATTTTC
>ENA-UOJA01000361-UOJA01000361.1-human-gut-metagenome-genome-assembly--contig:-C19-NODE-361-length-45080-cov-8.942432_pt1 | contig 45080 bp, 38 predicted proteins | sample MGYA00242337_ERZ723884 | MGnify/ENA metagenome assembly ERZ723884
TCCCCAACATTTACGATATCTCCGGCACCCATAGTTATCAACAGGTCTCCGTTCATACATTTTTTTGATAAAAATTGTTCAATTTCGTCGAAATTAGGAAAATAGTAGCATTCCGTGCCGTTTTCTTTAAGCTTTTCGAGTAAATCCTTAGAAGAAATTCCGTAGGTATTCTTCTCACGCGCAGCATAAATGTCGGCGAGAACAACGACATCTGCCGCAGAAAGGACTCTGGCGAAGTCATCCAGAAAAGCCTTCGTGCGGGAATAGGTATGCGGCTGGAACGCAAGAATAAGGCGCTTATGTGGATAATTGGCAGCAGCGGTTAAGGTTGCGGCAATCTCGGTCGGATGGTGTGCATAATCATCGATGACAGTGACACCGTCAAAGCTGCCCTTATACTGGAATCTGCGGTCAGCGCCTCCGAAGGCAAGAAGTCCGGCGGCAATTGCTTCCTTGGAAATGCCAAGCTCAAGGCAAAGCGCAATCGCTGCCAGTGCGTTGCAGACATTGTGCATTCCCGGAATATTTAAGGTGACGGTTAAAAGCTTTGTATTACCCTGCATTGCTGTGAAGGTTGCACATGCTTTTTCATTAAAGGAAATATCTGCCGGATGAAATTCACAGTGCTCGGAGAGACCGAAGGTGTGAACCTCCTGTGTGAGTCCTGCGGTGAGTTCCTCACAGTTTTCAATGTCGCCGTTGACAAGAATCATTCCGTCCGGTTTGGTGTTGGATGCAAAATGATGGAATGAATTGCGGACATCCTGAATATCTTTAAAAAAGTCGAGATGCTCTGCTTCTACATTTAAGATAATGCTGTACTTCGGATAAAAATGCAGAAAACTGTTGGTGTATTCACATGCTTCCGCTACAAAATAGGAGGATTTTCCGACACGGAGATTTCCGTTAATGGCTTTTAAAATTCCACCGACGGTAATCGTAGGGTCACATGCTGCGGTCAGAAGAATCTGGCTGATCATGGAAGTTGTCGTGGTCTTTCCGTGTGTGCCGGCAACCGCGATGGAATTGCGGTAATTGTCCATAATCTGTCCTAAGAGTTCTGCACGGCTTAACATTGGAAGACCAAGTTCCTTGGCACGGACAAACTCCGGGTTATCCTGGGCAATTGCTGCGGTATAAACAACAAGCTGTACGCCATCTGTGATATTTTCGGCACGCTGGCCATAAAAAACGGTGACGCCAAGCTCTGACAAATGCTTTGTGAGTTCGGATTCTTTTGCATCGGAGCCGGAAATGGTGAAATGTTCTTTTAAAAGAATTTCTGCGAGACCGCTCATGCTGATGCCGCCGATTCCGATGAAGTGAATATGTATGGGTTCATGAAAATTAATGGTATACATGATAATTACCTGCCTGTCTGTCTGTTTTACTGTTTCCAAAGCTAATTATAACCTTATATTATTAATTTGCAAATTGTTTTGGGAGAAAATCTTTTCGACAGAAATCGGAAAGTGATGTCAGGGCATAGGAAATTAATACCGGACTTTGTGTGAAATGTCAAAAAAAAGCAAAAACAATAAAAAAAATTGTGAAAAATAATATACACGAACAAAAGAATGTGATACAATTTAACTATGAGGGGAGTAGCTCAGACTAGAAATGACGAGAGGTGATTGACGTGATTCGTAAAGAAATGATTGCAATGTTACTGGCTGGTGGACAGGGAAGCCGCCTCGGTGTGCTTACCGCAAAGGTTGCCAAGCCTGCAGTTGCTTTCGGCGGAAAGTATCGTATTATTGATTTCCCGCTCAGCAATTGCATCAATTCCGGTATCGACACGGTTGGTGTATTGACACAGTATCAGCCACTTCGGCTGAACAGCCATATCGGAATTGGTATTCCATGGGATCTTGACCGGAATAATGGAGGTGTGACGGTTCTTCCGCCATACGAGAAGAGTGATAACAGCGAATGGTATAGTGGAACCGCAAATGCAATTTTCCAGAATATGCGTTATATGGAGACTTATGAGCCGGAGTATGTGCTGATTTTATCAGGAGATCACATTTACAAGATGGATTATGAAGTCATGCTTGATTTCCATAAGGAGAACAATGCGGATGTGACAATTGCCACAATGCCGGTTCCGATGGAAGAAGCAAGCCGTTTTGGAATTGTGATTGCAGATGAGAATAAGAAAATCATGGAGTTTGAGGAGAAACCGGAGCATCCGAGAAGCAACCTTGCATCCATGGGTATTTACATATTCAGCTGGAAGGTCTTAAAAGAAGCGCTTTATGCGATGAAAGACCAGAGCGGCTGTGATTTCGGAAAGCATATTATCCCATATTGCCATGAGAACAAGAAGCGGCTGTTTGCCTATGAGTTTAACGGTTACTGGAAGGACGTAGGAACCCTTGGTTCTTATTGGGAAGCCAATATGGAGCTGATTGACCTGATTCCGGAATTTAACCTTTATGAGGAATACTGGAAGATTTATACCAAGAGTGAGATTATCGAGCCACAGTATCTTTCCGCAGATTCCGTTGTGGAGCGTAGTATTGTAGGAGAGGGCTCTGAGATATATGGCCAGATTTACAATTCTGTGATTGGACCTGGTGTTACGGTTGGAAGGGGAACGGTCATCCGTGATTCCATCATTATGAAAGGCACCACACTCGGCGAGAACACGACGGTGGATAAGGCAATTATCGCAGAGAATTGTCAGATTGGTTCCGATGTGCATCTTGGAGTCGGCGAGGAGGCACCGAACAAGCTCAATGCCAGCATTTATGCCTTTGGTCTTGCAACAATCGGTGAGGATTCCGTGATACCGGACCATGTTTCAGTTGGCAAGAACACAGCAATTTCCGGCGTGACGGATAAAGAAGATTACCCGAATGGAATTCTTGAAAGCGGTGAAGTAATCATTAAGGCAGGTGACTCAGTATGAAGGCAATAGGAATTATTTTAGCTGGCGGAAATAACAGCCGCATGCAGGAATTATCCAATAAGAGAGCAATTGCAGCGATGCCGGTAGGCGGATGCTTCCGGTGTATTGACTTTGCATTAAGCAACATGAGCAATTCCCACATTCAGACGGTAGCAGTGCTCACACAGTACAGTGCACGTTCCCTGAATGAACATTTAAGTTCCTCCAAGTGGTGGGATTTCGGAAGAAAACAGGGTGGACTGTTTGTTTTCAATCCGACTGTGACGGTGGACAACAGCTGGTGGTATCGTGGTACGGCGGATGCCATGTACCAGAACATCAACTTTTTAAAGAAACGTCATGAACCTTACGTCATCATCACCAGTGGTGACTGTGTATACAAGATTGATTACAACAAGGTGCTTGATTACCATATGGAGAAGAAGGCAGATATTACCGTAGTCTGCAAGGATATGGCTCCGGATGTGGATGTAAGCCGTTTTGGGGTGGTCAAGATGAACGAGGATGCCCGGATTATCGAATTTGAAGAGAAGCCGATGGTATCCCAGTCCAATACGATTTCCACCGGAATCTATGTCGTGCGAAGAAGACAGTTAATCGAGATGCTTGAGCGCAGTGCGGAGGAAGACCGCTGGGACTTTGTTACCGATATTCTGATCCGCTACAAGAACATGAAGCGTATCTATGGTTATAAGATGAAGGAATACTGGAGCAACATTGCGACAGTAGATTCTTATTACCAGACAAATATGGATTTCTTAAAGCCGGAAGTGCGCAAGTACTTCAGCGCAGAACCAAAAATCTATTCCAAAGTGGATGATTTGCCGCCGGCAAAATACAATACCGGGTCGGATGTGCGCAACAGTCTGATTTCCAGTGGATGTATCATCAACAGCAAGGTGGAAAATTCCATCCTGTTTAAGAAGGTCTTTGTTGGAAAGAACTGCGTGATTAAGAATTCGATTATTCTTAACGATGTCTATATTGGGGACAACACGCATATTGAAAACTGTATCGTGGAGAGCCGTGATACGCTCAAAGCCAATACGTATTATTGCGGAGACAATGGAATCAAGATTGTCTACGAGAACAATGACCGGTACGTTTTATAGGACATAGGTATCTACTATATTATAAGGGACAGAGCAACGAAGGGGGACATGAGATATGCAGATTACGGATGTAAGAATCAGAAAAGTAGAAAAAGAAGGCAAGATGAAGGCAGTGGTATCGATTACGATTGATGAGGAATTTGTTGTTCACGATATCAAGGTGATAGAAGGGGAAAAGGGATTGTTTATTGCAATGCCAAGCCGTAAGGCAGCAGATGGGGAATACCGTGACATTGCACATCCAATCAATTCCGACACCAGAGACCGGATTCAGAAACTGATTCTTGAAAAATATCAGGAGATGCTTGATTCTGAGGCATAAGTTTCCGTTGCATTTAAACAGGTACAGCAGTTTGGGATTCAGAAAGCAGAATGTTTTCTGAATCCCATTTTATTTTGTGCAAAAAAGACTTGTAAATTCTAGAAAGTTTTGTAAAATGTAACATTAGAGTAATTGCGCGAAACGGGAGGAAGACAGATGGAACAGTTAAAAGCGGTAATCCTTGCAGCCGGAAAAGGAACACGAATGAAATCAGATTTGCCGAAAGTAGTACATACCATTGAGGGAAAATGTCTGGTGGACTATGTCATCGATGCGGCAATTGAGGCTGGGGCGGATGATATCTGCCTTGTTCTCGGCTATAAATATGAAGTGGTAAGAGAGTCCATGATGCACAAAGATGTGCGCTATGTATTGCAGGAACAGCAGCTTGGAACCGGTCACGCGGTAAAATGTGCAAAAGATTTTTTAGGCGATGAGGGACAGACGCTGATTCTTTTTGGTGATACGCCGTTAATTACGGCAGCTACCTTAAAGCGGTTAAAAGAGTATCATGAAAAGAAAAAGAATACGGTGACGGTGCTTTCTGCGATGATAGAAGACCCGACCGGATATGGAAGAATCATAAGGGATACGGACGGCAATTTTGTCAGGAGCGTGGAGCATAAGGATGCAAATGAGGCAGAGTTACAGTCTAAGGAGATTAATTCCGGAATGTATATTTTTGAGACAAAAGAACTGCGGGAAGCGTTAGACAAAATTCAGCCGAACAATGCACAGGGCGAATATTATCTGCCGGATACGCTCACAATCATAAAGGACAAAGGACTTCGTGTGGATGCATTTGCACTCGATGACCCGGAGGATATTACCGGAGTTAATGACCAGGAGCAGTTAAAGTCAGCCGGTATTGTAATCAGACGCAGAAAGGCGAGAGAAAAATGATTCTGATAGTAGGTCTCGGAAATCCGGGAAAGCAGTACGAGCATACCAGACATAACGTTGGATTTGATGTCATAGACGTGATGGCGGACAAATATAATATCAGTGTCACGGAGAAAAAACACAAGGCGCTCTGCGGCAAGGGCATCATAGAGGGACAGAAGGTCGTGCTTGCAAAACCGCAGACGTTTATGAACTTAAGCGGGGAAAGCGTGGCAGAGCTTTTAAATTTTTATAAATCGGATCCAGAAACGGAGCTTATTGTTATATTTGATGATATCAGCCTGGCACCGGGAAATATCCGTGTGCGCAAAAAAGGAAGCGCCGGCGGACATAACGGAATCAAGAATATCATTGCAATGACGGGAACCCAGAATTTTATGCGCATCAAAGTCGGAGTCGGGGAAAAACCGGCGGGATGGGACCTTGCCGACCATGTGCTCGGACATTTTGACGCGGCTGACCGCAAACTTGTGGAGAGCGCCATGGAGGACGCCATGGGTGCAGCAATCCTGATGGTGCAGGGAGAAGCGGATAAGGCAATGAATGATTATAATCGAAAAAAGCAGGAGGACTAGGTGGAAACATTTCGGAAACCTTTAGCAGAGCTGAAGGAATTTGAAGAGCTTGAGCACGCATTGCAGACTCTTACGGGCGTCGTACAGCTTGCCGGCTGTATCGATGCCGCAAAACCGCATATCATGTACAGTTGTAACAATGGTTCTGGCAGCAGAATCATTGTTACTTTTCATGAACAGAAAGCAAGGGAACTGTGCGAAGAGTACAGGTTCTTTGACCCAAACGCGGTCTATTATCCGGCAAAAGATATTCTTTTTTATCAGTCGGATATCCGCGGCAATGTTATGACGGCAGAACGGATAAATGCGCTTAAAATGCTTGCAGAGGAGAAAAACTGTACCATTATAACTACATTCGACGCACTTATGAACCCGATGCCGGAACCGGAAAAATTTATCCAGTCGGTGATTCCAATTGCAGTGGGAGATGTGATATCCTTAGAAGAATTGTCCGCGCAGCTTGCAGCATTAGGGTATGAAAAAAATTACCAGGCGCAGACGATGGGAGAATTTTCGGTGCGCGGTGGAATTGTAGATATTTTTCCACTGACGGAGGACAATCCGTACCGCATTGAGCTCTGGGGAGATGAGGTGGATTCCATCCGTTCCTTTGATGCGGAAAGTCAGCGTTCCATTGAAAATCTCGAAAAAGTGTCCATTTATCCGGCGTGCGAGCTGGTGCTGACCAAAGAGGAACGGGAAGCCGGAATTGCACGCATTTTAAAAGAAGCGGAAGTGGTTTCTGCAAAATTGCGCAAAGAGATGAAGACCGAGGAGGCGTACCGGGTGAAATCCGCAGCCGAGCAGCTTGCGGAGGAGGCAGGCGAGCTTGCCATAAATGCCGGACTGGATGCCTATTTGTCTTATTTTTGTGAGAAACGGGTGTCGCTTCTTGATTATTTTGACAAAGAACAGACGATTATTTTTCTGGATGAGGCGGCACGCTCGATTGAGCGCGGAACTTCCACGGAGACGGAATTTTCGGAGAGCATGAAACAGAGACTTGAGAAGGGCTATATTCTTCCGGGACAGATGCGGGAGCTGTTCTCCTGCGCAGAAATTCTTGCAAAGATAGAAGAACGCAAATGCGTGGCGCTTGTCGCACTGGATATGAAAAATAAATATCTGGATTTGAAGCTGCGCCTTAGCATGGAAACGCGGACTGTGAATCCCTACAACAATAGTTTTGAACTTCTCGTGCATGATTTGGAACGCTACAAGAAAAATGGGTTCCGGGTGGTGCTGCTTTCCGGCTCTAAGACGAGGGCGAAACGTCTTTCTGAGGATTTGATGGGAGAGGGGTTAAGCGCTTTTTATTCAGAAGATTTTGACCATGAGGTAAAGCCCGGCGAAATCATGGTGGGATATGGCAAACTGAAAAAAGGGTTTGAGTATCCGATGATTAAGTTCGTCGTGATATCCGAGAGTGATATTTTCGGCGGAGAAAAGAAGAAAAAGAAACACCGCAGGCTTTACGAAGGAGAAAAGATTGCCAGCTTTACCGATTTGAATATCGGAGATTATGTGGTGCATGAGAATCATGGACTTGGCATTTACCGCGGAATCGAAAAGATTGAGGTTGATAAGACGGTCAAGGATTATATCAAGATTGAATATGCCGGGGGCGGAAATCTGTATATCCTTGCGACGCAGTTAGAGCTGATTCAAAAATATGCCGGAGCGGACGCGAAAAAGCCGAAGCTAAATAAATTAGGCGGGCAGGAATGGAATAAGACCAAGACCAGAGTGCGCGGTGCGGTAAAAGAGATTGCCGGGGAACTGGTAGAACTTTATGCGGCGCGTCAGAGCAAGAGTGGGTTTGTATACGGGCCGGATACGGTATGGCAGAGGGAATTTGAAGAAATGTTCCCGTTTGAGGAGACAGAGGACCAGGAGCTTGCCATTGAAGCGACCAAGAAGGATATGGAAAGCACCAAGATTATGGACCGTCTGATTTGCGGTGACGTGGGCTACGGAAAGACGGAGATTGCAATCCGTGCGGCATTTAAGGCAGTGCAGGATGGCAAGCAGGTGGCATTTTTAGTGCCGACAACGATTCTCGCGCAGCAGCACTATAACAATTTTGCACAGCGCATGAAGGATTTTCCGGTAAATGTAGACCTTTTATGCCGCTTCAGAAGCAGTGCGGAGCAGAAAAAGACGATTGAAGGCTTGAAAAAAGGCAGCGTGGACATCATTATCGGCACGCACCGGCTGCTGTCAAAAGATGTGGTATACAAAGATTTGGGGCTTTTAATGATTGACGAGGAGCAGCGTTTCGGCGTCACGCACAAGGAAAAAATCAAGCAGCTCAAAAAGGATGTGGATGTGCTGACCCTTACGGCAACACCGATTCCAAGAACACTTCATATGAGCCTGATTGGAATCCGCGACATGAGCGTATTAGAAGAGCCGCCGATGGACAGACTTCCGATTCAGACCTATGTGATGGAGTATAACGAGGAGCTTGTGCGGGAGGCAATTTCGAGGGAACTTGCAAGAGGCGGACAGGCGTACTATGTCTATAACCGCGTAAAAGAGATTGCGGATGTGGCAGCAAAGATTGGAGAGCTTGTGCCAGAGGCAAATGTGGCGTATGCCCATGGGCAGATGAAGGAGACGGAGCTTGAAAATATCATGTACCGTTTTATCAACGGTGAAATTGATGTTTTAGTTTCTACTACAATTATAGAGACTGGACTTGATATCTCAAACGTCAATACGATGATTATCCACGATGCGGATAACATGGGACTTTCACAGCTTTATCAGCTCAGGGGAAGAGTGGGACGCTCGAACCGTACCGCTTACGCATTCTTGATGTATAAGCGGGATAAGATGCTTAAGGAAGTCGCGGAAAAGAGATTAGCGGCGATTAAAGAGTACACGGAGCTTGGAAGCGGCTTTAAAATTGCGATGCGCGACCTTGAAATCCGCGGAGCCGGAAATCTTTTAGGTGCCGAACAGCACGGGCATATGGAGGCGGTCGGCTATGACCTTTACTGCAAGATGTTGAACGAAGCGGTAAAAGAGGCAAAGGGAGACACAGTCGGAGAGCATTTTGATACGTCAATTGACATTACAATTGACGCATATATTCCGATGGGATACATTCCGAATGAGGTGCAGAAACTCGATATTTATAAGCGGATTGCAGACATTGAGACCGAGGAAGAGACAGAGGAGATGCTCGAGGAGTTAATCGACCGTTTCGGAGACCCGCCGAAGTCGGTGGAAAATCTGCTTTACATTGCAAGAGTGAAATCAAAGGCGCATGCGCTTTATATGACCGAGGTGGCGCAGAAGGGGGATTCCCTGAAGTTTACGCTGTATGAAAAGGCGAAACTTGATGTGGCACGGATTCCGGAGTTTGTGGCATCATTTGGAAGTGATTTGAAGTTTACGATGGATGCAAAGGCACCGTATTTTAGTTACCTGTTCCGGAAAAATTCCAGGGACAAAGGTGTGGAAGCCCAAGATGCCTTGGAGCAGTTTTTAAACAGGGCGGGAGAAATGCTGCTGCAAAAGCCCGAGGAACCTGTGTGAAAAAAGTATGAAAGTAGTTGCGGCTTTTGGGAAAAAGCACTATAATAGAGCAAGTGATTTTTATGAGAAGATGAAAAGCAGGAGGAACCTATGAGAATCAGGAAAATAACCGCAGGATTACTTGGCGGTGTGATGGCGGCATCCATTCTGGCCGGATGCGGCGGTATTAATAAAGACGAAGTGGTGGCAACATTTAATGACCAGGAGATTACACTTGGGGTTGCCAATTTTGCTGCACGTTTACAGCAGGCGACTTACGATGATTTTTATACCATGTATTTTGGTGAAAAAGTCTGGTCCACCGATATGTACGGACAGGGAACCACAATGGAGGAGAGCCTTAAGAGCAACAGTATTAAAGGAATCCAGGCAATGTATACATTAAATGCTCATGCAGACGAATATAACATTGCTTTAACCGATGAGGAGAAAGCTGCAATTACAAAGGCGGCTGAGACTTTTATTGCAGATAACAGCAAAGAGGCACTTGATGCGATGGGCGCAACCAAGGAAATCGTAGAAGAGTATTTAAGCCTTGCAACGATTCAGACTCATATGTATGATGCCATCATTGCTGAGGCTGATACCGAGGTGAGCGACGAAGAGGCAAACACCAGCTCTTACAGCTATGTGACGGTTTCTAAGACTTCCACGACAGATGCAGACGGCAACACTGTTACCTATACAGAGGATGATTTAAAGCTGCTTGCGACGCAGGTAGAGGCATTTGACGAGGATGCAAAAGAAAATGGACTTGAGTCTGCCGCAGAGACAGCAGGATATACCGTTTCGACAGGTACGTTTACCGCAGATACCGATTCTATTGACGAGGCAGTTTTAACTGCATTACAGGGATTAGATGAGGGTGAAGTTTCCGATTTGATTGAACTTGACAGCAGCTATTATGTGGTACGTCTTGATGCAAAGACAGATGCCAAGGCAACCGAGGAGACAAGACAGAGTATTATCAGCGAGCGCCAGAGCGACCATTACAGCGAGGTTTTAAGCGGATGGGAAGACAGCTCAACCTGGACTTTGAATGAGAAAGTATGGGCGAAAGTCAGCTTTGACAACCTGTTTACAACTGCAGAAGAAAGCACAGAAGCAGCAGGGGCTACAGAGTCCGCAGCAGATACAACCGAACAGTAAAAAGATTAGGAAAAAGAGGCTTCTGTGTAAGACGGAGGCCTCTTTTTGGATGTATAAAGCAAAGGGAATACGAGAAAACTATGGAAGGAAACAGCGCAGATGAAAAATAATAATATCGTATTGATTGGAATGCCGGGTGTGGGAAAAAGCACCATCGGTGTGATTCTTGCAAAAGTGCTTGGATATCAGTTTGTCGATGCAGACCTGGTGATTCAGAAGGAAGAGGGAAAACTGCTGCGGGAGATTATTGCAGAGGTCGGAACGGATGGCTTTATTGAAGTGGAAAACCGGGTAAATGCGGGGCTTATGGTAGAACATTCCATTATTGCCACAGGCGGAAGTGTTGTCTATGGGGCAGAAGCGATGGAACATCTGAAGAAGATTGGAACGGTTATTTACCTGAAACTTCCATATGAGGAACTGCGCGTGAGACTGCATGATATCAAAGGGCGCGGTGTCGTGCTAAGAGAGGGACAGACTTTTCTTGATTTGTACAAAGAGCGTGTGCCTCTTTATGAGAAATATGCGGATCTGACGGTGGATGAAAGCGGATGCAGTGTGGAACAGACGGTGGAAAAGATACTCGGTTTAAAAGAGCAGTTCAGTAACAAAAGAGAAGGAAGCGAATAAAATATTGGTAGCAGAGTGTGAGCTGTATCAGTGGAGCAATGATTTGTGTTTGCAAATGCCGGAATAAATGGTATACTATTGACAAAATAAATGTAAGACTGTTATAATTACGAATTTGTAGAGATTGTTCATAGAGGTGTGAAATGGAACAGTATGTAATTAAAGGAGGCAATCCGTTAGTTGGCGAAGTGGAAATCGGCGGTGCAAAGAACGCAGCGCTTGCGATTTTATCTGCGGCTGTCATGACGGATGAGACCGTTACAATAGAAAATATACCAAATGTCAGAGATACAAATATTCTGCTCAATGCGATTGCGGAGATTGGTGCAAAGGTAGAGCGGTTAGATGCGCATACCGTGAAAATCAACGGGTCTTTTATCCGGGATCTCAATGTCGACAATGAATTTATCCGCAAAATCCGTGCGTCTTATTATCTGATTGGAGCACTTTTAGGCAAATACAAGCATGCAGAAGTGGCACTTCCGGGTGGATGCGATATCGGAAGCAGACCGATTGACCTTCATTTGAAGGGATTTCGTGCGCTTGGTGCGCAGGTGGAGATTGGTCACGGACTTGTGATGGCATCCGCAGAGAAGCTGACCGGAACGCATATTTATATGGATAAGGTTTCCGTAGGAGCTACGATTAATATTATGATGGCAGCAGCGATGGCAGAAGGAAAAACGACCATTGAGAATGCAGCAAAAGAGCCGCATGTCGTAGATGTGGCGAATTTCTTAAACAGCATGGGTGCAAATATCCGCGGAGCGGGAACCGATGTTATCCGTATCGTGGGTGTTGAGAAGCTGCATCAGACAGAGTACTCCATCATTCCGGATCAGATTGAAGCAGGAACGTTTATGCTTGCGGCAGCAGCGACCAAGGGAGACGTGACGGTTAAGAATGTTATCCCGAAGCACTTAGAGGCAATCAGTGCCAAGTTATTAGAGGTGGGCTGTGAAGTACAGGAATTTGACGATGCGGTGCGTGTAGTGGCATCAAAGCCGTTACGGCATACACAGGTGACAACGTTGCCATATCCGGGATTTCCGACTGATATGCAGCCGCAGATGGCGGTTGTGCTTGGAATTGCAGACGGAACGAGTACCGTGACAGAGAGCATTTTTGAGAACCGCTTCAAATATGTGGACGAAATGACAAGAATGGGCGCAAACATCAAGGTGGAGAGCAACATTGCGATAATCAGCGGTGTGGAGCGTTACACCGGAGCGAGAGTCAATGCACCGGATTTACGTGCAGGAGCAGCGCTTGTCATTGCAGGACTTGCCGGAGACGGAATTACGGTTGTAGATGATATTTATTATATTGAACGTGGATATGAGGCATTTGAGAGCAAGCTTGCTTCTCTTGGAGCACTGATTGAGAAAGTTGCGACGGAGAAGGATATTCAGAAGTTTACATTGAAGGTTTCTTAACGGAACATTTGTCAGAAGAAAATAAAAATGCACCCGGACCGTGAGGCCCGGGTGTGTTTTTATTTTTTCTTGCGTTATAAAACGGTCTGGATAAAAAGTCCTTCCTGCTTGGAAAGGTCGATGCAGGAGCCGTCATTAAACTGGATTAATGGTTTTGAAAGCCGGTTAGCGTTAATCATGACAACGGTTGCGGAGCGGCCGTCGTTTAACAGAACGCGATGGTTTTTGTAGGTGTCTGCAATCCGGGATAAAAATGTGAGAATAAATTTTGGATTATATTTCTGCAGACCATCCTGTTCAAACCGTTCGATGACCTGGAACGGACAAAGCGGAGCGCGGTAGGAACGTGCCGCTGTCATTGCATCATACACGTCGGCGATAGCGACGACCATGGTACAGCTATCAAGGTCTTCCTGCTTAAGACCCAACGGATAACCGGTTCCATCGCAGCGCTCATGGTGGCTTAAGGCAGCCTTTTTGATGCGTGTATCAATTGGAAGATTCTTTAAAAGCTCATAGCCGAAAACAGGATGTTTTTTCACAAGGGCAAATTCCTCGTCAGTATATTTGCCCGGCTTATTTAAAATTTCCTGTGGAATTTTGAGTTTGCCGATATCGTGAAGCAGTCCGCAGAGTGTTAAAAGGTTTAAAGTGTCGTCGTCCACTTTAAGCCAGCGTCCGAGACGGCGGCTGACTAATGCAACGTTCAGACAGTGTGCGTAGATACTGTCATCGGAAGAACGCAGATTGTGAAGCATATTAAATAAATCAAGCGAAGTTTTGCAGGTCCGATAGAGATTCACGGTGGCATTTAACAGCTCATCAATGGGAAGCGGTGTTCCTTTCTCGACGAAAGCGGTAAAACTCTCACGAATCATCGTAAGGACAACAGAATGGTCAATCTGGAATGACTGAAATTCGTTTGAACGACGGATTTTTTGTGTGTAGTCGGGTGACAGCTGCGGTTTTTCAACCGGCGCCTCTTCTTCTCCTTCTACGTAAATAAAAGGAATATTGTAAAATGTGATGCGCAGAATCAGTTTCTTTGTCAGTGGGACGCCCTTTCCCACGACAAGCTGTCCTCCTTTGGTCATGACATCTTCTGCCGGAATCATATCCGGTTTAAGGTCTATTACCTGAATTTTTTTCATAAGCAGTCCTCGGTTCCCCAATAAAATATTTGCTATTACCAGTATAATTTTAAGAAAAAAGAAAGTCAATAAAAAGGTTGACAGTAAACATAAAAAGGTGTAATGTATCTGCGTAGATTTGAAAATTCAATATTGTGAAAATTTTCTTATTCAGAGTGATGGAGATACAAAGGATCGATGAAGTCACGGCAACCCCTATAGTCATATGGAAGGTGCCAACCTGAGCGGGCATATCGCTCCGTCTGATGCAGACGGTGTGTAGAGAAGAGTAGTTCGAACAATAAGAGGATTTGATGATCTCATAACTATCATGTCCGCTTGTTGCAACAAGCGGTTTTTTTTTACTTTATAGGAATTTCCCCCGGAACTTCCTACTTACGAAGGGAGATACAAATGGAAAAAAGATTATTTACTTCAGAATCAGTAACCGAAGGACATCCGGATAAAGTCTGTGATGCCATTTCCGATGCTATCCTTGATGCCTGCATGGCAGAGGACCCGATGAGCCGCGTGGCTTGTGAGACTGCAAGCTGTACAGGATTTGTTCTTGTAACAGGAGAGATTACGACAAAGGCAAAATTAGATATTCCGGCGATCGTTCGTAAGACCGTAAACGAAATCGGCTACAACGATGCAAAGACCGGATTCGACGGCAATACCTGTGCAGTCATGGTTGCATTAGACCAGCAGTCTCCGGATATTGCAATGGGTGTTGATAAAGCACTTGAAGCAAAAGAGGGTGAACTTACCGATGAACTTGATACGGGTGCCGGTGACCAGGGTATGATGTTTGGTTACGCAACAAATGAGACTCCGGAATATATGCCGTATCCGATTTCTCTTGCGCACAAGCTTGCATTACAGCTCACAAACGTGCGTAAGGATGGCACATTAAAATATTTAAGACCGGACGGAAAGACCCAGGTGTCTGTAGAGTATGATGAGAACGGCAAGCCAAAGCGTCTTGAAGCAGTTGTTCTTTCCACACAGCATGATGAGGATGTAACCCAGGAGCAGATTCACGAGGATATCAAGAAATATGTATTTGACCCGGTTCTTCCGAAAGAGTTAGTAGATGCAGAAACCAAATTCTTCATCAATCCGACCGGACGTTTCGTTATCGGTGGACCTCACGGAGATGCAGGTCTTACCGGACGTAAGATTATTGTAGACACCTACGGCGGATATGCACGTCACGGCGGCGGCGCTTTCTCCGGAAAAGACTGCACCAAGGTTGACCGTTCCGCAGCTTACGCAGCACGTTATGTTGCAAAGAATATCGTTGCAGCAGGTCTTGCAGAGAAATGTGAGATTCAGTTATCCTACGCAATCGGTGTTGCACAGCCTACATCTGTAATGGTTGATACCTTTGGAACCGGAAAGCTTTCCGATGAGAAGTTAGTTGAGATTATCCGCAGTAATTTCGATTTGCGTCCGGCAGGCATTATTGAGATGTTAAACCTCAGAAGACCAATCTACCGTGGAACCGCTGCATATGGTCATTTCGGACGTACCGACCTTGATCTCCCGTGGGAGGCACTCGACAGAGTTGAGGTATTAAAGAAGTACTTATAGGATATGTTTATGAAAAGTTTAGATTAATTTATGTAAAAGAAATAGGATTTAAAACTTTTCATGCTATAATAGGTCATAAGGACATTGTTCCTTATGACCTATTTTTTTGAAAAGAGGATTTGGAATGAAGTTTAAGTACAAGATTATTATTTCATTCTGTATTATCATATTTGTCCCGATTGTTCTGGCGGTAGCCGTGATGTTCAGCTTTCAGCATATCCAGGTGAAGGCAATTCAGCAGACCTATGGAATGGACAAGGATGATTACAGTTATTTCTCCAATTCCATGCAGTTGCTCAGCCGTTTTACCAAGGAAGACTATCAGGAAATCTGCCGCATTGCGCAGGAGAATCCGGCAGAACTTGAGAATCAGGATTATCTGGAAACGATGAACGCGGATCTTCTGGAAAAAAATTCCTACCTGATTGTGCGCAAGGACAGAGAGCTGATTTACATTGGAGCTGACCAGGCGGTATCACTGCTGACGCAGCTGCCGGGCTACGGTGAGGCAACGTGTGACGCTAATGCCGGAACCTATATTGACGGAGACGACCAGGCGCTTATCAAACAGGTGGATTTTAACTGCAGCGACGGCAGTGAGGGAAGCGTTTTTATTATAAGTATTCTCAAGGAATCTGTCCCGGAAGTAAAAAAACTTGTAGTCGATGGAGCAATTTCAATTGTATTGATTCTGCTTTTGACAGCGTGCACGCTTTCCATGTGGATTTACACGAGCATGTTAAATCCAATCAAGAAATTGCAGGCAGCCGCACATAATATTAAAGAGGGAAATCTTGATTTTACTGTGGAGGCAGATAGTAAGGATGAAATTGGGGAGCTTTGCAGAAGTTTTGAACAGATGCGTCAGAGACTTAAAGATAATGCGGAAGAGAAGCTTGCCGGAGAGAAAGAAAACCGGGCGTTAATCAGTAATATCGCCCACGATTTAAAGACTCCGATTACAGCGGTGAAGGGCTATGCAGAAGGACTGCTTGACGGAGTTGCGGTGACACCGGAGAAGCAGGAGAAATACCTAAAGACCATTTACAATAAGGCAAATGAGATGGATAATCTCATCAATGAGCTGACGCTTTATTCCAAGATTGATACCAACCGGATTCCATACAATTTTGCAAAGTTAAATGTGGCAGAGTATTTTAACGATTGTGTGGAAGAAGTGGGACTGGATTTGGAGACGAGAAACATCGGGCTGTCTTACTTTAATTACGTGGCAGAGGATGTGCAGATTATTGCGGACCCGGAGCAGTTAAAGCGTGTGATTCACAATATTATCAACAATTCCGTCAAATATATGGATAAGCAGAAGGGACTTTTGAACATCCGCATTAAAGATGTAGGAGATTTTATCCAGGTAGAAATCGAAGACAACGGAAGAGGAATTGCCCAGAAGGATTTACCGTACATTTTTGACCGGTTCTACCGGACGGACGCTTCCCGCAATTCTGCAACGGGCGGAAGCGGACTCGGACTTTCGATTGTGCGCAAGATTATAGAAGACCACGGTGGCAAAATCTGGGCAACCAGCCGGGAGTCGACCGGAACCGTCATGTATTTTGTACTGCGGAAATATCAGGAAGTAATTGGAAACGAACAGAGCGAATCATAGCAAAAGCAGAGATAAGAAGGTACTTGCTAGACGTAGAAAGAAAAGATATACTATAATCGTGTAATAAATAAGACGAAAAATCTAGGAGTACTGAAAGTTATGAGAAAGTTCAATTTAAAGAATTTATCCCGAAGTGAAAAACTGAGATACCTCTTATTTTTATTAATGGGAATATCGTTTGTTTTCCTAATCGTATATCCCGTGTATGGAATTGATGTCTGGTTCTGGCTTTACCGGATTGATGCACTTGGCGAGTATATCCGTAATTATGGAATCCTTGCACTGCCAATGCGGATTACAGAAAGTGCTTATGCAGGGTATGGCTATGGAGCACCGCTTTTTTATGGCGATATCTTTTTGATGATTCCGTCACTGTTCGTAGCAGCAGGGGCGCCGCTGCTCTTTGGCTATTGTATCCTGTCGTTGGAGCTGTGGGGCGGAAGATTTTTCATTGCATATTTTTCTGCACGTTATCTGCTAAAGAGAATACAGATAAATACCCTGGGGGAACAGAAGTATGTGGCGTTAGTATTTGCATTTTTATATCAGTTTTTCCCATACATGGTGGAGTGCCTTATTTCGAGGGCGGCAATGGGAGAAGTGTCAGCCGGCATGATACTGCCGTTAATTGTGAGCAGCTTCTGCGCACTGATTTTCTCTGAGAAAGCAGAAAAAAAAGATGCGGTACTGTTAGCGGTTGGAATGTCCGTACTGGTTTGTTCACACGTATTATCTACCGCAATTATCTGCTGCGTGATGGCTGTTTTTCTGCTTTGCCATATCCGTACCTTCCTTGGGAAAAAACGGATGAAATATCTGCTCGCCGCAGTGGGACTTACGATTGTACTGACCGCATACTGGTCGCTGCCGTTTGTGGAACAGATGTTACAGTCTTACGTTACGGTAAATGGTGTTGCAGGCGGTTCCAGCCTGTATGGAAGCAGGGTGACTCTGGTGGAACTGTTGTTCCCGAACCTTGCCTATTCGCTTTATTTTCTGTATAGAAACGGATATGATATGGGGATTAACAGCTTCTGGCCAAGTTGTTATATTTACATTTTACTTCTGGCAGTTATTTTGTGTATTTTTAAAAAAGAAAAATGGAAAGACTCCATGCCGATGAGACTGGTTGGTTATTCCTGCATCATTGCGGTGTTTGTATCGTTTGGGGCACTGCTTCGGATTGCAGATAAGATTCCGTTTTTGCGCGTATTGCAGTTCCCGTGGAGATTACTGTTATTGGTATCCGTTTTTCTGGCAGTCGGCCTCACCTATTATTACTTTAAATTCGAAAGTAAGACAGTGAAGAACGTGATTCTGTGGGTGACCTTTGGCTGTGCAGTGATTTCCGGAGCAAGAAATGTATATCTGATGGTAACAGACGGAAAAGAAGTGATTTCATCAGCGCTGGAAGAAGAAGGAGCAAGTTCATTTGCAGATACGCTTTACCAGCCGAAGGGAGCAAATAAAGCCCAGATGCAGGAAAGAGGGGATGTGGTTTTAAGCAGTGACCCTGCACTCAACTATGCATGGAACAGGGAGAATGGAAAAATTGTTCTTGCCTACTCAAACTGCACACAGGAGACCATACTGGAACTGCCATTACTTTATTACTATGGATATAGTGCATGCGATTCCGAAAATGGAGGCACACTTTCCGTTGAAAAAAGTGAGGATGGTCTGGTAGAGGTTAAAATCGGAGAGCATGAGACTGGTACAATTACCGTTTCTTATACAGGAACAAAGGTACAGCATATTTCAAACTGGATTTCCCTGTTTGGATGGATTGCAATCATCATCTTTTTTGGAGTACAGGGGAAGAATACCAGACGTGAGCGAACAAGAAACTAAAATATAAGAGAGGAAAACGTGGCATCAAATGAGCAGAGTATTGATTATTGAAGATGAAGAAGCAATTGCAGATTTAGAGAAGGACTACCTGGAGTTAAGCGGTTTTGAGGTGGAAACGGAAAATGACGGAGCAGTGGGCTTAAAGCGTGCCCTGACGGAAGATTTTGATATGTATATTCTGGATTTGATGCTTCCGGGCATTGACGGCTTTGAAATCTGCAAGCAGATTCGCCAGGAAAAAAATACACCGATTCTGATGGTATCGGCGAAGAAGGATGACATCGACAAGATTCGTGGACTTGGACTTGGCGCGGATGATTATATCACGAAGCCGTTTTCCCCAAGCGAGCTTGTGGCACGCGTGAAGGCACATCTGGCGCGGTATGAGCGTCTGATTGGCAGCAATACGGTAGAAAACGATATTATCGAAATTCGTGGAATCCGCATTGACAAGACTGCGAGACGCGTGTGGGTCAACGGAGAAGAGAAGCAGTTTACGACGAAGGAATTTGACCTGTTGACATTCCTTGCCGAAAACCCGAACCACGTTTTTACCAAGGAAGAATTGTTCCAGCAGGTGTGGGATATGGAATCCATCGGGGATATCGCAACTGTAACCGTCCACATCAAAAAGATTCGGGAAAAAATTGAAATGAATACGAATAAGCCGCAGTACATTGAAACGATTTGGGGCGTGGGATACAGGTTCAAGCTGTAAAAATATAAATAAAATAAATCCTGATATAATATTGTGCAGAGGTATTATGAAAAAAAGAGCGCAGGCAGCCTCAGTAATCAGAGGAGAAGATGGACCAACCGCTGTTTTTATTGTCAGTAAAGATGCGAAACTTACGCTGCGGCAGAAGTTAGAACGGTTCAAAAATAAAATAAAGAGATTTTATGTGGAAAGAACAATCCGGTGCGAAAGCCACACTTTAGACGAGGTGATGGAATACCTTGTAAACCATCATGGATTTGTCGAGGCAGAAGGCATAGAAAATACGGAAGAGTACCGGGAGGTGAGAGCTTCTTTTATCATTCAGTACGCCCCGGAGCTGCTGGGAGAATATGCGGTGATTCCGAAGTTAAAGAGCAAATCAAACGAGGATATACAGGCATACCTTAAGCAGACACAAGCGCAGATACAAAGGGCAATGGAAGTACCGAAGGAACAGTTTGATATCGACTTTCATAGGTTTAAAAAGTCGTTTGATGACAAAAATAGTAATGCTGATATTACGATTGAGAAAAAATATGCCTGTATCGGCGGCGGAGCCGGTGGAAGCAAGAAGGTGATTCGGGAATTTAAGAGGATAGAGAAGGATGTGTACCGCTATTACGGAGTGACACAAGAGGATATAAAAGAGAAATCCGACCGGTATCAGGAGCTGGTGAGGACGTTGATTCAATAGAAGAGCGTTGGAAAAATTCCCTGTTTTGTGTTAAACTTTAGAAAATGGAAATCATAAGTCTGGGGGGTGCCGGTTATGGAAAAATATAAAACAATATTTGAAAAACTTATTGCTGGTTTAAAACAGATATATGGAAATAATTTGCAGGCGGTCGTGTTGTATGGTTCTGTTGCGCGCGGTATGGATACGGAGGAATCTGATATTGATATTGCGGTATTTGTTTCAGAAGATAATGAACAAAAACATGATGTTATGACAGACTTGAATGTAGACCTTGAACTGGAGTTTGGAAAGGTAATTTCTATTTTGCTGATAGACCCGGAGGAGTATGGAAAGTGGAATGCTGTGTCTCCTTTTTACAGAAATGTGAAAAATGAGGGGGTAACCTTATGGAAGGCAGCATAAAAGATTTATCGAAATATCGTTTTGAGTGCAGCATAGAGTCTCTCGAGGACGCAAAAATAATGTTTGAAAATAAGAGATACAAAAATACCCTAAACAGAGCATATTATTCAATTTTTCATGCTATTAGAGCAGTCAATGCGTTAAATGGTTATGATAGCAGCAAACACAGTGGGGTTATTGCTTATTTTAACCAGGAGTATGTAAAAACTGGAATTTTTGAGAAAGAAGCGTCAAAAATTATTAAACGTGCATCGGAGAGCAGGGAAAAGGCAGATTATCTTGATTTTTTTGTTGCATCAAGAGAGGATGCCCAAAACCAGATAGAATATGCAGAAACATTTCAGAACTGGGTACGTGATTTTTTGAAGAAAAAGGAAATACTTGAATGAGGCCGCCATTTATATGGCGGCAATTTTTTTGCGAAAACTAAACGTACGGTTTAAGAATGAACCAGTGGATTATGTGACTGCTCCTGAATAAACATCAAAGAAAAGCTGATAAATAAAAGGATGCAGGAAGCCCATATGGTGCGCATCCCGAAGACGGAGATAAGGACGCTCCCGAGTCCGGAACCGAGTGCAAACAGAAAGATAATCCCAAAGTAATGAAAAGATTTGTAAAGCGTCTGTTTATTATGAGTCTGCCGGTAGGAACACAAAGCCTCCATCCCACTTCGGATATTTCCGATACACATGGTGCTTGCAAATGCGTAGCTGTCAACCTTCCGGAAAGACTGAACCTGCATGGCGCAGGAAAAGGAAACAAGCGCATTGGCAATCAGATTCATTTTCCCGGGAATAAATCCTACGATAAAAAGCAGCATCATTTCAATCATCAGCACAATCTGCCGCCAGTGGAAAAGCTCGAGACTTTGAAAGGACTGACGAATCAGGGTCGCTGCGGCAACTCCGAAGGAAAAGAATATTACAGGGACAAAGTAATGGAGCGCACTGCCCCAGTTGTGTGCAAAAATATTCTGGCTTAACAGGACGATATTTCCGGTCTGTGCATTTGCAAACACAGAGCCTCTGGAAATATAAGTGTAAACATCCTGCAAACCGCCGGAGATGGAAAGCAGAGCGGCGGTAAGAAATGACTCTGACATTTGTCTGCTTGGGTGATAATGAAAATTTAACAAGTTCATGCTGCCTCCTGAAAAATGACAAATTTTTGTTGCAACGGAAACAATCAGGTACAGTACCGGAAGGTTTTATCCGTAATAATTCGTGCAAATATAAGCCCCAGAGGCAGTGCCAGAATGATGAGCAGCGCCGATGCAAGCCATGAGGCGGCGGAATTAAGATCCATGATGCCAAGATTATAAAATCCTCTGTAAAGATACAGACCGGGAACCATGATGACAACCGATGGAACCGTAATCGAGATTCGCGGATATCCGGCAGCACCTTTGAGCTTAGAGGCAAGGATTCCGGCAATAAATGTGCCGATAAAAGCGGCGACTGCCGGAGGGAAAGAGCAGATATCGATTAACTCTAACCGGATGGTATTTGAAATGGCACCTATGATGCCGGAAGCCGCGGCAAGCCGGAGGGGACTGTTGAACATAATCGAGAAGCCAAAGACCCCAAGAAAACTGGCCGTCAGGCGAAATACAATCCACTGCCACAGGGCGAGGCTTAAAGGCAGGAAGGAAGCCGGATTGAGTCCAAGCAGAAGCGCAAGTATCCAGGCACTCATGGTGGCGACCGTTATAATCAGCAGGGAATACATAAGCCGTTCCGTTCCGGAGCGCATATCAAGCTTTGCAAGGTCGATTCCGCTGGTGATAAACGGAAATCCCGGAATGATAAAAAGCATGGAACAGATGTAACCTGCTTCGTGCAGCAATTTTACGGAAAAAGCAATTTCGAGCAGCTTTAACAAAACGGTATAGCTGAGGCAGGCGGCAGAAACCGAGGAAATAATACACAAAAATAAAGTAAAGTGGTGCTTTGAGAGCTTGCACCGGATATAGTTTCCAATTCCCGCCCCGACAAATGCGCAGAACATCTCGATGATGCCGCCGCCAAGGAGAAAGGTAAAAGATCCGCATGCCAATGCAGCGGAAAGGGCAAGGGTAGCGGGAGAGTACAGGCCGTGAATTTTTTCAATTTCATCCAATGCAGAATGAATCTCTTCACAGCTCATGGAGATTTCCCTGGTGGAAAAATTGGTGACAAATTTTTCGAGACGGTTAAGCTGGGAAGTATTTACGCCGGTGTTCGTCAGACATAAAGACTGGCTGAAGCTGTTATTTCCATCAAAACAGGTATAATTGATAGACATAAGCCCGATATCAACGGTACAGGTCATATTCATAAGCTCAGACAGTTCATTCATGGAGCTTCTGACACGCCATGCTCCGGTGCCGCAGGAAAGCATCATAATTCCGACTCTTCCGATGACAGATGCCTTTGCGGGCAGGTCTGCCTTTGCAATCGGCGTGGTATCTGTCTTGTCGGCGTATTCATGCCAGAGCACGTCCATATGATTTTTTTTGATGATGGTCTGAGTAGTAGCAGGTTTCATGTTGTGTACCTCTCATTTTGGTTATAAATCAAGGCTGTCAGTTCCGGCAGTTTTTATCATTTCTTCCCGGCAGGACAAAACCAGTCCGTCAATTACGCCAAGATGCTGGAGCATTTTGCTTTCAAACTGATGGATAGGTAAAAGAACGCCAAGCTCGTCAAAGGATTTGCCGGATTTTAGACCGGTTTCCTGTCCATAGAATACAATTGCGGAAAATGCCTCCTTTTGTATTTCATGAAAAGTAGACCAGATGACGTCATATGCCTGGGCTTCAGTCAGGTTCAGCTTTTTGGTGTCCGGGAGAGCATATAAAATCAGGATACCGCGCTCTCTGTTTTCCTGTTTCTCACAGATACTCATATCGTTTGTATAATACCGGACAAGGTCATAACCGTCTGCCAGATACAGTTTTGAACGGGGAGCGGCGGGATGTGCCCGGTAAATTTCCTGAAATTTTTTATATTCATGTTTGGTGACAAGCTCTTTTTTATCTTCCAGAAGATTACCATTTACATCCGTAAGAAGAACTGGATTCTCACCGGATTTTCCGTGGAAGCGTTTCGGAATCAGATAGGCTTCTTTCAAAAGGTCGAACATACTGCGGTTACAGATTTCCAGTAAAAGAGCACTCACATCTCCGTTTTTGTAGGCATTTAGCAGAACTTCCGCAAAATGATGCGGGTCCGGATCCATATAGCGGTTGTCATCACACAAATGGTCGTAAAATGTCTCAATGAGTCTTTCGCAGGACTCATCGGAGGAAAGGATTCTTGAAAAAATATTTTCTACTTCTTCTTCTCTTGGAAGTACGAATGACATAAACTCATCTCCTTATAAAATGCCAAGTGGTTTGAATATTTAGCATACCAGTATCTCTTTTCCAGTCTGTGGGTCGGGGAGCCCAAGCAGCGCCATAATGAGCGCCATCCGGATGTAGACTCCGTTTTGTACCTGGTCAAAGTAAGCTGCCCGTTTGTCCTCATCTACATCCAGAGTGATTTCATTTACTCTTGGGAGAGGATGCAGAACCGGCGTATCTGCAGGGGCAAGCTCAAGCTTTGCCCTTGTCAGCGTGTAGATTCCGCTTAAACGGATATAATCCGCTTCATTGAAAAAACGTTCTTTTTGTACGCGGGTCATATATAAAACATCAAGTTTTGGAAGGGCATCCTCGAGGCTGGTTACCTCGTGGTATGTCACCCCGGCAGGTCTTAATGTGTCTTCAATCAGATAGTCCGGAACGCGCAGCTCCTCCGGCGAGATAAAATAGAATTCATTGCCAGGGTAGCGGACAAGGCTGTTTACGAGGGAGTGGACGGTACGCCCGAATTTTAAATCCCCGCAGAAGCCTACCGTCAGATGGTCAAGGTGCCCTTTCCGCTGGCGGATGGTAAGCAGATCAATTAAAGTCTGCGTCGGATGGTTATGACCGCCGTCCCCGGCATTGATGACCGGAACCTTTGCGTACATTGAGGCACGGAGCGGTGCCCCCTCTTTTGGATGGCGCATGGCGATGATATCGGCATAGCAGCTTACAACGCGTGCGGTGTCTGCAACGGTTTCGCCCTTCGAGGCACTTGACAGCTCGGCACCGGCAAATCCCAGCGTTTTCCCGCCAAGACTCAGCATGGCGGATTCAAAGGAAAGACGTGTTCTTGTGCTTGGCTCATAAAAAAGTGTTGCAAGCTTTTTGCCGTCAGCAACATGGGAATAAACCGATGGCTGCATCCGGATGCGGTCTGCAAGGTCTAAAATCTGACGTGTTTCTTCCATGGAAAAATCCAGAGGGTCAATTAAGTGTCTCATAGCCATTCTCCCTTTAATAAATATTGGTTGCGCTCCGCTCCGACAGAAACAAACTGGATTTCGTGATTTAACAGTTCTTCTAAGCGTGCTATATAGGATTTTGCATTGTCTGGAAGCTGTGCAAAGTTTTTGCAGGTGGAAATATCTGTTTTCCACCCCGGCAGATATTCCAGCTCAGGATCTATGCAGCTAAAGTCTTCCAATGGGTCAAACTGTGTTGTTAAAACATCGTTTTTGCGGTAGCCGGTAATGACTGGAATTTCATCCAGGCTGCTTAACACATCCAATTTTGTCAGGGCAATTTTATCTGCATGCTGACACTTTAATCCGTAGCTGCTTGCAACGGCGTCAAACGGTCCGACACGTCTTGGACGACCGGTAGCCGCTCCGTATTCACCGCCAAGTTTTCGGAGATTTTCCACCCATTCCTCCGGCATGGCATTTTCTGCGACAAATGGACCTGCACCTACGCACGTAGAGTAAGCCTTTAAGACACCGACAACATGGTTTAAGGATTCTCCTGAAATTCCAGCCCCGATTGGACCGTAGGCTGAAATGGTGGAGGAGCTTGAAGTGAAAGGAAAGATGCCGTAATCAATATCTCTCATTGCACCAAGCTGGGCTTCCAGAACGACATTTCTCTTATTTTTAAGGGCAGCTTCGAGATAACTGCCGGTATCACAGATATAGGGGGCAAAAAGTTCTGCCTGCTTCTTGCACCAGGAAAGCAGGGCCGGATAGGACATCGGCTCCTGATGATAACATCCCGCAAGCTCCATGTTTTTGGAATCCAGAATGGTTTTCAGACGTGCCTGGATATGCGCTTCTTCCAGATGGAGAAGGTCTCCGAGACGAAGGGTCTTTTTGCGGTATTTATCACTGTAGGCGTAGGCGATTCCGCGTCGGGTAGAGCCAAATGCCGAGCCGGATTTGGCGAGCCGGTCCTCTTCAAGTTCATCCTGAACACGATGCCATGGCATGGAAATGGTAGCGCGGGCTGACAGCTTTAAATTGTCCGGAGAGACAGAAATACCCTTCGAGCGGATTTGTGTAATTTCTCCGGCAAGATGTTCAAGGTCTACGACCATTCCGTCTCCAAGAATACAGACGACATTCGGGTGCAGAATACCCGAAGGCAGCAGGTTTAAAACAAATTTTCCGGCGTCCGTGACAACCGTGTGTCCGGCGTTATTTCCTCCCTGATATCTCACGACGATATCGGCGTTTTCGGCGAGCAGGTCGATGACACGGCCTTTTCCCTCGTCCCCCCAGTTAATTCCAGTAACAGCAGTCAACATAAGTTTATCCTCCTGACGATTGTTTTTTGAAACTAAAGAGATTATAATTTCATGTTAGGAATAAGTAAAAACTATTATTGATATGATGAAAATAATTATTTGATATGTCAGGGAGAAGTAAATGAACGTAAATTATGAATATTACAGAATCTTTTATTATGTTGCAAAGTACAGTAATTTTACAAAGGCGGCACGGGCACTCGGCAACAGCCAGCCAAATGTCACGCGTGCAATGAATTGTCTGGAGCATGAGGTCAACTGTACTTTATTTATCCGGACGAACCGCGGTGTTTGTCTGACACCGGAAGGGGAGCGGCTTTATACAAGAGTTTCGGCGGCAATGACGCAGCTTCAGCGTGCAGAAGAAGAGCTGTCGGACAGTGTGGAGCTTGAGAATGGCAGTGTTTCTATCGGCGCAAGTGAGACCGCGCTAAATATTTATCTGTTAGACAGACTGAACAGATTTCATATGGCTTATCCGGGCGTCCGGTTAAAAATCTGCAATCATTCCACACCGCAGGCTGTCCGATCAGTCCGTAGCGGCGAGATTGATTTTGCAGTCGTCACAACACCGACAGATTTAGAGGCACCGCTTAAGGAGATAAGGCTGAAAGCATTCCGGGAAATTCTTGTCGGAGGAAAAACATTTACGGCACTTGGAAGCCAGGAGCTGTCCCTTAAGGAGTTAAAGGAATATCCATTTATCTGTCTTGGAACGGAAACAGCGACCTATGATTTTTACAATCAGTTGTTTCTGGAACATGGAGCGGAGCTTGCGCCGGATACGGAGGCTGCCACGACAGACCAGATACTTCCGCTGGTAAAAAGTGAGTTGGGACTGGCATTTTTGCCGGAGCCAATGGCAGAGGAAGCACTGAAAAACCGTGAAGCAATCCGGATTGCATTAAAGGAGGAGGTCCCCAAACGGTATGTCTGCATGGTGTACGATTCCAAACGGCCGATGAGTATGGCGGCTCAGAAGTTAAAAAAAATCCTTTTGGAAGAGCATGCCTGAGGAAAAACTAAATCTTTACTATTTGAAAAAAATTGAGTATGATATAGATAGTAGATTGCGAAAAAAAACGAAAAAATTGCAGAATGTGGAGAAGAACATGGGAGAACTGGAGATTCTTTACGAGGATGAGGCGCTTCTGGTGTGCAAAAAGCCCGCGGGAGTTGCAACCCAGACGAAGCGGCTCGGGCAAAAGGATATGGAGAGCCTGTTGAAAAACTACCGGGCTTCGAAGGGAGAAGTGCCATATATAGGAGTGGTGCACCGCTTGGATCAGCCGGTGTCCGGCGTGATGGTGTTTGCCAAGACGAAGGAAGCGGCTTCGGATTTGAGCCGCCAGGTGAAGACGAAACTCGCGGACAAATACTATTTTGCCATGACAGAGGGCGTGCCGGAGAAGAAAAAAGGAAGTCTTGTCGATTATCTTTTGCGTGACGGAAAAACAAACACTTCAAGCGTTGTTTCAAAGGATACACCGGAGGCAAAGCGGGCAGAGTTAGAATATGAGGTTGTGGAGACGGATGGCAGGAGAGCAGTTCTTAGGATTTGTCTTCTCACAGGGCGCCACCACCAGATTCGTGTGCAGCTTTCCCATGCGGGATTTCCGATTGTGGGAGACAAAAAATATAACTTCAGGGAACACCTTAATACATCAGGGGAAGCGCTTGCACTGTGTTCCTGTCACATTGGATTTAAGCATCCGGTGACACACAAAACCATGAAATTTGAACTTGAACAGCCATATCATCTGAAATAAAGCTTACGGATAAAATGGGGAAGAAGTATGATTGAGAAATATTACAATGGGGCAATCGAGCAGGTACTTGGGGGTATCGGTATAATAGAAGAAAACAGTATACTGGTGCATTACAGCAACGAATTTTCCGTGGAAAATTTAGAGTGCGTAAAGGAGGCGAAAAAGAAAGAGTCGCCTTTCTTTGCGTGCCATGAATTTGAATATGGACAGATTGCGGGGGCATATGAGCCGTATTTAGATATCATCTGCACCATGTTCAGGCGTTATGGAACGGGCAGTTTTGTCGCATTTCTGGAAAAATGTGAGGTTTATAAGCTGCACCGTCCGCTGTTACAAAGCTATTATGAAAATGGTGTCTGTGAGCGGGAGGAGCCGGTTTTATTGGACGAAGTCGAATATGAACAGCAGAGAATGACAGAGGCGATTCTTACGATGCTTCTTGCACTAGCGGAAAAATGTCCGGTGGTTATTCTCTTAAACCGTTTCCAGCTTGCCTCCCGCAGCACGATGATTCTGACCGGGCGGCTTCTTTCTGCCTCTCGCGGAAAAAATATCGGACTGATTCTTGGGGTCAACGAAACCCAGAGCATCCCGGAATTTTTGCTGCCGGTGTGGGAGACCATCTATGAAAAGATGGAAGATGGAAGCAGGGTATATCACATCGGAAGCTCCGGACAGAAAAAAGGCGAAGCGGGTGAGCGTGAATACAGCGAAGAGTATGGGGAAGTTCAGGAAAATACAAAACTGGGAAATCTGGTAGAATTGTTGGACTATGAGCAGGCATTTTATATTTATTCGCGGTTGGAGCGGCGGATTAAGTTTGACAATCTCGCAATGGATGGACGTACGAAGTATCATCTGCTGCTTGGATTTGCAAAGGTTGCGGTGCTGACAAGAGAACTGTCCAAAGCACTTGAACTCTGTGAGGACCTTGCAGCAATCCGGATTCCCGGCAGGGAAAAAGAGGGACGGTTTGAACGTGAATATCTGCTTGCAACCATCTATATGTATCAGGGAAAATTGCCAGAGGCGTTAAAGCATGCGGCGGACGCCGGAAAAATTGCGCAGGAAAGACAGGATGAATACGGACAATTTCTGACCGAGCTTTTGGAAACGCAGATTCAGATGTCCGGCTGGTACAACATCTTTTTCTGTGCGCAGGATGTACAGGTGGCACAGGGACTGCTTGGAAAACTGGAGAAATACCGGTTTAAAAATCATCTTGCCCATGTCTATATCTATGCGTATGACAACAAGCCGGAAATCGTTGCGAAAGCATACCATTCCGAGGAGTCACTTGTCTATTTCAGTAAGGGAATTGCCATTGCAAAAGAAATCGGAAATGAGCAGCTAATCAACACTGCATACCGCAAAAATATCATGCTGGCATCCACAAACGGAATGTATGAGATTTCACTGCTGTATTCGGTGCGCACCTATGAGGCATTACGGGAAAAAGAATCCTTAGAGGGCGGACGTATCTATTCGGGAATTGCGTATAATCTGTGTGCAATCGGGCAGAATGAACAGGCACAGTATTATTACAACCAGGCAATCAGACTGCTCTACCGTCTGAAACGCCCGGAGGACATCGCGGAGGTACAGTATAATATGTCCTTAAACTGCATTATGCTCGGGCAGTATGCGAGGGCAGAGGCATACCTGATGCAGTGCATGAAGGCAATCGTGAAACTGCATCTGAATAGTTTAAGGGTCTGCAACCTGTCAAAACTCTATGGGCTTTTAGCGCTAGTGGCAGTGCTGCAGGGCAACCGCTTTAACTGTGAGCGCTACCTGAACAAATGCAGGCAGTTTTTGAATTATGTCCTCGAAAAAGAGAAGATGGAGACCGGGCTTGGAACCGTCCACGATTATGCAAAGGTCGATGATGACCTGTTTTTGTATACCTTTTCACAGGCGCTTCTTGCGGAGATGGAAGAAAATTACGATGAGGCGGGCACATTTTATGACAGGGCAGAGGAATATCTGCAACGCGCACAGGGAAACCAGTTTTTCAGCTACGTGTTATTCCGTAGCAGCCGCATGAAGTGTTATCACACCATGGGCAGATATGACCTGATGGAAGCGGAGGAGAAACGTTTACAGGAGTATGAACAGGCACATGAAAAACGCTATGCGGGACTGCTTGATACGATGGGGAAACGGCTTTTTTCGATGCATGAACTAAAACAGCAGGAGTGCAGCGAGGAAATTCCGTTGGCAAAGATTGATGAGCTGTTAAATAATGAGAGTATTCTGCTCGCCTACAAGAGTAAAAAACGACAACTGGAGTTTATTTCAACCTGGCAGAAATTAATTGATGTGACGGGCGTTACGGCAGAAGAAATGACGGAATCGGTGATGCGTGCATTTTTAAATCATTTTAACATCGACTGTGCGGTCTATGTGCGTTACATTGAGCGGAGTGCACAGGTTCTCTACAATAACACTCATGTGGTGATGAGCGGGGAAGTGTTAGAACGAATCCGACGCACCTTCCAGCAGAATACATCCGGATTTGCAATTTCCAAAATCAGCAGCAATTACGCCGAGCATCAGGATGTGACTGCAATTTTTGGGGAAGATGAAGTGTGCTCGATGGTGGCAATTCCATTTTTTAACAATGCAAAAATTGAAAGTTTTCTGATTGCCTATGTACTGATGAAGGACAACTGGCATTCGTCTGTAAACCGCTATATGTTAGACGAGGATGACTTGAACCTCTACCAGCTTCTCTTCCGTGAGGTGCGATATTCCTTGAACCGGCTGGATGCATATGATAAAATCTATGAGATGAATACAAAGCTTTATCTTTCTGCCGTGACAGACCAGCTCACCGGAATTTACAACCGGGAGGGCTTTTACCAGAAGCTTGCGGCATTGATGAAAGAGATTGCAAAAGGTCAGCGGAATGCAGCACTTGGTTTGATGTTCATCGACCTGGATAACTTTAAGCATTATAATGATACGTTTGGACATGATGTGGGAGATCTGATTCTGAAGCGGATGGCGGAAATTTTTTCTGCGGTCTGCGAGAAAACAGGATTTGTCTGCCGCTATGGAGGAGATGAGTTCATCATTGTCCTTGATACGGCGGAGGAGGAACGTCTTCGGGAGCTTGCCGAACAGATTTATGCACAGATTGCGGCGGCAAACGGATTTGCAGCGGAGATTTCAGAGCAGCTTCACACTGCGGTTGAAATTGATGAGGCGCAGAGAATCTCCTGCTCCATCGGTATCGTGGCAAACAAAGAAGTTTCCAGTGAGGATGAAATCAATGACATGATTAAGCATGCAGACGAGCTGCTTTACAGCATTAAAACATCCAGAAAAGGAACTTATCGGATATGAAAATAAATTTGCCAGAAGAAGTGAAAATGATTATCGGAAGGCTGATGGAGCATGGGTTTGAAGCTTATGCGGTGGGCGGCTGTGTCAGGGATTCTGTGCTGAAGCGCACCCCGATGGACTGGGATATCACAACCTCAGCGAAACCGATGCAGGTAAAAGCACTGTTCGGGCATACAATTGATACCGGAATCCAGCACGGCACCGTGACCGTGATGATAGGACGGCAGGGATTTGAGGTGACAACTTACCGCATTGACGGGGAGTATGAGGATGCGAGACATCCCAAGGAAGTGACCTTTACCTCAAATCTGTTGGAAGACTTAAAAAGACGTGATTTTACCATCAATGCGATGGCGTATAACGATACAGACGGTCTGGTGGACGCATTTGACGGTCTGGCAGACTTAAAACGCGGCGTTATCCGCTGTGTGGGCAATGCAAAAGAACGTTTCTCGGAAGATGCGCTTCGGATGCTGCGTGCAGTGCGGTTTGCTGCACAGCTTGGCTTTTCCATTGAGGTGGAGACGAAGGCTGCGATGAAGCTTTTAGCGCCGACGATTGCGAAGGTCAGTGCGGAACGGATTCAGGTAGAGCTTGTGAAACTTTTAACATCAAACCATCCGGAAGAAATCCGCACCGCATACGAGACAGGGCTGACTAAGGTGTTTCTGCCGGAGTTTGACCGTATGATGGAGACCACGCAGGAGAATCCGCATCACTGTTATACGGTCGGAGAGCATACCATAAAGGCGATGCAGAACTGTCCGAATGATAAGGTATTGCGCCTTACGATGCTTCTTCACGATGTGGCAAAGCCGGAGTGCAAGGTAATCGGAGAGGACGGCATTGCACATTTTCATGGACATCCGGCAAGAGGAAGTGTGATGGCAGCCGGAATTTTAAGAAGGTTAAAGTTTGACAATGACACGACAGACCGGGTGAAGCGCCTGGTGCAGTGGCATGATGACAACCCGGAATTAAGTGAGCGGACGGTGCGGCGCGCCCTAAACCGCATCGGAGAGGAGCAGTATCCGGCACTTTTTGCAGTAAAGAGGGCGGATATCCTCGCACAGAGCGACTATCACAGAGCAGAAAAGCTTTCGTATGTGGATGCCTATGAGAGAAAGTACGAAGAAATCCTGCAAAAGAAACAGTGTATCTGCTTAAAGCAGCTTGCCATAAACGGTTCCGATTTGATTGCGGCGGGGATGAAGCCGGGAAAAGAAATCGGAACTGTCTTAAACGGTCTGCTTGAACTTGTGCTCGATGACCCGGCACAGAATACGAAAGAGAATTTACTTGAACAGGCACATAAAATAATGACCCCGGACATATGATGAAGAGACACGGCGGATAGCCGTAGGATAATCATATGGAGGGGTTTTTGTGTATAATCGACCGGAACAGGTATTAGAACAGTATGAGTTGGAAGTGAAATCTGTTTCCAAGGGGCGTGAAGGCTATATTTGTGACACCAGCCAGGGAAAGAAGGTATTAAAGGAGTACAGAGGTTCTGCCGAGCGTGCGGAATTTATGTATGAAATTCTTACCTTCCTGCGGGAAAACGAACTCTTAGTGGAAACGGTAAACCGCACGAAGGAGGGCAGTCCCCTTGCGGTGGACGAGGAGGAACAGAAATATATTCTGCTCGATACATTTTCCGGCGCAGAATGTGATACCAGACAGCGGGAAGAAATGCTGCGGGCGGTGCGTATGCTTGCAAAATTTCACAACGCGGCAGAGCATTATGAGGGGAATGTCCCTGCGTATATTCAGACGGAAAAACAGGCGCTTTTACATCTTTATGAAAAGCATAACCGTGAGCTTGGGAAGGTAAAAAACTACATACGAAGTAAAAAGAAAAAGAATGAATTTGAAGTATTGTTTGCCGGAAAATACGACTATTTTATGGGACGGGCAAGGGAAGTGACGGCAATGCTTGAGGCACTTTTGCCGGAGGAAGGAATATTCGGATTCTGCCACGGGGATTACAATCAGCACAATGTGCTGTTTTCGGCGAAGGAAACGGCAATTGTGCATTTTGACAGCCTTTCCTACCATATCCGGGTCAGCGACCTTGCCAATTTTATCCGTAAGATGTTAGAGAAAAATAACTGGAATACGGGACTTGGCATGGACTTAATCCGGGCGTATGACGGGGTGCGAAAACTCTCTGCGCAGGAATTAAGATACCTTTATCTTTACCTTGCCTATCCGGAAAAATTCTGGAAAATTGCCAATCATTATTACAACACACACAAAGCATGGCTCTCCGGCAGAAACATCGAAAAACTTGAAAAAGTGATAGCGCAGGAAAATGCAAGGAGCCAGTTTCTCGAGATTTTATTTCACTTTACCGGTTGATGTGATATAATGTGGTAAGCAACGAGCAGTGGCAGACACGGAGTCTGTAAAATAGACTGCTTGCAGGCTGTATTTTACAGAGTACGGGGCTGGTAGGGCGACAGCCCGACAGCGAGAAGGAGCGAAGCGGAATCGAGCTGCCACGGCAGTTTAACACAGGAATGAGGAATTTACGTGAGAAAAAAGATATTATTATACATCTGTCTGCTCGCCCTGCTTTTTATGGCGGGCTGCGGAGAAGAACCAAAAACAGTGATGGGACAGCGCTATTATACAGGAGAAACCCAGACCCAGGAACAGACTCAGGCACAGGAGGCAGTGGAAGAGGAAACACAACAGACCGAGGCGGAAGAAATTACAATCGGAAATGATTTATTTATGGTCATTTCAGTGAACATGCAGGAAGAAAGCCTGATTCTGGAACAGGTTTCAACCGGTACGCAATATATGTATTACTATTCCCTGGCCACCCGTTTTTTTGATAAATATGGAGATTACACAACGATTTCTGCGATGGAGCCGGGGCGTGTTGTGACGCTTGGCAAACGGGATGAACAGGGACGTCTGACAGAGCTTTATCTTTCGGATGAAGTGTGGGAATATGCGGACATCGTGCGTTTTTCCGTGGACATGGACAGAGGAATCTTTTATATCGGAGATACAAAATATTCTTATGATTCAAACATTTATGTCAATGCGGATGGAAATGCGCTGGGACTTTCGGATTTAAGTGATATGGATGAAATACGTGCCGTGGGAATCGGTAAACAGATTCTGTCGGTATCGGTGACTTCGGGTCATGGAAAGCTTGAATTAAAAAATACGGAACTGTTCAACGGAAGTTATATGCAGATTGGAAAAGAGATTTTCTGCGAGGTAAAGGATGACCTTGAGATGGAACTTCCGGAGGGAACCTACACGGTGACAGTGGCGAACAATGGATATGGCGGCAGTAAGGATATTACGATAGAGCAGGGCGAGACCCTGACGCTTGACCTTGATGAATTAAAAGGGGAAGGACCGAAATTCGGTTCGATTCTTTTTGCAGTGGATGTGCAGGATGCAAAGATGTTAATTGATGGAAAAGAGGTCAACTACAGTGAGCCGATTTCCTTACAGTATGGACTGCACAGCCTGATTGTCACGGCGGATTCTTACGACACCTACAGCAAGAAATTATATGTCAATTCCAAAGAAGCGACGATTGTAGTGCAAATGCAGGATGCAGAAACGGTTTCCACGGCTTCGGGAACCAGTTCAGGAAGCAGCACCGGAAGCAGTAGCAGTACCGGAAGTACTTCAGACAGCACAAGCAGTGCGGGTGCGGAAGGAGCGGCAGGAAGCCTTGCAGGAAGTCTTGCGGGGAGCAGTACCGCAGGCAGCACCGGAAGCAGTAGCAGTACGGGAAGCAGTTCAAGCAGCACTGCGTTAGATGCGGCATCCATAGATACCGTTGTAAATGAACTGCTTGACAATGACAGCAGTTCCACGAGCAGTAGCAGTTCTTCCGATTATATTTCTACCTTATCAGAGCTGTTAAAGGTAATAAGCGGAAGTTCAGGTTCAAGCAATTAGAATTAGGAAGATTGCGTGGCAGACACGTTATCATATTTAAAGAATCATTTTAAAGCAGGAGGAAAAAGATGGGATACAGAGAATCGTATGAAGAATGGCTGAACAATCCATATTTTGATGAGGAGACCAGAAAAGAACTACAGGCAATCGCCGGAAATGAAAAGGAAATTGAAGAACGTTTTTACATGGATCTGGAATTTGGTACGGCGGGACTCCGCGGAATTATCGGAGCCGGAACCAACCGTATGAATGTGTACACCGTCCGCAAGGCAACGCAGGGGCTGGCAAACTATATTCTTGGTGTCGGCGCAGAAAAAAAAGGCGTTGCAATTGCTTATGATTCAAGAAGAATGTCACCGGAATTTGCAGATGTGGCAGCACTCTGCCTTGCTGCAAACGGAATCAAAGCGTATGTATTTGAATCCCTGCGGCCGACACCGGAGCTTTCCTATGCGGTAAGAAAACTCGGCTGCACTGCCGGAATTAATATCACAGCAAGCCACAATCCGCCGGAATACAATGGTTATAAGGTATACTGGGAGGATGGCGCACAGATTACACCGCCTCACGATACCGGAATCATGGCGGAAGTAAAGAAAGTGACCGATTATGCGACCGTTAAGACCATGGAGCTTGAGGATGCAAAGAAGGCAGGATTATATCAGGTCATCGGTGCTGATATTGATGACCCGTATATTGCGGAATTAAAGAAGCTCGTTCTTCATCAGGACTGCATCGACAAGGTGGGGGCAGAGTTAAAAATTGTGTATACACCGTTGCATGGAACCGGAAATATCCCGGTACGCCGCGTATTAAAAGAATTGGGATTTCAGAATGTCTATGTGGTTCCGGAGCAGGAACTGCCGGATGGGGATTTCCCGACCGTAAGCTATCCGAACCCGGAGGCAGCAGAGGCATTTGAACTTGGACTTGCACTCGGCAAAAAAGTAGATGCGGACTTAATCCTTGCCACAGACCCGGATGCTGACCGTCTCGGTGTTTATGTAAAAGATTCCAAGACCGGAGAATATCACAGCTTAACCGGCAATATGTCCGGCTGTCTGATTGGGGATTATGTCATCGGACAGAGAAAAGAGTTAAAAGGGCTTCCGGCAGACGGTGCATTTATCCGTTCCATCGTTTCTACCAATATGGCAGATGCCATTGCAAAATATTATGGCATTGAGCTGATTGAAGTACTGACCGGATTTAAGTTTATCGGACAGAAGATTCTGGAATTTGAAAAGACTGGAAAAGGAACCTATCTGTTTGGTATGGAAGAAAGCTATGGCTGTCTGACCGGAACCTATGCGAGGGACAAGGATGCCATTGTTGCTTCCATGACGCTTTGCGAGGCTGCGGCTTACTATAAGACCAAAAACATGACGCTCTGGGATGCAATGCTTGCAATGTACGAGCGCTATGGTTACTACAAGGATGATGTGACCTCTATTACACTCAAAGGCATTGAGGGACTTGCAAAAATCCAGTCCATTATGGATACACTCCGCGCAAACGCACCGGCAGAAATCGGCAAATACCAGGTAACAGCTGTACGCGATTACAAAAAAGATACAATTACAGATGTAAAAACAGGAGCAGTAAAGCCGACAGGGCTTCCTTCTTCCAACGTGCTTTATTATGAGTTGACAGACGATGCCTGGGTATGCGTCAGACCTTCCGGAACAGAGCCGAAGGTAAAATTCTATCTGGGTGTAAAAGGAACCTCATTAGACGATGCAGAGAAAAAATCAAAGGAGCTGTCAGCAGCCGTTCATACGATGATTGACGCAATGCTGTAAAAGTCGCTGAAATGGAGGATTTTTCTTGACAAAGGCACAGAAAACAAGTATAAATATGAAGTAGGTAATTTTTGAAATGAACTTACCGTCATTAATATTTGAAAATCCAGAGGAGGAATTTTTGACATGAACAAAGCAGAGTTAGTTGCAGCTATGGCTGAGAAGGCTGAGTTAAGCAAAAAAGACGCAGAGGCAGCATTAAAGGCATTCACAGATGTTGTTGCTGAGGAATTAAAAAAAGGTGAGAAGATTCAGTTAGTAGGATTCGGTACTTTTGAAGTAGCTGAGAGAGCAGAGAGAACCGGAAGAAACCCGCAGTCTGGTAAAGAGATGACCATCCCGGCTTCTAAGGCTCCGAAGTTTAAAGCAGGAAAAGCTTTAAAAGATATCGTAAACGCTTAATTATATGGGATAAGCAAAACGGGTTCCTACATGTGTAGGAACCCGTTTTTAAATACCAGAATCTGGATGAAATGGAGATATGACATGAGACTTGATAAATTTTTAAAGGTATCGCGCTTAATCAAGCGCCGCACGGTTGCCAATGAGGCGTGCGATGCGGGCAGGGTGAGCGTGAACGGTAAACCGGCAAAGGCATCCGTCAACGTAAAGGTTGGCGATATCATAGAAATCGCCTTTGGAACCAAAACCGTGAAGGTGAAGGTGTTAAATCTGTTAGACACCACCAAGAAAGAAGAAGCAAAAGATTTGTTTGAATATGTATCATAAAAGAACGCACCTCCTAATATAGTTTTCAGTAGGAGGTGCGTTTTTATGGACGAGAAAAATAATGTGGCGAAAACACACAAGGTGCTGCTGTCGAACCGCAAAAGTGGGGCATTCAGCGGCGTGGTGGATGTGCTGTCCTTTGATGTGGCAGAGATTCTGCTGGAAACGGAACTTGGGATGCTTTTAATCAAAGGGCATGACCTTCATGTAAACAGGCTGACGTTAGAAAAAGGGGAGGTTGACATAGAGGGGCGGATTGATTCATTAACTTATTCGGATGTAAAGACCGCCGGGAAACAGGCGCAGTCCGTTCTTGGAAGGCTGTTTAAATAAATGGCGGTCAGTGAAGTTATCGGGCAGGAGGCGTCATTTTTAGGAGTATCTGTGCTCTTAGGGACCGGGATGTTTTTGCTGTATGACTGCTTCCGCATTCTGCGCAGAGTCTTTCCACATGGGACAATCTGGATAGGAATAGAAGATTTTTTGTACTGGATGGTCTGCACGGCAGCGGTATTTGTGATGCTCTATACCCAAAATGACGGAAAAATCCGCGGTTATGCAATCGGTGGCGTTGTGGTCGGAATGCTGCTTTACTATGGGCTGCTCAGCCGGTTTGTAATCCGGCTCAATGTACTGGTGCTAAAAGCCCTGTTTGGAACTGTTGGAAAAGTGGTATCTGTCATTTTTCATCCGTTTTGCTTTATCGGAAAAAAAATCCATGTTTTTTTTAGAAAACAATTGAAAAAAGTGTGGAAAGCGATTAAAATAGGAATATCTAAGCATTAGCAAAGGGGGAGCGGTTATGAAAGGACATATGAAACATAAGAAGAACAGCCGTGCAGGAAAACGCTGCATTACCATGATCGCCCTTGTATTTGTGGCAGTGATGTCCATTCAGATTGTGCGTGTATACGAGAAGGATCAGGAGTACATACAGAAAGAGGCAGCTTTGCGGGAGCAGCTTCAGGATGAAGAGGAACGTCAGGCATCATTAGAAGAGTATCAGGATTATATGCAGTCCAGCCAGTATGTAGAGAATGTTGCAAAGAGCAAGCTTGGAATGGCATATGAGAATGAAATCATTTTCAAAGAGACAAAAGCGAAATAACATAGAAAACAAGAAGTATCCGGGAGACAGGAATGAATTCTGTCTCCCGTTTTACGTTATGGGAAAGTAAAGGTCAGATACCGTAAGAGCCTCGAAAGCATAAAGAACTTCAAAGTCCGTCGAAAAGACAAAGCAAAAGAGATTTTGGCGAAAAGTTTTTAAAAACAGGCCCCCGCTTTGACAAACATTTCCGGTTCCCAAATCTATAATCAGATTCACCCGAAAAAGAAAAGGAGAATCGTTGTTATGAAGAAGATGGGAACAAGACAAATGATACTGACACTGCTTGGAAGCGTGGTCTGCAAGATTGGAGTGATGGGCTGCTATCCGGTCGCACCGGCATATTTTACGGCGCTGTATTTAGAAAATGGAAACGGACTGGCCCTGCTTGGAATTATGTACATAGGAATGTTCTTATTTATGCCGCTTACCGCCATGATAAAATACATGGTAATTCTTTTGGTGACGGCGCTTGCAGTCAAGCTTGTGGAGTGGGCAAATGAAGGCTGTCCTGCGATGCTTGCCGGTGGGCTCACCGGAATCACTACAATTATAATATCATTTTGCGGAAGCATGCTGCAATGGAAAAACCAGCCGGAACCGCTTGTAGTGTTTTTGGAAGCTGTCTTTGTGTGTGGAGTGGTAGTATTGTTAAACAGAGGAATACACGGCTTTTTGGAGTGGGAATGGCAGCCACGTCTAAAGGAGATAAAAGAGCATAGCGGGAATGAGGAGCGTCTCAGAGGCTATGCGGAATCCTTTCAGGGACTTTCGCAGATTTTTATGTCGATGAGTAATCCGAAGAACCAGTACAATCCGGCAGAACTTGGACAGGTGCAAAACGAACTGACCGGAAAAATCTGTGCTTCCTGCGATTCCTGTGCTGTTTGCTGGGAGAGAGATTCCTCCCCTCTATATGGTGCAATTTCAGGGCTTTTAACCGGGATCTGGCATACGGGGAAGCCGGCGGAGGACAGCGAGGAAGTGTTAGGGCAGTACTGCAAAAAGAGCCGTGACATGATCGAACAGGCAGTCTGGGTGTTTCAGCGGGTCAATTTAAACCGGGCGTGGTATCACAGACTGCTCGAGAACCGGCAGGTAATTGCGGAACAGCTCGACGCCATGGCATACATTATGCAGGACTGCGCAAGGGAAGAACAGGTGCTTGACAGGCAGGAGCGGCGGAGTATGGCAGAAATCCGTTACCGGGCAAAAGAGCATGGAATCGTAATAGAAGAAATGCATCTGATACGGACGCTTGACGGGCATATCCGTTTAGAAGCAATGCTGCGCAGCAAGAAAGGCGGCTGCATTGCAGTGAAGACGTTTGTAGCTGCTGCGGGCGGTGCACTCTCAAAGACATTGCGTCTTGATTCTGAATGTAAGACCTTTATCGCAAAGGAAGCGGCAAGGTTTGTCTTGTATGAGGACACGAAATTCCGCAATGTGCACGGGATTGCGCGGATGAAAAAAGACGGTGCGCAGATATCCGGGGATAACTTTTCTTTTCTGGAGCAGGAATGTGGAGAAGTGCTGCTTGGACTTTCCGACGGAATGGGCTCCGGCAGTACCGCCTGCAAGGAAAGCGAGATGGTATTAGATCTGGTGGAACGGTTTCTGGTAGCCGGATTTTCTGTGGAGACAGCTGTGCGCATGATGAATTCCGCGATGGTGATGAAGGGGGAGGACGATTTGTATTCCACGGTAGACCTCTGCCGGATTAATCTGTACGACGGCAGGGCAGGATTTTACAAAATCGGAGCGGCGGCAGCGTTTATCAAACACGGCGATACGGTGGAATGCATCAGCTCCAAGAACCTTCCGGTCGGAGCGGATGCCCAGGTGGAGATTGAGACGAGCGAAAGAGTCTTACAAAACGGGGATTTTGTTGTCATGGTCACGGATGGTGTGTTAGAATATCTACGTGTTCCGGAACCGGAGGAAACGATGCAGGAAATGATAGAGAGCATTCAGACGAACAATCCGGGAATTCTTGCAAAAAGAATGATGGAGCGGGTGCTTCTTTTTACCGGAGGAAAAGTGCAGGACGATATGACGATTCTCGCTGCCTGCATCTGGGAGAAATAGATGATTGGACAAATGTTAAAGTGGATTTACACAGAGCATTTAATTGAAAAAGGAGACCATGTAATCGTTGGATTATCCGGCGGTGCGGACTCCGTGTGCCTTCTGCTTCTGTTAAAGGAAGCAAAAGAGCAGTTAGCCTGCACCCTTTCTGCGGTGCATATTGAGCATGGAATCCGCGGGGAGGAAAGCCTTGCGGATGCAGCGTTTGTAAGAAAACTCTGTGAAAAACAGGAAATTCCATGCCGGATATATCCGGTTGATGCGCCTGCGTTTGCAAAAGAGCGTGGACTCGGACTTGAGGAAGCCGCAAGATTATTGCGCTATGATTGTTATCAGAAAGAAATAGAAAGAATACGACAAAGGTCAGATAATAAAATGCGGAGGATTCGTGTTGCGCTGGCACATCATGCGGATGACAATGCGGAGACGATTCTGTTTCAGATGGTGCGTGGGAGCGGTCTGACCGGGCTTTGCGGGATGCCGTCAAAGCGGGAACTTACAGAGGGAGCAGACTTAATCCGCCCGCTTCTTGGGTGTACCAGAAAAGAAATTGAGACAGAACTTGTCCGGAAAAACCAGAATTTTTGTGTGGATAGCACAAACAATGATGTGGAATACAGCCGGAACAGACTGCGGCATCTTGTGATGCCGCAGCTTGCCGAGGTCAATCCGCAGGCAGTTTCGCATATCAGCAGAACCGGGGCGCTTTTGGCAGAACTGAGGCAATTTCTTTTGGAACAGGTTAAGCTGGCAGAAAAAAGCTACTGTAAAAGGGATGGTGAAACGGTGCTTCTTGGCAGGGCGTTGTTTGATGAGGCACCGGCACTCGTGATAAAAGAACTGATTCATGAACTTTTAGCAGAGCTTTCGGGCGGTGGAAAAGACATCGGAGAAGTGCATGTGGAAGCAGTATATGACCTTGCAGGCAGGCAGGTGGGCAGAAGGATGGAACTTCCGGGAAAGCTTGTGGCAGAAAGAGTTTACGAGGGGGTACGCCTTGGACTGGAGAATCCGGCTTGTACGGTGGGAGAAGGGGCTGAAGCTTCGATTGAAATTGATAAAAGACAATTGTCGCAGACCCTTGAGAATGGAAAAATTCAAATAGAGACCGGGGATGTGACTTTTTTCTTAAAATTATACCCCGCAGGGGAACTGTTACAGACGCTTACAGCAGTGGATTTCCCCGGAAAAATGAAGGAAATTGCGAAAAAGCGGTATACGAAATGGTTTGATTATGATAAAATACAGAATGGTCTCGTATTTCGTAAACGACAGAGTGGGGATTACCTCACGCTTGATGAAGCGGGACATAAAAAGAAATTAAAATCGTATTTTATAGACGAAAAAGTTCCGAAGGAAGAGCGGGAGCAGATATGGCTTTTGGCAGATGGTGCTCATATTGTATGGGTTACCGGTGGCAGGATGAGTGCTGCCTGCCGGGTTACACAGGATACGGAACAGATTCTTGAAGTACAGATGACTGGAGGAAATGAAAAATGAAAATTAAAAACATCAATGTCCACATTACAGAGGAAGAAATCGAAGCGAGAGTACGGGAATTGGGCGCAGAAATCAGCAAAGATTTCAACGGGGAACCGGTCTGCCTGATTTGTATTCTGAAAGGTTCTGTATTTTTTACCTGTGAGCTTGCCAAGCGTATCACCAATCCGGTGGAGATGGAATTTATGTCTGTTTCAAGCTATGGTTCCGGTACAACTTCAAGCGGTGTGGTACGGATTGTCAATGACCTTGGCACAAGCATCGAGGGAAAGAATGTACTCGTAGTAGAGGATATTATTGATTCCGGAAGAACCTTAAGCTATCTGTTGGAGAATTTGAAAACAAGGAATCCGAAGAGCCTTAAGCTCTGTACCCTTTTGGATAAGCCGGATCGCCGTGTAGTAGACGTCGATGTGGATTATGTTGGATTTGTAATTCCGGATGAATTTGTTGTGGGATATGGGCTTGATTATGACCAGCGTTATCGCAATCTGCCTTATATCGGATTCGTTGAAATAGAGGAATAATTAAAGGAGAGGCAAGTATTGAATACAAAAAGAAGCACTTACAGAGGATTTGGTTTTTATCTGCTGCTGATTCTCGCAGTAATCGCTATCTGGTACTGGCTGGATGGTTCATCTGCAACGAATACTTACACCAGAGCAGAATTTGAAATTGCATTACAGACAGACCAGATTGCATCCATTCAGGTAATCCAGAACCGGGAGATTCCAACCGGAAGCCTTGAAATTACATTTAAAGATGCGAGCACGAAGGTACTGGTAGTAAGCGATGTACAGGAAATGGAGCAGTATCTGCAAGAAAACGGATTCTTAAAATATGTTGTACAGAATCCGCCGGAGGAGAGCTGGCTTGTCGCAATCCTGCCATATCTTATTATCTTTGCGGCAATGTTTATCTTTTTTATCATCATGTCCAACCAGGCAGCCGCAAACTCAGGCGGCGGCAGCAAGATGATGAATTTTGGCAAGAGCCGTGCCAAGATGATGATGGATGACCCGGCAAAGCGTGTGACGTTTGATAAAGTAGCCGGATTGAAAGAGGAAAAAGAAGAACTACAGGAGATTGTAGACTTCTTACGGGCTCCAGGCAAGTATACAAAGCTCGGAGCAAGAATTCCGAAGGGTGTCCTTCTTGTGGGACCTCCGGGAACCGGTAAGACACTTCTTGCAAAAGCGATTGCAGGAGAAGCAGGTGTGCCGTTTTTCAGCATTTCCGGTTCTGATTTCGTGGAAATGTTCGTGGGTGTCGGAGCTTCCCGTGTCCGCGATTTATTTGAAGAGGCAAAGAAAAATGCACCTTGTATCGTGTTCATCGATGAGATTGATGCGGTGGCAAGACGCCGTGGAACCGGTATGGGCGGCGGACATGACGAGCGCGAGCAGACCTTAAACCAGATGCTTGTCGAGATGGATGGATTTGGAGTCAACGAGGGAATTATTGTGATGGCGGCGACCAACCGTGTCGATATCTTAGACCCGGCAATTATGCGTCCGGGACGTTTTGACCGAAAGGTTCATGTGGGACGTCCGGATGTGGGTGGCAGAGAAGAGATTCTTAAGGTTCATGCCAAGAATAAGCCGCTCGGCGATGACGTCGACCTGAAAGAGATTGCGCAGACGACAGCCGGATTTACCGGTGCAGACCTTGAGAATCTGTTAAATGAGGCTGCAATTGTTGCAGCGAAGGAAGACCGTGCATTTATCACCCAGAATGATATCAAGAAATCGTTTGTAAAAGTCGGAATCGGCGCAGAGAAGCGCAGCCGTATCATTTCAGAAAAAGAGAAGCGTATCACGGCATTCCACGAATCCGGTCATGCAATCTTATTCCATGTACTTCCGGATGTCGGACCGGTTTACTCCGTGTCCATCATTCCGACCGGAGCAGGTGCAGCCGGCTATACGATGCCGTTGCCGGAAAAGGATGAGATGTTTAACACCAAGGGAAAGATGTTACAGGATATCATTGTTTCTCTCGGCGGACGTGTGGCGGAAGAACTGGTATTTGATGATATCACAACCGGCGCATCCCAGGATATCAAGCAGGCAACCCAGATGGCAAAGGCGATGGTCACCAAGTACGGAATGTCAGAAAATATCGGTCTGATTTGTTACGATAACGATGACGATGAGGTATTTATCGGCAGAGACCTTGCACATACAAGAGGTTATGGTGAAGGGGTTGCAACCGCAATTGACCAGGAAATCAAGCGGATTATTGATGAGTGCTACGATAAAGCGCGCACCATTATCATGGAAAACCGCAGCGTACTCGATGCCTGTGCAAACCTTCTCTTGGAGAAAGAGAAAATCAGCCAGCAGGAGTTTGAGGCATTGTTTGAAGCGTAATTGTGCATAATTACGATGAAAAAAGAAAAAACAGGAAGAAGGTACTGTACACAATCGCTAAAACAAGATGCAAAAAATTGTGAAGTTTGTGCACACTTTTGGAGTACACCATGGTACTATAATACACGTAAAAACCCCCCAATACATTATATATAGTTTTTGCTATACCCCATAGTAAAAA
>ENA-UOJA01000363-UOJA01000363.1-human-gut-metagenome-genome-assembly--contig:-C19-NODE-363-length-44962-cov-62.214265_pt1 | contig 44962 bp, 28 predicted proteins | sample MGYA00242337_ERZ723884 | MGnify/ENA metagenome assembly ERZ723884
AAAGGAAATCCTGATTTCGCAATCATGGTCAGGAGCCGTTCTATCCCTGAAAATCAATGGCCCGGAAAGCATTGAACTCGACTCCGAAGGAGACAGTTTCAAGTTTACAGTGGAGACAAATGCAGCATGGAAGGTCGAATCCAGCGCATCATGGCTGACCGCCAGCATGGACGGCTCTCTTGTCTGCGTTACGGCAACAGCCAATGGTGAGACGCACCGCGATGCCACCGTCACGGTCACCGCAACTGTAGGAGACAAGTCTGAAAGCAAAGAAATCAAAATCGCACAGATTTCCCGCGAGGAAAATCCTTATTTCCAGATGCTTGGCAATTACGGACTCTACGCCGAGCGCTGGTACTATGGCGGCAACGCAGTAAATGTTCCCGGTATAGGCTCATACTGTACAATCGAGCAGAAAGAGTACGGCAAGTCATTCACTATCAAAAACCTGTTCGTGGATGGCACCGAATATGAGGCCTCTTATGACAAGGACTCCAAGAAGATGGTGCTTACGCTAGGCTCGCTTTGCATGACAAGAACCATAGAGGCATCAGGAGAGACTTACTACTATTATATGGTGCAGCCGAACATCACCGAAAGAAAATTCGAAACAGGCATCATCTATGGCACTGTCGGGACCGCCACAGACGGAAAGGACGAGAATTGCCAGGCTATCCTTCTGGATGGATTCGATGAAGCATACGGGTCTCTCGGACTCATCGTCAGAATCGGCGCCAGCCAGAATATGGCCATGCTCAGCGATGTGTACTATGCCGATGGCAAGATGCACTTCGTGAAAGCCGAGAAACAAACACAGGGATAATCATTTCAAGACTATAGACAATGAAAAAGATAATATTCTCCACATTGTTGGCCATCTCATTCTGCGCTTGCACCAAGGAGACGATCAACTACCAGAATCCTGTTCCGGGAGAGAACGGGACAGAAGCGAACACCGTGCTGTCCGTCGAATCGAGAAACACTCTTTTCACGGCCCAAGATGGAACAAACGCAGACATAGCGTTCAAGAGCCTGGGAGGAAAGGTTGTAGTCAATGTCAACACAAATGCAGACTGGACCTTCGAGGTTACAGGCGACACTTTCATCAAAGGAGAGGCGGACAAGGAAACCAGCCAGCTGACACTTTCCTGTGCAGCCAACCAGGTTGACAAAAAACTGTCAGCCACTGTGACCATCAAGGCCGGAAACAAGACCGCCACCATCGGGGCCACACAGAATGCATACGGGACCCCGGAAATCGTTGCATCAGAGAACAATTTCCATCTTGCAGCCAAAGGTGAACTTTCAGCATCATTCGATGTAACATCGACAGACCCGGACTGGACATTCGAGACTTCCGGATGTGAATGGATGCTCGTCACCAGAGAAGGCAACACCGTCAAAATCAGCGCCTATCAGAACGAGGAATATACCGACAGGAATGTAAGTTTCACAATCAAGGCCGGAACAGGAGAAAAGCTTGTTTCCGAAACCATCGACGTACTCCAGGACAGGGCCGCGCACATCGCGTCTTCCGTCCTCACCGTTCCTGTGACACCTTTCTCCGACGATGCCAGAGAAGTGGAAATCCAGGCGAATTTCGACTGGGAGTATTCGGTTTCCGGCAACGATGACGGATGGCTGAAGGTAGAAAAGACAGACAAAGGATTCAAATTCACCCCTACCGCCAACCCGAACGCCGAAACCAGAACAGCCAAAATCACAGTAAAGACAGGAGACGGCAAGGAGAACAACGATTCCGAGGTGATAACGATTTCTCAGCCGGGAATCGACAAAGAAGCATTCATACTCGGCCTTCATGTAACGAAAACCAACAGCACGTCGATGCTTCCTGTCGAAGGCGTGACGGACATCACTGTAGACTGGGGAGACGGCTCGGACGCCGAGAAGTTCACTGCCGACAATCCGACCCACGAATATGCCGACACCGGCTATTTCGTAGTTTCCGTGAAAGGACAGACAAGCGCATTCAGCGTAAACTCACTGTCACACGACCAGAAATCCCAGATCGAGCAGATCTACAACTGGGGAAAGTTTGAACTGACCTCTATGGAATCCGCATTCGATGGATGCAGCTATCTGACAAGCATCCCTGAAGACGACATGAAAGCCTTCGCGAAAGTCACGTCATTCGAGTCTGCTTTCAGCAACTGCAGCGCTCTGAAGACCATCCCGGAAGGACTTCTTGCCAATGCCGCCGAAACTGAAAGCGTGAACAACATGTTCTATTCGTGTGATTCCATCAAGGTCATTCCTGGCCAACTGTTCTTCAACTGCCCGAAACTTGCAGACGCAGGCTCCGCATTCAGTTTCTGCAAGGGAGTGGAAAGCATCGACAAGGACCTCTTTTCCAAGAATCCGGAGCTCACGGATTGCAGTTCAACATTCTCAGGCATGTCCAAACTTAAATCCGTAGATAAGGATTTGTTCGCCAACAATCCTAAGATCACCACGTTGAATGCAATATTCTCCTACGATGAAGCACTTGCGACAATTCCGGCAGGAATCTTCCGTAACCAGAAAGATTGCGAGACTTTCAGAATGGCGTTCACCAACACAGGCCTGACCGAGATACCTGCCGGACTCTTCGCCAACAACTCAAAATGCGAGAACTTCCAGCAGACATTCTCGGGGACAAAAATCAAATCGCTTCCGGCCGACGTATTCAAAGGATGCAGTTCTGTCGACACATTCATGTCATGTTTCAGCGGATGCACGGAACTCCAAAGCATACCTGCCGACCTTTTCAAGAATTCAGGTTCACAAGGTGTAGTCTATGGAAAGAGAGGCAATGGAATGAGAATGGTCTTCAACGACTGCTCATCCCTGAAGGAAATCCCTGCCGGGCTTCTTGACGGCTTCACGGAAATCACGAACATAGAAAACATCTTCAATGGATGCTCCTCATTGGAAAGCATTCCTTCAGGACTGTTCAAGGATGCCACGAATGTGACCAAATTGAGCAATGCATTCAGCGGATGCACCTCTCTCAAGTCAATTCCAGCCGGAGTTTTCAAGGGATTGTCGAAGCTCAGTTCATTTTCCGGCATTTTCAAGGATTGCACCAGCATTGAGGAAATAGGCGACAACCTACTCGAAGGCTGCGACGCATGTACCTCCATCAGCAATCTGTTCAATGGCTGCACCAAGCTCAGCAAGGTTTCCGAAAACGCTTTCGCCGGCGCGGTAAAAGTAACGGACATCAGCGGATTGTTCAGCAATTGCGCAAATCTCAAGAGCGTCCCGGAGGGTATCTTCGCCTCAATGACCGGACTGAAGACGACAAGTGACGTATTCTCTTCTTCCGGCATCGTATCTGTTCCATCCGGATTGTTCGCAAGCAACACTCTGGTGACGACTTTCAAGAATGCATTCAACGGCTGCACCGCATTGTCAAGCCTTCCTGGAGGTCTGTTCACGAACAACGTCTCCGTGACGAGCTTTGAAAGCGCATTCAGCGGATGCTCGTCATTGACAGGTCTTCCTGACGGGCTGTTCGTCAACAACAGCAAGGTGACATCCTACAAGATGGCATTCAAGGGTTGCACGAATCTCTCATCCGTGGGCAACATCTTCGGAACAAATACCAGCAAGATCAGTCTTGAGTCTGCTTTCGAGGGATGTTCAGCTCTGAGTGCGATTCCTGCAGGATTCTTCGACGGGCTCACCGGAGCGGATTCATTCAGCAAGACTTTCAACGGATGCACAGCCCTGACGACAATACCGGAAAGGCTTTTCGCCCATAATATCAATGCAACCACCGTACTGAGTTGCTTCCAAAACTGCACGGCTCTCCAGAAAGTGCCTGCCGGCCTGTTCGGGACGACAACGAAGACAAAGACATTGACTTCAATGTTCTCCGGATGCTCGTCTCTTACCGACATAGCTGCTGACGCGTTCAGCGGCATCAATGCAAAGTTAGGAAACATGTCAAGCATATTCCAGGACTGCACCGGACTCAAGGAAGTTCCGTCCGGCCTGTTCAAGAACAACAGCAAGGTCAGCAACTACAATTTCGCATTCCAGGGATGCACAGGTTTGGAGAAAGTCGGTTCTGAAATATTCAATTGTGCGAACGGGGCCACATCAATCAATGGCATATTCAAGGGATGCACATCCCTCAAGACATTGGGAGGCAACATTTTCCTGAATCCTGAAAAAGTAAGGTATATCAACAACCTGTTCCAGGGATGCTCTGCCCTTGAGTCTGTGAACGTAGGAATTTTCGACAACTTCAAGGCATTGACAAGCGCGACCTTCACATTCGACGGCTGCGTCGCACTGACGGGAGAGTCGCCATACACCGAAGTGAACGGCGTGAAGTACCACCTCTACGAAAGGACCACCGAAGCGACGGCCATTACCGGATTCGCATACCTGAAGAACCTCAAGGCAATGTTTAAAGGATGCACGAAACTCACTGATTATGACAAGATTCCGGACCCATGCAAGTCTGATGAGTAATTTTCCAAACGATTAAGAATATGAAACACAATTATATCATAACAATGATTCTGGCCGCCGGTATTTCCGCCGGCTGCGTGGAGACCAAAAAGGTCGATCCCGATACTTATCAGGCTCCTCTGTACGTCCAGTCTTCCGATCCTAAGATCGTGTTCGACAAAGAAGGCGGAAAGGCTATCATCACCATAGCTACCAACGCCGAGAGCTGGAGTTACGCGACCCGGTCTGGAGAGTGGTTCGAGGTCATTGTCGATGCTGACAGCTGCCTCTTGGTCGAGGCCAAGCCAAACAAGGGTCCGGTAAGGGCCGACGATATCACGGTCACAGCTGTAAGAGGCGACGAAACCAAGGAAGTTTCGCTTACGGTCACTCAAAGGGCAGACGGAGCCACAGACCTCAGTGCTGCAGGAACCGCGAACTGCTATGTAGCCAACACAAACGGTTCGTACAAGATCCGCGCTGACATAAAAGGCAATGGAGGCAAGGACGGCAAGAGCAAATATATCGAAACTGAAGGAGTCGGAATAAAGGATGCCGCCTATGCAGAACTACTCTGGGAAGCCAGAAATGACGGCGACCGCACAATGTCATACGAAATCATTGACGGAACCCCGGCATATGGCAACGGGTACATCTCATTCTCGACAGGAAGGAGCGAGGGAAATGCCCTCATAGCCATAAAGAATGCCAAAGGCAAAGTCCTCTGGAGCTGGCACATCTGGGTGACAGACAACGAGATTACCACCCACGACCATATCGGCCCTGAAGGCAATGTCATCGCGCAGATTATGGACCGTAATCTTGGAGCCCTCAACAACATTCCGATGGACATCAACAACAGGGGAATGCTCTATCAGATGGGCAGAAAGGATCCGTTCATTCCGTCACGCTCCCCTTACAGGGACTACAGCGGAATAACAGACTACGACAATTCCAAGGAGTATTGCAGCAACGATCCCGAATGGAACAAACCGAATCTTGAAATCGGAAACGGAAGCGGAAAATGGGAGATTGATTCAAAGTATAAAGGAAAAGCAACATTTTCAGCGCCGGGCAATATCCCATTTGCTTCGGAGCATCCGATGAGATTTCTCGTAGGCTATTATTCGACAAGCTATTCCTGGTACATCAACTCAAGCGACAAGGATAGTGTAGAGCCTGGACTTTGGGGAGAGGAGAAGACCATTTTCGACCCATGCCCGACAGGCTACAAGGTGCCGGGCAAGAACATGTGGGGCACGTCTGCAGGTGACGAGAGCATCAAGACCGGCGGAAAGCATAGCGACTATGACGAGAACGGAACCAGCAGCAAGTATTTATGGAACGTCGAGAAAGGTTGCGGACGCGTGTGGAAACAAACTGGAGATTTCTACCCTATGGTCGGAAACATCTATCCGTCAACGTATTCTCCTGAAGGAACAACTCCTTACAACTATGCCAGCGGACAGACATTCTACCTGACGAGCCAGGAAAAGGCTTATGATTCAGAGGACACAAACCAGAGTTGTGCATATCACGTAGCAGTATTCAATGGCTACTGGGCGGCATATGAAACAAGGTCACAAGTGTTCTGCGGTCAGGTAAGATGCGTGAAAGAGTAATTTTTTATAATCAATGATGAAAGACAGATTCTTAAGACTCGTTCCGCTGGCGATAATGCTGGCGGGATGCAGCGGAATCGGCGGAAATGATGGCAATGGGCCTGAGTCGGCAGACTGCAGGCCTGTCATCGTATTTTCACCGGAGACAGCAATCCAAGGCGAGATAATCATAAAGATGAAGCCGGGCGCCAATGACGGGACGGCAACAAAAAGCGGAGGCGTCACGTCAGGCAACACACAGATCGACAGGGTTTTGATGGATGTCGGTTCTGTCAGTTTCGAGCGCATGTTTCCGCCTTGCGGACGATTCGAAGCAAGGACAAGAAAAGAAGGATTGGACAGGTGGTTCATCGCCAGGTACGACGAGACGATTCCTGCGAAGGAGGTGGCAGAGATGCTGTCCGGATGCGACGGCGTGGAGGTAATCGAGTATTCTCTCCCGACAGCGGTAGCTTCATATTCCAAGGCCCCGGCAAACGGAGAGGAAGATTTCACCGGAACGAAGTCGTATTCATCAGCGAGGAACATCCCGTTTCCTTTCAATGAAAGCGTCCGCTCACAAAGAATGCAGTGGCATTACAACAATACGGGCAATGTCTACGCCAACTCGACAGTCGCGGGGGCCGATGCCGATGTCTATGCAGCATGGCAGTTATGCACAGGAAATCCCGATGTCGTCGTAGCCGTGGTCGACCAAGGTGTCAAATACGATCACGAAGACTTGGCGGCGAACATGTGGACAAACAAAGGAGAAATACCCGGAAACGGAATTGATGATGACGGCAACGGCTACATCGATGATGTCAACGGTTACAATTTCACCGACAATAGCGGCAATCTTACGTTCTCGTCAGAGAACATGCACGGAACGCACGTCGCAGGCACCATTGCAGCAGTGAACAACAATGGTATAGGAGTAAACGGCATTGCCGGAGGCTCGGGCAATGGTGACGGTGTCAGGATAATGTCCTGCGAGACTTTGGGAGCGTCCGAATCCGGCAATTCAGGAGGAGGTCTGGGTGCCCAGGTTCGCGCCATCAAATATGCCGCCGACAATGGTGCCGTAATTTGCCAGAACAGCTGGGGCTACACAGCCGGCGCCATTTCAGAGAACGACTGGACCAGAGGCAATTACTCCGCCCTTGCCGATGCCATACACTATTTCGTCAAGTACGCCGGACTGGATGAGAATGGCAATCAGGAAGGCCCTATGGCAGGAGGAATCGTAATCTTCGCGGCAGGAAACGACACTTCGGATGAAATCTGCTACCCGGCTTCCGACAAGTCGGTAATCAGCGTAGCAGCAACCTCCTGGCTCGGGACCCCATCGTATTTTACGAATTACGGCAAATGGGTAAGCATTTCCGCTCCAGGCGGTGATCTGTCACTCAACTCCACCTACGGAGGAGTATACAGCACCAGCGTTTCAGAGGACGGCGGCTCGGCCTACGAGGGAATCAACGGAACGTCAATGGCATGTCCACATGTCTCTGGAGCTTGTGCTCTAGCCGTCAGCTGGTACTACGGAACGGAAAAGAAGAAAGGACTTACATGCGAGATGCTCAAGGAAGCGCTGCTGTCGAGTGTCACCCCGGTAGATCCGTTCTGCGAAACGCCATATTTCGGAAACATGGGCGCAGGATCACTGGACACGTACCAGCTGCTCCTCGCAGTCAAGAAAGTGAAGGCAATTCCGGACGTGACAGTCGGCAACGGCAGCGAGACAAGCGTAAACCTTTCCGATTATTTCTACAAGACAGATGTGCTGACATATTCATTGAGCACACAGGGGGTAATCGAAATCAGCCTCAAGGACAGCATATTGACTATCAAGGGCTTGTCCAAGGGCAGTACCGTTATCAGAATCACCGACGGCAACCAGTCCGTCAGAACAATAAATGTGACTGTTGAATGATTATGACTTCAAAAATGATAAAAGCCGCCGCATTCGCGGTCGCGACATCGGTTTTATCCCTGGCATACGGATGCAGTCCGGAAACCAAGGATGACAATTCCGGTGCAATGCTTAAGACTCCGGAACCCAAAGTCAGCGAGGTTACCGTATCCGGATTCCGCGTCGACTGGGCAAAAGTATATGGAGCGGAGGGCTATGCCTACTCACTTGACGGTGCGGAAGCGGATACGACCGACGCACTTTTCATCAAGTTCAATGAATTGGAGGCATCCAATGAATATGTCGTGACTATCAAGGCCTTGCCCGGCAAGGACAGCGGTCTTTCCGAGTCCGACCCCGTGTACATCCACGTGCACACTCCAGCAGTGAGTCCTCTGGACAAGCCCGAGATCACTATCGGAAGCACCTATGCCTCAAAGACAATCATCAGCTGGAGCATAATCCCCGGAGCCGTCAAATATGAATATACGGTAGGAGACCTCACGGGCTCCACAACTGAGAACAAGATATCCCTATCCAATCTGGAAAAGGGAAAAGAGTACACGTTCACCGTCATGGCGGTCGCAGCAGACAACAGCGGCAAGACCCAATCAGATGCAGCACAGGCAAATTTCACGACCGCATCGGATGACGTGCCTCCACTGCTGATAGTTCCGGAAAATGTTCTTGCTGACGCCGTCGTTTTCAATGTCTACGCAACCCCTGACGCAACATACTACTACGACGTGGTCTCCTCCTCGACACTTATGCAATACGACGAGGCAACAGTGATCGAGCGCTACAAGAATGCGATTGTCGAATACGCCAAGAGCAAGGGCATCAGCATCCGACTCGCCATGGCTTCCGTCCTCAAGGTCGGCACGAACACCCTAAGCGTTTCCAGTCTTACCTCACAGATGAGCTACGACATCATCGCTTTCGGAATGGACTATGACGGCAATGTCACGACCGGTCTCTTCACGAAACGGGTCACCACGACGGCAACAGGCTGGTCCGCCGGCCCTAACTACGGAGGAGCAGACTGGTTCCGGCAGAACTTCTTCATCACCAATTCTTATCTCGGCATAACCGGCTACGGATGGACCAACTCCGTGTGGACGACATGGAAAGGCAGTGATGTGCAGAGCATCCGCTACAGGCTCCTTCCTACCAGCACATTCAACAAGGTCTTCAGCGACCCTTATGACAAGGAAGCAGTCAAGACATTCCTGAAGGACACGTCATACAGTTACGCAGTCAAGCCGAACTATCTGGAGCTTGTGAATACATCCAACGGATACAATTCGGTGACGCCGTGCAACCCGGGCGTCTCATACACAATGTCCGCCCTTGCCACATCCGCGGCCGGAGTAGAGGAACTGACAGTAAATTCGATCACGACCAAGACGACAAGCGAGGCCTACACATGGTTCTCGATAGCCGCTCTGGTCAACGAGAAGTACGGTCCGACATCCAGCAAAATGGCGTGCGTCCTAAAGGGTGTGGGCATTGAATCCGGAAAACTGGTAATCGTAAAGACCTCTGTTCTGGCTAATGTTCCCGAATCATCCTACCCCGCCCTGATTGCAGACAAAGGCACAGAATTGAAGGAATCCTACCTGGAATACATCAACGGAAAGGGTCTTGCACTTGTCGTAGATGTAGAGCCTAAGACATCTTACACCGTAATGGCGACTGTCGTCAACAAGGCAGGAGACAAGATCACCAAGCACGCCTCAGTGACGACCACTGCGGAAGCAGGGACAAAGTCTGCAAGAGCAAGGAACTCCGTGGTTTTCAGAAATCTCGCCGAGAAAGCAGAAGCAAGCCCGGTCGGTCTGAGGCTTGACGGAGTGGAGTCGATTCCAGTCATGGATACACCAACAGCAGCAGACGACCTATGGACCATAATCCACAACATTAACATACTCGGAACAAATTATGAAAAATAGCATAATGAGAATATTGACCGCAGTTCTGACGGCCTGTCTCTGCGTTCCGGCTGCACAAGCCCAGGACATCAGCGTAAAAGGAAAAGTCACGGACAGCGGCAATGCTCCTCTGGTAGGAGTCGGTGTCTTCATAGAGGGGACAGCGACAGGTACTGTCACAGGCGCTGACGGAACATGGTCGATTCCGGACATTCCTTCGGACGCCACCCTCACATTCTCAAGCATCGGCTATGTGACCGAAAAAATACACGTGGCCGGAAAATCTGTGATCAATGTGATTCTTCAGGAGGATATCATCGAAGATGAACTGGGAGAGGTCATGGTCGTCGCATACGGAACCGCCAAAAAAAGCAGTTTCACCGGATCGGCATCTGTCGTAAAAGGCGACGAACTTCAAAAGAGGGTTACAGGCAACATCACCAAATCCATCGAGGGAACAGTAGCCGGACTTCAAGTCACTTCCGGCGGCGGACAACCTGGTGAGGGAGCATCAGTCATGATTCGAGGAATCGGTTCCGTGAATGCGGTCTCCACACCTCTGTACGTAGTGGACGGCATTCCTTACGACGGTTCTTTAAGCGCCATCAACCCGGCTGACATAGAGTCACTTACCGTCCTGAAAGACGCATCGGCAGGAGCATTGTACGGAGCGAGGGGCGCGAACGGAGTAATTGTCATCACTACCAAGAAGGGCAGCGGAGAACGCTCCGTTGTCAGTTACAAGGGCAGCGCCGGCATTGCATCCCGGTCTCTCAAACGCTACGATCTCGTCGGGATGAACGACTTTATCGAATTGACCTACGAGTCCCTCAGGAACAGCGCCAAATACAGCACTGGAATGGATTTCGAGGGCGCCAGTGCCTACGCTGCCGCCAATCTCGGCCAGACCATCGGCGGACTGAAGAATCCAGAATACTACAACCCATACAAGAATTACACGTGGGAAACCCTCGTGGACCAAAGCACCGGCAAGATAAAAGATGACGCCGCAGCTGCATGGAACGAAAACTGGATGGATGAAATCAGCAACAACGCCGCCCTCCGGACAGAGCATATCATCTCTGTCAACGGAGCGACCGAAAAGATCAATTATCTCGTTTCAATGGGCTACTACAAGGAGAACGGCATACTCCGCAACACTGACTTCAACCGCTATACGGGAAGGGTCAATGTGGACTCACAGGCCAATTCATGGATAAAGATCGGCATGAGCGCCAACTACTCGCACACAAATGCAGACTACCAGAACTTCTCTGGTGCTTCCGTATCAAACGTCTGGTACACAGCACAGTTTATGGCTCCGGTATATCCTGTCTACATGAAGGACATGGATGGAAACAATGTCCTGGACCAGGATGGAAACCTTCAGTATGAATATGGTGACGAAGATGACAACGGTTATGCAAACCGTCCTACCGCCCAAGGGTTCAACTCCAAGGCCGAGCTCTACAACAACAAGGCCTATTACTACCGCAACACATTGTCTGCGAGATCTTACCTCACGTTAGGTACGACGAATAAAGACGCACTTCTCTATGGATTGAGACTGACCGCCAATCTCGGAACAGATTTCAATGATTACCAGCGTACTCTCACCAACGACAAGTACCACGGCAATGCAGCCGACCAGGGAGGCCGGTTGAGCAAGACCAACACCAGGACCCTCAGCTATACTTTCAACCAGATCGTGAACTACGACCGCTCGTTTTCCGAGCACGACATCAAGGTCCTGTTGGGACACGAGTACTATCGCTACAGATTCAACTACGCGCAGGGTGAAAAGACAGGCATCATGGACGGAATCGATGAACTTGACCCGGCAGTGACGACTTCCGGCAATTCCAGCTACTCGAACAACTATGCCATCGAGTCCTGGTTCACCAGGCTGAACTACGGGTTCAAGGATCGCTACTACTTCGACGCCAGCTGGCGTACCGACGGTTCTTCAAGATTCTACAAGACAGGACGTTGGGGCAATTTCTGGTCAGTCGGTGCATCCTGGAGGCTGTCACAGGAAAAGTTCATGGAAGGTTCTTCTTCCTGGCTCAACAACCTGACCGTAAAGGCTTCCTATGGCGTACAAGGCAACGACAACATCGGAACCTACTACGCATGGCAGGGCCTTTACGACTACACCTGGGCAAACGGAAGCGAGGCTGGAGCATTCGCATCCAAGCTTGAAAACAAGGCTATAACATGGGAAAAGAACGGTAACCTCAACGCAGGAATCGAAGCTTCCCTCTTCGGAGGAAAACTAACTTTCAGCGCCGAGTATTACAACCGGCACACCAGAGACATGCTTCTGGCAAATCCTCTCGCCATCTCGACCGGATTTACCAGCTATGATGCCAATGTCGGTTCAATGAGGAACCAGGGATTCGAGTTTTCCGGAAGAGTGAACATTATCGACAAACCTGACTTCAGATGGGATGCCACCGTGATGGCTTCGCTGAACCGCAACAAGGTCACCAGCCTCACATCGTCCCAAGATTTCATCAGTTCCGGTGCATCAGTAATCGAAGTCGGCAAACCTATCTACACTTTCTACCTTTCCAAGACAGCTGGAGTCGATCCTGCCACAGGAAAGCAGCTCTACTATGCATATTGGAAGAGAGGCGTGGACGAGACCGGAGCCATAAGCAATGTCAAATGCGATGAATATATCACGGACAACGTCTCGCTCGCATCGCTCAGCAAATACTATATGGGCAGCCGTGAACCTGCCGTGTCAGGAAGCCTGGGGTCAAGTTTCACCATCTTCAAGAACATCGATTTATCCTTCCTGACCACCTGGTCGATCGGAGGAAAAGTTTATGACGGTCTGTATTCCGGCACAATGAATGTCCAGTATGCCGGCAACAACTGGCACAAAAATGTCCTGCGCAGATGGCAGAAGCCTGGAGATGTCACGGACGTCCCGATGGTCGAGATCGGAGGCTCTTCACCAGCGAACGATTCAGCGCTCATCAACGCATCGTACTTCGCCTTCAAGAACATCACGTTAGGCTATACGTTCCCCAAGAAATGGCTTTCCAAAATAGAAGTCAGCGCCCTGAGGCTCTTCGTCACCGCAGACAACATCATGATGTTCAATCACCTGGACGGAATGGACCCTCAATATAACTTTACCGGAAGCGTGTCATATTCCTACGCCCCGTCAAGAGCGATCGTCGCCGGAATAGACATTCAATTCTAAGGAGGATATTCAATGAAAAAGAAACTATATATTCTTGCAGTTCTCTCCATTGCGGCAATTTCCTGCAACAAAGACATGCTTGAATTCAATCCGACAGATTCAGGCTCAGGAGAAGAGCTTATGAAGGACGCGTCCACCGCCATCTCCTCGATCAACGGCATCTACAGGTCAATGTGGACGGCCGGCTGGTCAACCACAGGCAACGCCCACCAATGCTTCGGCATTTCCGCCTATAATATCGCCCAAGAGGCGATGGGCGATGACTTCATCATGCAGTCCCAGGGAAACGGATGGTTCTGGTACGACCACGTATACAATGTCAAGAACCAATATGCATCTTCCGCATTCAGGTCATACGACGTATGGTATGCCAACTACAAGTGGATAGCCAACGCCAACAGCGTCGTAGCGGCCAAGGAAACGATGGGAGGCAGTTCAGCTGACGTGTCATACGTAGTGGGACAGGCCTATGCCATCAGGGCACTCTCCTACCTCAACCTCGCCACCTGGTTCGCCAGGGCACCTTACAACCCTATGACGGACAAATACAGGTGGAGCGATCCCGGAGTTCCTGTCTATACGGAACCTACAAACATAGGTACCACAGGAAAGCCCAGGGAAAATCTTGAAGTCGTATACAAACAGATCGACTCGGACATCGATTCCGCCATCGTACGTCTGACAAAGGGTGCCGCAGCCGCCATGAACAAGGGAAACAAGTCCCACATCAACAAATTTGTCGCATTGGGCATCAAGTCCCGCGTCTGCCTGGCAGAAGGAAACTGGGAAGGAGCCTACAAGGCTGCATCTGAAGTCATTGACAAGGGCGCTTACGAAATCGGAGGCGAGAACGAACTCATGGGCGGCATGAATTCCATCAACTACGGCAACGTAATGTGGGGAGCCGGAATCGAGACCTCGGAACAGTCCGGAGCCTACGCAGGATTCTTCACACACATGGACAATGTCGACGGTGCATATGCAAAGTCTGCTCCCAAGCTGATCAACAAGCAGCTCTACAATCACATCAGTTCAGGCGACATCCGTCTCGGATGGTGGGACCCTACGGACAAGGAATCACCTTACATCTCCAAGAAATTCGCGTTCTCCAACGTACAATCATGGCTAGGAGACTACATTTATATGAGAGTCGAGGAAATGTACTTTACGGCGGCAGAAGCAGCCCTGAGGCTTGGCAATCAAGATGAGGCACGCGACCTGATGAACAAGGTCATGGCCAAGAGGAATCCGAAGTACAACGCCTACAACTATTCCGGGACTCATCTTGGAGCTACCACGACGACATGGACAGGTTCTTTACTGGAGAACATACTGATCCAGAGGAGAGTGGAACTTTGGGGTGAATACGGACGCATCTTCGACGTACGCCGCACCGGTCAGGGAATCGACCGGCGAAGCGAAGACGGATTCGCCGAGGAATGCATCGCGACAATGAAAAGAAACGGAATTGACCTCACAAGGGCAGACACCTACGATTGGGTGCTGACCATCCCGAAGGATGAGTTGGACGCAAACCCGAACATAAACGAAGAAGATCAGAACCCTTGATAGAGAAGATCAGAACCCTTGATAGAAATATTGACAATGAAATACATAAATATATTTTCAATCATTCTGGCCACCTCCCTGTTCACTGCAGGCTGCAGCAAAGAACAGGAAGGCAGCATTTACAGACCGGGCACGGACGATGCCAAGGAAATCCACTTCATCCAGTCATCCCTGACCAAGGAGTTCCCTCAAGGCAGCAAGTCCGGCACCTTGGAGATAGAGATTGCCCGACCTGACAACAAAGGCGAACTGTCAGTCAGTCTCCGGAAAAGAGGAGAGGACGAAGGTGCATTCAGCATTCCCGAAACCGTCACTCTGCCCGACGGCAGTTATGCGGTCTCAATTCCCGTGGAAGTCGACCTGAGTGAGCTCCTTGCCGGATCATCCCTGAGCGCAACGATATTGATAAGCGACCGTCAGGAAGAAACCGGAACAGGGAGCGCCTACGTCACGCAGTTTTCAGACAAGATAAACCTGTCCGTGTCTTTCGCACTTGACTGGGAGCCGTACTTGAGAACTGACGAAAGCGGGAACAAGGTGCAACAGACAGCCACCTACACATACAACGCATTTTACACCGGACACGCAAGCGGATTGAAAGTGGAAAAGGCCATAGGCGCCAACATCTTCAAAGTCAATGACTGGGCCAGCGGAGTGTCTTTCAAGTTCATTCTCAATGAAGACAACACGTGCACAGTGCCGGCGCAGTCGATAGGCTATTACAATTCAAATTACAATGAATATGTAAAGGTGTCCGACATGGCCGAGTACACAGGCAACAAATCCGCATACAGCTCATATCCATGCACTTACGACGGCAAGGGCAATTTCTCGTTCTACCTGATTTATTTCGTCTCTTCCGGCTATTTCGCCAAAGGCAACGAAACCCTGGCATTCGACGGCAACGAAGACAAGACGCCGGTAGTGGAGATTTCATTCGACGGCATAGAGACGACCGAGACGGGATTCAAGGCTCCGAGACTGTCTTTCAGCAAAAATGAATATACCAAGTTCTACAAGGCAACGATAGTAAGCGGGGACATAACCGGAGACGCTGCCAGACAGGAAGAGGTAAGAAAGGCATTGGAAGCGGGCAACAAGCCAGGAAGTGCTCCTGTAGTGACATTGTACGAAGACAATTCCGACATCTGGAATGTGGGATCCGGCAATTGCACGGCAGTCGCATTGGCATACGACTCCACCTCGACCGCCATATCTCTCTACATGAAGAGGTTCACATGTGACCCTGACGGACGCTACACGCCGAAAGTCAACAAGTTCGAATGGAAAAACGACAAGACCAACGTACTCTATTCCCCGTATACGACGTTGTTCTGGAACATGCAGGCCGACAATGTCGCTTCTCTCAAATACCTGTGCATGAGAACAGATTTTCTTGATTACATGGTCAAGAACCTGAATAAAAGTGCAGAGGAACTTGCTTGGGAAAAAGGCAACGAAGTCAATGAGGAGTTCCTCCAGAAACTAGTGAGCGATGACGGCTTCGCAACCGAATTCAACACATTGAAGCAAGGCACAAGCTATACTCTCTGCATCTGTCTGGTCAATGACTTCGGGGACAGGGTATTCGTCACAAAGACTGCCGAGACCCAAGGCTATGTCGCATCCGATTTCGACAAGAACAAGAATCTTCAGGACTTCATCGGCGCATTCAAGGCAACGGCTACCGTCGACAATACAAGCGGTTCTTCCTCTGCAGATGAATCATTCCGCGTCGACATCTACAGTTTGGGAGGCAACGACGTAATGATCAGCGGATTATCCAACATCAGCGATTTCACGCCAGAAATCAAGGGCTACTACGACCCGGACAGTCATTCAATCATCATCGAGCCTCAACAGCTGGGACGTTACAAGAACTACTATGTCACACTCGGTCTGTCTGACGGACTGTCCATCTACTGGGGCGGCAACAGCATAGCACTGGGATTCATCGACGGAGTTATAAGAATGACGCCGAGCCCTTACTCAGATGCGGCAATCAGCAGCTATCAATTCCTGCTGTTCACATCCGAGAAAGCGACCGGAGACTCCTATGCAAAGCAAAGCATCGGTTCGAAATCGTATTCAAATCTTTGTCTGGAACCATTCGACATTTAATTGATTTTGAGATAATTTTTCTACCTTTGGTCATGAAATATAAAACAAACCGACAAAGATGAAAGAATTTTTGAAAATGACATTGGCCGTAATATGCGGCCTGTTTATAATGGGAGTGGTAGGATTTATCCTGTTTTTCGGCTTCGTGGGCGCACTTGCGTCATTGGGGAACGAGACTCCTGTAATTCCGCGCTCCGGAGTACTGGACATGAACTTGAGTAAAATCATTCTTGCCGAGCAGGGGCAGGAAATCAATCCGATTGCCATAATGCAGGGCGATGAAACCAAGACAATAGGATTGTGGGATGCGGTGCAGTCGATAAAGGCCGCAGCGGCTGATCCTGCCGTACAATACATATTCCTGCGTCCGGAAGGATTGCAGTCAGGCATTGCCCAGATGGAAGAACTCCGCAGGGCTCTTGCTGATTTCAGGGCAAGCGGCAAAGCCGTGGTTTCATATATCGAAAACCCGACCACAGGCACCTACTATCTGGCGTCCGTTGCGGACAAGGTCTATATGGGCAATTACTGCGGCGGCACCAGCATGGTGACAGGTGTCGGCACCCAGCTCATTTTCCTGAAGGACCTGCTTGACAAGCTTGGTGTCAATGTCCAGCTGATCCGGCACGGCAAATTCAAGTCTGCCGGCGAGATGTACATCAAGAGCAGTCCGAGTGAGGAGAACATGCTCCAGAACCAGGAAATGATAAATTCCATCTGGGGCAATCTTTCTGCGGAAATCTGCAGCAGCCGTGACATCACTGAAGAAAAGCTGAACTCTCTCGTTGACAACCTGACATTGACGACACCGGAAGACTTCAGAAGCAACGGCCTTGTAGATGAGCTGCTTACAAAAGAAGAGCTCAGGGGCAAGCTTACCGACCTGGCTGTAGAATCCAGTTTTTCGGACTTGAAGCTGATTCCGTTCAGCGACTACGTCATGGTCAATGCCTCAGTTCAGAAAGTGGCCAAGACCAAGGTGGCGATAATCTTTGCTGACGGCAATATTGTAGATGGCGATGCCAAGGAGCAGGTGGCAGGTGACCGTTTCTCCTCCATAATCTCAAAGGTCAGGGAAGACGCTTCTGTCAAGGCCGTAGTGCTCAGGGTTTCATCTCCGGGCGGAAGCGTTCTTGCATCAGAGAAAATCAAACAGGAGATCGACCTGCTCAGGAAAGAGAAACCGGTAATCGCTTCTTACGGCAACTACGCCGCTTCCGGAGGTTACTGGATTTCAAACAGTTGCGATAAAATCTTCAGCGACCCGTCCACATTGACAGGCTCTATCGGCGTGTTCAGCATGATTCCTGATTTCAGCAAGACCGCCAAGGATATTTTCCATGTCAATGTAACTTCTGTCGGCTCTAACAGGCACAGTGACATGTATTCGCTCACAAGGCCGCTGAATGCTCAGGAGACCGCCTATATGCAGAAGTCTGTCAATGATATATACGATGCCTTCCTTAAAAATGTGGCAGAGGGCAGAGATATGACTACAGACGCAGTGGACAATATCGCTCAGGGACGTGTATGGACCGGTTCCGACGCCCTCAAGATAGGTCTGGTAGATGAAATCGGCACATTGACAGATGCGTTCCGATATGCGCTCACGGCAGCGGGCATCGACGAGAGTGAAGGCTACAGCGTGGACTGCCTGCCGAAACCTCAGACATTGATGGAAATGCTGCTCGAATCATTCGGCGGCACCACTTCCGCATTCGCAGGAACTCCGTTCAGTTCGATTGAAAAGGCTTTCAAAGGCTGGAACTGGGAAACATCCGAGAGGACGTTCGCCAGAATGCCTTACATCTACGAAATCCAGTTGTAGCCAGGGCGCGATGCCCAGTTCCGACTGGGCTTCAATGTGAGCGTGAGGATACCGGCGATGCGCGTGCAGAGGGCTTAATGGGGAAGCAGGTGGGAGTGACAGATGCGAGCGTGGAGTGGCTGGCGGGAGCGTGGAGTGATTGGTGGGAGCGTGGAGTGATTGGTGGGAGTGTGGAGTGGCTGGCAAGAGTGTGAAGTGGCAGATGCGAACGTGGAGTGATTGGTGGGAGTGTGGAGTGGCTGGCAAGAGTATGAAAATGATGGAGGAGAGGTGAGGCGCGATACATTAGGCGCAGCGCGCAAAGCGTTAATACTCAGCAAAATAGCCACTTTCAGAGTTGCAAAAACACCAACTCTGAAAGTGGCTTAACTATTGATAATCAGAGGATTACGCGTTGCGCCATGTGGCAGGCAGCAAGGTTGCCCCCGTGAGGACTTGCTTATCTCAATCCCCCTAACCTTGTTGTTTTATTGGGACTCTGTCCCAAACCCTGACGCTCCGCGCGGCCTTTGCGTCCTCCACGTATTTGCTGTCGCAAATACACGGACCCGGCCGGTCGTCTGATGACGACTTATTAACTCCACCCTTCAAGGGGGCGATCAGGGCCCACGGGCTTTCCATCGCCGCACGACTACCCTGCCCGCCAACTCCGGCCCGGCATCTGATGATGCCTTGTTCGGCACTATAGGGAGATGCCTGCGAAGCAGGAGGGCCTGGTCCTCACGAGGGCTTCTTGCTGCTGCACGTGCCTTTTAGAGGCGCTATTTCGGACTGGCCTCTTTGCTTTGTTTAGGAGTTGTCCTAAACACTGGCGTGACGTCGCTGTGAATTTTTCGAACAACCTGCATGTTGACATTTTGTGGATATTGCTGATTGTCAATTGATTGCAGGAGTTTGTGAAAGCCAGGTTACCCATTTTTTCATGCAACCTGGCTTTGGCTTTAATTGCCAATGTGCTATGTATCAATGTTTTATACTATTCGTGCAAATGCAGGTTGTTCTACTTTTGTCCTAACTACTTGTTGTTAAATTTCGGTAAACTCTTTTCAGGACGATACATTAGGCGCAGCGCGTAAAGCGTTGATACTCAGCAAAATAGCCACTTTCAGAGTTGCAAAAACACCAACTCTGAAAGTGGCTTAATTATTGATAATCAGAGGATTACGCGTTGCACTCCAACATCACCGTTCTCCTCCATATCTCACGTAACCGTTCTCTGGAGCATTCCACGTCAAAGTTATCCGCCACATTCCAACATTATCGTTCTCCACCACATTCCACATCAACGTTATCCACCATATCTCACGTAACCGTTATCCACCACATTCCACGTCAAACGTTCTCCACCATATTTCACATCACCGTTCCCGTCACATTCCACATCACCATTCCTCGCCACATTCCACATCAAACGTTCTCCAAAGCGCGAAGATATAGTTTCAGTATAGAAGCAGTGGCCGGAGTAACCATGACAGACTCATCGACACGAAAAAAGAACCGACCGGAAACGTAGCCGCAGACGCCGGCCACCCGCACGCCGCGAACCGCATCAGTGCCAATGTTATCCGTCCCTCTCCTCGAAGCTTCACTATCCGAAACATCACTGGACGAGTCTCCACGCCCCGCCCCCTCGCTTGCCAAACCGGGCAGGACAATAACTAAAACTCGCGATTTTTCTTCAAGACTCAACCTCAGACCTGTAAAGATATCGCTCAGCTTTTTCTTGCCATTGAGCCCGACAGGACGCATCCAGTCTCCATTTTGCCAACCGCGCAACAGGAACGGTAATGTCAATGCTTCTGACGAAAATGCCGCAATCCCTTCTCGGGCCAATGACTTGGCATCCGCTACCGGGTCCGCGCCTGCTTCGGAAACAGAGACATTGACACGAAAATCATCGAAAACATATTCGCCGGTCGTGCGGACCACCGAGCAGGCCTCATTCTCGTTTATCACTGTTCCGCCAGTCATCAATGTACCGCGTAACCTGCGTGCCGAGCCTCGTCCGGCCAATCCGCTGTATGACAAGCCGGACCCAACAAAAGAGGACGTGATTGACGCCGAGTCTCGACCGGCCAATCCGAAGCACTCCCCCAAGCCGTGATTCTCAGACGCAACCGGTGAAGATTCTCCGCCCTGCTCATCAACCTGAGCACCATCCGGAGTACCTCCCTGCTTATCAACCCGAGCAGCACCCGGAGCACCGTCCTGCTCATCAACTTGAGCACCGCCCTGAGCACCTCCCTGCTTATCAACCTGAGCACCGTTCTGCGTACCTCCCCACTTACCAACCATCACACTGCCACGCTTTCCTCCCTGCACACCGACAGGATTACCAACCGTCACACCACCCCGCAGACCACCCTGCAGATTAGTCCTATCCCCGTGAACATCAGCACGTTCACTTACGACAGGACTGTCCGGCACTACCCGAGCGGCCTTTCTGACAATCAGGCACTCCCCTGCCGTAATAAGCTCGTAGCCCGGCGCCTCGAACACCTTACCGGAAAACGTCTTGTCGCTTTCAAGCAGACGCACCACCGGTTCGAGAAGCCTGTCCCTGAAGCCATACGTTTCCAACAGCCTGTACAGCACATATTTATAATGCTTCAGATGACAAAGCCTTACTGCATTGACACGAAGCATGTCATCCTTTCCGGCAGGCTCGCAGACACTTTCACGCACAGAAATGAAATAATCATCCGCAATCTCCTGCACCTCGGAAAACGCATTCATCTCCCTGGCAAAAGTCGTCAGGAACGACGGATTCAGACTCTCAAAAACAGGGAAAACAAGATGCCTTATACGGTTTCTCTTATAGACAGTTTCCGCATTGGTCCTGTCATCATGATACTCCAGAGAGTTGGCAGCCACATATTCCTCAATCTGTTTACGGCTGAAAGACAACATCGGCCTCAACAGGCGTACACCTGACAATTCATCCCTGGTCACAGGAACTACGGATTCCGCCTGCATACCGGTAATTCCGCGCAGCCCTGTTCCACGTAAAAGATTCAGAATCAAGGTCTCAGCATTGTCATTTGCATTGTGCGCGACAGCCACTCCATAGTATCCATTGTCCTTGCACAACGACGCGAACCAGTCATATCTGAGTTCCCTCGCAGCCATTTCAATACTGACACTATGGGACGAAGCGTACTGCTCCGTATCGAAATCCGCCTTATGGTAACGCACACCGTTCCGCCCGCACCAGGCAGCCACAAGCGCCTCGTCCGAATCACTGTCCTCACCACGGAGATGAAAATTGCAGTGCGCCACAGCAAACCTCCGTCCTGCGGAACTGTTCAGGAACAATGAAGCAAGGCATATGGAATCAATGCCCCCGCTTACTGCAAGAAGGGCTGTTTCCTTTTCCGGAACCAGCCCCACTATCGTTCTGTCAAATGATTTCTGAATCATCATATTGCCTGTTACCTCGGTCTTGAAGCGATCGTATATGAGAAGCCGAATGCCAATGACTCCTTGAACTGTATCGCCTTACGTCCTTCAGGATATTTCTTCAATGTCTTCTCAGTCTTCACCAGCACCTTGTCGTCATAGATGAGGTTGGTGGTCACTGTCAATGAAAAATACTTGGCGATTTGCCAGTCAAACCTGTTATCCCAGTTAACACGGATATTCTGCGGCTTGTCGAGATAGTCAGAGAACAGCACCAACTGTGAAGTATATTTGAAATTGTCATTGATCTGAAGCTTTCCATCAATCTTTATCTGCGCACCGAACTCGAATCTTGCCGAACGATAAGCGTCACCGGAAGTCTTGGCAGCGACAAAGGCCTCGTAACGTGCTTTCTCGTCCCCTACCAGAGCAGCTGCATCAGCACTGGAAAGTTCATTCAGACTCTCGTATTTCTTCTTGAGTTCCATACTATAGGACTTCCTCAGGCTCTCATCCGTAACGACCACAAAACCTCCTGTAAGAGGAGCGACGTTGACAGTAAGCCATTTGGTAGGAACCCAGTCAATACCGAGCGCGATGTTGGTATAGGCAGGAGCGAAGAAACCGGACTTGAGCTTCCTGCTCTGCTTCCAGTCGGACTTGCCAGGCTCCCAATCGTCCGCAGCACCGGCCGGCTTGGAGGGCATAGGATAGTTGTAACTGTTCGAGAACTGTGACTTGAAGTTGAACTGAGCGGAATAGTTCAATGTCTGCAAAGCCTTGTAGCCGAACTTGCCCTCATAATACATACGGTCATCGCTCTTCTGTATGAACGGCTTGTCCTCAGAATACAGGAAACCGTAATCGAGCTGAAGTCGGTTGTTGAAGAACAGGTCTTTCTTCTTGTAGTTAGCATTAGCGTCAATGAAAGACTTCAGGGTCACGTTGTTATAACCGCCGGCAGCCCAGTTCGTCAGACTTGTCTGTCCGAAATCCAGTTTCGTAAGAAGGGAATTCGTCCAATATCTCGGTTTAGGTGTCTTGACTACAGCTTCAGGAGCGCCCGCAATCGCCTTGGCAGCCTCTTCAGCAGCCTTTTGCGCATCGGTGACATCCTGTGCATATACAGATGTAAATGCCAATGCGGACAAGCACATCAAAAGGATTCTCTTCCTCATAAAATATTCACTAATAAGCGATTGCAAATACGACTCTCTCGTGTGAAGGCTTGCCGGAATAGATATCCGTGCCCTCTTCCTTACATACGACGCTATCTACAGGAATACATCTGATGGTAGCCTTGGTTTCATCCTTGATCTTCTGCTCAGTCTCGGCAGTACCGTCCCAGTGACAGAGCAGGAACTTGCCCTGAGTGATCTTCTCCTTGAACTCCTCCCAGGAATCGCATTTCTCGATACGAGAGTTTCTGAAATCCAACGCCTTCTGATAGATATTGTTCTGAATATCCACGAGCAGGTCCTCGATATACTTGTCAATGCCCTCCAGCGAAACTGTCTTCTTCTCAAGTGTATCGCGGCGGTGCACCTCCACCGTATCATTCTGCAGGTCACGTGCACCGAGGGCAAGCCTTACAGGCACACCCTTGAGTTCCCATTCAGCGAACTTGAAGCCCGGACGCAATGTGTCACGGTCATCGATCTTCACAGTATGGCCGGCAGCCTCGAGAGCCTTCTTGATTTCATTCATCTTGTCGAGAACAGCATTGTGCTCCTCCTCGCTTCTGTAGATAGGAACCATCACCACTTCGATCGGAGCCAGAGCCGGAGGAAGAACCAGACCGTTGTCATCGCCGTGAGCCATGATGAGCGCACCCATAAGACGGGTGGAAACGCCCCAGGATGTAGCCCATACATACTGCTGCTTGCCTTCCTTGTCGGTGTACTGCACATCGAACGACTTGGCGAAGTTCTGGCCGAGGAAATGTGAAGTACCTGACTGCAGAGCCTTTCCGTCCTGCATCATCGCCTCGATAGTGAGGGTATCCAATGCGCCGGCGAATCTCTCGTTAGGACTCTTGTGGCCTACAATGACCGGGAGAGCCAGATAGTTGCGGGCAAAGTCAGCATAGACATGGACCATCTTCACTGCCTCTTCCTGAGCCTCCTGTGATGTAGCGTGAGCCGTGTGGCCTTCCTGCCAGAGGAACTCCGCGGTACGAAGGAACAGACGGGTACGCATCTCCCATCTGACGACATTGGCCCACTGGTTGCACATGATAGGAAGATCCCTCCATGATTTGATCCAGTTCTTGTATGTACTCCAGATAATGGTCTCGGATGTCGGACGCACTATCAGTTCTTCTTCAAGTTTCGATGACGGATCCACTACCACGCCATTGCCTTCAGGGTCATTCATGAGCCTGTGATGTGTCACTACCGCACATTCTTTCGCAAAGCCTGCGACATGCTCAGCCTCACGGCTGAAGAAAGACTTGGGAATGAACAACGGGAAATAAGCATTGACTGCGCCTGTTTCCTTGAATTTCGAGTCCAGCACGTGCTGCATCTTTTCCCATATAGCATAGCCATAAGGCTTGATTACCATACATCCCCTTACAGGTGACTGCTCTGCAAGGTCCGCTTTAACTACCAGGTCGTTATACCACTGAGAGTAGTTGTCTGACCTTTTGGTTATCTGATCTGCCATCTTTTGTTAGTTTATTTTATTTTTTGGTTTCTTTATGCAATAACATTCATATATTTGCATTTAACATGCGAGCATCGGCGAGGTATGAATATTGCAGACATACCATCGCTGCAATGCAGCGCACAAAGATACAAATTATTTATATAACTAGGAGGTCCGATTATGAAAACAAACATCTTGGTTCTTTCCGGAGCATTCCTGGCATTGGCCAGTTGCGGTTCCGCATCGCAATACGCTTCAAGCCAGCAATATCAGGACGGATTCTACAGCAGACCTGCTAAAACCGAAACTAAAGCGGATGTTCTTGCGTCCCGCAACAAAGTAAACGAACTCGTAAAGGAGACGGAGAACTCGACATTGTTCCTCAAGGCAGGAGAAACAGACACACTGTTCATTCCGGAAAACACTTCAGCCACATTGAAGTTCAACAAACAGGACAACAGCACCGTAGTCACTGTCACCAATACACCTGCATATTCACTGTACCCTGACGGATTCGCAGCAGGATATGCGGCAGGATGGGCATCATCATATTGGCCTGGAACATATTGGGGCTCATGGTATTACCGTCCTTATTGGTCCAGCTGGTACTGGGGAGCGAATCCGTGGTATTACTCAAGCAGCATCTGGTGGGATGACTGGTATTGGGGAGACCCGTGGTACAATCCTTGGTATTGGGGCAGACCTGTATATTACGGCTGGGGCTACAGCTGGTACCACGACCCGTGGTATTACCATCACCATCATCATTATTACCATGACCACTGGTGCGGTCCTTGGTACGACCATGGCTTCGGACACGGAAGGGACAGTTACTACTATGGCAACAGAGGCCTGACCGAAAGCAGCAGAGGAAACGGAATGGGCGTAGCATCTTCCACAGTCAGAAGAAATGCCGGCTCGTCATCATCAGTCAGGAGAGCCTCCGGCACCGCGACGACATCGACAAGAGGCAATGACATGTCAATGACTTCTGTCAGAAGGGTTTCAGCTTCCAGTGTACGCACTTCAAGTGGCTCTGCAAGCGGCACGGCGGTACGCAGCGCATCTTCCAGCCAGTCGATTCGCACAAGTTCTTCCGCAGGACAGGCGGTAAGAAGTTCAGCTTCGGGCCAGACTGTACGCAGCAGCTCAAGCCAGGCGGTACGCAGCGCGGCTTCCGGACAGTCCGTCCGCACGAGCACCTCAGGCAACACCGCTTACAGAACGTCCGGCACATCCGGAGTAAGGTCAGCCGGCACGTTTTCAAGTGCTTCCTCATCTAACAGGACAGCATCCGCACCTGCTTACAGAAGGGCCGCCACAAGCCGGTCATCCGGCCAGTCATCCGGCACAAGTTACAGAAGTTCATCTTCTTACGGAAGTTCCGGCAGTTCCTACAACTATGGCAGCGGAAATTCAGGCTCGTCATACAGAAGCTCGTCAAGCAGCTCCTCATACAGGAGTTCTTCCAGCAGTTCGTCATACCGCAGTTCGTCAAGCAGTTCATACAACAGCGGTTCCTCATACCGCAGTTCATCCAGCGGCTTCTCAGGCGGAGGATATTCCGGCGGAGCATCCCGTTCGAGCGGAAGTAGCGGCGGCAGTGTAAGAAGAAGATAATTTAGAAACCTGAAATAAGTGAAGAAGATATGAAGATGAAAAAGATTATTCCGTTGACGCTGCTTGCGGCTGTCTCGGTCAATGCTGCGGCTCAGAACGTCCAGGACGCTCTGAGATTCAGCGAGAACAATTACTACGGTACAGCGCGCTCCATCTCCATGGGCAATGCGTTCACCGCACTGGGAGGAGATCTGGGTTCCATAAACCTCAACCCTGCCGGCTCGGCCGTGAACAGCTTTTCACAGGTCACGTTCACCCCGAACGTAAGCATCGTGTCCACCACGAGCGATTACAATGCAATGCCTTCACAGTCAACGGTATACGGCAGCACCCTGAACAACAGTTCAGCCAGGTTCACACTACCTAACGTCGGTTTCACCCTCAATTTCGACACCAACGCCAGACGCGGGCTGAAAAGAGTGACATTCGGATTCATTGCCAATGCCACAGCAAACTACCTGGACGACATGGCGGCAGGCGGACGAAACACAGCCACATCATATGCAGGTTCATTGGCTTCGATGATGAGCGGCGTGAACTCCAGCCTCCTGAACGGAGAAAACGGATATTACGGCAATGCCAATGTTCCATGGAATCAGGTAACCGGCTGGCAGTCCGGAATGGTGTCCACCTATGGCTCTGCGAATGACAAGTACATTGGCGCGACCGAGAAACTCATTGACGACGGAAAAGGCGGACAGACCATTCAGCTCGCTGACGCCATCGACCAGCTTTACGGACGCAGGTCCCACGGCAACAAGTATGATCTGCTGTTCAATGTCGGCCTCAACATTTCTGACAGGGTTTATATCGGAGGAAACTTGGGCGTCGTGTCCATGGACTACACCAGAAACGAGTACTTAAAAGAAATCGCAGTGGATCCTGACAAATTCGGCGTCGAATTCGACAATGGTTCCGGCGGCGTTTCCAAGACATATTTCAACAGCCTGAGATACAGATACTCATACGACATGCAGGGCGGAGGCGTCTATGCCAAATTCGGTATAATTGCTGTCCCTATCGACGGGCTCCGCATAGGTGCGGCCATCCAGACTCCTACGGCAAACTGGATAACGGAACATTGGCAGCACTCCGGAGAGACCTGGTACCAGAGCAACGTGTTCGATGCCAATGCGACATCTCCTAAGGGTGAATACAAATACAAATTCGTATCACCGTTCAGAGCCAATTTCGGTGTAGCCTACACATTCGGCGGTTGGGGTCTTGTCAGTGCCGACTATGAGATCTGCGACTACAGCACGATGAAATTCAAGGAAACCGACACCAACGACAACACCGTTTTCGACAATGGCGTAAACCGTGACATCAAGAACTTCACCGGAGCAGCACATGCATTGAGACTCGGTGCTGAAGTCAAACCTGTTCCGCAGTTCGCTATAAGGGCAGGCTACAACTTCACTTCCTCACCGGAGAGATATATTGACGACCTCACCGGCAAGAAGATGACTCCTAAGGCCTACAAGCACTCGCTTGCTGCCGGAGTGGGATATTCATCCAAAGGTTCATTCTTCTGCGACCTCGCTTTCAGATGGACAAAGAACCCTTACGAGTACGTATATCCTTATGACTCCTACATTGACGGTGAATTGTCTCCTGAAATCAGGAACAGAGCCAGGTTCTACGATGTAGTCGCCACCTTCGGATGGAGATTCTAAAATGATTCGGGGATTTATTTCAGCCTCTTGAGGTATGAGATGGAATCCGGACCTTCATTGAACAAGAGGTCCATGACGGACAAATCAGATATGAAGCCATACTTCAGGGAAAAGACCTGCCAGTATGGCTTTTTCAGTCCCAGACGCGCAAGTATGTCATTCTGCCGCTTCGGGTGGATTACGCCACGCAGGTCACGGCCATACAACGTACTTCCATGCGGCGTAAACTCCTCCGTGAAACGGATGTCCGCCTCTATACCAGTCTTCTTCAGGAAGAAGCGGAGCAGGTCAATGTTCAGGTCGAAAAGGAATTCGTGTTGCCTGTCCAGAATGGCGAACAGATCGTCCTTGTAATAGTCAAACCACGGAGAAGATTCGTAGGCGGACACGATAGCACGCTTCATCCTCATCAGCCACGGCTTGCTCCAATCGATTCTTAGTTTCCTGACAGGAAGCGCATAAGTGCCGTTTTCATGCACAATCGGCACGGAAAGCGCCTCCACGCCACCTGCAGCATATATCAGGCAACGGTTGCGGTATGTCTGTTTCTGATAGTTTTCACAGGCCTCTATATAGACAATTGCCGGCACATACGAATTTACCCCGTCAGATGACAGGGTAAACTCTTCAGCTATTGCCGCCATATAGGATACAGGCGGAAAGAAAGCCATGTCCAAAAGCATTGACATAACTAGTCGATATCGCCTTTCTCTCCTGATGTATTGGCTCTTACAATACCACGCTTGGATGAACGGATGAAGTTCAATATGGTGGTCTTCTCCTCTGAATCAGGGAAGCCGGCCTCAACCTTGGAGCAGCCGTCAGAGATATTGTATCCCTGGAAATAGATGGTATCGTAGATATCCTTGATATTTCTTACAGTCTCTGCCGAGAATCCTCTTCTGCGGAGTCCGACAATGTTCACACCGGCATAGCAGATAGGATCACGACCGCACATTGCGTAAGGAGGGATGTCCTTGTTGATCTTGGACATACCGCCGACCATTGCGTGGCAGCCGATCTTGGTGAACTGATGCGCTTTCGCACCACCACCGATGATAGCCCAGTCATCGACCTCCGTTTCTCCGGCGATGCCGACGTAACTTACAAGGATACAGTGATTTCCGACATGACAGTCGTGAGCTATATGTACATAGGACATGATCAGAGTATTGCTGCCGACCTTGGTAATGCCCTTGCCGCTTGCCTTGGTTCCACGGTTGATGGTCACGCACTCACGTATAGTAACATTGTCACCGATCTCCACATGGGTAACCTCACCTTCGAACTTGAGGTCCTGAGGCACTGCGCCTACGACAGCTCCCGGATACACTTCGCAATTCTTGCCCATTTTCACATAAGGGAAAATGACTGCGTGAGGATGTATCTTGCAACCGTCGCCAATCTGTACATTCTCATCAATGAATGCGTAAGGTCCTACTTCTACATTGTCGCCGAGTACGGCCTTAGGACTTACTGTAGCCAATGGATGTATCTTATTCATAGTTTATTTGGTTTTATTCAGGAGGGCTCTCAGAGCCTTCGCAGCATTAGTATTTATCGTGTGTCCAGGTTTGAAAGCGGTGATTTCAGCATTGAGATAACCGCCTGCAAGCCTCATGTCTCCTATCATGTCCAGAAGTTTGTGACGGCCGCATTCATTCGGGAAATGCAGTTTCAGATTGCTCAGATAGCCTTCCGGGGTAACGCCCAGCTTTGGCTGGTTGAACAGGTCCGCCATACGTCCCACCTGCTCGTCAGTAACCGGATGCTCCACAATCACGATGGCATTGTCCACATCACCTCCCTTCACCAGGTTGTTCGCCAGAAGGAACTCTACCTCATGGAAGAACACGAAAGTACGGCAAGGGCCAATTTCAGATGCATAATCCTTGGACAAGTCCCATGCGGCAGACTGCACGCCGAGCACTCTGGAATTGAAATCCACCGTAATATCGTAGGAAGGAGCGGCAGCAGGTTTGATTTTCACCCATGAACCTGTCTTCTCGTCCTTGATTTCTATTTCTTCAGGAATGTCAATGAACTGTCTATCAGCATCCTGCTCGACCAGACCGGCCTCAGAAAAGGCCTTTACATACGGCTGGGCGCTGCCGTCCAGAATCGGGACCTCGACATTGTTCAGCTCGACTACGGCATTGTCAATGCCCATTCCGGTCAATGCCGACATCAGATGCTCTATCGTGGAAACTGAAGATTCTCCTTCAGATATGGTAGTACTCCTCGCCGTGCTGGATACGTTCTCGGCCAATGCCCTTACTACGGCTCCCTCTCCAAGGTCTGTTCTTCTGAAAACAATTCCCGTATTCTCCGGAGCGGGATTTACCGTCATCTCAACAATTCTTCCAGTATGAAGACCTTTTCCCTGGAAACTGCAGGAGGCTTTAAGTGTTTTTTGCTTCATCAAATTATCTTTTAATCACGCAAATATACTAATTATTCTTTTCCCTGCTGACGGAATATAGCATAACTGCGCATATAGTTCTTTATAGGAATGGCTGGTGAACCCAAGAGCACCTGACCTGATTTCTTCACATTGCCGATGACGCCGGCCTGAGCCGCAATAGTCGTATTGTCAGCTATTTCAATGTGTCCTGCGATACCTACCTGGCCTGCCAGAATACAGTTCTTGCCGATTTTTGCTGAACCGGCGATGCCGCACTGCGCCGCCATAACGGTATTGTCACCGATTACGACATTGTGCGCAATCTGGCAGAGGTTGTCGATTTTCACGCCGTTGCCGATGATGGTGGACTCCATCTCGGACTTGTCAATGGTGGTACCGGCTCCGATCTCCACATTGTTGCCGATAATCACATTGCCGATGTGCTCGATCTTCTCCCAGGTGCCGTCAGGCTGAGGCGCATTTCCGAATCCGTCCGAGCCGATCACAGCGTTTGAATGGATGATGACATTGTCACCGATGACCATTCCCGGATAGATGCTTACGCCAGGGTAAATGATGCAATGTGAACCGATTACGGTATTGTCACCGATATATACGTTTTCATATATCTTGGTATAGTCTCCGATGACAGCGTGATGTCCCACATAGGAATGGCTGCCGAGATATACCTTCTTGCCGAACTTGGTGGTGAGGAACCAGGATGAGCGGAAACCCCTGTGTCTGCGGTCAGTACGCTTCTGGGTAGCCACATACTTGAGAAGTTCCGCAACTGCCGTGTACGCATCAGCAACACGGATCATGGTGCAGCTGACTTTTTCCTTAGGCTCGAATGTGGAATTCACAAGCAGGATGCTGGCCTTGCAGGTATATACATAATGTTCATACTTAGGATTTGCATAGAAGCACAATTGACCTGATTTTCCGTGCTCTATCTTGGCGAATGAAGTCACCTTCACTTCCGGGTCCCCGTCCACGGTTCCCCTCAAAACTTTGGCCAGCTGTTTGGCTGAAAATTCCATATTCTCAAACTATTTTATTCAACGTATTCCACATACCAAATCCGGTACGACGCAACATCTGCTTTGCAAAGTAAACACATTTACATTACTTTAGCAAGAAAATCGCGTTGTTCATATTTTTTAAGGAAATTCGGTTATTATGGAAATTTTGATTACCTTTGCAAAGTGAGATGAGATAGGGGACGGATGCGTCTCCTATCTTTTTTTAAGAAAGCTTAGGATAATATGATAAGTAAAGAGCTGATTTACAAAGAGATGACTAAGACAGTGGAAGCGCGTGGATGTTTCATTACCGATGTTTCCATCAGCAGGGACAATGACATTGTCATAGCCATTGAATCGGAAAACGGCACTGTGGAAATGGATGACTGCATCGCGGTAAATGACAGTTTTCTCTCGATTTTCGACCAGGAAAAGGAAGACTATTCACTTACTGTGACTTCTGCAGGGCTTGACCAGCCGTTCAAGATTCTCAAGCAGTACATCAAGGCTGTCGGTTCCAAAGTCGAGACATTGACAAGAGACGGAAAGAAACTTGTCGGAACACTGGAAAGCGCTGACGAGAAAGGCTTTACGCTTGCCTACGAGGTAAAGGAGGCTGTCCCTGGAAAGAAAAAGAAGGAGCTTGTCAGACACGTGGACACTTTCGCTTACGAGGACGTGAACAGCGTCACTCCGCACATTGAATTCGAATAGAAATAGAAATAGAAATAGAAAAAAAACAATAACTGTTATGGAAGAAGAAAAGCTCGACCTCAAGGCAGCCTTCGCGCTGTTCAAGGACGAAAAACACATTGACCGCCCAGTGATGATGGGTGTGCTGAAGGATGTGTTCATGACCCAGTTGGCAAAGACTTTCGGCTCTGCTGACAATTTCGACGTCATCATCAATGTCGATAAGGGAGACTGTGAGATCTACCAGAATCTCGAAGTGGTGGAGAACGTGGAGAATCCCAACACTCAGATTGCACTTGCAGAAGTGAACAGGAACGGAGACGACTACGAACTCGGCGAGACCTTCACCAGAAAAGTGGAGCTCAAGGATTTCGGAAGACGAGGCATCCTCAATATCAGACAGAACCTTCAGGGAAGGATCATGGATATAGAGAAGGCCAACCTCTATAACAAGTACACTGACAAGATCGGTGAGATTTTCACCGGAGAGATCTACCAGACATGGGCAAAAGAGGTGCTTATCCTCGATGAGGACGGAAATGAGCTCAGACTGCCTAAGTCAGAGCAGATCCCGGGTGAGCATTTCAAGAAGAACGACACTGTACGCGCCATCATCAAGAGCGTGGAGATGAAGAACAACACGACTCCTTACATTGTCCTTTCCAGAACCTCAAACGAATTCCTCAAGAAGCTTTTCGAGCAGGAAGTTCCGGAAATCTATGACGGACTCATCACCATAAAGAAGGTAGTCCGCATACCTGGCGAAAGGGCCAAGGTCGCTGTGGAGTCCTATGATGACAGAATCGATCCTATCGGAGCCTGCATCGGTGTCAAGGGTGCACGTATCATCGGTATCGTAAGGGAATTGAGAAACGAGAACATCGACGTTCTCCAGTGGACCAACAATACCCAGCTCCTCATCCAGAGAGCATTGAACCCGGCGAAGATCTCATCTATCGACATGGGTACGGACGAGAACGACAAGATCAAGGTATTCATGCTTCCTGACGAGGTGAAGAAGGGTATCGGCAAGGGCGGATGCAACATCAAGCTTGCCGGAATGCTTGTTGACCGCGAAATCGAGGTATGGCGTGAGGTGCCTAAGGAAGACGAGGCTGAGGATGATGAGGACGTACTCCTCACTGAGTTCAGCAACGAAATCGACCCATGGGTCATCGAGAGGCTGCAGTCCATCGGATGTGATACGGCCAAGAGCGTACTGGCTCTGGATCCTGAGGACATCGCCAAGCGCGCTGACCTGGAAGACGAGACCGTGGAGGATGTGATGAACATTCTGCGCGCTGAATTTGAAGAAGAATAGTTAAATAAAAGGGGTTTATATGGCAGAAATCAGACTAAACAAACTGACAAGAGAATTCAATGTGGGACTTCAGACATTGGTGGATTTCCTGAAAGCGAAAGGCGCCGATGTCGAGATGAATCCGAATGCCAAGGTGTCGGACGAGTTCATTCCTGAGCTTCAGAAAGCCTTCGGCGGGGATGCCAAGGCGAAGGACGAGTCAGAGCGTGTTCAGATTAAGATAAAGGAAATCATTGAAAAGGGTTCCAAGAAGAAAGAGGACGAGGAAGAAGAGGCTGCAGGTGGAAGCACCGTCATCATCAGAGGAACATCAGGAAGTGGTTTCGCGAAGGAGGAACCTGTACAGAAGCCTGTAGAGGAAGCTCCGAAGGAAGTAAAACCGGCGGTGGAAGAGACGACTGCACCTGAAGTCCAGGATGCGCCGAAAGTACAGACAGCTCCGGAAGTTGTCGTAGAGACCAAGCCTACAGAGGTTCCTCAGCAGACGGAAGGAGTTCATGTCGAGCCGGTTGTGGAGGCCAAGCCAGCCGCTGAAGTGAAACCTTCAGAGGAAGCTGTACCTCAGCACAGCGAGCCTGTAGAAGTAAAATCCAATGAAGAAGTCGAGCTGCCAAAAGCCGCAGAGCCTACCGACCAAACCCCTTCGGAACAGGCTCATGCGAACCAGCTCAAGAAGGCTGACATCAAGAAAGGCGACAAGACTCAGAATCAGAAAGAGTTCAATCCTAAGGTGGACAAGGCCAAACTCAAGGCCGAGCACAAACTCCAGAAGGCTGCTTCCAGCAATGACGAAGATGAGCCTGTTTCTACAGGAGGCCTGAAGATTGTGGGCAAAGTGGACCTGTCCAAATTCGAAGCTCCCAAGAAGAGCAAGAACAAGAGGGAGCGCATTGCCAAAGGCGGAAGCGAGAGAGTCGATGTGAACAAGATTGACGGCAACGACAAAAAGGACGGCAACAAGAAAAACCGTCAGGGCAATGCCGGTGGTCAGAACAACGGTCAGAACAATGGCAAGAAGGATTTCCGTCAGGGCGGCAACAACCAGCCCGGACAGGGAAAACGCCGCAGAGACCGTGGCAATGACAGGTTCAAGCCTGCTATGACAGAAGCCGAGCAGGAGGAAATGCAGAAGGAAATCCAGAAGCAGGTGAAAGAGACCTACGCAAGGATGAACGACAGCAAGTCCAAGAACAATTTCGGTGCAAAACACAGAAAGGAGAAAAGGGAGCTCGCTTCCCAGAAACTTCAGGAGGAGATGGCTCAGGAGGCTGCTGAGAAGAAGATTCTCAAGGTAACTGAGTTCGTTACTGTCAATGACCTCGCGACCCTCATGAACAACACTCCTGTAAACAAAGTCATCGAGGCATGCTTCAGTCTCGGTCTCATGGTGTCCATCAACCAGAGGCTTGACGCTGAAGCTCTTGTGCTTGTGGCGGAAGAGTTCGGTTACAAGGTGGAATTCGTCACTGCAGACATTCAGAATGAGATCAATCAGGAGAATGACGAGCCGGAGAACGAGGCGGACCTCGTGACAAGACCTCCGATCATCACCGTGATGGGACACGTCGACCATGGTAAGACATCTCTCCTCGACCATATCAGGCAGACCAATGTGATCGCAGGCGAGGCCGGAGGTATCACACAGCACATCGGTGCATACAACGTGGTACTCCCCGACGGACGCAGGATTACCTTCCTCGACACTCCTGGTCACGAGGCCTTTACAGCCATGCGTGCCCGTGGTGCACAGCTCACCGACCTGGCGATCATCATTATAGCCGCCGATGATGCTGTCATGCCACAGACAGTCGAGGCCATCAACCACGCACAGGCGGCAGGCGTTCCTATGGTGTTCGCTATCAACAAGATAGACAAACCGGGCGCTCAGCCGGAGAGAATCCGCCAGCAGCTCGCTCAGATGAACATTCTCGTAGAGGATTGGGGCGGAAAATACCAGTGCCAGGAGATTTCGGCCAAGAAGGGTCTCAATGTGGATAAACTCCTCGAGAAAGTCCTTCTCGAAACTGACCTCATGGACCTCAAGGCGAACCCCAAGAAACTTGGCGTCGGTACAGTCATCGAGTCGTCTCTGGACAAGGGCCGCGGATACTTGGCGACAATCCTTGTGCAGGACGGAACAGTCCACACCGGCGACATGATGCTCAGCGGATGCTACTACGGACGTGTAAAGGCCATGTTCAATGAGCGTGGACAGAAGGTCGAGACAGCCGGTCCTTCAACTCCTGTTTCCATTCTAGGTCTCAACGGAGCGCCGAGCGCCGGTGACAAGTTCAATATCATGAACGACGAGAAGGAGGCCAAGGCCATCGCCAACAAGCGCGAGCAGCTTATCCGAATCCAGGGCATCAAGACCCAGAAGCATATGACTCTTGAGGAAATCGGTCGCCGTATCGCCATCGGCAACTTCAAGGAACTCAATATCATCGTCAAGGGTGACGTGGACGGTTCAGTGGAGGCACTCTCAGATTCATTGATCAAACTCTCTACCGAAGAGGTTCGTGTCAATGTCATCCACAAGTCAGTGGGTGCAATCTCCGAGTCCGATGTCATGCTGGCTACTGCATCCGATGCGATCATCATCGGTTTCCAGGTACGTCCTTCTGCTGATGCAAGAAACCTCGCAGAGAAAGAGGGTATCGAAATCCGTCTCTACTCCATCATCTACGATGCCATCAATGAGGTTACTGACGGTATCGAGGGTATGCTTGAGCCTGAGAAGAAAGAGGAAGTTACTGCAACTGCAGAGGTTAAGCAGACCTTCCACATTTCCAAGGTAGGAACGATTGCCGGCTGTCTTGTCAAGGACGGCAAGATGACTGCCAAGAGCAAGGTACGTCTTATCCGTGACGGCATCGTGGTCTATACCGGTGAGCTTTCATCTCTCAAGCGCGGCAAGGATGACGCAAAAGAGGTCATGAGCGGAATGGAGTGCGGTATCGGTATCGACAAGTACAATGATATCAAGCCTGGCGATGTCATCGAGGCATTCCAGATTGTAGAGATCAAAAGGACGCTGTAACGCTTCCCGCATAATTTGAAAAACACCTGGTGCAGGAAATGCATCAGGTGTTTTTTATCAACTGAGGATTGACGACATCCCAGTCATCGGTCTGTCCCAGATACCTTTACGACTTTCTTCAACTGGCAGTCTGACGCGTCCTTTGATGCCATGAATACATATTTTCCGGGATCGGTTTCCCAGCTGGACGTTTTCTCGTTATATGAAGCGAGGCTGCTTTCAGCAATATGTATCGTCACAGTACAGCTCTCACCAGGAGCGAGTTCTTTGGTTTTGGCAAAGCCCTTCAATTCTCTCTCAGGCTTGTCAAGTTTTCCCTTCGGGGCCCTTACATAAAGCTGTACGACGTCTTTTCCATTGACCTTTCCGGTATTTGTGACTGTCACCTGTACGTCCCAGCCGTCTCCGGCAGACTCGACCTTCATATCCTTGAAATCAAATGTGGTATAGCTAAGTCCGAATCCGAAAGGATAGGCCACAGCTTTAGGAGCAAATGTATTGAAATACCTGTAGCCCACATAGATGCCTTCCTCATACTCGGTAAAGTCAATGTTCCTGACGGTGTGCAACGGAAGTTTCCTGTCGGTCAGCTGACGATAGTATGAATAGTTGAACGGCTTGTCGGCAAAAACCTGAGGGAAATTCTTTGCTGTCGGCTCCAGCGCATACTCCGTAGAAATTGTAGCAGGAAGATGTCCGCTCGGATTCACCTCTCCGCTCAGGACGGATGCCACGGTATTGCCGCCTTCCTGTCCAGGCTGCCAGCACAATACGACTGCATCCACATTGTCCTGCCATGACGTCATTTCCACAAGTCCTCCGACATTGAGGATGACCGTCACTTTCTTGCCCTCCGCATGGAACGCTTCGGAGACTTTGAGAATCAATTCCTTCTCCCTGTCAGAAAGGAGATAACTGTGATAGTAGTCCCGGTCCTTTCCTTCACCGAAAACACGGCCGATCGTAATAACGGCGTCATCGGCATTGGCGGCAGACTTGACAATGAGGTCTTCAGGAACTACCTCGATTGCCCTTTCCCTGTCAACGAACCACTTTTTGCCCTCGTTCATCGTCTTGCATCTCAACGCTTCAGCCTTCATATAATCCTTGTAGAAGGCATCCAGTTCAGGCTCAAGACGGAAACCGGCATTGGAAAGTCCGCTCATGAGGTCCACCACATAAGGCCTGTTCACGTCGCCGGAACCGGTACCGCCTGCGATGAAATCATAAGATGTTATGCCGAAGAGAGCTATTTCATTGTCCTTGGACATCGGCAGTGCTGCGGAATTGTTTTTCAAGAGCACAACTCCCTCATCAGCAACCTTTTTGCACACTTTGGCGTGGGCTTTGAGATCTGGCGCCTCTGACGGTTCATAACCCTTGAACTTCGGAGTGTTGATGACCAGTTTGAGGATTCTGGTCACCGTCCTGTCCACGTCTTCCATACTCAGGCTGCCGTCCTTGATGGCGTTCAGGAGATTGATATAGCGCGAGTCACGTCCCGGCTGTATCATCTCGTTTCCGGCACGGACTATGGCAGCATCATCGTAACCGCCGTTCCAGTCGGTCATCACCGCACCTTCAAAGCCCCATTCGTCACGCAGGATATCAGTCAGGAGCCTCTTGCTCTCGGCTGCATGTTCCCCGTTGATGAAGTTGTATGATGTCATGATGGTCCACGGCTGCGACTCGCGGACTGCTATCTCGAAGTTCTTGAGATAGATTTCCCTTAACGCGCGCTCGGAAACGATGGCGTTGTTGGCCAGACGGTTAAGTTCCTGATTATTGACGGCGAAATGCTTCAACGAAGTACCCACTCCGTTGGACTCGATTCCATTGATCATTGCCGCCGCCATTTTGCCCGACAGCAGAGGGTCTTCGGAATAGTACTCGAAATTCCTTCCGCAGAGCGGATTCCTATGTATGTTAGCACCCGGGGCGAGCAGAATGTCCACACCATATTCGAGGACTTCATTGCCCATATTCCTTCCGGCCTCCTCGACGAGCTCCGGATTCCATGTGGAAGAAAGCATTGTGGCAATCGGATAACCGGTACAATAGAAGGTCCGGGTATCGCCTTTTCGTTTTGGTGCAATGCGAAGGCCGGCAGGACCGTCAGCAAGGACTACTGTAGGAATGCCGAGTCGGGGAATGCCGTTGATCACGCCTGCCGCTCCCGGAACACCGGTGTTGGTAAAGCCGATTCCATTGAAACTGGCAGCACTTCCGCCGATTATAAGGGTGCACTTCTCTTCTGGTGTCATGGCTGCCACGACCTCCGGAATATTGTCCTCACGAAGTTGCGGCGGCACATCTGCCGATGCTGACAGCGCTGAAACCGCGAAAAGTGCTGTAAGCAATAAACATTTCATCATAATTGATTTTTTAAAAATAACATACGTCCACTTTTAATGTGGGACAATATCGGCTAGTCCTCCGGGACATATTCGAGAATGTCGCCGGGCTGGCAGTCGAGGGCGCGGCAGAGGGCCTCCAGAGTAGAGAAACGCACCGCCTTGGCCTTGCCTGTCTTAAGAATGGAAAGATTCGTGGCGGAGATACCGACCTTCTCAGCCAGTTCTCCGCTCGACATCTTCCTGCGAGCCAACATTACATCTATGTTAACTGTAATAGGCATAATCGTTATTCAGTAGCCTCCCCTTCTGCCGGAGACTGTGGCTTCACTTCTGCTCCCTTGAGATAGCTCGGAAGATTCATACCTGCCATCTTGAACAGCTCGTCAAGCGGCGGAATAGACTGCATCATACCGGAGATGAAATTGGCAGTGGACGTCTTGCCGTCACCCTTGCCGTTTCCGTCCCAGACGGTAACCTTGTCGATCTTGATGCCCTTGACAGCCTCGACCTGAGTCTTGACAAGTTCAGGAAGCTTATCAGCGATAAGCATGAGCACAGCCTTCTGTGCATCACCTTCAGCAGCATTGACAAGCCTCTGGAAACCATCAGCCTGCTTGGTAAGAATTTCTTCGATACCCTTCGCCTGGGCAGCCATCTTCGCGTATATCGCATCAGCCTCACCCTGAGCTGTCCTGCGCAGCTTTTCTGCTTCAGCCTCGGCGTCAATGATGGCCTTTTCCTTCTCAATCTGGGCAGGAACCACAATGTTAGCCTGCTGGGTAGCCTGCTCTCTGGCAGCACGCGCAAGTTCGGCACTCTGCTCTGCCTTATATGCCTCTTCCATCGCCATAGCGGCCTGGACCTTTTCCGCTGCTATCGCAATTCTTGCAGCTTCAGCCTCCTTTTCACGCCTGACCGCATCAGAATTGGCGATTGCAATCTTGGAATTGTTCTCACCCTCGACCGCCTTTGCATTGGCATCAGCAGTGGAAATTCTGGTGTCGCGGACAGTCTCGGCAATGCGGATATCCTTGTCCCTGTCAGCCTCTGCCTTACCGATCTCACCGAAACGGTTCTGCTCGGCAACGCTCTTCTTGGCATCATTGATAGCCTTGGCAGCTGCCTCCTTTCCGAGAGCCTCGATGTAGCCGGACTCGTCGCGGATATCGGTGACATTCACATTGATAAGCTTAAGACCGATCTTGCGGAGCTCTGCCTCGACATTGGTACTGACATTGGCGAGGAACTTGTCGCGGTCGGAGTTGATCTCCTCGATGTCCATGGTCGCGATGACGAGTCTGAGCTGTCCGAAGAGGATATCGGTGGCGATGTTCTGGATATTCTCGATGGTGAGACCGAGCAGACGTTCAGCCGCATTGGTCATATTGTCAGGCTCAGTGGAGATGCCGACAGTGAATCGGCAAGGCACATCCACACGGATATTCTGCTTGCTGAGCGCATTGGTAAGATTGCATTCGATGGAAATCGGAGTAAGATCCAGGAAAGAGTAGCTCTGGAAAACAGGCCAGATGAACGACGCCCCTCCGTGAATACACTTGGCAGATGAAGCACCTCCGTTCTTGTTTCTTCCTGTCTTTCCGTAGATTACGAGAATCTTGTCAGACGGACAACGTTTGTAGCGGTGGAGTATTGCGGACAATGTGACGATAAGCACGACTACCGCAATCGCAATGATGATAATTATTTCCATATCACAATGAATTAGGTATTATTATAGTGTCAAATTATAAGCGGTTCCAAGGGTTCCACGAGCAATGTACTGGAATCCACTACTTCAACGACCTTTATCTGAGCTCCGGTAGGAATTGAATCACAGTCAGTTACGGCATCATATTCACGTACAGCGCCATTGATGGTAATCTGCACTATTCCAGTCCCGTGCCTCTCCCCTGGAATAGTCAGATAGACCTTTCCGTGACATCCGGCCGCAGATTTATAGACATTGATATTTCCCGACTGCTGCATCCCGGCCAGCCACTTGAACATCAGCATCACGACAGTGACAAGGGCCACGCCGACAACGAACGCCAGAAGCAGGACCAATGCTTCAGAACCGAACTTGCCATGCATCAATATGGCCGTCCAGCTGAACCCGAGAAAGAAATTCACCAAGTTCCTGAACGTGAACAGGTTCATCGAAGGATCCCCGTCAAAGTCCGGATGCATATCCAGGCCACCGCCGAAATCCGGGTCAATGTCGCCGCCCAGGTCGGTGTCCGAGTCAATGCCGACAAATGTAAGTATGCTCTGGATAATAAAAGTCAATGAAGTGGCTATGGCGATGCACCATAGAATCTTCATGAACAAGTCAAGCGAAGTCCACCATTCTGTAATCATAGTTAATAATGTTTCGGGACAATGTCCCAGGTTGTTTCCGCTAATATAAAAATAATTTTACGAATATCGATAAATTTTCTACTAAATTCGTAAAATTTCACCTTTTCAAGGTTTTTTCATGCGCCCGGGCTGTGGTGGGGCTGCCGGAGCCCGCATCGCTCATCCCGTCAGGCTGGTGCCTGCCCCATTCACAAGGCCGATGTTGTTGGCGCACCCTGCAAGTTGCTATGTATCAAGCATTTAACCGAAATCAGAGTTATGATTTCCACAACTCTGAAAACACCTAAAACACTGATATTCAGTAAAATACGCGTTGCGCGTCTTTGGGTAACCTTGGAGACGCTTACGAGGGTTGCCACTGGAACAGATACAGTGATGCAAACGTGAGCAGATATTACCTCAACAGGGAATATGGTGAACAGCCGAGTACGGAAGCGAGATTCAGCACTGCGGCAGCTTCTGCCTTGGAAATGTCCTGCTTGTTCTGTTCATAGGCGCGGATCATCCTCAATGATACACCGGACCGCTCGGAGAGTTCCTGCTGAGTAAATCCGGCGGACTTGCGCTGGCGTTTCAGCGGGGAAACATCCGTTTCGGATTTTGACATGATTTTCAATGCTGAATACACGAACTTGCTTATGTCAGCCTCATGAAATGTAGGATACATATCCATAACTCTATGGACATCAACACCTTTTGCATTCAGAGATTCAAATGGGACATTGGTGTACCACTGAAGATACGCCAGCACCCAGCCTGTCCAGAAAATGGCAGAACGGTCATCAAGCACATAGTTATAGTCCCTGGCACGGCCGCCTGTGCTTTCAATAATCTTTTTCCCCAATTCAATGCCGGACAAACCGGAAACGTATTTCGGATTGCCTTTCTCGAATTGGCGTATCACATTTCCGGCAAGCATCCTGTCATAAAACTCATCGATGCCTCCGGCACATGCAATGGAGCCATAATCCAGAGCCACTGCCAGATTCAGCATTGCATCTTCCAAATAAGTTTTATCGTAAGCGCGAATCATCATTCTTCCAATTATTTCTTACAATATCAATAACATATGTGCCGTCCAACACTGTTTTCTCTCTTTCGCTTCTGAACGTGTCACGTGCAGTCCTGTCACGTGCAGCTTTTTTCGGGTAATAGGTCTGATTGTCTGCAAGGACAGCACGGGAATACTCAAGTTGCTCAAAGGCATTCCGGCTCTTAATGACCACTTGCTCTCCCAGTTTCCCCAATTTCATGGCTTTCCCCAGTTGCTCCAGTGAAATCGTATTGTTCAAGAAAGCAGATGCAAATGAGAAGTAGGAATCATCGGCTCTGTAGCCGCGTATCACATCGGCACTCTTGTAGTCGGGAAGGAATTCCGAAAGGATGTATTCTTTTGCTGCCGACGGGAGTCCTCGTTCTATTACAAATGTCCGGTTTTCCAACAAAATCGCAAGCCAGTTAAGTATATGATACTCATCTTCCGACAAGTTCAATATGGTCAATCCGTCCATTTCCAATTCATACTCATTGGCAAACCCGTCCCGATTTTCAGCGCAGGCCCATTCCTTGGCCAGTTCAATATGTTCGGTACAATAAAAACCCAAACCGTAATCGTTCTTCGCATTTCCAAGTCCGAATTCCGGTTTTTCTATGATATTGGCAGAGCCATGATACAATTTCAGTTTCATAAAACTCACGTTATAACGTCACTTTTTCGCAAAGATAATGGATTATCCGCAAATTGTCAATAGTTCTAGCCAGCGGCGGGACGCAGCCACGCCCCGCCAGTTCCATGTGGTCATCCACAAAACATCTGTTAGCAGAAAGGCACGGATCGATGTACCTCGCCTTGATTTTTTCATCCATTATCAAATGATTCAGACAGCGATAGTATTTCATCGTGTGTGTCTGAATCTATACTCGCCGGAGCCCACTATCCCTACCATTCTGAACCAATGAGCATCCTAACAAGTCTGTGAATGCCTATATAATAAATTGATATACAATTGATTATATAGGTTTAGGGTGACACGCAAATATGCTCATCACCCTATTTTTTTATGGGAGTGAGCATATTGGATAGCGAGTTAAAGTCAGCGTAACAATCAATGGCTCAATGGGTTATAAGGATTCTTGCGGCTTTATGGGGATGCTCATTGGTTCCAAAATTTACAGGCTTCTCCGCAGTTATGTCTTGACGTGCAGCTGATCGGCCTCTGCCTTTGCGTTTTCAAACGTCAATAGTCAATGGAAACACAGGAAAGCACTTTCTTCATTGCAAGTTAGCTCTGGGCGGACCAGTTCATAGCCGGACAGCGGCATAGCCCGCGGCGAATTGCGAAGCACCTGAGCAGAGCGGGCTATGCCGCTGCCGGAATGATACCTGCACACAAGGTTTTCCCACTGCTTTTTTCAAAGGCTACCGCTTCAGGCGGGTGACATTGTAGGTGCAAATGTCATCACGGTCATCGGGACCGATGGTGGAGAAGGTGACATCGTCCAGGACGACATCTGCTACATTGCGGAAATACGCGCCGTAAGAAGGGAAACAAGGCCAGCGGTCAAAAGGCATTGACGCGATTTTTCTGCCAAGTCCCGGCTCCGGGATACCGATGAATGAAAATGCTGAATTAAAGATAGTTACCTTATCGGTAGTTGCGCACCCCCAGCTTTTCACCGACAATGCCATGCGGCAGTTGGTTGCACGGTAAGCGTCTATCGTGACGTCTGTGCAATGATTGTCATCCTGCAATGTCATGCAAAACGGAGACAGGACACTGTCCGCAACACAATTCTTAACGCAAATGCCTGACAATGTGCCAGGTGCATCGCCCCATCCGCCCGGCTCGAAAATCATGGCATGGAGCATATCGCCGCCTTTGTCAGATCTGGTGAGATGCGGGGAACGTCCGGGGCCGATGAATGCGCAGCCGGAAATCCGCACATCTTCAGACGGCATGATCATACGGAGACCATTGCACGAGGAATTGAAGCGGCACCTGTCAATCACCATATTATGCCAATAACCGCCGGCCATGCAGTCATCTCCCGTAGAGAAATCACACTCACTCACATTGACACTCTCCCCTCCTCTGATGTGGATCCCGTCCCATCCGCCTGTAATCCTAATGTCATTGAATTTGCAGTCAGTCAGTTCATAGCCGAGAACCGCGTAGTTTGAGGAATTGTCAATGCTGATTCCCGACATCGTAAAACCGGCCGTTTCCGCAACAAGCACAGTATGAGGTCCGCGCATTCCCTCCTCTCCGAGAGGATTTCGAATGCCGCCTCCGTCAATTCTGCCGCAACCCGTTATAGCTGCCCCGTCAGCATGACGCGCAATGACAAGCGCCTGAGACCAGATGGTGTCCGAAGCGCAATTCTGATTGGCAGTCCCCACTCCCGTATCGTACCTGGACATATCTTTGTCCGTCACATAATGACCGTAAAAGTCAATGTTCCTGCACGCCATGAGTTCCGCGTCCTTTTCCAGCCTCAGTTCCACGCCTGCCTTCAGATATATGGTACCGCTCATGAAACGGCCTGCCGGAATGACGACCGTTCCGCCTCCAGAACGGTTACAGCTGTCGATTGCCGCATTGATAATCAATGCATTGTCAAATTCAGAGTCAGCCATCGCGCCCATATCGGTTATTTTCAATGACAGATTATGCGCGCAGCCGGTCAATAGCAGGATCACGGCTGCAAGTGTAGAAAAATTTTTATTGCTGTCCGCTAAAAGTTAGCGAGCAACGAAATATCCATCCGCAGTGCTGT
>ENA-UOJA01000369-UOJA01000369.1-human-gut-metagenome-genome-assembly--contig:-C19-NODE-369-length-44771-cov-7.144847_pt1 | contig 44771 bp, 38 predicted proteins | sample MGYA00242337_ERZ723884 | MGnify/ENA metagenome assembly ERZ723884
AAGCCTGCACCGTGTCAGGAAACCCCGCGCTTTCAAGCGCGGGTTGTTTAGCGGAACGATGCAGTGACTGATAAAGGTCGAGTATCAGATCTGTTGACTCTTTTTCGGGATTGTTTCGGACTGCAAATCCGAAGCGGCAGAAAGCCTGCGGATTGCCATAATTTCGTGCAATGAAGATGCCGCTGCAGATGGAGTCCTTTGCCGTGCCTGCAGCGAAGGAGAAACCAAGTGACCATTGATCTGCACATGCATTCCACCGCAAGTGACGGGACGTTAAGCCCGACGGAACTGATGCGCTTTGCCGCGGAGTGCGGCTGCAATACCGTGGCGCTCACTGATCACGATACGGCGGCGGGAGTGTCTGAGGCGCGCTCCGAGGCTCACCGTCTCGGTATCCGCTTTATTGCAGGCATTGAAGTGTCGTCTCTTTGGGGCGGGCGTTCGATTCACGTGGTGGGGCTCGGCATTGATGACACGAACCCGGTTCTTACGCGTAAGGTCAGAGAATTTGAAGTGAGCCGCACGCGGCGCGCTGCACAGATTGCAGAAAAACTTGCGGCCCTCGGAATCCCCGGAATGCTTGAAAAGGCAACGGCCTTTGCGGAAAACAAACTGAACGTCTCGCGCGTGCATTTTGCGCTGGCACTCTTAGAAGCCGGTGCCGTGAAAAACCAGCAGGAAGCCTTTGACCGGTATCTAGGGGACGGAAAACCCGCTTACATCATGGCCCCGTGGCCGACGGTAGCTGAAGCGGTTGACCTTATTCACACCGCTGGCGGCATTGCCGTGATGGCGCACCCGGGCCGCTATCACTTTAAAAATGACTGGACGGTGGACGAACTCATGAAGGACTTTGCCGCAGCCGGGGGCGAAGCCGTGGAAGTGATCAGCGGCAGTCAGCAGCCTGACTTTACGCCGCGGTGCCTCGCGTGGGCGAGGGAGTACAAGCTCCTCGTTTCCACGGGCTCGGACTTTCACAGTAAAACCGGAACGCGCCCGATGCCCGGCACGCAGGGGCAACTGCCTGCGGGTTACACTTCGGTGCTTTCAAAATTAACGAATTAAAAACAGGGAGTAGGAAAATGACGCATTTAAAGAGCGTACTGTGTGCCGCCGCCGTGGGGCTCGTGCTTACCGTAACGGGGTGCTCGGATAAAACGTCCGACGCGCAGTCTCAGGCCAAGGCCGACACGATGGAGAAGGCGGTTCTTACCGTCGGGATGGAACTCGCATATCCCCCGTTTGAGGGAAAAGACGCCGCGGGTAACCCCGCCGGCGTGAGCCCGGACTTTATGAAGGATTTCGGTAAAGCCGTCGGTAAAGAAATCAAGATTGAAAACATTGCTTTTGACGGTCTGATTCCGGCCCTTGTGACCGGCAAGGTCGACATGGTGATGAGCTCCATGACGATTACGGACGCCCGCAAAAAGACGGTGGATTTTTCAGCGCCCTACGCTAACGCGATGCTTGCGATTCTCACGAATAAAGCGGCCAATATCCGCTCAATTGACGATCTCAACCAGTCGGGCCGCAAGATTGCCGCCAAGATCGGTTCCACCGGTTACCTCTACGCCCAAAAGCACCTCACCAAGGCTACGGTGACGGCGCTCGCGGATGAAAGCGCCTGTGTGATGGAAGTGGCTTCGGGCCGCGCTGACGGCTTTTTGTACGATCAGCTCACCATTTACCGCAACCATATGAAAAATCCGGATACAACGGCCGCGGTCTTTATTCCCTTCCAGAAAGTGGAACCCTGGGGTGTGGCGGTGCGTAAGGGCGATGAAAAGCTTGTGAAGGCCTTAAACACCTTCATTGAAAACTACCGTAAGGAAGGCGGCTTTGAAAAGCTCACCGAAAAGCACCTTGCAGCCGAAAAGAAAGCCTTTGATGCCTACGGCTTTAAGTGGTTTTTTGACATGACACCCGCTAAGTAATGCTTGCCTTTTTCAGAACCCGTCCGGACGAAAAAACGCCGCCCGCCAAAGCCGCGGTCAGTCTCGTGATTGCCGCGGCCCTTATCGTCGGATTTTTCTGGTTGTCGCTCTCGCGGATCGACTACCGGCCGGACTTCTCGTTTCTGCCGGAATTTAAAATCCGCATCTGGGATGGGTTTTGGCTTACGGTGGCCGTGAGCCTGGCGAGCATGGTGGTCTCGCTCCTGCTTGGCTCGCTTGCGGCGGGCGGCGAGATGAGCCGGTGGCTGCCGCTCAGATACCTGAGCCGCGCCTACGTGGTCTTTATCCGCGGCACGCCCCTCATCATGCAGATCTACCTCTTCTTTTATCTGGTGGGGACGGCCTGGGGCGTGGAAAACCGGTGTTGGGCGGGTGTAATCATTCTGTCGGTCTTTCAGGGGGCGTATATCTCGGAAATCCTCCGCGGAAGCTTTAATTCGATTGAGGCGTCGCAATTGGAAAGCGCAAGGGCCGTGGGATTTTCGCCCGTGCAGACACTCAGGTTTGTGATCATTCCGCAGATGACGGCAAGAACGCTGCCGGCTTTGGCCGGGCAATTTGCCTCCGTCATCAAGGACTCATCGCTTCTTTCGATGATTTCTGTCACTGAACTCACGCAGACCATGCGCGAAATCAGTGCCGTGAACTTAAACCTTGTGGAGTGCTATCTCTTTTTGGGTGTTCTCTACCTGATTCTGACGTTGCCTGTCGTGCTTGTGAGCAACCTGCTTGAAAAGAGGTTCCGGTATGAAGCTTGAGATCTCGCACCTGACGAAGTCTTTTGCCGCAGACGCGCCGGTTCTTTCCGACATCAGTTTTTCAGCCGAAACTTCCGCGCTTGCGTTAATCGGGTCCTCGGGTGGAGGGAAGTCAACACTGCTGCGCATTATCGGGGGGCTCATCAGTGCTGAAACCGGCACCGTGACCGTAAACGGCCGCACGTTGGGTCACGATGAAAAGGCGCTTGCCGGCTGGCGTCGCAGCATCGGTTTTGTTTTTCAGCAGGGAAGCCTCTTTAAACACATGACGGCTCTGGAAAACGTGGCGCTTCCGCTGCGTGAAGTGCACGGCGTGCAAAAAGAGGAGGCAGAACACCGCGCCATGGAGCTTCTCACGCGCTTTGGGTTGGCTGATCACGCCTTAAAGCGTCCCGCGGAACTCTCCGGCGGCCAGCAGCAAAGAGCCGCCATTGCGCGCGCCCTCGCGCCCAATCCGGGGCTGCTTCTGTTAGACGAACCGACAAGTGCTCTCGACCCCGAGTACACCTCGGAAGTGCTGGACGTTGTGGATGAACTGAGGGCCGAAGGCGTGGAATTCATTATCGTCACGCACGAGATGGGGTTTGCCAGGCGCGCCTGCGAAACGACGGCCTTTTTGTATCAGGGAAAGATTTTGGAAGCCGGGTTAAGCGCTGAGCTTTTTGAGCGTCCGAAGACCGCGGAACTCAAGAAGTTTTTGGGGCGGATTCTGGAGTGGAATGCGTAGTAAGAAGGCATGCCTGTTGTGCCTCTTGCGTTTCCTGTTCCAATTTCACACGGGTGGGAATCATTAGTTTGGCCGTACGGGCCTCGCCAAGGGATTGAACCGCAAATGCCATGGCGCGTGCGAGCGTCAGGCCTTCGTTAGATGTCATACTAACTTTCGCCACCCCTTCAAGCTTTATGTGGACGGCAAGGCCGCGATTGAAATCGACAAGTTCAACTATGTGGCTAAGTTCGGCGACACAGACATTCTGTCGTCCGTCCGCGGCGATCTGGGACTGAACTGATGAGACAAGATATCCCCGGCCAGTCCGGGGATGAGGAGACGTGACAATGAGCAATGTGGTGCACAAGCTTTTAAGGCCGGTAAAGTTTGAAGACAAGACTTACGAAATGATCCCGTTGGATCTGGACTCGTTGAGCGGTTGCGATATCAAGGAAGCAAAAAAGGAGTTTGAACTCGCCAATCCTCAAAAGGTGTCCTTTGTGTTGTCGGCTGATTCTGATTTTGCAGCTTATCTAGCGGCCAGAGCTTCTAAGTTGCCGGTGGAGCTTTTTGACTACATTCCGGCTCCTGATTATGTCGTCATTACGTAGACGGTGATTAATTTTTTGCTCTTGTCGGGTTTCGGAGAGGCCGAGGCCCGAATAATTCAGCAGGCCAAGGATCGGGTAACGACAGAGCAGCAGGCGGTGACATTGACGAAGGAATAAAAAACCTGATGCGCTGTTGTTTCAGATTGGCTGCATCAGGTGCCGGAGGAAGTGCTGCTGAGTGGTGTGAGGCTGTTGCGGATGAGTTGAAAGTCCGAAAGTAGTTACTTGATGAAGTAGGTCACATAAAAAATGATGCCGGCACCAAAGCAGACAGCAAAGAGCAGAAAAATTCCCAGCAATTTAAGTACGGCACCGATCAGATCCATCGCGTCGGAAAAGGGGGTTCTGGCGAGTTCCTGGATCTCTATGGGAAGTTCAGGGTTTGTTGAAGCGCTGTTGTAAAACATTGTGTGTCTCCATACTCCTCTTAAGCAATTTTATTGATTTTTGGTTGAAACATGGCGAATGAATACGAAATTTTGTTTCGCTTGCAATCGAATAAAAATTTTCCAAGCCGTCGCACTATAGCTCTTTAACAAACCATCTCAAGGCCAGCCCTGCAGACCCGTGACAACACGCGGTTTTCAGGGCTTTTTTCGTGCCAGGGACAAACAGATTTCGCAATAAATACAACTTTATTCTATAGTCTTTTTATGGTATAACAAGAACTATGTTTAAGAGGTAATTTCTATGTCTGTCCCAGAGGAAGTCAGGAGGGTGCCTCGCCCCCGTAATACCGTGGTGCTCGATACCGGATCCAAAGGCCCGACCCGCTATGCTGTCCGAGCCCGTGCAAAAAGCGTCTACATCAAGGGGCATAACCCGCAGCCGCGCAATGGAAAAACAGTCGGACACATCATCAACATGAAGTTCGTTCCGGTGGCTCAAAGCAATCACCTTTCAACTGAGCCGCAACTGCTGTCTTACGGCTCCAGTGCCCTTGTGCATTCCGAGTCGGAGGATCTGCTGCAGGACTTGCTCAGCATTTATCGCCCGGAAGATGCCTACCGCATCATGGCGATTGCCTCGATTAAGGTGCTGCATTCCAATGTGACCCACAACCGACTCAGGCAGCAGTACGACCGGACATTTATCCGCCGTTATTACCCCGGCGTTGCGCTCTCTCACAACACTGTCGGTCATTTCTTTGAGGCTCTCGGACAGGACCTTGATAAGCGGCAATCCTTCTACAAGCGCCGCATTGATCGGGTCTGTGCAGAGCATCACATCGCCATTGACGGTACGCTCCGGCAAGATACCGGCACAGTCAATAATCTCAGTGCCTATTCCCGCCAGGCCCGGGTTAAAGGCTGTCGTGATTTGTCGATTCTCTACGCCTACAACATTGAGACAATGGAGCCTGTGTGCGCTGAAGTCTTTGCCGGCAACATCATTGATGCTAAGGCTTATCACTCATTCATTGAGACCAACAAGATTGACAAAGGGCTGCTGATTGCCGATAAAGGTTTTCCGGTCAAGGAAATTGAAGAGGATCTGAAGAGGCATCCTGAGCTGCATTTTCTCTCGCCTCTGAAGCGCAACGACAAGCGCATTGTGAACAACTGCATGCTGGACTTTGACGGCGTTGTAACCGGTATCGACAAGAGGGTTCTCTGCAAAAAGAAGAAGCTCTCCAATGGGCGTTTTTTGTACTCCTTCAAGGATCTCAGCCGCTCACATGCCGAGGAAAATACATTCATAGACAAGGCCAGAACAACGAAGTACGAGAAGGACGAATACGACAAGAAGCTGCCGGGTTTCGGCACGATCGTGTTTGAATCGGATCAAGACATGAAGCCGGAAGTTGTCTGGCGCAGCTACGATGACCGTTGGTTGCTTGAGCTCGTTTTTGACCGCTATAAAAATGACCTTGGTCTGAGCGCCACTCATGTGCAGAATGCATTCTCCGTGTGGGGTGAAGAGTTCGTCAATTTCATTGCCGCAACGCTGACCTGCCGTATTCTGAGACGGGCCGAGAAAGCAAAACTTCTGGACAAAATGACTTTCGGCGAGATGCTCGAGGACCTGGAGCAGTCTTGGCGCCCTGTGAAGGATGCGGAGATAAACGCGATTCCTGACTCCACCGACGGAAAGTGGGTAAATACAACGATCGGGACGATGGAGATGCTTTCGGCTTTGGGTTTGGTTAAATCCCCCGATAAACCTGAGCATAAGAAGCCTGGCAGGCCGAGAAAGCAGAAGTTGGAGTTTGTGGGACCGAAACGCCCGCGCGGGCGTCCCCGTAAAGTTACACCGGCCGCCAGCTCTGCTGCGACGCCTGCCTAAGCGGCTATAGTTCCACAGGTTGAGAAACTTTTAATTCAGCGTATTTTTCATATGCGTATTTTTAATACGCAAAATTCAACAAGACAACACTGCCGCACAAAACTCACCGCCAATCTGCCGCTTTAACAGCAATTCCGCCTACAATCAGAGCATAACAACACGTTTATCCCGCCATGACCACGACCGCCAAAGATCCGATGGCTGCAGTACCCTCTCAGGCCTTTGCCCGCGTCGTTTTCGTTGACTGCGAAACAAACGGCACAGGGACGGAACTGCTTGACTTCGGTGCGGCGGACACCGCAGGGGACGTGCTCCACTCGACCAACCCCCAATCCGTACGAGGCTTTATCGGAGACGCGCGGTTTTTGTGCGGCCACAACGTCTTTGCGCTCGATAAGCGCTTTACGACGGCACTTACCGGGCTCGTGCCCGGCGGACACGCATGGATTGATACGCTCGCGCTTTCCGTACTTCTTTTCCCGCAAAAGCGTTTTCACGCGTTACTAAAAGACGAAAAACTTCTCACGGGCGAAATGAATAACCCGGCCACAGACGCCCTCAAAGCCCGCGATCTCTTTTTCGAGGAACTCACAGCCTGGCAGAAACTCGCGCCCGCGGTCCGCACAATCCTTGCCGCGCTTCTTTCCCGTGACATTCGCTACCGGGGGTTTTTCGCGTACGCCGGTGAAACACCGGCCGAGGACTCAGCGGAGAACCTTGCCCGTACGATCCGGGCGGCCTTCCCTGACGCCTTCTGCGCCAACGCGAACCTCCCGCTTCTCATTAAAACTAAGCCCGCCGATCTCGGTCTCGTGCTCGCGTTTTTGGCGGCGGGTGACTCTGCCGAATTGCTCCCTCTTTGGACCGTCAAAACGTTTCCGGCCGCGGAAGACGTCTTAACCGCGCTCTGCGGCACGCCCTGCCGCGCAGGTTGCCCCTGGTGCAGCCGCACGTTTAATGCCCGACACGGCCTTAAAACCATTTTCGGGTTTGAGGCTTTCCGCACCTACGGAGGAGAACCTCTGCAGGAAAGAGCTGCGCAGGCAGCCTTAGAGGGCGACTCACTGCTTGCGGTCTTTCCGACGGGCGGCGGAAAGTCAATTACCTTTCAGATTCCGGCTCTGATGCAGGCAAAGGCGACACGGTCTCTCACGGTCGTCATTTCACCGCTGCAGTCGCTGATGAAGGATCAGGTTGATAACCTCACCGCCAAAGGTATTGACGGCGCCTATACGGTAAACGGCCTTTTAAGCCCGGTGGAGCGTGCCCGCGCGTTTGATGCGGTGGTCACAGGCGAGGCGTCACTTCTTTACATCTCGCCGGAACAGTTGCGCTCGGTAAGTATCGAGCGCGTGCTCTCAACACGCCGCATCGCGCGCTTTGTGATTGATGAAGCGCACTGCTTTTCGGCCTGGGGACACGACTTTCGGACCGACTACCTTTACATCGGGGACTTCATCGCAAGGCTTGAAAAGCTTCAGGGCGCGCGGCACCGGATTGCCGTCTCCTGCTTTACCGCCACCGCCAAACAAAAAGTCATTCAGGATATCTGCGAGTATTTTCGGGAGAAGCTCGGACTTGAACTCAAGCTTTTTACCACCGAAGAAGCCCGCAAAAACCTCCGCTACAAGGTGCTGCACGCAGAAAACGACGCGGAAAAGATGACGCTCGTCCGGGAGCTTCTTTCCCGTCATCCGTGCCCGACGATTATCTACATGTCAAGCACCAAGGGCACGGAAAAACTCGCGGAAAAGCTCACTGCTGAAGGCTTTAAGGCCCTTCCCTACCACGGCCAGATGGACGCGGCGCTTAAGATCGAGCATCAGGAAGCTTTTCTTTCGGGAGCAGCTCAAGTGATCACTGCCACAAACGCTTTTGGGATGGGCGTGGACAAAAAAGACGTGGGATTGGTCATTCACTATGACATTTCGGCGTCTCTTGAAAACTACGTGCAGGAAGCCGGCCGCGCCGGGCGTGATCCGAACCTTGAAGCCGACTGCTACGTGCTTTTTAATGAGGATGACCTCGACCGCCACTTTGCGATGCTCACGCAGTCCAAGCTCTCGCAGGCCGATATTCAGCTCGTGTGGCGCGCGATCAAACAGATGACGCGCACTCAGGAGAGCGTCCCGGTGTCGGCGCTCGAACTCGCGCGAACCGCCGGGTGGGACACGGAAACGATTCCGGATCTTGAAACACGGATTAAAACCGCGCTTTCGGCCTTGGAAACCGCGGGCTACATCCGCCGCGGCCGTAATGTGAGCCGCGTCTACGCCACAAGTATCGCTGCCAAGAGTTTTGAGGAAGCGCGGCAGCGTATGGAAGTCTCCCCCTACTTTCAGGATGATGAAAGCCGCGTGAGAGCCGGCCGCATTCTGCAGGCACTCATTTCCAAACGCAGCCGCAGTAAAGCCGATGCCGGAGAATCGCGCACCGACTACCTCTCAGACCGCCTCGGGATCCCCGTCGACAAAGTTGTGGAGTCCGTAAATGCCCTGAAACTTGCCGGAATCCTGCGTAACGAAAACGACATGGCAGGGGTTCTCATGAAAAACGCCCGCACGAAGACCGCGGACGCCGTGAGGCTCGAGCAGTTTCTTTTCACGGAGCTCTCCAAGGCCGAGCACGTCACGGAAGTAAACCTCAAGGCGCTTAATGCAGCTGCCGGGGCCGCGGGCCTTACGCGCATCACGCCGCGCTTAATCGGCACCTTGCTGCGACATATGAAGCGGACCGGCGTTTTGAGTAACCTCCACGCCATTCCCGCAACGTCCGTCGTGCGCATTAAAAAGGCGGAGACCTTTGCTGATGCGCTTGAGTCACTGCCCGTCAAAGCCGCGCTTTCTGAATTCATTCTCACGACCTTTGAAAAAGCCGCCAGAGCGGAACCCCCGGAAGGCGCCGCCCGTGAAACCGCCTTTTCCACGACGGGGCTTTTAACGGCCTGGGAAGAAGACGCCTTCCGGCAGCAAGCGTACAGTCAGAAGGTGACCGTCCGAGACATCGAAAACACGCTCCTTTTTATGGCAGACGCCGGGGCATTGCGGCTGCAAGGGGGCTTTATGGTGCTCTACCAAGGCATGCTCATCACACGCCTTGTGACCGATCCCAAACGGCGCTACCGGGCCGAAGACTATAAGCTTCTTGACGGCTACTACCGCCAAAAGCTGCAGCAGATTCACATCGTGGGCGAGTACGCAAACCTCATGATGAGAGACTACGAAGCGGCGCTCACCTACGTACACGACTACTTTGCGCTTGACTACAACGTTTTCCTGCGCAAGTACTTTGCCGCCGACCGCCGGGAAGAAATGCGGCGCGGAATGACCGCGGCGCGCTTTAAAAAGCTCTTTGCAGATCTCACCGAAACGCAGTTTTCGATCATCGATGAAAAAGCGCAGTTTGTGGTGGTTGCCGCGGGCCCGGGAAGCGGAAAAACGCGGGTACTGGTGCATAAGCTCGCCGCCCTTTTGCTCTTAGAAGACGTCAGGCCCGAGCAGCTTTTGATGCTCACGTTTTCGCGGGCCGCAGCCGGCGAATTTAAAAAGCGCCTGATTGAGCTTATCGGCAAAAAGGCCGCGTACGTAGACATCAAGACGTTTCATTCCTACGCCTTTGACCTCCTCGGACGCCCGGGGACGCTGGAGGAAACGAGGGACGTCGTAAGCCGCGCGGCCGCTCTCGTCAAGGCCGGGGGCGCCGATCCGGCCCGTACCGCCAAAACCACGCTTGTAATTGACGAAGCGCAGGACATGAGCCGTGAGGACTTTGAGCTTGTGATGAGCCTTATTGACTCGAATAATGCGCTGAGAGTCATTGCCGTAGGTGACGACGATCAGAACATCTATGCCTTCCGGGGCTCGGACTCCCGCTACCTCAAAGAGCTTCTTTTGGACAAAGACGCCGCCCGCTATGAGATGACGGAAAACTGGCGCAGTACCCCGGCGATTGTCACGCTCGCGGACGCCTTTGCGGGAATGCTGCACGGGCGGCTTAAAACGACACCGAACCGGGCCGTGAAAACCGAAAACGGGATTGTGCGGATTGTGCGGCACACAAGGCCCGGCTTTGAAGCAGCTATCTCGGAAGAAATTGCCGCGGCCCTCAAAGCCGGAACGCTCAAAGGGTCAACGGCGCTTTTAACCGTCACCAATGAAGAAGCCCGGCTCTGCGCCGTGCTTTTAGCGGATGCGGGCGTCAGGGTGCGGCTTATTGAAGGCGAAAAGAAGCTTAACTTCTGTGACCTTCTGGAAACACGCACACTGCTGCATTTCCTTAAAAAACGCGCGGGAGCCGGTGGGCTCATCGAAAAAGGCGTCTGGAATGAAGCCCGGGACTTTGTGAAGGACCGCTACCAGGGGAGCCCCTGGGTAGAAAACGTGACGACCGTCATGAAGGCCTTTGAAGGGCTCACGCCCACAGAACACCTCTATCTCTCGGACTTCGCGGACACCGTCACGGAATTGAAACTTGAAGAAACCTACACGGCCGCCCGAGGGCTCGTGACGGTTTCAACGATGCATAAAGCCAAGGGCCGCGAATTTGAGAATGTGTGGCTTTTAGCCTCCCGCACGACGTATCCCGACGATGAAGCGCGGCGGGTTCTCTACGTTGCGATGACGCGCGCCAAAACAAATCTCTTTGTGCATGCGGCAAGCGGCGTGCTCTCGGACTTTACGGTGGAGGGGGTAGAACACAGCATTGACACGCGCACCTTCCCCGCGCCCCGCGAGATTGCCGTGGCGCTCGGGCACGACGATGTGTTTCTTGACTGGTTTATTGCCCGCAAGCAGCGGATCTTTACGATGACAGCCGGAATGCTTCTTACGCCCGCCGAGCATGGCCTCACGATTGCCGGGCCCGAAGGCCGTGACATGATCGTGCGGTTCAGTAAATCCTTTGAAGAGAAACTTGCGGGGCTCACCGCCAAAGGCTACCGCATCACGCGCGCCGCAATCCGTGCGATTGTGGCCTGGAAGAAAACAGAGGATGAAACCCTCTACCCCGTGGTGTTGCCGGAATTAAGGCTCACGAAAGCTACGGACAATGCCGTCATTTCGCCTTAAAAACAAAGGGGTATCCGTGAAGTGTCATACGCAGGTGTAAACATACAGGGCGGGATCTGTTACACCCGCACTGGGGAAGGCAAGCAATTTGTCTTGACAAATACCGCCGGCCGGAAGTTCTGCCAAGGCAGCATAATAATGAAAAGAGACATACCCTGAATTACCCAAAGAACCCTCTGCCAATCTGAAGACACCGAGCACTGCATAGCCGACAATCCGAGCTCGATGGAAGAGATTCTCGAAACAGCTATTTTTCGCTCTGTCGTTTCATCACCCACTTCCTGCAGGTTGAGGCACTGATCCCGGTGCGCGCCTGGATTGCCCTCCAGGAGATTCCCTGCGCACGCATTTCAATCACTTTTTCATGGTCTTCTTCGCTGTGCCGCATCTGGTTGCGGGATAACGCAAGACCAAAACGACCGATCCTGTAGGCCTTGGCCCAATCCCTGACGGTATAAACCGGTAAGCCCAGGATTTCGGCCGCTTTATGGTAGCCAAAGCCGTGAGCAAACAATTCCGCAGCGTGACGCCGTTTGTCATCTGAAGCGAAATTCGGGCGGACTCTGTTCGGCGCAGCGTCTTCAGACGTTGTCATTGTCTTTCTCACCACAATAATCGAAAAAAGACCCCGCTTCCGAACCGGGAAACGGGGTATGAAATTTGCCTGACATGGAGTTTTGACGCCCGGACTCTAAGTCTCGGAGTTCGGGGCAACCGGCTCAAGCAAAACCGGGGATTTCCTCATCGGAAACCACTTCGTACTGCTTGGCGCACCATCTGGGATACAGGATTAAGAATCTCACCTGGAGTGTTATTCCTTTCTCCCCTCTCCCTTCGGTGCTCTTCCGGCCGGCTCTGTTTCCCGCAGAACGCGACCGGAAGCACTGCTGTTCAAACCTTTCGGTTAGAACGTGTAGCGGACGTTCGCATTGAGCGAGTTGTTCATGCGGTCATCGCCGCCGGCCGTCAGACCATAGTTGATGCCGAAGGTCCAGGCACCGGACTGAGCTGTGACGCCGAGCTTGGCCTGCACCGGGTTGGTGTCAACCACGCGGGTGGTGACATCCTGGCCGATGAAGGAAGCCACGGCATCCTTGTCGCCGAAGGTCGGGACAACAGAGACGTCAACCATCGGAGCGACCTTGAAACCGGCAGCTTCAAAGTTGCCGGAGAAGGTGACGCCCAACGGGAGCTGGTAGACCGTCATCTTGTCGTAGTCGGCACCGAACTTGCTCGAGTCCATATCGATCGTCGTCAGACGGATGCCGGCGTGCGGCACAACGTTGACCATACCGGCCGAAGCGAGGAACTCAGTACCCACACCGACCGTGAAGACGTCAGCGTCGAGGCTTTCGGAGTAAGCACCGTAGGCACCGTTGGTCTTCAGGTCGTTGGAGGTCTGGGTGTAGCCCAAATCCGCCTGGACGTTGAAGTCACCGAACTGACGTGCGGCGTAGAGGCTCACACCGTAGAAGTCCGTGTCGTTGTCGACCTTGACGCCGTCGCCGACGGAGTTGCCGTCAGCGGTACCGACGTTGAGAGCCAGACCAATGACGCTGCCGCAGGAAGCGGTGTAGTCAAAGCCCAGCACTGCGCCGTAGATATCAGCTTCGTAGCCGGCGTTAGAACCGTAGAGGCGCTTCGCTTCATTCGTCGTACCGAAGACATCAACCCAGGGGGTGATGCCGACTTCAGCGCGCGAGACGTTGAGGTTAGCCAAAGAGGTACGGCGGTTCAGAGTTGCCGTCACCTGGTCGTTGATGTCCAGAGCCGTGGTGAAGGCGCCGCCCGCAACAGCCATGTTGGCAGCAGCGTTCAGAGAGGCGACTTCGTAGGCACCAGCTGCATTTTCAATCGCATCCATCTGAGCGTTGAGAGCTTCGAGCTGGGCCTTGAGCGTGGCGTCCCCCAACTGCGTCGTATCGAAACGGTTCTTCTGAGTGTTGAAGTAAGAGTTATCAATACCGGCTTCCGTTACCAAAGCCTTGCCGTTTTCAGCCAAAGCATCGATCTTGGCATCCTGCGCTGCCCTGAAAGCATCATGGGCAGCATTACCGTAGATCACGTCACGCACAAGCTGGTTGCCGGAACTGGTCATCGTACGGACATCCTGAGCAACGGCACCGGCGATGTAGACACCGGCATCCTTCAGGTTCTGGAGTTCCGTTTCGTCTGCAGCAACAACAAGGCTCTTAGAGGCTGCATCAAAGCTTGCAGTGTAGAAGCCCGCATCCGTTGCAACCTTACCGGCAACCGTTACGTTGTCACCGAGGAGCATAGAAAACGAACCGTCCGCATTCTTCGTGAAGGCCTTGTTCGTGAGGTTCGTCAGCACCACATCCCCGCTGAGCGTACCGTTACCGACTGTCACACCGGTAAAGAGTCCTTCCGTCGGCGCATAGTTGTGTGCGGCAATGGCCTGCGTGTCGATGACAACAGCCGTATTGGCAGCAGAAGTCAGCGTACCGTTACCGGCCGGGGCCAGAGCGCCGAGAGCAACAGCGCCGCTTGCCAGGCTGAGATGCTTGTCAACATAGAGGACAGCGGTGGAACCGGACACTTCAGCGCTTTCCAACGCCTTGAGAGCCTTGGACTTTACAGCCGTATCCGTTGTACCAAAGACAACAAAGTCAGGGGTTGCGGCAGTACCCTGCGTACCAACCTTGGTTTCAACAGCGAAGGCTGTTTCATACTTCGGCGTTTCCTCTGCAGAAGGTGCAGCAGCACGCAGAGCGAAGGTGCTCGCACTGGTTTCAGCCTTCGGCGCCGTGCCGGCGACATAGAGATCACCGCCCGTGAGCGTCACGGTGCCGCCCGCCAGAGAAGCGGCAGCAAGCGAACCCGTGACAGTGATGGCACCGCTGTTGGTGATGTCCTTCGCTGTGACAGACGTATCAATACCGAGCTTTGCTGCTTGGTCGACAACAAGCTTATTGGCAACATTGATGGCCTTAGCGTCCGTCACACCGTCAATACCGGCCCCGAGCGTCACATTGCCGGAAACATTGACAGCCTTACCCGAGGCTACACCGGTGAAGGCATTGCCGGAAGCGTCACCGGCGAGAACCACGGCCCCCGAGCGCGGACCGGTAATCGTGACATCGGTCGTCACCTTGGTGGAATCAAAGGCAAGGGCACCGAGCATCGAATCCTTCGAGAAGGTTACTGCAGCTGCATCAGACGTTGCGACCGTATTGAGGCTCTTCGTGCCGTCAACATCTCTAACCGTCAGGTTCTTTCCGTCATCAGCAACGAGGGAAGAATTGGCAAAAAGCAGGGTCGTCGTAACCGAGCCTTCGATACCAAGAGCTTTCTTAATGGCATTGAGTTCGCCAATCTTCATCGCGGTGGTACGGGTTGTATCAACGATCGTGCCGCCGGCCGTACCCGCTGCCTTACCAAATTCAGTGGCAGTGGCCGTTAAGCCGCTTTCGGCTTCTTCAACCTTGGAAATCAGGCTGGCAACACCGACGTTGATTGTGCCGGTGTTGGTAACTGTTGCTCCGGCCTGCGCCGTCGCCGTACCGGTAACAGTCAGCGTGCCGTCATTCCTAAGAACACCCTTGGTGAGATCCAGAGCGTTCACCGTCAGCGTGGCATTCTTACCGATCGTAGCAGTCGACTTCACGGGGCTCCCGTTTTCAGTGATCGTGCCATCCCAAACAGAGAGCGTATCGAGTTTGTAGTCACCGTTGCCCAAGGTGAGCTGACCAACCGCATCTTTGCTGCCGAGCTTGAGATTACCCTGATACACCTTACCCTGGTAGGTCACCTGACCGCCGTTCAACGTCAGCTTGGCGGCACTGGTGGTGTTGCCATAAATCACAATGCCGTCAAACTTTTCAGAGTTCAGCGCCGTAACGGCGAGTTCACCGCCTTCGTTAACTGTGGTGTCAGCCACCTGATAGTTCTGAACCTTGGTTTCCTTGCCGTCGGCACCCTTCGTCGTTGTGGAAATAGCCGTCGTGAGCTTGCCGCCCTTATTGATCTCCACGGAGCCGGCAATCAGTTCACCGGCAGCGGTATTGGTAAATGCACCGTCACCGTCAACAACCACCTTCTGGGCGTAGAACTTACCGGAGTTTTCGACAACTGCCGCACCATTCAGAACATCGGTGTTGCCGATTGTGACATTGGGCGAGCCTGCAGTGCTGCCAAACGTACCGGCATTAACAAGCTTGCCGCTCTTCATGGTGAGCGTATCAGGGTCAAGCGTAGCCTTGGCAGCATTAGTCAGCGTGGAGTTTTTAACCGTCAGATCGGCAAGACCCAGCGTACCGGCGTTTGTAACAGCAGTGTCTTCAAGCGTGGCATCATCCATGTAGAACATGCCGCTCGTGCCGACGTTAACCGTACTGTTTGTGAATGTAGCGGTCGAAGTCTTTTTTGCGTTGCCGATAAAGAGGGTGTCAGTGCCCGTACCCTGAGCAATCGCACCGACGCTCAGAGAGCCATTTACGTTGATCGCCGCATTGTCAACGACCAACTTGCGGGTATTGAGAACACCGAACTTATCCTTGGCCACAGAGAGCGTTGTGCCGTTTGTCAACGCCAATGTCACGGCATTGCTTTCTTCGGTGGAGGAGGAGGATGCTGCAAAAATCACAGAAGCCTTCTTCTTGGCAGAACCCGCGAGCGTCACTTGGGCTCCGTCGAAGACGAACTTCGCATCCTTATAACCTTCTTTGGCATATGCGCCGACACCGAAGTTGGCAGAGTCCGTAATCGTAACCGTAGCCCCCTTCACGAGCGTAGTCTTCGAATCTGTCGGTTTATCTTCAGGATCAGTGGCACCTTTCACGGCGTTATAGCCGACTAAACCGGCCTTATCCCACGTACCCGTGTTCTTGGAACCGTCAATAACCACAGAGCCACCGAGAACCTGCACGTCGAAGGCATCGTTGTAGCCTTCAAGCTTCACCGTACCCGCCTTGATCGTCACGGATTCCTGCGTAGTCTCACTGTGAAGTGCTCTCCAGGTGCCGTCGGCAACCGTCGTGTCCGTATCGATCACGATCGTTTTTTCCGTCGACTGGGCGGCCATCGCACCGCCGGCAATCATCGCAGCAGCGGCTGCAGCGATCACCGTCTTTGTGCCCTTGGCCTGAATGGAAGAAGTCGCTTCATTAACGACCATCAGCGCAGAGCGCGCCTTGGAGAAGACGACCTTAAAAGACTTGTTCATTTAACAAAACTCCGAAAATTTTCGTTTTTCTGCACGGCGCTTTGTGTGCCCCGCGCACCCCCGCCTATCGAGGCGGTACACTCGCAGAATAGGAATTTCTTCGCTTGTCTACAGGGGGGGGGTATTCCCTTATGTTTTTCGGCAGTTTTTAGCAAAATTTTTTATTTACTGTTGTTTTTCAGCAACAGATAGACCGTTTTTCACCTCAGATCTTCGGAATAAATGTTTCATGACGGGTGGCTAGAACACGGTTTATCAAATCCATCCGGATTCATGTACCGCACACCTGAAGCAATCCCTTAAATGCGCCGGTCACAACACCGGCTCGGCAACATCAGGCGCTCTCCTTTGCTGCTTCCACACCAAGGCTCTCAGCTTCCGTGCGGATCCAGCCTTTAAACAACGACCGCAACCACACATGACCCTGATCCCCGTGCTGACGCTCCGTCCACACCAAAACAGAGCGCACAGAGCGTCTGGCGGGTACGACTTGGGCAGGCAACGGCAGCCACGTCACATCAAAAAAGCGGGAGGCAAGGTTCACACCGGCTTTCGGTGCCACCATCACCGCGTCTGTTTCGGCCACCACAGAAACCATCGCGAGCGGCTCATCGGTTTCGGCAATCAGAGCGTCCTTTCCTTCTTCTCCGAAAACCTGACGGTCAAAGGTGGAGGATTCCGCGTTCGGGCTCACTTTGAGGCCGATACGGCGATACGCCAGAAGTTGAACCAATGCCGGCGCCTTTCCACGCGAGGCTGTAACAAGCGGATGGTGCTTTGAAATCATGACCCCGAGCTCAATCGGAAAAAGCGGCAGACAGTGAAGTGACGGAGGCACCGCAATGTCGGTGCTCACAACGGCATCAAGTTCGCCGGTCACGAGCGCATCGAAACTGTCTTCGGAGCGGTAAATGTGTTCGAGTTTCGCTTTGGATGCTTCCCTCATGAACCGTGAAACGAGATACGTGAGCAAGCTCGGTTCTACAAGCCCGCGGGAAGCGATGCGGAAAACGCGCTGCGTAGTCTCGGGATCAAAGACGGCAGGCTCACAGAGGCGCTCAAGCATCCGGTCTGCGCGGCGCAGATCGTCAACCAGTCCCTGCATCCGCACCGTTGCCTGCATACCGTGGCCCGTTGCAACAAACAAGGGGTCAGCAAAAGTCTCCCGCAGTTTTTCCAAGGCGCGAGACGCCGCTGCGGGACTCATCCCCAAGTTTTGCGCGGCCTGCGTGAGTTTCCCCGTTTCATAGAGTTCCAACAGAAATACGAGCAACTCACGGTTAAACGGATCGGTTTTCGTTTTCCGGAACATGACCTTCCTCTTTTTATCATTGTCGAAATCCGACACAAAGAGCATTGTATCGGTCATTCGTCGTACCACTTTCGAACGACTCTCTTTTCCCGGAGAAACCAATGTTTAAAAAGACACTCCTTTCCTCCTGCATTTTGGCCGCTGCGCTTGCCTCGTCCGCCGCGATGGCCGAATCCTTTCCGCCCGCGCCCGCCCCTGAAGGCACGCATCTAGGCGGTGTGATTCTCAATCCATACGGCCACACGCCACTTGTGGCCGTCATCAACCGCGACGGCAAAGACGCTGAAAACATTCACGTCACGGTGCACGGTAAGGGTGCCAAAGGCGTGGACATCTCCTACGACGTGGGCCGCTCGACGTTTCTCACCCATGACGGTGTGCCGGTTTTCGGCCTCTATCCGAACCACACGAACCGCGTGACGGTCACCTATACCCAAAACGGCAAGAAGATCAAGGACGAATACCGCATCATCACGGGCGCTGTCACCAACTCCTACAGCGACAGCCGCAACATCACGGCGCTCCCCTCCCCGAAGGTTGTGAAGGTTGATCCGAAGTTCAAGGACCGTCTGTACTTCGTGAATTCCGGCACCCGGCCGCCTATGGGCTCTGACATCAACTGGGTGATGCCCAAACCCAAGAGCGCGAGCAAAACCGCCGCCAACCCCTCCGGCGGTTCCGTTCCCTTCCAGACGGTGCCCCTCAACTACATCGTCGACACCCAGGGTGAATTCCGCTGGTGGTGGAATCCGGACGTGGTCTATGACGGCCGCGGTATTGATGTTGCCAAGCGCGGCTACGCGATGGGTTTCCACCCCACGAAGTCCGGTACCTACACCTTCGTGCAGGGCCAGCGCTGGTACGAAATGAACTTCATGGGCAAGATAGTCGGTGAACACGACCTCCCCCGCGGCTACATCGATATGAGCCACGCGAGCTGGGAAATGCCCAACGGCCATATTCTTCTCCGAGCCGCCAAGGCCAATTACCTCCGTCCGGACGGCCAGAAGGTGCACACCGTGCGTGACCACATCCTCGAAGTGGACCGCTCCGGCAACCTCATCGACGTGTGGGATTTAAATAAGTTCCTCGACAACACCCGTGACGACCTCATCAAGAACCTCGACCTCGGTGCCGTCTGCATGAATGTGGACGTCACGGCCGCGGGCCAGAAGGTTGCCAATGAACCCGAAGCCCCCTTCGGTGACGCCCCGGGCGTCGGTGCCGGCCGCAACTGGGCGCACGTCAACTCCGTTGCCTACGATCCGAGCGACGATTCCATCATCATCTCCGCACGCCATCAGGGTGTGGTGAAGATCGGCCGTGACAAGGAAGTCAAATGGATTCTCGCGCCGCACACGGGCTGGAAGAACGGTCTTGAGAAGAAGCTGCTCACCCCGGTTGACAAGAACGGCAAGCCCATCAAGTGCACGCCCATGGGCGAATGCGAAGGGAACTTCGACTTCACCTACACGCAGCACGCCGCGTGGCCGAGCGCTTCGGGCCGCGGCAACCTCACGGTATTTGATAACGGCCAGATCCGCCACTACGAGCAGCCGCCGCTTCCGGATATGAACTACTCCCGCATCGTCGAGTACAAGATCGATCCGGTCAAAATGACGGTGCAGCAGACCTGGGAATTCGGTAAGGAAAAGGGCGTTGACTGGTTTGCCGCCATCACCTCCAACGTTCAGTGGCAGAAGGACCGCGACACGATGTTTGCCTTCTGGGGCTCCGTGGGAATCTTTAATCCCAAGACGGGCACCATCGGCCGCATTTCCGAGCAGGACTACAAAACCAAGGGCATCAAGGTGCAAATCGACGTGCATAACGACAAGCCTGCATCCACGCACTACCAGGCGCACGTTTTTGATCCTGAAAAGGTCTTTGCCCGTTAATTTCCGTCCTGTTTAACCCTTTTGAGTGCAACCGGAAAACCTTTGGAAATCCGGTTGCGCCTTTATTCTCCGGATACCGTACATCATGAAACGCAGAACCCTTGTGGCTGCCGCCGCAGCCCTTTCATTCACCGCCGCTCTGCCGGCCCTTGCCGCTGAAAAAGGCACCCAGTATGTGGTGCTCGATAAACCTCTGCCGAACGCCGAAGGGACCTTAATCAAGGTCTTCTCTTACGACTGCCCGTTCTGCTACAAGTACGACGTAGGTGTTGATCCGCGGGTGCTGCCGCGCATTGAAAAGGAAGTCGGCCTCAAATTTAAGCCGATGCACCTCGAAACCAAGGGCACCTACGGCCGCTGCGCAAGCGTCTTTCTTGCGATGTGCATGCTCCGGGATGAAAAAGCCGGTGTTTCCATTGAAGACAAGAATTCGCTCTTTAAGAAAGCCAAGGACGCGATCTACAACGCCTACCACCGTAAGCAGGAGCGGTGGACGGCCGGCGAATCGGCGTTTTTGAAGACCATGACCGACGCCACGGGCCTCACCGCCGCCGACTACGAAGCCGCGAAAAAGGATGCTGCCGTGACGGCCTTGGCCGACAGCTGGAAGGTCACCTATGACGTCGCGAAGATCCAGGGCATTCCCGCTTACGTTGTCAACGGCAAGTACCTGATTATGACCAAGAGCATCCGTAACTTTGACGGCATGGTCTCGCTTGTGAAAGAACTCGCGGCCATGAAGTAAGCCGGTGGCGCAAAGGAGAAAAACTATGCAATGCATGTCTTGGTCGGGGCGCCTTAAGGCCGATCCCGTCGGAGAAATTGCCCGTTGGTCAGACATGCGCTGGCCGTGGTTACTCATTATCTTTTTGAGCTGCGCCCTCGTTGTCATCGCGCACAACGTGTTTCAGGTGTGGCTTTACATGAAGCCCTGCGAGCAGTGCGTCTACATCCGCTTTGGGTTCCTGGTGGTTGCTTTGGGCGCTTTGATTACCGTCATTAATCCCAAAAACCTCATCCTGAAGCTCGTCGGGCTCGTGGTGAGTGTTTACGGGGCTGTCTACGGCCTCATGTGCTCCTTTAAGCTCTCGTCCATTCATCACGCGATTCACGGTGACGATATGGAGGCGGTCTTCGGGATGCAGGGGTGCTCTCTGGAACCGAAGTATCCCTTCGGGCTTCCGTTGGAAAAGTGGGCGCCGGACTGGTTTTTGCCCACCGGTGACTGCGGCTACGACACGGCGGTGGTGCCTGACGGTACGGTGCTTTCTTCCGCGCAGCAGTTTTTGATCAACATGTATAACAGCGCCGACAGCTGGTATCTGATTCCGGCCTGGAAGTTCATGAGCATGGCCCAGTGCTGCATCCTCGCTTTCGGTGTGGCGCTCATCATGGTGGTCTGTTTAACGGGATCCTCTCTCTGGAAACGATTCCGATAAGAAAAGCAACTCCTCTTCTCCAGCTTAGCGCCGGCAATTCACACGAACTGCCGGCGCTTTTTTCGTCTGCCGCACGCAAAACGGCCTCTCCAGGCAACATGTCGGGAAAGGCCGTTTATCCGCTTTCAAAGCATCAGGCGGTTACTTCGCGGTTTTAATGAACTTCACGGCGTTATCACTTGCTGTCGTACCGCTCGTTGCGGCCCAGCCGACATTGGCGGCCGGAGCGGAGTCGTCTCCGTGCACGCTGTTTACCACCTCACCGGCGGCGTAAAGCCCCGCAATGGGTTTACCCGCGGTGTCCGTTACCTGAAGTTTGTCGTTCACACCGAAGCATCAGCGATGGGAATCTTACCTGAAAAGGCTTACTTCGCCTTCTCTTCCTCAGCTGCAGAAGCAGCAGGCACCGCCTCCTTTTCCCACGGCACCACGGGATTGGGCTTATCCGCAAAGAAGAGATACGCCTGGTAAACGTAGCCGCTCAAAGCGTACAAGCAGAAGAGAATGAAGACGGCAAGCGACGGGCGGCTTGAAACAAGGATAAAGACGATGCTTCCGAGCACAATCACCCAGAAGGGGGCACACTTTAAGCTTATGCCGCTTTTGCCCGAGTAAAAGGGCGCGTTACAGACCATCGTAAGCCCTGCGTAAAGAGTCAAAACAAACGCAATCCACGCGAGGTGTCCGGAGACAAATTCAGGGAGCTTATTTTCCACCGCAAGCCACACAAAGCCCGCGATCAAAGCCGCAGCTGCGGGGCTGGGCAACCCCTGGAAAAAGCGCTTGTCCACAACGCCCACATTGCAGTTAAAGCGCGCAAGGCGCACGCCCGCGCAGAGGCAAAAGACAAACGCCGCAGCCCAACCAAAACCACCTAATTCAAAGAGGCAGAACTTATACATCACCAGAGCCGGCGCCACACCAAAGGCCGTCATGTCGGCAATGGAGTCAAACTGCACGCCGAATTCGCTTTGCGTATGGGTTAACCGTGCCACACGCCCGTCCATGCCGTCAAAGATCATGGACAAAAGAATCATCAAAGCGGCGAAACTGAAGTTCTGCTCCATCGCCTGCACGATGGAGAGAAACGCGCAGAAAAGAGAAGCTGCCGTAAAAAGGTTCGGTAGCACGAAAATACCGCAGGTACGCACAATATGCGCCTTACGGCGCCCGGCTTCAATCATGCGGGTGCGTGCCGGACGACGGCGGATGCGGGTAACGGTCATGGCTGACGGCTCCAGCAGGAAAACTGCTCAAAATGGAAGAAAAAGCCCGCACAAAAACTGGCAGGCTCTCATGTTAGGGCTTTTGTACCGCAATTTGCGTTGCAACACCCGTGACTTTCTGTCCGATTGTTACAGAGATGTCCCAATTTAAGGGAATGTAGACGTCAACGCGGGAACCAAACCGGATAAATCCGTAACGCTCACCGCGGGAGATGGCTTCCCCAATCTGCTTGTAGCAGAGGATGCGGCGGGCAACGAGCCCCGCGATCTGCACAAAACACACGCGCGCCCCGGATTCGGTCGTCACCGTCACAGCGTTACGTTCATTGAGTTCACTGGCTTTATCAAGCGAGGCGTTTAAAAACTTCCCGGGCCAGTATTCGATCTTGTCGATTTTCCCGGACACAGGCGCCTTCTGGCTGTGCACGTTAAAAACATTCATGAAGATCGAAATCACGCGGGCTTTGTCCCCGGTGTACGGGCACACCGTCTCTTCGATCTTAATAACGCGCCCGTCCACGGGGCTCACAACAGCCTGGGGATCCGCCGGCGGTTCACGGCAGGGATCACGGAAAAACTGCAGCACAAAGGCAAAGAGCACCCAGAAAATGAGGGCCGCCCAGCCGCCCGCAAAAAGCTGCACAAGAAGCGCAACGATCAGCGTTCCGCCGATAAAGGGCCAGCCTTCACGGGCAAAGAAGGGATGCGGATAGAGTTTTTGGTTCACGGTAGAAAATACTCCGAAAGAATCCGGACAGAAGTTTTTTAAGCACCCCGTCTCAGAGACGCTTTTCAAGGTGATGACGGACAACGTCAAGGTCTTCAAGGAGCTTGGCGTCCGCCGGGTACGTCTTTTTCACGTACTCGATCGTGCGCACGAGTTTTTCCCAAGCGCGGCGGTTTGCTTCAAGTTCACTTTGAACCGCCATCGCGGAGCGTTGGGAATCTTCCGGTTTGATGTCCAGGAAATTGACATCAGTTTCGTCCTGGCGAAGCGTCGTCATTGCCGTAATCCTCAAGGTTCGTTGTGCTTTATGGGACCGCAGTCCCGCACTTTGATTAGTTTAGGTGAATTATAGAAGCGCGAAGGCCCGATCTTGGGCAGAGTCTCAGAATCAGTGCCGAGTCACGGGCTCCGGGGATTCTTCAGACGCGTCGTCCTCATCATCGCCCTCATCGATAATCTTGTCGGCAAACCCGAGAAACGAGGGCACCACCGTATCGTCCGTCCCCACAGCTTCCTTGCCGTCAGTGTCTTCCACGTTTAAAACCGTGATGTCAAAGGCAAGCCCCCAGCCTGCGAGCGGGTGATTGGCGTCCAACACGGCCTTGCCGTCAGCAACATCCGTCACACGGTAATGCCGCCCGTCGTTTGCCTCCCCCGGAACATGGTCAAACACAAGACCCGGAACAATCGTTTCAGGGTCCCCGAGCTTTTCCACGTCGGTCACAAAAACCGCGTCGGGGTCAAATTCGCCGAAGGCGTCTTCGGGTTCAAGGCGCACACTTGCCTTGTCGCCTTTTTTAAGGCCCTCAAGCGCCGCTTCAATCTTGGGGAAAATATCGGCGTGCCCGTGCAGGTACGCCACACCCTCTTCGGGCGTTTCTTCCAGAAGATTTCCCTGCAGGTCCGACATCCGCACGCGGATCGTGACAAGCGAATCCTTGTTAATCGTTAATTCAGGCATTTACTGTCCTTTGAGAATCCGTTCTTTCTGAGCTCTAAATTCGGCGTCCGTAATGAGGCCCTTGTCTTTGAGGGCCGCAAGTTCTGTGAGCGCCCGCACCGTCTGATCCGCGGGCGTCTCACCGGCGGGTGCGTTCCAGCCCGGCCCCCAGCGATTTGCTCCCTCGCTACCCGCAAGGCAGCCGAGAATCAGAATCCCGATCTGCCCCAGAACCGGCACGATGAGGAGCAGAATCACCCAGAGACCGCTTCGTCCGATATCGTGCAGCCGCCGCACGATAAGCGCAACACCGAACCAAAAGACAACAAGCGTTGCGAGAATAATCAGTACCTGCGACAGATTCCAGGCGTTCTCGGTCATCTGCACCCAGTAGAGGCCGTCGCTCACGTTCTGCAGAAGCGTCGTCGCGACCGTAAGCAGTATCAAACCCGCCCAGTAGTGTGAGCGGTTTGTGCGGGCGTTAAGCCTGAAACTCAGAATATCTCCCATGTTCTTTTCCTTACCGCTGCCTCATAAAAAACCGGCATCCCGCACTTGTTGAGGACACCGGTTTTTATGCGAGCGGCAAAACCAAAAGGCTTAGCGCGTCTGCTCACCAATGAGGGTCACGATGTTGGGAGCGACTCCCGTGGTGTCGGCCCGGCCCTCGGCGCCCGTCACCGTCACGCGGGTCTTTTCACCCTCAGGCTGCAGACGGATCTGATAGGGAACGGGATCAACGGCAGAGCCCTTACCGAACATATTCGTAAAGAACCCCTGCTCCTGCTTCTGGGCCTTTTCATAGTCCGGATCGAGGTACTTCACCATAAAGAGCCCGCGGCTTCTGTCACGGTCGGTGACATCAAACCCGGAGCGGTCAAGCGCAAGGCCCACACGGCGCCATGCGCGGTCAAAGGGCTCATTGATCAAAACAGCTTCGGCCTTACCGTCTGCGCCCTTCACGATTTCACTCTGCGGGGTGTACTTGACAGCAGCCAGGGCATCAAGCTGCTTTTGCTCTTCGGGCTTAGCCTGCGGATTAAATTCGCTTTCAAGCTTCTGTGCAAGGCGCGTGAGCATCTCGGCCTCAAGCTGCGGGTCCGAGGGGCCCGGCTGCCAAATCGTCGAATCTTCCTGCTTACCCTTTAACACTTCCACCATCTGACGGTGCGTGATGTAGATGTTGCAGGTGTTGTCGTCGTTACGTTCCATGCGGGCGCGGTACTGATCACGCTCACCCGTGTCGTAGACGAAGTCGAGAACCTTACCCAAGGTGCCGCGGATGATGTCGCGCGGCAGGTTTGCCTTGTTTTCCGCCCACTCCGTCTGAATCACGCCGCTTGCCGCGTCCTGATCCTTAATCTGAAGACCCATCGTGGCCCAGAAGTCCTGAAGCACCGGCCAGACTTTTTCCGCCGGGGCATTCACGTGCACCCAGCGCACCTGGCCGTCGCGCATGACTTTGGCAACCTGCGTCACAGGGAGCAGCGACCCCGGCTTATCACCGCTTTTTTCCGCGTTAAGTTCCACCTTGGCGGCTTCAGCGTTCGCGCTCACAATCTGCGGGCGCTGCGGCACCGTGTAGCGGTCGTTTTTCGGAATGGCCGTCAGATCCGGCGGGATTTCCAGCGGAGCACGCGACGTGCTCGATTCGTACTGCACCGAGTCGTCGGAAAAGTTGATGCCGAGCATAGAGCAGCCCGACAATGCGGCGGCACACGCCGTAAGCGTCGCTGCACGGATCGCTGTTTTGACCATGAGACGAAGATTCCTTAGGAAAATGCGGTAACGGGCGCGGCAACCAGTATACAGTTACATATACGCATTGCCCCACCCTGAGTAATTCGGGAGTTTAGCAAAGCCCGGTCACAATATACGGGCCATTTGCAGTTCGAAAAGAATTTGAACGGGCCTGCTGATGTTCCAACTTTTCTCCGATCAAACTGCTGACACACATATACATGTATGCACAGCAAAATTCCCGAACAGGCGTTCTCTGAGGCATTTCCTCTGTTGAAAAACCCGGTATTTGTCAAGACAAATTTCCAGTTTTTTCTCCAAAAAAACGGGAAAACAGGAACGTCTTGAATTTTATCCCTGGCCGGAAACCGCATTACGCGAAGCGCTCACCAACTCCCTGGCCCACTAGGATTACACCTCACCGATACAAACTACCGTCAATATTTATCCGAAGCGCATTGTCTTTATCACGCCCGGCGGCATTCCGCCGGAAATAACTCTTGATGATGCACTCACTGAGGGAGTTAGTTTCTGCCGGAACGAAAAGCTCGCAGACCTTTTTCTGCGCCTTCGGTGGATGGAAAAAGCAGGTTCCGGTTTTTCAGATATTTTCCGTGCCTACGCACCCTATGCCGTCAAACCCATACTGCAGCACATTGTCCGCATTTTCCGCGTTGAACTGCCTAGAACCGATACCCCCGTTGACAGTCGGGCCGGAGCAGTACTCTCCTTTGTCCGAGCAGACAAAAACGGCCGCACACGCGCCGATATCGAAAACTATTTAGGCGTCAGCCGTCCGACAGCCCGTAAAATCATCGAGGGCCTTCTTGCCTCCGGCGAGCTCATGCGCATCGGAAAAACACGAGCCGTACGCTACTGTCTGTCCTCCAAAAATTCTTAAAAAGTACACTGCGGCCATCCATTTTGAACCATAGAAGAACGGGACTTTACAGAAACCCAAAACTTCAGCCGGCAAAAAGCCCTATGCAACCAACTGATTACAAAGGGCTTCTTCGGTTTCTGTAAACCTTTCTGCCAAAATCTGTAAAGGCCTCCGCTTTACAGATTGGCAGAAAAACGTCAGAGCTTCATGCCGGCTTCGCGCATCGCAGCTTCCACCACCTGTTGATTCGCTTCCGACAAGAGCGTGAGCGGCAGACGGATCGCCTTCCCGATTAAGCCCATACGGTAAAGGGCCCACTTCGGTGCCACGGGATTGGGTTCCACAAAAAGCTTCTGATGCAGGGGCATCAGGCGGTCATTTAACGCACGGGCCGTTTTGATGTCGCCCGAAAGGGCCGCCGCAGCCATCTGATGCATTTCTTTGGGCAAGAGGTTCGCGGTCACGGAAATGACACCGGCCCCGCCCACAAGCATCAGCGCGAGGGCCGAGTCGTCGTTACCGGAATACACCGCAAAATCGCGGCCCCCGGTGGCCGCAGGAAGCCTTCTGATCAGATCAATCGCGCGGGCAAGATCGCCGGTCGCGTCTTTAAGACCCACGATGGAGGGAAGTTTCGCGAGACGCAGCACCGTGTCGTTTTTAAGGTCCGCAACCGTGCGGCCCGGCACGTTATAGAGAATCACAGGAATGTCAACGGCTTCAGTAATCGCCTTAAAGTGCTGGTAAAGCCCTTCCTGCGTGGGCTTATTGTAGTAAGGCACCACCTGCAGGGAGGCGTCCGCGCCCACTTTCTTTGCAAAGCGCGTGAGTTCAATGGCTTCCGTGGTGGAGTTGCCTCCGGTGCCCGCAATCACGGGCACGCGCCCGGCGGCGCTCTTAACCGCACACTCCACAACCGCGTTATGTTCGTCAATGGAAAGCGTGGGCGATTCGCCCGTCGTTCCCATCGAAACGATGCCGTCGGTGCCGGCTTCGATCTGCCAGTTAATGAGCTTTTTATAAGCGTCAAAATCAACCGATTCGTCATCCTTCATGGGCGTGACGATCGCCGTCAGTGATCCGCGCGCAATCATGATTGTTTTCTCCCTGTGTATCGGCGCTTTTGAAAATTCGTATTTTATGCGGCAGGCGTCGCTTTTTTGCCGAGAAGCGCAACGAGTTCGGCAATAACCGGACGCAACTCCCGACGGTCCACGATCATGTCGACGGCGCCTTTTTCGAGAAGCATCTCCGCCCTCTGAAAGCCCTCCGGCAATTTTTCCCGCACCGTCTGCTCGATGACGCGGGGCCCGGCAAAGCCGATTAAGGCATGGGGTTCGGCAATCACAACGTCACCCATAAAGGCAAAGGACGCGGAGACGCCCCCCATCGTGGGATCGGTTAAAACCGACACGTAAGGAATGCGCGCTTCACCCAAAAGCCCCACGGCCGCGTTGGTCTTAGCCATCTGCATAAGCGAGAGCAACCCTTCCTGCATGCGGGCGCCCCCGGAACTTGCAAAGGTCACAAAGGGGATGCGCTCACGTAAGGCGCGCTCAACGCCCAGCACAAAGCGCTCACCCACGACGCTTCCCATCGAGCCACCCATAAAGTCAAACTCAAAGGCGGCGGCTACGATCGGTTCTTTTCTCAGTTCCCCGCGCATCACAACGAGCGCGTCCGTCTCATCAGTCTTGGCCTGGGCTGCTGCCACACGCGCCGGATAGGGCTTGCTGTCCACGAAGTTCAGGGGGTTGGTGGGTCTTACCTCCGCGCCGATTTCTTCGTGCGTTCCCTTCCAGTCAAGAAAGGCGTTGAGACGTTCACGTGCGGAAAGGCGCATGTGGTAGCCGCACTTGGGGCACACCCTGATGCTGTCCTTTAATTCGCTTTGATAGAGCACCTGCTCGCAGTTGGGGCACTTCACCCAAAGGCCCGCGGGAATCGGGCTCTTGCGCTTTTCGGTCCCTTCATTGGACTTGGCGGAGATTTTCGGAAGGATACGTGTGAGCCAACTCATAAACTGTCTTGTGTTTTTTACGTGTTCGGGCGGGAGCCAGTGTCCGTCAGAGACACGGACGCATTCAGAGCGTCTCCCGCAGATAAGTTCAGTCATTTTAAGCCGCAAAGCGCGTCAACGCCTGAGATTTTGTCGGTATCAGCCGCAAAAAGTGCCCAACATCAGCCGATTGGATGACACGAAAAGCGATTCTGCCCATAGATTTTTAACTTCAGGCCGCGAAAATCCGGGGCGCCGCGACCTAAAATAAGCGCAACTTTTATTTGAATGCGCCTCCTTACGCCATTTCCCTTTTTCCCCTGAGGTCTGACGCGCATTCCGCACACAAAAACTTATGTCCGACCTTGCCGCTCAGATTACTTCTTTGATGGCCTTAGGGCCTTTTGCAGCCGTTGCCGCCGCAACGGGGTTTACCTTTTCCATGACCGCGCTCGGCGCGTCGTTCGTGTACTTTATCCGCGACACGCACAATCAGTTCATGCAGAGTCTCACATTGGGCTTTGCCGCAGGCGTGATGATTGCCGCGAGTATCTGGTCACTGTTAATTCCCGCGATTGACGCGGCGGAAGCCAGAGGCGACATCGGCTGGATTCCGGCGGCCGGGGGCTTTGTGCTCGGGGTGGCGTTTCTGGCGCTTTTAGATAAGCTCCTGCCGCACCAGCACGCTGACAGCAATACGCCGGAAGGCCCCGTGTGTGACCTCGACAAAACAACACTGCTCGTCTTTGCCGTGACGCTGCACAATATTCCGGAAGGCATGAGCGTGGGGCTTACCTTTGCCGCTGCGGCGTTAACGGGCGACCCCCTCGCCTACTCCGCGGCTGCGGCGCTTGCCATCGGTATCGGGATTCAGAATATCCCGGAAGGCACAGCTGTGGCCCTCCCCTTAAAGGGCTGCGGGTTTTCCGCCAACAAATCGTTTGCCGTGGGGGCACTTTCGGGCATCGTGGAACCCGTTTTCGGGATTCTCACGGTCGCGATCGTTCCCTTTGTGAGTCCCTATCTTCCCTGGCTTTTGGCGTTTGCCGCGGGCGCGATGCTTTACGTCGTCGTGGAAGAACTCATCCCGGCCGCGCACCTTAACTCCCATTCGGACACCGGGACCCTTGCGGTGATGGCAGGCTTCTTACTCATGATGATTCTTGATACGTCGCTCGGCTAAAGTCCGGTTAACAATTGGCAAAACAACCGCCGGCGGTGCCCTGCTCGGGCCTGCCGGCGATTTTTTAAAATATCGGATTGTTTTTCAATCTTTTGCACGAAGCCCGTCATGCAGTTTCTCATTGTTGACGACCACACCCTGATTGTTTCAGCTTTAAAGGCACTTCTTACCGCCAAATTTCCGGACGCCGTGATTCACACGGGGTCTACGGCTGATGAAGCCCGGGAACTTGCGCGCACCTACGGCGCCGACACCGACCTCATGATTCTGGACCTTAACCTCCCCGGAGCTCAGTCGACCACTGGGTTACTTGAGGAACTCGTTGCCGCGGAAAACGCAATGAAGATTCTGGTGCTCTCGGGAATCGTTGATCAGCAAAATATCCTTAAGGTCCTGCAGCTCGGGGCCGCGGGCTTTGTACCGAAGTCACTGGACGCCGCGATGCTCACGGCCGCCATTGACTTTGTACTGAAAGGCGGAGTCTTTATTCCGACGAAACTTTTGTCTGACAGCCAGAAGGCCGGGCTTTTAACGCAGGGAAACACCGATACCGCCGAAGCTCCGAAAGAGACCGTGCATCTCACCGCACGGCAAAAGGACGTGCTTGCGACGCTTGCGCGCGGGCTGCCGATCAAACGCATCTGCCGGGAACTGAACCTTTCCGAAGGGACTGTGAAGACGCACGTTGCGGCGATCTACCGCGCCTTTGGCGCCACCAACCGTACCGAGGCATTGATTGCTGCGCGGCGCGCGGGATTTCAGATTGACCTCTGATACGTTTTACCGGCAAAGACACTGAGGGCCGAAAAGTTCGGCCCTTTTTAGCAACAAACGTTGCGCTTTCGCAACGGAAAAGCCAAAGTTCGAATTAAGGAAAGACAAAAAAGAAGCACTAAGCCGACTCAAGGGTGCACACCCCTGAAGCGCGTTTTCCGGCATCTACTCTTCTCCGCGCAACTGCCCCTTCCTTTCAAGCGAATGCGCCGCATAGCCGTAAAGCCAGACACCCAAAAACGTCGCAAGCCCGCCCCACATCATCGCCTGCTCGCCGCAGGCGTATAGCGCGTAGAGGGAATAAACGGACGCAAAGGTCGCAACCATGGTCGTGCGTTTGGCGGTTTTGGTGTCCACAGCGCGTTCGTTTGTTGAGGCGCGGTGCATGATGACGTTCACGGCCGCAAAGGCAAGAAGGTACGGCACGAGGTTTGTGACGACCGCGAGGTCTTTGAGAATATAAAACTGCTGCTCAAGCCGGGGGTCAATCGAAAGCAGTGCCGCCGCGGACTGCAGTATCAGAATGATGAAAATCCCCTTCATCGGGACGTTAAGGCGCGTGACCTGTCCGAAAATCTTCGGAAAATACCCTTCATGCGCGGAGACGCGAAAGACCTCCGAAATCGTAAACTGCCAGCTCACAAGGCACCCGATGCACCCGAGGCACATCAGAGCCATCACGACTTTTCCAACCTCAGGCGAAAAAAGCGTGGCAAACACAAGCCCAAACGGGGCCGTTGAGCGCGAGAGAACGGAATTGTCGACAATCCCGAAACTGATGTTGTTCGCGAGCACATAAACAATGCCGGCACCAAGGGTTGCAAGAACCATAGCCCGCGGCACGCTTTTTTCGGGGTTTTCCACGGCTTCGCTGTTTGCGCACGCGGTCTCCAACCCCAAAAAGCCCCAAAGCGTCATGGAGATCCCTGCGGAGATCCCGTCAAAAAGGCTCATGTTCTGGGGATTCCATCCGGCGACGTACCGATCCACCGAAAACCCGCTCCAGCCCATGACGATCAAAATGAGAATCGGAATGAGGATCCCGTAGCTTGAAAGATGTGCGAGCGACCCGATAAAGCGCGCTCCTCCGATGTTCGGAAGACTGCACATCCAGATCACAAAGATGCTCGCCAGGCCCACTTCCAAAGGAGTGAGTTGCACATCAAACAAAACCACCGCATACCCCACGATGCTGATCGCGATCGTGAGGTTTGCGATCACCAGAGACAGCCCGTAGCTGAAATTGGCAATGAAGCTACCCGACTTACCGAAGGCGTAGGCGGCGTAACCGCCAAGGCCCCCGGTCTTGCGGCTGAACATCCCGCACTTGGCAAAAACATAGGCAATCGTTGTGGCCCCCGTGATGGTGACGACCCAGGAGAGAATCGATAAGGTCCCGACTTCCGCAAGTTTCGTGGGCATCAGGATGATGGAGGAGCCGAGCATATTGAGCATCACGGCCATCGTAAGCTGCAGGCAGCTCATCTTGGGCTTGGTCACAGCGCGCGTTGTCATTGTCTTGCCAGTATCTTTCGCAAAGTGAGTTCAAAAGGAAATGCGGCAGAGAAAGCGCCCTGCCGGTTTGATGCGGAGCCTACACGAAGTTAAGCAAAATGCCCAAGGTGTTAACCCGCAAGGTTTCTGCCGCACACTAACTGTCGGATTTGCACCACAAAAGGCCCGCAAAAACAGAAATTTCAGCGTTCGGCTACGGCGCGCCTTAAGGCCGAGGCCAGAGACTCAGCGGTCGCGGGTTTCTGCAGGATGACGGGCATCGCCTGCCCGGCGTTGTCGGGATTCAGACACAGCTGCCGGTAGGCCGCCCGGATTTCGTCTTCGTTTACGGCCGTTAAAAGCACACAGGGAATCTTGCGGCCCGAGGCTTTCCGTACCGTAAAGATGGCTTCCAGGCCCGTAGGCTTGCCGCTTCCCAGGTTGTAGTCCGAAATAAAGGCAGACAAGGTTCCGTTTGTGGCCCGGTCAATCACGTCACTCATAAAGGCGTCATCGGGTTCGCCCGAAGCCACCACATCCGCGCCCCAGCTTTTCATCATGAGAACCACCGCATCGCGCACGATCGCGTTATCTTCAAGAAGCGCAATCGAGCCCCGGATATCCAGGCCCGAAGCGATCGGAAGGCCGTTACCCGCGGCCTTTACGGTGCTCTCCGTTTCCACAAAGTTCAGATGAAACACAGAACCTTTCCCGACGCGGGAGGCCACACTCACAGGGATTGAAAGCCGCTGCGCAAGGCCCCGGACAATGGAAAGTCCCAGACCGAACCCCTCTTCCATGCCTTCACTGGATTTACCGCGGTAAAAGGCGTCAAAGATTTTTTCGCGGTCCGCGGCCTCAATCCCGGGCCCCTGATCGTAAACACCGATCTGGATTTTCCCTTGGGGGCGGCGCCTTGCACCAAGCACAATCTTGGAGCCGGGCTTTGTGCTGTACCTCAAAGCATTACTGATGAGGTTTCGGAGAATCCGGGATAAAAGGAGCGGGTCGGTTGAAATCATCGCGTCCACGGGCCGGATCTGAAAGAGAAAACCTTTGGCGGCCGCAACCGGCGCAAACTCACGGCTTAACTCGTTAAAGAGGTCCGCAATCCGGATGTTTTCAAACTTGACTTCGATGTTGCCGGTTTCGATGCGGCTGACTTCCAAAAGCTGCTCCACAAGCATCGAAATCGTCTGCGCGGTCTTACTTAACTGCTCCACCGCTTCTTTGTCCGAGCCGGTCGCGCGCGCCTGCAGAATCTGCAGATAAATCCCCATCGCCTGCAGGGGCTGCCGCAGGTCATGGTTCGCGCCCGCGAAAAACCGTGCCCGGCGTTCACTTGCCAGGGCCGTCGCCCGGCGCTCACTTTCCGCGAGCGACTTTTCGGCTCTGAGTTTTTCCACGAGCTGGGCGTTTTGCGCCTCGCGGATAACGCCTCGGGCCACAATGTCGTTAAAGTGCCGCCCACAATAGAGCACGCACACCGCGACCACCACAAGAATGAGGCTCACGGCGGCCTCCCCCACGCCGTAGGCCGCGGCAAGCACCAAGAGGACCGGGCTCAAAGACACCACGGTAAAGACAGTGAGCCCGGGCAACCAGCAGGAAAACGCGGGCCAGGAGGCAAAAACGACCGCAATGATGATGCAGACCAAAATCATCTGATCAAGCATCTCATGAGCCATGAGCTGAAACACAAAGCCCGCCGCGCCCCACAAAAGGCCGCTTGCGCCGCAGAGCACCATCCAGCGGCTTATCCACTGACGGACGTTAGTCTGCCGGGCGTCGTCCCTGGCAAAGCGGCGCTTAAAGTCGGTCCAGTACCAAAGCACCGCAACCACCGCGGCCGCCCAGACAAAAAGCACGGGCTTAAAAGCGACCGACCAGAAGTAAAGAAGAATCGCAACAGCGGCCACCGCCTGCGTGGCAATCACCACGGGCTGCAGCCTCAGAGACTGACTGATCTGCTCCACGAGCATGTGCGCCGACACCGGGGTCTGGCTCAGGCGCATGAACGACCGCAGTTTTTCCAGGATCACGCTCGTTTTCACAGCCGGTACTCCACAAAAAGTTCTAATGCCACCAAAGGTCTGCCGGGGGCGCTTCCCTCCAGGGAAGACTTGCAGGTGACGCGCACCCGTATGCAGTCACGGTGAGGCTACTGCCGTCAGAAGCCACATCAGACTCTACCCCGAAGGGCAGCGTCAGGGTATCGGCAAGATGGCCGAAGCGAAGCCCTGAGGCGACGGGAATTTTGGCTTCACGGCGAATCCACGCGAGAGCGTCACTTAGGGAAAAGCGCCCGGCGCCCTCACCCGCCGTTTTATCGGCCCCGGTCATGCCGCCCACGATAAGCGCCCTCTGGCGCGTGAGCACTCCCGCCTGGATTAACTGCAGCAGCATCCGTTCAATGCGCCAGGCCGGTTCCGCGACGTCTTCCACGTACAAAATGCCGCCGTCAATCTTAGGAAACCAGGGAGTACCCACGAGGCTTGTCAAAATCGCGAGGTTTCCGCCCCAGAAAATGCCGCCCGCGTTAAACGCCTCGCCCGTCACAGAGGCCTTGAGGTGAAAGGTTTCACTCATCAAGGCCGCTTCAAAGGCGGCGTCTCTTGCGGGGTTTACAAGCCTGAAGGCTCGTGCGACCGGCCCCTGCCAGGAGGCTTTGCCCGTTACCGCGTAAAGCGCGCAATTGACGGCCGTTGTGTCGCTCAAACCCACAAACGCGGCGCAGCTCGCGCCCGCTCTCTCCCAGTCAACTTTTGGAAGGAGCCTTGCCGTCCCGTAGCCGCCCCGAAGACACAAAATGACGTCTGCGTCCACTTCGTCAAAGGCTTCCTGCAGGCCCGCGGCCCGCGCAGCGTCACTTCCTGCAAAGCGGTGATCCATGAGGCGGACGTTGGCGGTTTCTTTGACGCGCCAGCCGCGGCGCCGAAATTGAGCCTCACAAGCGTCAACCGAGGCCGTATCGTAAGCCGCAAAGTCCTCACCCAGCGTAGGCACCCGTGCGGGCGCGGTGATCACAAGAAGCGGATCGCGTACGGTTTTGACTTCCTCAGTCATCGGGCCTTCTCCTTTCTGCGTCCGGCAAAAAAGTCCTGCAGGAGTTTGACGGCCGCTTCTTTTTCCACGCCGCAGGTACAGAGGGGGCTGTGGTTCATGCGGCAGGCCTCAATCACGTTCGTGGTGCTTTTAAGCGCCCCGCATTTGGCCTCGTCTGCCCCCCAGACGATGCGCTTAACACGCGCAAGGGCCGCCGCGGCCGCACACATAGGGCAGGGTTCAAGGGTCACGTAAAGAACCGCCCCGGTCAAACGTTCACTGCCGAGCATCCGGCCTGCCTGCCGCAGTACCAGCACTTCGGCATGCGCCGTTGCGTCTTTCATTTCTCTCACGCGGTTGCCGGCCCTCGCGATGATGCTTCCCTCATGCACAAGGACCGCCCCCACAGGAACTTCCCCGCGGTCAGCCGCCGCGCGGGCTTCTGCTAAAGCTTCCGCCATACACCGCGCGTCAAATGCGGCGTCAACAGCCGGCGCCTGCGGGGCGTTGACGGCCTTGTTTTTCGCCTGCAGCGTTGCGCGGCGCGCGGCGCGCTCGAGGGCGCGCTTTTGACGAAGCTCAGAAACAGCTGCTTCAAAGCCGGCAAAGGAATCCTTGTCCGAAAAAAGGCGGGGAAGAAGAATACGCACCGTGGTGCCGTCAATGGTGACGGCACCGCAAGCCCTTAAAAAATCCGTGATATCGGGGTTGTGGGCGGCAAGCCACCCGCCGTCACGTTTGAGGAAACTGCGGATGCGGCGCTGGACATTGGTGAGCCCTGCGGTGTCATCCCCAGCGTTGGCGCCCGCCGCGATGAGGACATCGCGCAGCAGGCGTGCCTCTTCGGGGAAACGCGTGAGGCCCGCGGGCGTAATGCCGCGTTTTAAGGACATCCGCTCCCAAAGGAGCGCCGCATCCGTAATGACCTTTGCCTCAGCCGCGTCCATACAGCCTTTCCTACTTCACGGCCTGACCGGCCTTCACTTCAGCGGGCTTTACGGCCGGCTGACTCTCAACATTGGCGGCCGGGGTGAGCGCCACCGCGCCCGAGAGCTTCACTTCGCTCTTGGCGTACGGGATTTCGATGTTTTCTGCATCAAAGCGCCGCAACACCTCACGGAAAATCGCGGATTTCAGGGACCCTACGCCGGCCTCGGGGTCGCGCACCCAGAAGACGCCCTTAAGCATAATTTCACTGTCGCCAAAACCGCTGATCACCACCCTGGGGGCAGGCGTCTGCATCACGCGGGGCTGTGACTTCATGATGTCAAGGAGGATCTCGAGCGCACGGTCAACGTTGGCTTCATAAGCGATACCCACTTCGACGCTTCCGGTTGCCGCACGGTCGCTGCCGGAGAAATTCTTCACCGAACTTGTGACAAACATTTCGTTCGGGACCACGAGCTCTTCGCCGCTTAAGTTACGGACCACCGAATAACGGGTGTTGATCTTGGTGACCACACCCTGAAATGCGCCGACTTCAACGAGGTCTCCGATACGAACAGACCGGTCGAGCAGAATAATGAACCCCGAGACGTAGTTCGAAGCAATCTTCTGCAGCCCGAAGCCTAAGCCAACGCCGATCGCGCCGCCAAAGACCGAGAGGATTGTGAGGTCCACGCCCGCAAAGGAAAGCGATATGAGAACGGCTAAGGTTAAAAGCCCCACGCGGCACACGCGGGAGATGACGACCCGGAGGTTTACCTCGATGTCGCCGTTAACCATAATCCGGCATTCAATGAGGCCCGCAATCCAATTGGCAACCACCAGCGCCAAGGCAACGGTCAAGACGCCGACCATCGCCGACCAAAGCGAGAGTGAGCCCGAACCGACCGGAATCGCCACTTCGTGCATGGCGTCAACGACGTTACCCAAAATCCCCGCAATCTGTAAAACAGCGAGCACCCAGAAGACAATCTTGACGCCCTTTTCAATCGCCCCGTTTTCAAACTTGGGACCGATCATGACGCGCAGCACCTGCAGGATGATGATAATGAGAGCCCAGGCGTAAAAGACGGAATACGCCACCCGAGCAAAAACCGGTTCACCGCCCGCGGCAAGCATGCCCGTTTTCTGCAGGATGTTCACACAAAGCGACAGCACCAGGGCCGCTGCGAGCGAAAACGCCACACCCGAACAAATCCCGAAGAAAAAATCCAAGGGGCGGTTAAATTTTTCGCTGATTCTGTTTTTACTGCGCCAGTAGGCGTGCTTTTTGCCGACAAAAGCGGAGACCCCCGCCGCAATGAAAACGGCGAGCGCGACGGCGGCAAACTGTATCCAGAAGTGCTCTGACATAAGCTGCGGCAGGACCCGGCCTGCGATGTCCCGGAGAAATTCCGGAATGAAATTTAATGTTGATTCAGTTGTAGGCATGACGGTGGGGACCGTGAAAAAAACAACAGTTAATCATGAGGCGGCCGGGACCATCGGCCCCGCTTTTTTACGACTTCAGAGTGCGGCGGTTAAAAGAGCCTCCACGTCTTCCGTCGTTAAAACCTTAAAGTGCCCCAGCGGCCCTTTTTTCGTCGCAAGCGCCGCGATTTCCTTCACCGGCACCGGTTTGTCGGTGAGCTCAGAAAGACGTGTGGGAAGTTCCATCTTCTGCAGGAAAACCGTGAATTTGGCGATACCAAGGGCAATCACTTCTTCGGCACTGCCCTCTTTTTCCACGCCCATCACGTTGCGGGCAAATTGAACAAAACGCGCTTCGTTGGCATGCGCCACATAGCGCATCCAGCTCGGAATAATTGCCGCGAGCCCAAAGCCGTGCGTGATCGTGGTGTCCCACCCAGACAAAGCATGTTCCATGCCGTGGCAGGCCCAGTCTTCTTCAAACCCGAGACCGAAGTAGCCGTTGTGCGCAAAGGTGCCCGCAAGCCCCACCTGACTCCAGGCATCGTAGTCGCGGACGTTTTCCATCACTTTAAGGCCGTTTGCCATAATCGTTTTCAAAGCGGCTTCGGCCTGGCCGCTTGTGTAGTCCACGGCCGGGGTGTTTGTGAAGTAGCGCTCCATGATGTGGCTCATCATGTCAATGACGCCCGCCGCAATCTGCTTTTTCGGGAGCGTAAAAAAGAGCTCCGGATTGATTGCCGCCACTTTGGGGCGGATCACGCCGTTACCCATCCCGAACTTTTCGTTACCCTGGGTGATGACGCAGCGGATTGACGATTCGCTTCCGGCGGCCGGAATCGTGAGGACCGCCCCCACCGGAAGGCACGTTTCAGGCACCACTTTCCCGGTAAAGAAGTCCCAGCCGTCCCCGGCGTAAGGCACGGAAGCGGCCACAGCCTTGGCGGTATCGATGACGCTGCCGCCGCCCACAGCGATGATGAGGTTCACATTTTCCGCACGGGCAAAGGCCGTGACTTCACGCACAAAATCCATTTCAGGGTTGGGCTTGACGCCGCCCTTTACGACCACCGTAAGGCCCGCGGCTTCACAGCCCGCGACAACGTCGTCCAAAACGCCGCTTCGCTTGGCCGATCCGCCCCCGTAAATCACCAGGGCTTTTTTGCCGTCTTTGGCCCAGGGGAGCATGCGCATCCCGATTTCCTTATGCGCACCGCGCCCGAAAACAAGTTCCGTCGGATTACAGTAAACGAAGTTCTGCATGACGCACGACTCTCCCAAAAATCAAAGACTCACCACGGCGCTTTTCTGTGCCGTGCCGCGCGCAAGATTCACGCGCGATAAAACCAAAAGACCGGCAACGAAAAAAAGGCCGGTAACCAAAATCGCAAGGCGCTGATTGTTGCCGCTCATCCAGCTCACAGCCCCGTAGGTTAAGGGGCCCACTGCAGCCGAAAGCCAAAGCGCCATATTCCAGAGGCCGTAAAACTCCGCAAGGCGCTTTTCAGGGGCCAAAAGCCCCACCATCGCGCGGCCTGCGGACTGACTTGACCCCATCGCAAGGCCCGCGAGGTTGGCGCTCACCCAAAAAAGAGCTTCGCCCTGCGCGGCAGCAGCTGTTGCGACCATCGCAATCCACAAAAGAAGCGTGAGCGCAAGGGCCCGTTTGTGCCCCAATTTATCCTGCACGTACCCAAAACAAAAGGCACCGACCGCCGCCGTAATGTTGACGGCAAGCACCATGATAAGCGTTTTGGTGACGGTAAAACCCATGACGGCCGAGGCGTACACGGCCGCAAGCGCAATCACGGTCGCAATGCCGCACTGATATAAAAACCCGCAGCAGGTAAGCCACGCAAAATCGCGGTACGCGGGGATAAGTTCCAGCGTCCCCCGCATTTCCTTAAAGGACGCCAAAACCGTTGCGGCAAAGCTTTCCGTGACCGCGCCTGCGCTGCTGCGCTCCTTCACCCACAGGAAAAAAGGCAGCGCCGTCACGGCAAAAACAACCGCCACCACAAGGCTTACCGCCGGGACGCTTTCAGTCTGCGGTATATCAAAGGCCCCCGCAATCTGAAGCACAATCAGACAAAGCGCCAATGTCACAAGGCCCCCGCCGTAGCCCAAACTCCAGCCCCAGCCCGACACGCGCCCGAGGGACTCGGGTTTGGCAAGTTCCGGCAAAAACGCCGAATTCATGGATTCCCCGACGCTGAAACCGATGTTGCTCACAATCACAAGAAGCGCCGCGATGACCACAGTTCCCGGGCCCGTAAACGTCAAAAGGGCCGTGGCCGCAATGCAGCAAAGCGTTGCGATAAAGCACCAGCGCTTTTTCTCGGCACGGATGTCGGCTGCCCGCGAAAAGGCGGGCATCAGAATGAGGCAGAGGATGTTGGATGCCGCCACCACCGCGGTCCACAAAAAGGTCGCCCAGTCGGCACTACCGCAGATGACGCTCACAAAATAGGTGTTGAAAACGGCTGTGAGAATGACGGTGCTGTAGCCGGAATTGGCCGCATCAAAAAGCGCCCACCCCCAGACTTCTCGCACACGTACGCCCGTCTTTAAAGCCGCCGGATCAAAAAGCGCCATGATTAATGCAACAGCACTTCGGCGGGCGCCCCGGTAAGAAGCCTCGCCCAGAAGTTGATGAGGCGCGCAGCCTGCGGAGAGTTTTCGACACCGTCCATGTTGACCCCGGACCGGGAGAGGTCGTTCAAAATCCGGTAGAGGTCGGCCAGAAACACCGCGGCCGCCGCAAAAACGACTTCTTCGTTGTCTTCGGGCATCGCCCCGGCGGTTTCTCTGAGCTCATCGGAAATCATGTCCCGCAGAAAGACCGCAAGGCCCCGCGGATTCCAGTCTTCGCCCGAAGCGTAATGGGGGTTTCCGCCCGAAAACGTGGTGCCGAGCCAGTCCACGAGGCGGTTGTCCGCCTCATCGATTTCCTGGGGACTCATGTCGCCCGCGGCCGCCGAAACCGCGCGCCGCACGGTGTTGCGAACCGCCTGAAAAAGAAGGTCACCCACGACTTCAATGGAAACAAGGCTCGGCAATTGCGCCGCGCGGCTTGAAAAGTCATGGCACCCACACCCCGGAGAGCACCGTCTTGAAGGACAGGACATGGCTTACCTCCTACACCGACGCGATCGACGGGGTAAAGAGTTTGGCCCAGTCGCTGCAGAAATCATGCACGCGCCGTCCGCTCATTTCAGCGTCTTCCACAGACGCCTCGTTTTCCCGGGCAATGAGTTCGGAAACGGCTTTTTGCAGCTGCAGTACGGCAAAAAAGACGCAGGCCTCATCGTCCTTTTCAAAAATCGCGCGGTGCTCGGGATCAAGCGCCGCGATCTCATCGGCAAAGTGTGTGCGGAGAAACTTCCCGAGTCCCCCGTCACTCCACCCGGGCACGGGCTTAAAGTGCTCCGGCAGCGCGCCGCAGAGAATCCCCGTGAGGTTGCCGGCGAGTTCAGAGTCGGCCTTGGCGCAGTCCTGGGCCGTCACCTTTTCCTGCATCAGGGCATCCAACTGCTCCACGTGGTGTTCCACACAGGAAAACACCAGCGCATAAACAACGCGTTCGTCTGCGAGATCCTGAACCGCTCCTGCGGTCTGGTTTGCTTCACCCATGACACTTTTGCCCGTAAAAATTTGTTATTTCGCGATTCTAGCGGCTTGCGAAGCAGGCGACTTCGAGCCTTGAACAATTTTGAGAGCCCCCGTAATGAGCGTTGCCATATCGCCCATATTGGCGGGCACAACAAGGGTGTTGCCTTTTTGGGCAATGCCGGAGAAGGCTTCAACGTACTTTTCGGCAATCTGCAGGTTCACGGCGTTCATGCCGCCCGGGGCGTTTGTGGCTTCTGCAACGCGCTTTAAGGCTTCGGCGGTCGCCGTGGCAATCGCAAGCGTTGCCGCCGCCTCACCTTCTGCCTTATTGATCTGCGCCTGCTTTTCACCCTCAGACTTCGCAATCGCCGCTTCCTTTTCACCGGTTGCGATATTGATCTGCTCGAGTTTGCGGCCTTCAGAGGCAGCAACCACCGCGCGCTTTTCGCGCTCTGCCGTAATCTGCTGCTGCATGGCCTGCAGAATCACCGCCGGGGGCGTCAAATCCTTAATTTCATAACGCAGGACTTTGACACCCCAATTAAGCGCCGCTTCGTCAATCGCGGTCACCACGGACTTATTGATGAGGTCACGCTCTTCAAAGGTCTTATCGAGTTCCATGCGGCCCACGACGCTGCGCAACGTGGTCTGTGCGAGCTGCGTAATAGCAATGATGTAGTTACTCGTCCCGTAACTTGCCCTCTGAGGGTCTGTGACCTGGAAAAAGAGCACACCGTCAACAGTGAGCTGCGTGTTGTCTTTGGTGATACAGACCTGGCTCGGGGTGTCCAGGGGCACTTCCTTGAGGCTGTGCTTATAGGCCACGCGGTCAATAAAGGGGATGATGATATTGAGCCCCGGGTTTAACACGGCATGAAATTTTCCCAGACGCTCCACCACCCAGGCGTTTTGCTGCGGCACGACCTTAATGCACTGCGTCACGAAAATGACGGCAATCGCCGCAAGCACCACGGCAAAAATCAGAAATTCGCTGATGATCATTTAAAAACTCTCGTTTAGGCAATCGGTTCAACAACAAGTGCGGCACCGTCCACACGCACGATGCGCGCAGAGCCCGCGGTGAGCGGGCTGCCGTCCGCTGTTTTTGCGCGCCAGGACGCACCCCGGTACATGACTTCGGCCGTGCCGTCGGCAGAAACCTTTGTGACGGTGACGATATGACCGGCATCGGGGTGGCTCACGGCGTCATCTTTTTCCGGGTGCTTGGCCTTAAAGCCAAACACCATAAGGCACCCTGCCACGGCGCACACCGATGCGGCAGCGCACTGCCAGGCAAGACTTAAATCCGCCCAGTAGACAACGGCCCCGGCAAGGCACCCCAGGCCGATCATCAAAAGGTAAAACGTGCCTGCCACCATGTCGATCCCGCCCAGAATGAGCGCGGCAACGAGCCAGCAAAGTCCGGCAGAAATCTGCATACTCACACTCCTTTGTGTGGTTCGATGCAGATCAGGCTAGCACACAAAGGAATAAAAACCGCGGTTTTTCGCGGCTTGTTACCGGTTTTTTACGGGCGCGTGTTGCCCGGACGATTCGCTGCGGCTCACTCGTCTTCGGTTTTGGGCGCGTAGTGCGCGTAGATCGCACCCGCAAGGCTTTCGGCCGCCGCTTCCTTATCGTTAAAGACCCCGGTGATGCCGGTCTTTTCAAGCTGCAAGGCTTCGTCATTGTTCCGGGCACGCACCATCACTTCGATGTCGGGATTCAGGGCTTTGGCATTTTCAATGATTTTTGTGACCGACAAGGGGTCGCCTGCCGCGAGAACCAAAAGTCGTGCCGAAGCAATATGCGCCTGCACGAGCACCATGGGGTCTGCGGGATCGCCCTGAATCACGGCCCTTTTAGCTTCTCTTAAGCGCTCGGCCGCTTCAGGCGTTGCCACAACGCACACGACCGGAATGTTCTTTTCCGACAGTTTCTTTTCAAGAACCCCTGAAACCATCCCTTCGCCCACGAGAATCACCTGGCCCGCAAGCAACCGCCTCGGGGTTTCCTGCGGCAGTACCGAGAGTTTGTCAACGACCATCGCGGCGCGCCTCGCCCACGCAAAGTGCCGGATGAGAAACCTCCGGCCCCACTTGGTGGAAGCAAAGACCGCGGGGTTAAGCGCAATCGACAAAATGGAGGCTGCCACGAGCAGGCTCATCACGGAAGGATCCATAAGCTTTAACGCGATCGCCTGGCTTGCGAGAATAAAGCTGAATTCCCCGATCTGCGCCAGTGCTGCCCCGACTGATAGCGTCGTGTGCAGGGGGTAGCCCATAAAGTGCACGAGAAGAAATACCGCGACCGACTTACCGAACAGAATGATCGCGAGAACCGTGAGCACGCCCAAGGGGTCGTTGACGAGCACGCGCCAGTCGAGCATCATCCCGACGCCCACGAAAAAGAGCACGGAAAACGCGTCCTGCAGGGGGAGCGACTCCACGGCCGCTCGGTGCGCAAAACGGCTTTCGCGCATCACCATGCCGGCAAAAAAGGCGCCGAGCGCAAAACTCACGTGAAAAACCAGAGACGCCCCGTAGGCTATGCCGATTGCGGCGGCCAGCAGCGAGAGCGTAAAAAGTTCGCGCGACCCGGTTTTGGCAATCTTCATGAGTGCCCACGGAATAAAACGCCGGCCCACGATCATCATCACCGCCACAAAGGCTGCGACCTGCACAAACGTTTTGACGATCACCCAAGCAACGTCAAGCCAGGAAACCGCCTTTTCGCTGCCCGCGACAAGGCCCGCGGCGGCGGGCAGCAGCACGAGAATTAAAACGCAGATGATGTCTTCGACAACGAGCCACCCGACGGAAATTCGGCCGTCAACGGTGTTTAACGTCCCCTCCATTTCCAGAGCCTTTAAAAGCACTACGGTTGAAGCGCAGGAAAGGCACAGGCCGAAAACCACGGCCGATGTTATGGGCCACTGCCAGAATTCGTGCGCCATCCAGGCCCCGAGAACCGTAGCGGAGGCCATCTGAAGGAGAGCCCCGGGAACGGCGAGTTTTTTAACGCGCAAAAGGTCTGTGACGGAAAAGTGCAGCCCCACTCCGAACATCAGGAGCATGACGCCCACTTCCATCAATTGCGAGGCAACATTCATGTCCGCCACCGGCCCCCAGGTGTGTTTTCCGGCCATGATGCCCGCAACGAGGTAGCCTACGAGCGCCGGAAAGCGGCAGCGCTCTGCAATGTAACCGAAACCGATAGCCAGTCCGAACGCAATCGCAAGCGTCGAGATCAGAGGCAGCGAGTGATCCATACAAACGTCAATTCCGAAAAAGCATGGTGGGGAAATGGGATTTTTGTGTTCCGGCACAGTGCTGAACACGTCTAAAAATTGTATAAAAATCACGCGCAAAAAAGCCCGTGCGCACGAAATATTTTTCGTGCAGTCACGGGCTCCCCAGCACTGCACTCTTCTCTTACGAGCGATTTTTTACCGGTCTTACCTCGATGAACCCCACCTACTTAACCCGGTATCTGAGAAAAATGACAGAAGCCGTCAGGCACTGAAAGCTTAATCCGCTGCCGGCGCATGCCCCGCTAGCCTGAATTTTGCATG
>ENA-UOJA01000372-UOJA01000372.1-human-gut-metagenome-genome-assembly--contig:-C19-NODE-372-length-44695-cov-15.851680_pt1 | contig 44695 bp, 47 predicted proteins | sample MGYA00242337_ERZ723884 | MGnify/ENA metagenome assembly ERZ723884
GAACTAAGTAATCAAAAATAAATACCGCTAAAATTAAGGCTACAATAATAAATATAATAAAGAATTTCTACATAATATTTCCCTCCTTCATAACATAATTATACACCATTTACAGTGTATGATCAATTGTAATTTAAAAATATAATATAAATTTGTATTGTAAAAAACACATAAGAGTTTCATGTAAATCAATATGTTAAAATATTTATAAATATTGATTTTAAAGGTTGTGCAAGTGGTGATCCTGCTCCAGGGGAGCTGCAATTAACAAAAAACATCCCATCAAATATCGAGGTTACGATATAAGATGAGATGTTCAAATTCAATGTATAAAAAAGACGAATTGACACTTTTCCGACTTAAACAACACACTGTTTTTTTGACGCCAGCCGGCAGATTACAGATGTGTAACTCGGTCTTTAATCTCTGCTGTCTTTCCACGATTCCAGAACCGCTCTCCAAGGTATCCGCAAGTTCGACGGACTACAGACATCTTGTTGTGATCCCGATTCCCGCAATTTGGACAGTACCATTCGCATTTGTCGTCAAGCAATATTTCTCCGCTATATCCGCATACAAGGCAATTGTCAGACTTAGTGTTGAACTCAAAATACTGGATGTTTTCATATCCAAATTTTACGACTTCCGCAAGTGCATCAAGGTTATGTTCCATATTTGGGATTTCCACATATGATATTGCTCCGCCGGAGGATATCTTCTGAAACTCACTCTCGAAAGAAAGTTTTTCAAAGGCTGATATATGCTCTCTAACATCAACGTGATATGAGTTGGTGTAGTAACCCTTGTCGGTTACATCCTTGATATTTCCAAAGCGTTCCTTGTCTATTTTGGCAAATCTGTAGCATAGACTTTCTGCAGGTGTGCCGTAGAGTCCAAAACCAAGACCGGTGATCTTCTTCCAGGACTCACACTTTGACCTCAGATATTCCATGATTTGAATTGCAAACTCTTTTGGAATACCTTCCTTTGTGTGAGAAAATCCTGTCATCAGTTTAACCGTTTCATATATTCCTATGTAGCCTAGAGATAAGGTCGAATATCCATCTTTGAGCAGCTTGTCAATCTTTTCCCCTGATGCTAACCTTGCAATAGCACCATGTCGAAAATGGATTGGCGATACATCCGCATTTGTTCCAATTAGATGCTTATGCCTACAGAGCAAAGCCTCAAAAGCAATGCTGCATCTTTCGTCAAGTAAACTCCAAAATGTGTTGAAATCAGGCTTTCCGGTCTGACATGATAATATTGCAATCTGAGGAAGGTTCAGACTAACAACACCCTGGTTAAAACGTCCTTCCCACTTATATTTGCCATTCTCATCCTTCCATGGTGAGAGGAACGAGCGACATCCCATACAGGAGAATACGTTACCATCATAGTTCTCTCGCATCTTTTTGGCTGATATATAATCTGGATACATTCTCTTTGCAGTGCATTTGATTGCAAGTTCAGTTAGGTAGTCATATTCTCCACCATTAAGGCAATTGCACTCATCCAGTACATAGATAAGTTTGGGAAATGGCGGAGTAATATATACTCCATTTTCGTTTTTTATTCCTTGTAGCCTCTGAGATAATATCTCTTCATAAATCATTGCCTCATCTGCAATTGTTTCCCCATTCTCAACATCCTCATGCAACTCCATGAACAAAGTAACAAAAGGAGACTGACCATTGGTTGTCATCAAGGTATTAACCTGGTACTGGATTGTTTGACATCCGGCGGCAATTTCTTTTTTTAATTCGTAGTCCACGGCGTCTTTCAGTTGCTTGCTATTAAGTCCAAAAGAGGATAGCTTTTCCGTAATCTTCTTTCTACTTACTTCCACAAATGGGGCAAGATGCCGAAGGTTTATAGATTGACCACCATATTGATTCGATGACACCGATGCAATAATTTGTGTCGTCACTGTACATGCTACCTGAAAACTCTTTGGGGGCTCAATGAGTTTTCCATTCATCACTGTTCCATTCCTCAACATGTCCCCTATATCAACCAGGCAACAGTTAAACATAGACTGGATGAAATAATCTGCATCATGGAAGTGGATCGCTCCTTCCCTATGAGCTTTTGCGATTTTCCCTGGGAGCAAGAGGTCAAAAGTAAGCTCCTTGGATATTTCTCCGGCAATGAGATCTCTCTGAGTAGAGCAAAGAACGGCATTTTTATTACTATTCTCACGACCAACCTCCTCATTCTCATTTCGGCAAATAGCCAGGACACTTTCGTTGGTTTGGGTTGCCCTTCTCATCATGCTATGAGTGTGTCGGTAGACCATAAACCTTTTTCCAAGTTCATAATGCATGGATATCAGATTTCTTTCAATGATATCCTGTATTTCTTCTACCTGTACGATGCCCTCCTTTCTGTATTTTTCTTCTACCTCTTCAATTATTTGGGATATTTCGATGTCGGTAGCCCGGTTGCTTTCAACCACTTCTCGATTTGCCATATATATCGCGTTGCTTATTTTACTGCGGTCATATGGTACGAGACTTCCATCTCTTTTGATTACTGTACATATCATAAAAGCACCTTCCTTTCTGATCCTCACTTCAGAGGATTCGCGCACCCTCTAAAGGGTATTTTAAATTGTATCTATATTATTTACAGACGTATAAAATTATAAGATTAGGGAAAAAAAATAGAGAAAACATATACCATTTATGGTAAATGTTTCCCCCATTGTAATTACTTCAGAGCGTCACCTATGATTTCCCGCCATAAATCGTTATCCGCAACATTGCAATCCTTTCTGGATGCGAATTGCGAGGCGAGGTATTCAAGCTGAACATTTTCTATGAGCGGAACTTCAAGTCCCTCATTCAGCCGTGACTGGATGTAATCATTAAGTTGATTTTCTGCGTCATTGATGAGATTTTGTGATGAGACATAATCATAACATGCATTGATAATAGTCCATGGGAGACAATTACAAACCCCAAGTCTCAAGATCTCCTCAACTCTTTCCTCTGATAATAATTTTTCCATGTATAATACCATCCTTTCTGGTCCATCAAATAGGACCTTGCAATAAAATAATGACCTGTAAAACAAATCTTCTTATTAATTACAGACGTAAAATATATCTAAATTTTGCTGTAAAATAAAAAAAGAGTACAATCATGTGTTTGTACTCTTTTTTTTATTGGAAATGTCTTATATTCTAGTTGGTTGATTACCATATCAAAACATTGGGATCTCTCCCAGAAGAGTTAATATGATATCGTTTGGAGAAGGTTGATTACCCTATCAAAACATAGGGAACTCTCCCCTCAACTGGATCTACTGCAGCATACTGAAGGTTGATTACCCTATCAAAACATAGGGAACTCTCCCATGTCGGCAACCCCTATCCCACGTTCTCTTGGTTGATTACCCTATCAAAACATAGGGAACTCTCCCCTGAAATAGGGAATTTGGTGAGTGGAAACATGTCCCTCACCTTTAGGCTGTCAACTCAGCCCTATTTATTATTTTACATTAATGAAATATAAAATCAAGGTCAAAAAAAGAGAGGAAATCAATCCTCTCTTATAATCCTTGCCCCACTTCGACAAAGAAAAACATCCGTGAGGCTAGGATGCTTTCACCTCTTATCATTTACACATTAGCAAATGAGCATAAATACTACAAGTACATAATATCAGTATGAACGCTAATGTTCAATAATAAAATGAATTTCATGTAAGAGAAAACATCCGTAATTATATTGAATTTACATAGTTCTAAAGAAAATGTTGATTAAAATGATGAAGGATACAAAGCAAATCCCTTCAAAAATACCGCTTATAATTGGAAAATTGCGGGGGCGGTTAAGTATAATACCGATAACTGCCCTCACTGAAAATATTCCCAAGAAAACAAGAAGAGAATAAAATGCTGATCCCGAAATCAGTACAATAAAAGCAACACCAAAACTTATGGCAAGTGTCCATAATGTAATCGCAAGCTCAGAAAAATATTTTATCATTTTAGTGCCAACGTATCATTTACGAGGACAGACTGTAATCCCTTTATAAGTTCGCGCGCCTCATTCTCAGTAAGAGTGATACCCTTTCCACATTTCTGATAATCTTCCGACCAGTCTCTTATATCGTACTTAGGAGCTGATTCGTTCCAAGATACGAGACAAAGTTCCTTTTTCCAACCAGATGAACCCTCGGATAAAGTTATGATGTGTTCCTTTATGTCAGCTGTTATATTCGCCATAGATTTTTGACTCCTTATTATTCATTTTCAATGCTTAACACGCAATGGTTCTGACATTCGACTCGATCTCCGGTACTTGACAATCGTGCCACCTCGTATATGTCGCATATCGGAACGGGAACTCCTATCTTCTCGTTTTCATACGCAAGGAATATTTTTCCATCTGAAAACTTGGTGAATATCCCGGATAACGAGAAAACTTCAATTCCAGATATACCGACCACACGGATTTTATCTCCAACCTTGACACAGGTTATTTCCGACTTCCCAAAAGCAGGACGGAAATAATACCTTTCGTTATATCCTGGATCAGATATGACTCCAACTGGGAGCTGAGACTCTACTATCACACAAGGATCAATCCCCATTGCCTGAAGTTTCGAGACTATCCCGCTCTTGATATTTAGAGCGGTGCGAAGAACGTATATGCTATCATAATGATTTCTTGCAGCCTTGCATCCTCCCATATCAAAAGTATTATATCCAACAATTGCAAGCTGTCTTGCGGTTTCTAATGCAAGTTCCGGATCATCCGCAAACAAATGGGTTAGAGGATCTGCAAAGTCTATTGTAGCGAGCATTGAGATTAATTCTTCCATATCGTCCGATGTAACGTCCATCATTGATACCTTACCTATACAGATCTTGGTATTATTAGACATTTGATCTGGATCATCTATATTATTTTTTAAAAATTCACAAAATGCATTTTTCTGGTCATTCAACATCTAGCTGCCTCCTTTACTTGAATGGTAAGTCATCTTCTATTCCATCCGGAATGTTCATAAAGCCATCCGTACTTGCGTTACCCGGCTCTGGTCTGCCCGCTGGCTGATAGCCGGATGACTGACTGGCAGCCTTGCTCTCTGCAAACTCCTGTTCCTCGATGACCACATCAGTAGTGTATACTTTGTTTCCGTCTTTATTGGTATAGCTGCCGGTCTGGATTCTACCAGTAATGGCAATCTTGATTCCCTGATGGAAATACTTTTCTGCAAATTCCGCAGTCTTGCCGAATGCAACGCAGTTTATAAAATCTGCACTCTGATCGCCGTTCCTGTTGAACCTCCTGTCTACAGCCAGTGTGTATCGCGCAATTGCCATCTGCTCTCCATTATTTCCCTGTGAGTATCTTACATCCGGATCTCTCGTCAAACGTCCCATTAATATAACCTTATTCATAAAATATTCCTCCTAAAGTTTTTTTTCTATTATTTTTCTTGTAATGTTTTCTGCAGCATGTATCAGATCGCTTTTCTTGCTACATCCGCATTTAGATATGTAATCCATGTATATCTTCTGATAATCATGTATCTCCGTATCACGTATGATACAAAGCTCTCGAAGAAGTTTGATCTTACTTGAAATAATTCTCTCTGTGACATCAACTTCCCCATTTTTCAATATATATCGCCTCCTTCTGTCTATGGACGAAAGTGGAATAGCAATATGCTATTGACTTCAGCTATTGAAATGCAGCCAATTATTCGACTGTCCGTGGAATCCCCTCTATTATCGCCAAGAACAAATATTTGTCCTTTTGGAACGGTAAGTGATACATCACCTTTGGTTCTCTGGGAGGAGTAATATTCCTGGTTGTTATTCACGTATACTATTCCATTTTTAATGGTTACTGAATCGCCCTCAGTTGCAATCACCCTCTTAACGATATTCTCGCCAAGATAACTGGACTTGATATTTACAATGTCTCCCTTTTCTGCAGTTGCAAATGTAGATTTTACACATATGCCAATGTCTCCATCTAATAGAGTAGGAGACATCGAATTTCCGTCCACAATCATATTTTCCAAAAAGATCTGAAACAAAATAAATACGATTAAGCTTGTTACAAAAAAGGAGAGAAGATATTTATACCCTTGCCTTTTTTTTATGTATTTTTGCGTATCTGATGGGTTTATCATAATTATGTAACACTCCTATAATATATTAAGCCAACTGTCGGATAACCCCAAATCATCATCTTCCTCTTTTCGATCTACAGTATTGTCGTCAGTTTTATTCAATATATCTAAATCATTAGATATACTGCTCTGTGAGGACTGATCCTGTGGTTCATCTGGAACCCTAACATCTACAGATTCAAATTCTTTTCCTTTTTCTTTGCTGTAACTTTCTGATTCAGGATTGGTGCTAACCGTTTTAAAATTGATATCTTTCCCAGGTTTTTCGATGGCGTCCAACCTAGACTCAATTTCAGCAAAACGATTTGCAATCATTTTTTCAATTATATCATAATCGTGAGAACCTGTAGAATAATTAGGAGGAGTATAGTCAATTTTAGCATAAGCAATAATTGCCTGTTTGACAAAGTGGGTTATATTCGTTCCATCCGGCAGATTACATAATACATTATATACCTGTCTGTCCAAATCATTAGGGTATTTTATCACCTTGCCGTCCTTATTTCTGGGGGCATCCTCCATATCAGTGACAAGACGAAAACTGATTGACTTGGATGGTAAATCGTTTCGCTTTGACATTCTTATCTCCTCTTTCTCATTTTAATCTTGGCGATCTTCTCATAACCGATGGCGTTTGCATGGATATCAGTCATATACTTCGCAATCGGAAAATATTCCTTACCATAATTCTCAATTACTGTAGAACCTCCGCCAAGGAATATGCATGGAGTAGCTTTGAGGTTGTAGCCTTCCTCCACTAAGGTTTCGGCTACAAGTTTTGAATATTCCTTGAATACCTCACGAAGAGGAGTTGTATATGCGTCACTCAATCCCGATGGAAGGGCGCGCATCTCCTTGATTATCTGCTCTTCAAAGATCTGACCAAGCTCCCTGCGGCGGAGCTCTCTCTGACACCGCTTAAAGCACTCAGCAACACCGAGGTCAATAGATAAAGCCTCTCCATTGGAAGGTTTAGCGTCAAATACCGGGAGCATGTCTATTGTCCAAGTGCCAACATCCACCAATAAGCATGTACTCGGCAGTTCATGTGTCTTATCAATAACTGCGGATACTCCCTGCGGATTGACAAGGACATCTAATATGTGGATGTTGTATGGAATATCCTCATACTCGAAGTATATGTCTTTGCCCTTCTGGTAATATTCTTCATCATATGCCTGCTTATCAGCAACACACCTCTCCAGAGGTAGTCCTTCTGATATTACAACATTATGTGGAGAGAGATTTCGGAACTTCAATTCCTCTCCGAGTGCTGCAAGAGCCAGGATAAAATGAGTATTATCCGACTTTGAATCGGTCTTGCTTTTTATTCGCTTTCCGCCGACTGCATAATACTCTCCATCGTACATGACAGTCTTATCAAGCACAGCGGGTTTGACCTTACCATACCTTTCAATTCCGGTTGTAAATACAGAATGTGCTGTTTTAGTCATGCCATTTCCTACATCAATACCAACGATCTCATACGTCTCCATATTTTTTTTATTCCCCTTTCTTTGTTGTGTATATAAGGCTTTTTAAGCATACGTTAAAAAGTTTTAACGAATAGTTAAAACATACTTTAATAATACCATATTTTGACAATCTTTCAACCCTTATACACAGAAGTTTCAAGATTATTCTATAATCTTTCTAATATATACAGACGTCATAAAATTACAAATTTTATCCAAAATAAAAAAATTTTTATTTTTTTTGGGGAAAAAAAATAGAACTAATGTGAATAAACATTAGTTCTGAAAAAATGAAAGATTATTTTACTTATATTCTATTGCTACATTGTACTATACGAATAATTACAATACAAAACAAAGGTTTATGACAAACTCTGAAGATTTTTTCTCATAGACTACCCCATCAAAACATAGGGAGCTCTCCCTTTGCATTCTATTACGAAAACACCTTTATAGGTTGATTACCCTATCATGCAATAGGGAGTAGTCCCCTGTGATAGGGAATTTGGTGAGTGGATACAAGTCCCTCACCTTCAGGCTGTCAACTCAGCCCTAGTTATTTTTATTATACATTTATGCAGGATATAGTCAAGGATAACAGACTCAAAAGAATAAAAAAGAGATCCTGGAGACCGGTTAATAACCAGCCCCCTGAATCTCTCTCAGTATTTGCAAATATTCACATATATTAAATTGGGTTAGCTCACTTTTTTGATGATCTCAGTATTACCAAACACACCAACTAATTCCTGTGCCCTTGTTATTGAGACATATAAAAGTCTCATCAACTCTTGATATTCTGAACTGCTCGAAATTGTGTTGAATTTGAAATCCATAATATCAACAAGCACGGCTTTCCACTCTAATCCTTTGGAACTGTGTGCCGTAGTAAGTGTAATTCCACTCTTGTTATCTGTAGTAACCTTGTAATCAAGATCATATTTATCAAGAGATGTAATATACTTGATAATTTCTGCTGAAGATGTAAAATTATTATTTATAATATCCTCAAAAAAATGATGATAGACAGCATCATCAGTATCAAGGTCCTCTAATCCTTGTAATAAGAGAGCCATCAGCGTGACATCATCTTCGATGTTATTTAACGCATCCACATACTTTGTAGAATACTCATTCAGGATAGTATTCATTTCCGTGGTATCTGATATCATGTCTGACACGTCCAGATTGTTCTTGACCTTAATATATTTCATTAGCGAAATTCCATCTTCTGTATTGGCGAAGAATTTAGCCAGGCATATAGCAGCTTTTACCCTTTTATCCGAAAGGACAGACAATGGGGTTCTTATTGCTGATTCAATATTGCACGAATCGAGATAAGCCTTGATTTTTTCCAAAGTAGATGTATTGTGTGCGATTATTGCCACATCCGAAAGGTTGATGCCTCTCGTCTTTACCTCATCGAAGAACTCTGGAAAAACATTTTCGATTGTTTTCTCAGCACCGCTAAATAAAACATAGTCGCCCGGATTGGAAACCATGGATATGCAATGCTTTTTTGGAACTTGACCACTAACCATTAAGCATCGATCGGCGAGATCCAAAATCATTTGACCACTTCTAAAATTACCAGAGAGGTAGTATTCTCTAAATTCATCCAGTAGTTTGTCGTTAAGATTTAAAATTGACTCTGGTGAAGATCCTCTGAAACCATATATAGCTTGCGATGCATCACCAACCATCATAAGCGATACAAACTTGCTGCAATACAACATGTAATTGAGGAAAGATAACTGATTGTCGCTCGTATCCTGGAACTCGTCCACTATTATATGGCTGTAATTTAGTTCCGCAAGAACACTGTCTTGACCATATTTTATGGCGTGTGCTATAAGATTGATCTGATCTGCATAATCAATGAAGTTATTATCTCGCAACAGTTTCACGTACACCAGATAGTTTTCCCATACAGATCTGGTAAACTCATCTTTCACATATCGCTCCTCCGTTAAGTCAAAGGTACGAATTTTTCTAAATTCGCTTAAAAGATACTTATATGCACCTTTGACTTTGCCAAAGTCCATATGAGGCATTACATAATTCAAGGAAGATATTTGTCCATATTCCTCTACACTTCTTATCACAAGTTCATACTCCTTTACAGAGTCCATAAGAACGGGAACTGAAGTGTACCCAAACCCTCTAAAGTGGGTTCTAATTAAAGCTCCACCAAGACCATTGAAAGTGGCGACATGCACTTTTTTTATATCTTCTTCAATGTCAAGCTGCCTACCGACTCTAAGAAGTCTGCTACTCATTTCATTCGCAGCAGAGTTTGAAAAAGAAATCATCAGGATGTCTGATGGATTACTTCCACCTAATATAAGGTCTGCTATCCTATAAGCGATGGTGTTGGTCTTACCGGCACCAGCACCGGCATTAACTAGGGCAACTCCTTTGGAAAACTCCAAAATAGCCTCCTGCTCCTTGGTAAATTGTATATTACCCAGTTCCTTTTCACGCATCTCTTGTGCTGGAAGTAGAGAGTCATCGTTATTATCTCCTTCGTTACAAAAAGGTGAGTATTTACAAAACTCACAATCATCGCCGGAACATTCCTGTCCAGTTTCATATTTTTCTATCGTTTCAATGAAACAATCGGAGTTTAAATGGTTGCATTTTCCATCAATTACAGGGAATGTCTCTGTCACCCGTTGATTACTCTTGGTGCTTGCCCTGTTTCCATTGCTGGTATAATCAGATAATGGAAGGACGATCTTCTCATTTCCAGACTTCAGGGAGTCGTAGCAAATGACGATATCTCCATACTTTATATTGCGGAGAGTAAGCTCTTCCATTCCGTACAAAAGCAACCCAAGTGTTTCGAGACAGGACTTGGTACATCCGGTAAGTCCATTTTTTAGGAACTTGGTTGACATTTTCTGTCTACCGGCTGAAAAAGATACCAGTGTTAAGACAGTATCCTCCAGATACATAAAATCTGGCGATACTATAACGTCATGACCTCTGTATGAGAATGTTTTGGTTGTCACTCCCAAAGTTTTCCTGTCATCATAATTCAAGTAGCGACTTACTAATGCAATGGTTTCTGCGATCATCGCCTTTTTCTGCACTGATGGAACAGCTATCTTCTCATATTCCTGAGTTATGTACTCATTGACCTCGGAAATGGTCTGATATTCGCCCAATTTTAACTTCTCAACCGCACTTTTGGCAATTGATGAAGTCTCTAAAATCTCCGTTTTTCCCTCCTTTACTTCTATTTTCGACAATGATTTTGCTCTTGGACAAAAAGAACTTGCCCTCCTTGTGTTGTTCGTGAATATTTTCATAATTCACACCATCCTTTCTGCCCGTACTTCATCGGGCTATAAATACTCGGCTAATATATATCAGCCTGTCTACAATATACAGACGTAAAATAGAACGGAAATGTTGCAAAATAAATAAAAAAAAGAGCAGATGAGGAAAAAAATCACTCATTTGCTCTTCTCTTTCATCAATCGTTTTCAGCGATTATCTGGTAGGCAATACAATCAGCTTTACGCTGTGCAATTATCGGATCCGAAATATCCTCCAACTCCTTCTCAAAAAGTGATGTATACTCTTTCTGATTCTTACGAGTTACCACCCTGAAATCAGACAATAGAGATATTTTCTTTTTGATGATTCTTCTAATAGTTGGAGAAAATTCATCTTCGATATTTTTTCCCTTACCCTGTTTTTTTCGTACTTTTGTACTATTTCCCATAGTCATCGTCCTTTCTGTTCCCGCATAATGGGAACCTGAATTTAACAGTTGAAATGTCAAAACATTTTGTTTTATATAATATACAGACGTATAAAAACCCGAAAATGTATATAAGTTTTCTAAATTTTATTTGAATTTTCCCTAGTGTTTTCCTTGCGCTGGGTAATTAAATAAAAAAATACCAGGAGTTATGACTCTTGGTACTTTTCTCTTGATATGCATAATTTTTTAATTATTTGCAATTTTCCTTGCAATATCTATATCGGCAACTCCATCTTCTACCTGCGGAATAGGTACATATTCAATAGTGATCCCGACTCTTGCAGCTTTATCTTCGATCATTTGTTGTAATTGGTAGTAAGACCAGTTACGGAGCAGATATTTTGACTCGTCATCATTGACCTTGGAGCTGAAACCTGAAAGATCAGGCATACGAATAAGTCCCGCATTATGTTTTACGGCAAAATCAACCGCTGCCCTAGATGCTTTGTGGTTAAAGGACTTAACGAAATTGCGTTCCCTAACCTTAAATACTTCTAATTTCTTCAGTTTCTTCTCTCTTCCGTGTCCTCCGTTGGTATACTTTACAGCTTTTGCTAAATTTCTATAGCTCTCCTGTATGTATCTCCTATAATACTCTAGTTCGTGACCAGTTCCAAAAGTAAAATAGGACTTGCTATCATTTAAAGCCCCAATTATAGCAGTATTTGTACCCAGGCTTAAACCGAGAACGGTATTTTTACTCAGATTCTCTAACCTGTCCGCTGGCTTTGGAATCTCAAGTGTAAGATTGAGTATAATCTTATTTCCAGATATTTGTATGGAAGAACCACAGTACTGATATTCCCCAGTGTATACCCTTTTTATAGTCGAAACTAACTCATTTTTGTTTTTGGGGTTGGCACCTAAATTCATCCTAAATTGTAACAGGGAAGGAGTACCATTCCCACCAAAGTCAAAATAGAGAGGAGCATTTTTCTCGTCCATATTTGCTAACATAATCTCATCAGAATCATACCCGTGTGAAAATCCCATTGCGGATTTTGCAATGGAAAATGGAGACATTTCCTTGAAATTCTTAACCTGTCCATTCCTGCAAGAAATACATCCATTAATAATTTCTCTTTTTAGACTTGCATTTAAGGCATTGCTCCAACTTAACCCGTAACCTCCACAAGGGTTATTGATGATATCTGAAAAACTTCCGTTATTTAATCGAACTGCAGCATTGAAGGTAGATCTGTAAAGCTCTCTCGCCTCATCAGATTTTAAATCATACAATCCGTTAATTCGCATTGTATCTATTACCTTAGATATAACTAGATTTTTATGCCTGGACTCAGCTTTACAGGCATTCCGCACAAATGTATATACATAGTCATTGAGGAGAGCCTTTGTAATTTCTCCTTCAGATATGTAATCACTGTACATGTCCGCTTTTTTATAAAGAGAGTCAATCCATTTTGATAAACTATCTTTTCTTGTTTTTTTTGTTTCTTCATCGTCAAGTTCAGCTTGCGCCTCGATAATTTGCTCCTGGACTCTCTCGAATGAGAGATTGACGTATTTATCAAATCTTTTCTGCCACTGATTGTTAAGAGGGGCGGCAGGAATTAAGGTTATCTTACGTGATATTATATATTTATTTGCCATTATTGTTTGTATTCCTCCTTAGTCTATTTGTAATATTTTGAAACTCATAATAATTTTATCAGATATTGCCATCATAAAAAAAGTGACTACAGAAATATATATTATGTAAATACTACTGCAGGGACTCCGCTTGTAATGAAAATTTTGTCTACTTACCAGTTGATTACCCTATCAAAACATAGGGAGCTCTCCCCCGGATTCATCCCGATGCTCTGCTCGTAAGGTTGATTACCCTATCAAACCATAGGGAGCTCTCCCTGTGATAGGGAATTTGGTGAGTGGATACAAGTCCCTCACCTTCAGGCTGTCAACTCAGCCCATCATATTTTTATATTGTTAATTCTTCTCTAAGTTCTCGCTTGTACTTATAATAAGAGTTTTTACTAATACCAATCAATTTAATAGTATCAACATCTGTAAGAGAACCATTGAAATCCTTACAGTATTTTAAAATATCCTTTTTGGCTGCAATACTTTTTTGAGTAACTAATTTTTGTCCCTTTTTTATGCCAATCTGTTTTCCTTTGATACGGGCGGTGACAATGCCTTCCTCGGTCCTAACCCTCAGATCCTGGACTTCTTTTTCGGCTTGCTCAAACACTGCTCTGATCTGGTCCTTTGCCAGGTCAACAGCATAACTATTGAGAGCATCAATTATTTTAGAAATGAATCCATCTGTTGAAGTACTCCCGGTGCTCACATTGATTTTTATGCTATTCTCAAGAGTTTTTTTGTATACCTCGCTATTAATATACGGTTCTTTCAGGAATACGAGATTAACACCTTCGTTGAATAGTTGCTCATAGAGCTCCACTGCCTCATCCGCATTTCTGCTCATACGAGAGGCTGAGTCGAATACAATAGTATCTCCGCTTTTCACGCAGTTGTTGACCAGTCCATCTAAAACTTTCCTACCAACAATTTTTGTGCCAGTGAATATTTCCTGTTTTATAATGGCGGATGGATATTCTTGCCGGATATTCCTGATCTGACGCTCTATGCTTTGGGATTTAGTGCTGATACGGCAGTAACCATAAATAGACATCAAATCACCTCTTTCCTATTCTTAACCTTTTTATCCATGAACGCAACATTTCGTCTGTGCAAATGTTATCCTTTCCCAGGCAGCTATCCATCTCTGAAACAACCTCTTGAATGGTTTGACACAATATTTTGTATTGCATCAGTGTTTCTTCTGTAGAAGATAGGGAGTCCTTATAAAAAGAAATGCTTGCATTTACTTCGAGGTTACGAATAATGCTCCGGCATAAATCAATCCTGCCTATGGTCTGCTTGTAATCATCGGGTTCTACAAAATCTTTTGCCATTTTTTTGAAACTCCTGTATACATTGATAAAAGGCGCACATATCTGTAATATGCTCAAAACAAACGACCATTTTTTCAGATACGAAAAAAAAGTGATATTTTGAGATAAATATATGTACTTTTAATACAATTATACCACACCTTTGTTTTAATACAATATTTTGAGATAAAGATACAGCAAATTAAATACAAAAATTTCATGGATACGAGGTTTCTAATAAAGTGACAAAAAAAATCCCCAAATCAATATCTGTAACATGTTGTAGATATTGATTTAGGGAAAATAATCATACTGAGCCTCGCCGCCCTGAGGCATCCGCGATCCCTTTGCAGATTTTAATATAACCTTCGATTTCTTCATCGGAAGGATATTGTTCCTTTACTCTCTCCCAGGTTTCTTCCATCCACTCAGGTTTGGACTCCGGGCGGATCATCGGGTTGATAATCGGATAAATACTTTCGAGCTGTTCAAAAAGTCTATCCTTCAAATCCTGCTTGTCTGCCATATAGCTTACCTCCTCTTTTATTCATCTCTAAATTAACTGGCACGTACATCACTTACAAGGAGCTGCAGAGTTCGAGCACCTTTGTATTCATTAATCTGCGGGAAAAACAATATATTGAATACTTTAGATATATTGTTGATACCGGAAATGTCGGATGTGGATCCGGAAAGCTCATCAAGAATATCCTTGGCATCAAAACTAATGCACGTATTGGTTCTATTGGTTTTGTCTGTCGCCGTGAATTTTAATGTATTTCCTGATTTTCCGAGTACCTGAAAATTTGATAAAGTCACATTTTCAGCCATGAAAATAGGTTTCCGGTTTCCATTTCCAAATGGTTCAAGCTCCGCAAGCGAATTAACCAGCTCAAAACTGTTCAGGTCAAGAGGAAAACTGCAATCAACCTCTATCTTAGGAACTATATCGTCCTCAGAAAGTCTACATTCCGCATTTAACACCTGACGAAGGGTGTTCAGATTTTCTTTTTTTATTGAGAAACCTGCGGCAAGAGGATGTCCTCCCACCTTAATGAATAGGTCTCTGTGAGCATTAAGATTTTCAAACAGATTGTATTCGGGAATACTCCGACCAGATCCCTTCAAAACTCCATCTTCAGTTTCCGTCATAACGAGTACTGGTCGAGCAAAAAATTCTTTGAGTCTGCTTGCAACTATTCCACATACACTCTCATGTAACCCGACTCCATTGCATACGAGTATTTTGTCATCAACCAGGGATGAGTTTAATATTTCTTCCTTCAGCTTGTCCGCACCCTCATTTGTGATCCTTTTTCTTTCTTCATTGAGCAAGACAAGTTCCTGTGCTTTCTCTCTTAACTGTGGAGATTTCTTATCGAGTAGAAAATCCAGGGCAATCCTGGCATCATCCATTCTTCCCGCTGCATTGATCGCCGGTCCTATATTAAATCCAAAATCATAGGTGGTAAGAGGTTTCCCCTCTTTCCCCATAACTGATATAAGTTCCTTAATTGCGGGAATGCTGCTATCAGTCATATATGAGAGAGCTTTTGCAACAAATTCCCTATTTTCGTCAATGAGCTCCATCATATCACAACAAGTAGCAAGTCCAAGAATTTCCATAAAATCCCTGTTCTTGTCAATGCTGAGATTATGCATAGAATAAAGCTGCTCCAAAATCTTATACACTACGCCCGCACCACACAATCCTTTGAATGGATACAGGCAGCCTGGCTGATGGGGATTTATTATGGCATTTGCTGTAGGAAGAATAGCCTTTCCAGTATCATCAGTGATTGGTTCATGGTGATCTGTTATAATAATGGTAAGGTTAAGTTCTCTTGCTTTATCTACTGCCTCAAGAGAAGATATCCCATTGTCACAAGTTATTATTGTGTCTATGCCATCTTTACAAGCCTTTTCTACCATATTCACGTTGAGTCCATATCCATCAGTCACCCGGTTTGGGATGTCTACAGAAATTTTTGCTCCATCTTCGTGATAAACACTCCAAATTTCGGATAGTCCATTGTATAAAAGATAAGCCGAAGAAACTCCATCGACATCATAATCAGAGCATATCCGAATACTCTTTCTGTCGGCGATCTTCTTGTCCAGGATCGTACATCCAAGCCTAAGATCCTTCATTGCAATTGGGCTATAATGAGAGCCCCAGGCAGAGAAATTCTGTTTGACCTTCTCTGTCTTAAATCCCCTATTAATAAGTACGGAATTTATAATTGAATTTATATTATCCAAATTTGAATTTGTCCTGTCCATATTCCATAGCGGGCTTGTATAATAGTTCATCACGTTCCTCTTTTCTATATATGCTATATGTTTATGTATTATTCATTAGCATCGTGAGTGCCAAATAAATATGTTTTCCCTGCCTTGTTTGCACCATTGTTTCTATCTTTCCCTTTCTCATAGGGTGCTATAAATACAGTCTTGCCACTCTTATAGTGACGATAATGACCTCGAACATCCCAGCAATCGGCAATCCTCTCGTATTTTCTGCTTGTTAAAATCTTGGATGCACGAGGATTTGTTGATTTAAAGCGAATAGTATTAAGTGAAAATACTTGTGCATTTTGCCTTATGTTGGTTTTGCCGGATTTACTGTCCGGAGACTTGGACTCCTGGACAACTGATGATGTCTTTGTGGCTTTCTTTTTTCTGACTTTTTCTTCAGGATGATCTATAAGATAATTCGTACTCCTCATATACATTTCGATAACAGAACGCATATTAAGTAATTCATCGCCGTGTGTGTAAATGACTGTCTTTTTCAACATCTCGACAGATTCATCCTGGGATAAACCATTATTCACTAAGTAGGTAGCAGGAATCGAACCGTATTTGGTAATTATATTGAACTTATCAGAACAATTCCTTTCAGATGGATAAGTAAACTCAAAATATCCCATACTATAAATACCGATCCCCACACAACCGGGTATTTCTGCTACCGATGAATCCCCTGCTAAAATTAATCCGATATCTTCTTTTTCTTTATGTATATTTGTGCAGCCTTTCTTTATGACATCGAATACAATTTCGCCATTTGTACTTGCAATCATGTTATCATCACCCGCAATCTCAAAATTAACGCACAATACATCAAATTTATTAGTTACTTCCCCATTATCTATAGACGATGTATAGGAATATACAAGAGCAGTGTAAATTGATGTTGTCAAAGTTTTTTGAACTCCAGGATCAATTTCAAAACTCTCATGGTGGATCTCTTTTTCATAAGATATTAAAATCCCTTCTCCGAAAACTGGTAATATATCTGATTTAGCTGCAACTGCTTTTTTCTTCAGTTCCTCATACTCAGGGTTATTATTTTCTACTACTATTTATTATGGTAGAAGTGTCTTTATCCTCTAAGATATGTTGCGCATTAAATAGTGTTTGCTCATAACACTTCTTCACAAAGTCTTTCCAGATTTTACCCATTTCTTATTCCCTCATAGTTTTCTCGTCTTAATCTGCAAGCATCATACACAAAACCTTCGCATCTTTATTACCGTACCAGTCCTCGAAATTCGCCCGAAGATTAGCGGTAGCCAAGATAGAATGCTCATAGGTTTCCTCGTCCATCAGTTCATAAAATCCTACTTCATCATCGGCACGTTCTTCAACACAATAACAATTATCTGTATGGAAGTGATATGGGTAATGCTCTCCCTTGCTTTTTGCCTCGTACACCTCTACGCAGGTATACTGTCCTTCATATAAATTCTTTACCTCACTAACTGTCATGTTGTGTTCCTTCTCTTTCTTATTATTTATGCTTATATTTTATATTAATACGTGAGAAGTTTTCTTCCCACTTTAAGAACTCTGATTATCTCTGTACGAAAAAACGTACACCAAGTCTAGAACTACACTCCTGGTCTATAATTTCAATATATACAAACACTTACATATATCGAATAATCCGGAGCATTAATTGGAGATCACATCCTTGATAGCCCCGAATAACTTGGGATACTTCAGAACATAAGGCAGTCTTGAGTCCTTACCGCTCTGCCGGGTTCCCGAAATATCTCCAGTTCCACGCAATTTCAAATCTTCTTCGGCAATTTTGAAACCATCACAAGTTTCACACATGATTTTGAGTTTGGGATTATCCACATTTGTAGATCTTAACATACAATACGATTGTAAGTTTCCACGCCCAACCCTTCCTCTGAGCTGATGGAGTCCTGCAAGTCCGTATCTTTCTGCATTTTCAATGGCAATAACGGTTGCATTTGGGACATTAACTCCAACCTCGATGATAGTGGTGGCGATGAGAATGTGTGTGTCGCCTTTGGAAAATGACTCAATTACTTCTGACTTCTCATCATCTTTCATTTTTCCAGTGACAACGCCAACTTTGTAGCCATACGGTTCAAAGAAATTGTTTACAGTTTCATATTCTTCCTCTACTGTGATAGGAAGTTCTACGCCATCCTCTTTCAAGTCTGCCTTTTCGCCCGCAGTAATAAGCGGACACACAATATAGCACTGTTTACCCTTATTTAACTGCGTAAGCATAAAGCGCAGTGCGGATTGCTCATTAGAAACAATCTCGGTAAGAACGGGTTTCCTTCCATTTGGCATGGTCGAAATATTGTAGATGTCAAGTGCTCCGCCATATACAGCCATAGCAAGAGAACGTGGGATAGGGGTTGCCGACATGGTAATGGAATGGACACCTTCTTCCGCTTTCTTCTCAAGCCCTCTTCGCTGTACTACTCCAAATTTGTGCTCTTCATCCACAATTGTTAAGCCCAGTCTCCTAAACTCAACGGAATCAGAGATTACCGAATGAGTACCAACTACAAAATTAGCCTCTCCACTTTTTATTTTCGCAAGCGCAGCTCTTTTATCCTTTGCTTTTAAGTCATTAGCAAGGTAAACTACATTGAGTCCAAGAGGCTCAACATATGATGCCAGCTCATTATAGTGCTGCCTCGCCAGGACTCCTGTTGGAGCCATGAGAGCCGACTGATATCCGTTGTCGGACATTGCAATCATAAGAATAAAAGCGCAAACAGTTTTACCAGAACCAACATCACCCTGGATCAGAGCATTGACGCGTGTTCCTGATCGTGCTGTCGATATGAACTGCGTCACAACAGACTTCTGATCCTCGGTAAGCTCATATGGTAGTCCGGATATAAATTTATTGCAATTGGTAAGGAATTTGGGGATGAAACAAGATTGTACGCACAACTTCTTTTTATCCTCATTAAGCTGCATCGCGTATTCGTATACATTGTCAAATATCAGTCTCTTTTTTGCGGCAGTTAATTCCTCAACAGTCTTGCAGGTATGGAATTTCGATATCATATCCCCTTCTGAGATGATGTTAAATTTATTTTTTATATCGTCTGAGAGTTGATCTGAAATAGGGCAAATATCAAGGCATTTTCTTATAACCTGCCTGAAATATTCATCACTCATCCCCGCGATTTTGCTGTATACAGGATAAATCTCATTTATATTGTTCGATGTCATTTTGATAGGATTAACAAACTGAGCAATGCCTCGCTTGCTATACGAAAATGTACCCGCTACAATCACTGTAGTCTCTTCGTAGTCCTTGATATCTCTGTAAATATAGGGCTGATTAAACCAGATGACCTTAACTGTAGTCTGACTTTCCTGATCCATGCATAAAGCGACAATATATGGGACTTTGCTTGAAGTATATTTGGTTATAGACTGGACAAAAAGTTTCATTGCACATTTGTCTCCATCAGTAACTTCGTTTACAGTTTTATATTCTCTGAAATCCCAGTATTTACGCGGGAAAAAGTACAAAATATCTTCTACTGTCTCAAACCCTTTTCTTTGTAGCTGTTTTAACTTGTCCTCAGATAAATTAAGTGCATCAAGAGTCATATCAAACCTCATTTAAAAAATTACATGAAAAAATAATAACAAATTACAATATATATTATATCATAAAATAAAAAAAAATCAGTATGTCATGAAAAAAATTCGTAACATACTGATTTTTTTCTCTTCATCAACTGTTCCATAGGGTGTAATTGGGGCGGTTTTGGATTAACTGCTCAAGCGAATGTAAAGCCGGAGATTTTGGAATGTCCATCTCAACAATAGAACTTAATTTAACTCCTCTTCCCTTTCTTTCATACAGGATATAGAACAATTTTTTGATTATATCCTTATCTATAATATTACCATAAAACTCCCATGTGAGAGAACAATCAATCTGGAAGAATATTTCAGATAGTTCAATAAAATCTACACTATCCTTTTCTTCTGATCTTGCTGTTAGAAAGTGCTCAATACCATATGAGACAGGACAGTTATATATATTGAGACAGGAGTATAACTCAACCAAACTCTTGAACATTCCTGTATCCGATAATGCATCGGCTACATTTTTCCTGTTTTTGCAACATGACAACTTAACGATCTCGTTATAGCTTAGTCCCGCCCTGTTTCTGTAAAAATCAAATACAAATTTATAATCCCGCCAGTTGCTCTTTAGTGAATTATCCAGAAAATTAGCTGCAATAATATTGTCATCCTTTTTATCGGGTAATGATTCAAGCTGTGGCTGGGACAAATAGTGCAACTCCTCAAGTAAGTTTCGCCATGTACCCGCATCGAGCAAGAATAGTAGAACGGTTGTACATACAGTGTGAGCAGGTATATATTCGTCATTGTTTTTTATGTAATCGTATTTGGCTATATCTCTTACAAAATCTGCCAAATTGCCTTCTGATACGATTTTTCTGCCGACCAGTCGGCGGGAATCGTATATTGTAAGTTTGTCACGGCGGAGCTTGTCTGCCTCTATCAATTTACCGGCAACAGCAATTTGAGCGATTTTGGCATAATCCAGCTCATATAGTGTCACCATGTTTTTAAGTAATGCCTTTGTTATGGATGCAGATGCATTTTCAGCTGACTCATACTGCTTAATGGATGCATTGCAAGCCATGGATGCCTGTTCTATAGATAGCCCTCTCTTTTTCCGTTCCTCCTTGATAATATCCGAAAATCTTTTCCGATCTTCCTCTCCCTCTCTATTATTGAGGCGCATGAGAATGTCCGCAGGAGGGGTATCCATAGCATTTGCAAAAGACATAAATAAATTGTAGGTAATAACACATTTTCCATTGATTACATTAGAGTATCGTGGCTGTGTTATCCCAACATTTTTTACGACAGTTGCACGGTCCAGTTTCTTTTCCATTACAATGGATCTAATTACAAAACCAAGCCGGTCTAATGGTTCTGCAGTTGGATAGATCAAGGACCAGTATTCATACAAAAGTTTTATATTATTGTTGCTTAATTCGCGCAACGTTTCATAATTTCCATTATCATATACCTCTATCAGCCTCTTCATCAGGTCGCAAGTGGGTATGTATGACTTATTGAAAGCCGTTTCAGCTTTGCTATAAGGATATCCAGTATCACGGGCTATATCCTGTGCCGTCTTTCCTTCAAGTAACTTTCTAAGATATTTCGCAAATTCCTGTAAGGTCTTGTCATATTTACGCCCTGATAACCTTGTACTTCTTCTGTCATTTGCCAATTCTCTAGTCTCCTTTTGACATTGTATTATAATTTGCATTATTATATACTGTAATTATATAATGACAGTCACAAATATGCAAATACATACTGGTACATGGAGGCAAAATGACATACAACAGAACGCTACACCTAATTTTATCGAGAATATATATACTGAGGACGCTTTCCTATTACCAAGTTAGGAATTACGTTCTGGAGGACAATACAGAAAGCTATGTAGACAAAGTTTTGAAAAATGCAGTTTCCAGGAAGTATATTGAGAAAGTTGGCAGACTTAAAAAGGAATCATACTATCTTATCACACGTTTAGGGATAAACTACTTGAAAGAATATGGGATAATCGAGATTAACACCAGGATAAATGAGTTTGTAAGCAGACCGATACATTATCTGACGGCGGGACAGCTCTCTTTCAAACCGGTATATAAGAACCATCAAATTGCTCTCAATGAATTTGTCCTGAAATTTGCGGAAAACTTTGAAAACATGGACTTTAAATACTGCGATGAGAAGAATGTAACGGATCTCATACCAAACATTCGACCGGACGGAATACTTTTTTTTGATGATACGATGTACTTTCTCGAAATGGACATGAATACAGAGCGCGCCGCCCGGCTCAAGCGAAAATGGCAGAATTATCGGTATTTCATACAATCAACTGAGTTTACACAATTAGATTTTGACATTAAAGTGCTATTCATCCTTGGGGGTAATGTATCATCCACGAGCGAAAGAAAATACTTCTTGTGGAAACTGATAAATGACAATCTTGGAGACGCAATCAATGACCAGTTCAACTTCTATGTGGATACAGAGGATGTTCTTCTTGACCTTATCACTGATGGTATTGCAGATAATAACAAATCCATCAGCCATAACATAAAGTACGATGAGATCATGGAGATAACTGGGAATGATAGAGAATATAAATACTTCATATTTAAAAAATTTGATGGGTTAAAAACCATCCGCGATATTTACATGTTTGCTGGATACCGGGCAGAGTACAAGGTCAACAAAGGAATGGATCTCAACCTTGTGGTTGTGTTGGAACGAGAAAATGATGCCATCCGGATCATGGAGATTTTATATGAAGGAAGAGAATATGACGATAGCATTTTTTTTACAACATTAGACAGACTAGAAAAGAACAAGGTAAATGATGCAATGTTTTCAGTATTCAATAACAAGATTGTAAAATTTACAGGAAAATAAGCTACGCAGGTATATTAAATACCTGCGTAATTTATTTTCTAATACAACAAATTCGATCAGAAAAAAGCCTCTCCATACGCCTTCCGCTCTGCATACTCATTCAAGATATCATCTACCGAGAAGTAATCCGGCAAAGATTTTGTTTTTATCTCGAAACCCATTTCTGTAGAGCATCCGATGATATCTACCATGACGGCATAGGCATGTTCCAGTGCGTCATCGACGGTGGAACATCTCTCCATCTTTTCAAACTGTTCCTGAAGAGCTGTAAGAACTGCAGAACCGCCAACATTACTTCTACGAAGTACCTCCGCCTGGCGGCGAGCGGTTTTCTTACTCTGTTTGCAGTTATCCAGAGTCCTTTCCCTCTCTGGATGCCTGTCCATAGCCTTCTGCGATGTTTTAACGTTCTTATAAAACGAACACACTGCCTCGAAACTGTCCTGCATGTTTCCCAAGATTAGCTCCTCCAGAAGGCTTGCAACCCTCATTTTGTGAGCCTCACTTGCAACCTCCTTTAACTCTTCGTTGCTTATCTGGTCCGCATCGAAGTCGGAAACAAGTTCGATGGAAACATCATCCATGAACTCATTCATAGGCTTTCCCGTAATTCTTGCCAGGGATTTGTCGATTCTTTTTAAATCTGAATCGGATACGGCGATTACATCAAGGAGCTTGTGAACACCGTCTGTAAATTCCTGGAGGAGTTCCTCATATTCAGCTGAGAGTAAGCCCTTCAGCTGATCCAACTGCTCTCTGGTTTCAACATACTTTGGTAAGAAATCATTCTCATATGACTCTAAATCCATGTAGTCGGAAGAGCCGATCGAAATGTTTTCTTTCAGATGTCTCAGACTGGAAACGATATCCTTGGCTTTTTTTATGAAAGTTGGGAAACACACCATATTTGTAGATGTGCCATTGTTTTCCACAAACTCACTAGCCTGGGATAGCATTATATCCGGAGACACATTGAGCTTGCCGACCAGTACCCTGCAAGATGGTAAATGGAAAATAATCTTTACTTTCTTTACACTGTCCCTAGCTGCCACTGCATCTTCAAGTTCCTTCAGAGATGAACCAAGATCAGCTCCTTTGTTGAGGGATACCCCGATTTTCTCAAGTCTTTCTGATATTGCAAGATCTGCGATTGTTGCTGTACACATATGTACACCTTCCTTTCTGCGCTCATCCTTTGGAGCACTATGCATTTTTTACTCAGTTGTCCTTATGGACAAACCTCCTATATAAGATACAGACGTATAAATACCTATTATTTGTTCACAAATAAAAAATTTTATGAGAGGAATGAAAGAGAATTTGGGAAGGGAGATGAAGAAAAGAAAATAATCAATATATGAGAGCCTTCAATATATACGAAACATTAGATATATTGAATGAGATGTTGGGTTCAATATGTACAAATGTTTGCATATATCGTCAAAAAAAAAGAGACATGATATATTTCATGCCTCTTTTGGGATCCATATTTGTTTATTTAAGAGAAGAAATAGCAGTCTTTTCTTACCGCGCGCTGCTCATTGTTGTCATAAGCGAGCAATGGAAAATAAGGAGGTTCATCACTGATATTTACAAGGTCTTTCATTGGCAAGAAGTATATATTAACTTCCTTGTCTTTGAGAATCCTGGCAAACTCCTCCCCTATCTTTTCCGCATTTTCAACATCTTCTACTAATATGAGGAGCTTTGGAGCCTCTTCCATCTTACCGTAGAACTTTCTCCAATGTCCGGTCGTCAAAAAGGAAACGTATGTATCAATTGCCTGTTTCACATCATAACGATGGTTGTATGTAAACAAGGCATCAAGTAAAAGAACATCATCTGTTCCATCCGGGAAAATATATCTGTATGACGCAAGAGATGACATATGGCGTACTTCCTTAGTTCTCTTATCAAACAATACCGCAGATGGATATGGGGTAACTTCTGTCCTGACTCCGGTTGTACACAACACTCTGAGAGATATTTCTGCAATTGCGCAGGTCTTAATGAGTTTTCTTGCACCCATAACACACTTGCCGGAGTTCCAGTCAACCACCCTGATCTCATCCGCCATTTGCTCAAGTAAGATCTGACCGCCAGAGTGCATACAATAAAATACACATGCATCCGCAGGATAACTAACAGTCCTATTTTCATCGGTGCATACGAATTTATTGATGATAAGATTAAATAACATTCTATCTAATCTACTTTTTACATCCTGAATATTGTTAAGTGCTGCATAGTGATACAGCTGCTCCTCGGTACAGCAGCCTACAGTATAGAGGAATTTGACCAGATCAACATCCTCTGATGTGATAATACCAGATGCAACCTTGTTCATCACCATTGGCATAGAGGCGATCCTGTCTATAGCAGTAAAAAAATGCTGCTTAAATTTATCATATTCTCCTCCATTGTAAAGTTCACCTTTTTTTATGTAATTCAAATTTTATACCACCTTTCTAGTCATCAATACGATTTAATACTTTTCCGCGAAGTTTACCATTATCCGCTTTTATTATTTTAACAGATACACTCTCATTTTTCTTGACTTTTCCAAGATGAGTAGGATATTCACATAAGCAGTCTGTTTTGGGGCGAACTGTGACAAACACCCTGTCCGCACCGATTCCAGATATCCGTCCCTTATAAATATCTCCTCTCACTATAGGTTTTACGTCCTCTTCATATGTGTTGTCTTTTTTTACGGGTACAAGCATGATTGTTCCGTCTATGGATGTTTCCTTATAAAATACGCTGATCTCCATATACTTTCTAAACGCCTGTGCAAGTGTCACTGAATTAGAGTATTCTGAGTTGTACATAAATCCCTGGACTCCCGCACCCAGATCAATATATGCCCCTGCAGATGTAAATGTGATAAATGTGCCAACAAGGGTGTCTCTATTAAGTAGCTTTTTCATTACAGGTGCTTTCTTAATTTCATCAGCTCGTTTCATAGATCCGAAAACCAGGTCATCATCAGCATAAACCTCAGATATGACAAACTTAACATCTTCTCCAACTAGCGAAAGTTGAGCATAAGCTCCAAGAGGCAAAACTGTGAAGTCCTCAGGAATTATGACATAAAAGCCATTCATGTCAACAACCAGATCAGTGTTCGTTTTAGATTCAGGCGTTTCTTTGTACTGGCGGAGTTCTTTTACTCTTCCATGATAAATCGTCTCATTTACAATGGCATCGTTCAACTCTTCCTGTAATTTAGCATCTAACATTGTATGCTCCTTACCCCCTTTTTTTTTGTAAAATTTATGATAAAATTGTATTGTAATAATTACATTATATACAAAATTTGTAAAAACACAAACAAAAAAGAGAGAAGGGAGCTGTCAAAAATGGAAAATGTAGTTGATGTAACATTTACAATATCATCTATTTTGTTTGTTAATGATACAGAGGATTATTATATTGTAAAGGGCAGTTCTGTAAAAATGGATGAGGACCAAAAGAAGGAAGTAGATACCTATATATTTAAAGGCATCATGCGAAACATCCAGATTGGGGACAGATACGAAGCTAAATGCGAATGGGTAATGAATGGGAAATGGGGATGGCAACTTAATATCCTCTTCTACAAACTGGAACTTAGTCGCAACAAGCGAACAATACAGGGGTTTATCAGGAGGAATATAAATGGAGTCGGAAAGAAAAGAGCGGAATTATTAACTGACGAATTTGGTGCCGATACCCTTGTAATCCTCAAAACCCATCCGGAACTGGTTGCGGCTCTCAAAGGATTTGGAATTGAAAAAGCTCTCGACATTCAGAAACAAATGCAGGAGTATTATGCTCTTGATGAATTGTCTGAATATATGTTTAAAAATGGTTTCACGGATTATAGCTCCATTATGAACATATACGAAACATATAAATCCAACAGCCTCGAACTTATCAAAAGCAATCCATACGCAGTAATGCCATGTCTTAACAACAGGTGCTTTGCGCCGATTGATGAATTGGCACTCAGAACCGGCGTTCAGGCAACAGATGTAATGAGAATAAGTAACATCATATTGTTCTACTTGTCATCCAGGGCGTCCGGTGGAGACGCATATTCGTATCGTTGGGACATCTGCAGCAACATCTATCCATGTATGGAATCCCTCCATGTCAATATGAAGGGAATTACCCCAAGTGATATTGAGTTTGCATTAAAATCTCTTGAAACTAATTCACAGATAAAAATAGAAATTTCAAAAGAAAGCCAGTACGACAAAATATATCTTACGAGATTATTTAATCTGGAGAATGAAATAGTGGGAATGTTGAGCAGCCGCGTTGATAATAAAAGACCGAAAGTAGATGAGCCGGATTTTAACAAATTCATGGAGTCCTATAAAAAATCTACTGGAATCGAATGCAGTGACGAACAGAAAGCGGCGGTTAAATCTGCCATGGAAAATAGTGTGTTCATTCTGACTGGGTATCCTGGAGCAGGAAAAACACTTACTGTTAATGCAATCATAGGTTATATTAAACACAGAGATACCAAAGCAGAAATTACACTGTGCGCTCCTACCGGTAGAGCTGCCAAGAGAATGACAGAATTAACCGGCGAGCAGGCGTATACAATACACCGACTGTTAAAACTTAATGCTGATGACTATAATCCGGACGACATCAAACAGATAGAAACAGATTACATAATAGTGGATGAAATGTCCATGGTGGATCTCGTATTGCTCCATGCGCTGTTGACCTCGATAAAAGAAAGTGACGCGACTTTAATTATCGTTGGCGACAAGAATCAGTTACCACCTGTCGGTATGGGATTCCCATTTAGAGACATGATCGACTCTGAACGTTTTGCGCACGTACAGTTGACTAAATTGTTCAGGCAGGCGGCTGAAAGCCAGATAAATAGAAATGCAATGATCGTACTGGACGAAACAAATGAGAATTTATGTTGCGATCTTGATAAGCAGGATTTTTTTATTTTCAAAACAGACAGTGACAGCAACTCTCTGAATATGATTATCAGCTGTATAAAGTCTCTCCAGAAAAAAGGTGGAGAGTCCATGGATGATATAGTTGTTCTGTCGCCCATCAGGAGAACAACTCTTGGCTCGATTAACCTCAACAAAGTGATACAGTCTATTGCAAATCCTATAACCGATGGTAAAGCCAGGGTTAAGAGTGGCGAATATATATATCAAGAAGGGGACAGGGTTATGCAGGTTCTTAACAATTATGATAAGAATGTATACAACGGTGATGTGGGGAAAATATTGAGAATTGATGATAAGAAAAAGGTTGTGACTGTAGAATACGAAGATTTTGAAGTAATAACCACTGAAAACAATAGTATTCAGAGCACCCTAAAACAGGTTGAATATCAGTACCATGAGCTGGATGAGTTATCACTCGCCTACTCCATGACTGTGCATAAATCCCAGGGAACAGAAATGCCCTGTGTAATAATACCTATTTCTGACAGTTTTACGCATCTGTCCAAAGACATTATATATACAGGAATAACCAGGGCAAAAAAGAGAGTAATCCTGGTTGGCTCAGTAAATGCCCTATATCACGGGATGTCGAACAAAAACATAGTTCATAAAAATTCAGGATTGCTCGAAAAAATAAAAAAGGCAGTGTGATACTACTCAATTGTAATAATAAGGAGGATTAAAAAATGAAAAAGGCACTATTGATAGCAGACAGAAATAGTGTAGCCAGAGCCATAAACTCAGTTTACCAAAAAATCAGGAACACAATTCCATACGACATAACGATAACTGCAGCGGCAGGACCGTTGGTGGATTTATGCGGACCGAAAGAATACGATAATACCTGGGAAGAATTATCGCCTAAAAGTAAACTTCCCTTATTTCCGGAAGTATGGAAAACAAAGGTAATCCCCTACGCCTCAAAGTATTACAACAACATCAAGGCTCTATGGGATAGCGGGAAATATGAAATAATTATAAATGCGGGAGATCCTGGGAGTGAAGGGCAGCTCATTCAGTCTTATATCTACAAATCAATAGGTGTGAATGTTCCTATCCTACGATTGTGGATCAATGATTTATCATTTGATTCAATACAGAAAGGGCTTGAAAATCTGAAAGATAACTCAGAATTTATTAAAATGGAACATGCAGCCCATTTGAGAGCATATTTTGACTGGCTCGTGGAAACAAATTACACCAAGGCTGCATCATTGTCGCTCGGACGTCCGGTTAAAATAGGTAGTGCATCAACTCCTACACTTACAATGGTCGTATCGAGGCAGCTCTCTATCCAGAACTTCACACCCATTAATTACTATGAGCTTAAAGTTCAATTCAGAGGAGCAAAAGGGACTTATGAAGGGAAGATGCTGAACCCTAATGCAGATGAGTCATATCCATCCCCATACGCGTTTGCAAATACGGACAATTTGAAAACATACATGAGACTGGTTGGAAACTCTGCTTTTGTATCATTTGTAGAAAATGAGGAAGTCAAAGAGTATGCGCCTTGCTTGTTCAACCTTTCCGATCTCCAAATGGAGGGTTCGGCAAAGCTGGGAATGTCACCAACCAAGGTACTTGACATCGCTAAAACTCTCTATGATAAGGCTCTCATCTCCTACCCGATAACGACAAACAGATATATTAACTCAGACCAGAAATCAAAAATCGTAAAGATCATAGATGCACTGAATAGGGATGGGGTAAAGTTTGCAGATCGAATAACAAATACAGACATAGAGCGGGTGTTTAATCAAGGAAATTATACAAGTGACAGCAATCAGGCTCTCGGCAATGCAATCATCCCAACTGGAATAAAAGCGGACGTTGTTGCTGAAGAAAAGCAGGTATACGACCTGATCCTCCGCCGGTTCATATCAATATTTATGAAACCTCAGACATATTGGAATCAGACTATAACAACCTGCTGCGGGGACATGGAGTTCGGCTCCAGGGGAAGAAAAATAATTGATTTAGGTTATAGAGAACTTTACCCAGATAATCTCGATAATGCCCTATGCGACATCGAAGAAAGCGAGACTGTGTATGTGGAGGGGAAAGATATCATCCCAAATACTACTACCCCACCCAAGAATTATACATACTCTTCCCTGATAGAGGATATGGACACGGCAGACAATTTAACCGATAAAGAGACAATTCAGGCAGCCGGTAGCCTGGGAACACCAGACAAAAGGGGTAAAATAATAGACAGTCTTATATCATGGGGCTATCTTACAAGAGACGGCAAGGACATCATCCCAACTGGTGAGGGAATAGAGCTTATAATGTTGCTTAAAAATGAGGACCTTATATTACCAAAGAATGCAAGGGAGTGGGACAGAAAGCTACAAGGAATTGAAAAGGGAACGGAAAGTGAGAAGTCGTTTTCTAATACCATGATTTCATATGTAAAATCAACAACACAAAAATTGCTCTCTCTGCCAAAAGCGGGTATATATAAAGCAAAAATCGGTAAATGTCCAAAATGTAAAGAAAATAACTTTTTTGAATTGCATAGCATTTACGCGTGTGAAGGCAGGGAAAACAAGACCTGTGATCTATCGTTCCCGAAAACAATAGGAGGTGCAATGCTGACACATGAAGATGTATCCCTTATAATCAGAGGTAAGGCATCTAATGTTAAAACTATCAGATTAAATGATGGCAGTAAGGTAAAGGCAAGACTCTCCCTCACACCAGAGTATAAGCTCGGATTCTCCAAAAATATAGTCGGTAAATGCCCGGTTTGTGGCAAGAATATCCTTGAAGGAAAATCCGGTTATTATTGTGAGGATTTCAAAACTGAACCAAATGAAGGCTGTTCATTTTCGGTATATGGAAAAGTCGGAAATACCACTGTTGTATCATATCAGGCTGCTCAAATATTCCAGTATGGGCGGACAAAATCTGCATACAAGATAGTATACAAGAGTGGCAAAGAGTTTACAGGATATATAACATGCCGTAAGAATGAGGAAGATGGCAACTACTGGTTTACTGCGGTATCAGAAGTTGGGGACATATGCGAATGTCCTTTCTGCAAATCGGGAAGAATTAGGGAGGCAAAGAATATATATACATGCTCCAACCGTGGCGAATGTTGCGATTTTTGTGTTCCAAAAAAATTATCAAAAACTCTGATAACCTATGATGACCTGAAACAACTTCTCGATGGAGGAACAGTCAAGAAAAAAATTATATTTAAAAATAAGACTTGCGCAAATAAGACACTCCGACTCATCAAAGATTCGGAAGGGAATTATAAATATACCTGGTCAAAATAAAAAAAACACCACATCGACTATCTTTTGGGATAATCGGTGTGGTATTTTTTTAATAATGCTGTTCATATGACTGATTTTAGTGGAAACCACCCTTAGTAGGAAATGGTCTCCAATCATCCGGCATAGACGAGTTCTGCTGCGGCTGATTCTGCTGTCCCTGGTTCGGATTCTGCTGCGGAGCCTGGTTCTGATACTGACTCTGAGGATTCTGCTGCGGAGTCTGATTCCGATACTGACTCTGTGGATTCTGCTGCGGAGTCTGATTCCGATACTGACTCTGAGGATTCTGCTGTGGAGTCTGATTCTGTCCCTGGTTCTGAGGATTCTGCTGTGCAGCCTGGTTCTGTCCCTGGTTCTGTGAAGGCTGACTCTGGGAGTTCTTGGTGTTACCCAGCTGGAACTCTATTGAGTCACATATTACTTCAAGTCCCGATCTCTTGGCTCCTGTAGTCTTATCAATAAAAGTTGACTGACGAAGTCTACCAACCAAAGATACAGCCGTTCCCTTGGCAAGATACTGCCCTATCCATTCTGCCCTCTTTCCGAAAGCCGTAACCGGAATAAAGTCAACCTCCTTGTCATCTCCCTTTCTTATGGGACGATCAACAGCCAGTGAAAATTTGGCAACAGGTGTAGAGTCTGCATTATAGATCTCTGGGTTTGCAGTCAAACGACCTCCAAGTATTACATTGTTCATAAGATACCATCCTTTCTGCCCTTCCTAGTAGGGCTCACAAATTTACTCGATTATCAATATAGATAACGTTATACAATATACAGACGTATATTTTCACATGTTTTTTTAAAAAAAACAAAAAAATATTTTATCCCCCTTGAATATACCATATTTTATGATATATTAATATCAAAATAAATATGGCTCATTAAAGCAAATCGAGAAATAAGGGACATATCGTAATGCGCATACGATTATGTCTCTTATTTTTTTTTAAAATTATCCAGTGAAAAAGATACTCCAGAAAAGATAATATCCGATCTCTCAAATTATAGAATAAGCAGGGATGAGGCGATCAAGCGTATTAATCTTTGTATTGAAACATCAATCAACAATCAACGAATGGCGACAAACCGCGCACAGATCCACCAGTTGTAAATCTAACCGCAATCAATATATGTAAATAATCATATATATCAATAAATGTCGTCATAATATCGAAATTTTCCAGCTGCATCATAATACCCACATCCATTCTGAACTTCCACAAAATACGCATCTGTATCTGCATCAGTCAAACCATATTCTTCACATACTACTAAATCCCCATTTTCATTAAAATAACCGCCGATATGTTTATCTTGATACCATTTCCCTGGCTTTCCCTTCAACACGATTTCCCCTCTTTGTATGTTATATTCTTTGATTTTACAACTATTCATCTTGGTACACAATCAGGCTTTATGCGTATTGTAAAAACGTATGGTTTAGTTGGGAATTTGTTGAAAATAATTACATTATATGTTATAATATAGGCAGTAGAAAAACGATAAATCAAGGATTTATTTTGAAAGGATTGATAAATTATGAACAAGTATCAGGAAAAATTCCAGAAAAACCCAAATCAGATGTACCGAATAAACTCTAGAGGTAAATTTGCAGAGTTTCTGAAACCAAATCCAGATTTTCAGAAAGTTACTCTCAACATTTGCTCATACGATGACAAAGCACCGCAGGGACAGAGGATAACAGGAAAAGCGTCTTGCTATTTTGATCTCCCCTATTTCCTGGAGTTATGCCGCGCTATAGCCAACAATGAGATATACTCTAAGATCAGTTCCGTAGGCAATTATACCAACGTAGCACCTGACATATACGGCGGTAGTGAAAAAGGCGCGGCGGAAAGAGGCTGGAGACTCAAAGGATGGCATTTCACCATAGAGAAAGCCAACAAAGGCGTATTTTTGAAAATATACACCGGAGAGGGATATATTGACAATGAGACTGGTAACTGGCGTTTGGTCCAGAATAAAGATCAGAAACCGGAAGTTATGAGCATACTTACGTCCTGGCAGGACCTGTATGAGATGGCAGCTATCTGTAAAACCAGAACCGAGGCAGTAATATTTCGGATGGAAATGCTTGGGGTTTTTGACTACGTTCCGCAAGGAAACAACAATATTCCACCAGTTCCACCAGAAAGCATAGATAGTAATGCTGAGATGGAAAATCCTCAGCATTCTCAGAGAAACAATGGTGGCAATGTAGTTCCAATGGAAATAGGGGACTACGGAGATGGATGGGGCGAAGAACTTCCATTCCCTATCAGCTCATAAATATGCGATACTACTTCCATTTGACATCGGATATCCTAATTCACGATGCCGGATGGAAGTTTTTAATATATTACCACAATACATAAACCGGAGGATAAATGTAATGAATATAATCTACTCAGTTGAAGGGGAATTTATAACGCAGCTCGCCAGAACCAAGTGCTACGAAGAACATAGAGCCAAATATGCTATTGACCTCCTAAAATCCGTAACGATGACGGATGACTTAACTGAATCTGAACACCTAGCTCTATGCATGGATATATTATCGGGGAAAAAAGAGATTGTTGGAACATATCCTAATTCCGACTATCGGATAAAAACAAATGAAGGAATAACCGATAATAAATTCATCGAATACATTGATGATGTCTCAAGAGAAAATGCAACTCTTAAAGAAGAATTGAAAAAAGCAACTGAGAAAATGGACTTTTTACTGAATTATCTAAGTCTTGACGATGATAAGAAGAAGGAAATTAATAGGGAATTTAGAAATACTTTTGGTGAAGAACTATTTGAAATAGAAAGTAATTTAATGCCTCCACTGCTCTCTTCCTTCCTGGAAAGGATGAAGGATACTGAAGAACATTCTACAGAGGATTACGGTTGGCTTGAGCCCAACGGTACATTTCACCCGGTTGATTATGGGGAACACTGGGAATGGGCGCATAAATATGCAGAAGAAAACTTCCCCTTCGCTGAATATCCTCACATGTACAAAGTTCCGACAGCAGATGGAGGAACTAAGAGAATTGAGGGGAGCGATTTCCTTATCTACGCTTTGCACTGGGTTCTCCTTGATAATCCGGCTCAGGGAATTGCAAGTGTAACACGTGATGAATCCAGAGCCCTTACGAAAGCTCAGAAGGAATTTCTTTATAATTATTATCGTGAACGAAATCTAACCGCTCTGGCAAATAAGATATGGAATGAGTAACCATAAAAAAGACCTCCTACAAATACTGCAGGAAGTCTAAAAAAACTATGAACGATAAAATCAGAATAACCAAATAAACAAGATAAGTCAATAAGGAGTATTGCTATATGCTGACGTTACCGATCAAAAGACAATGGTTTGAAATGATAAAGACTGGGGTTAAGCTTGAGGAATATAGAGATATCACCCCGTATTATACAAGCCGTTTTTCCAACATATTTGAAATGTTTCCATATTCAAAAATTCCAACCGGATTAGACAAGCAAAGAATATTATTAAGAAATGGCTACTCTTCCACTTCCCCGACAATTGAAATTATTTGCACATTAGATGTAGGAACGGGGAGGGAGGAATGGGGAGCTGCACCAGGGAAGATGTATTACATTCTGAAGATCAGCCAAGTTAGATCCATATAGTTCTTGGCAAATTCAGCATATATAACATATAGCATATATTAAAATCAGCAGCACAAAACCGATACGAGTTGGAGGAGCACCTCCAGCTCACCTGGCTGAATGAAAATCTCTTGGGAAATTCTTTAAATAAATCACAAAAAAGGTTCATTCCTACGTCTGTTATATATTAGAGGGTGTAATTTATTTCACCTGTTTCCGGACGGGTAGATACACCAGGATATGATGAGACATTAAAAATGACTCTTCCAGATAAAACCATAAAAAGGAGGAATAAACACAAATGAACAAATCAACTCACGTTTTAGGTGGAATTGCTTTATCGCTTGGCTGCGGAGCTGCAATCAGTCTACCAGAGCAGTCCCTGATATCCTTAGGATGTCTAGCTGCAGCATCCACCTTTGGATCTATTTTACCCGATATAGATAAAAAAAATACCGCTATAAGCAACAAGCATCCGGTCATTTCCTTTGCGGTTCGACTCGTTACGACTCACAGAGGAATTACACATACCCTCTTAGCCCTTCTTATTTTAGCAGGATTGCTTTATTTTCCTGTCCAGGTATTAAGTGTCGCCCCTGTCATATGGAGCTATTATGGGCTAATTACGGGCTATATGAGCCATCTAATTTTGGACATGTTAAATCCAGAAGGAATCCCCCTCTTCTTCCCGATTAAGTTCAAAATCTCCATCTTTAAAATCAAAACAGGAGGAATAGGGGAATACGTCGTTAGGCTCATATTATTCGCAAGTGTAATCTGGCTTTCATACATGTCTTTGACAAAAGCCGGGATAATAAAACCAATACCCTTTTTCGGAATAAAATAGAATTTTAAATGCCCCCGCAGTTCATACCTGCGGGGTTTTTACTTGAGAAGCCGGATACAGCTCCTAGGAGAAATTTATCGAAATTCAATATTTGTAACTATTTAGACATATTGATTATTCGTCAAATTTCCGGAGGCGTAATTTGGTGCACAAAAAAAGGGACACTTGAAAATGTCCCTAATACGTTGATTCACTTTTTTCTTAAAATCATTCTAAAAAACTACTAATATGATATGCTGTAACACCACGTTCTTCTGCATATTTCAAATAAGACAATACATCATCAAGAAATACACAATCTTCTAATTGGTGAAGGTTATGGTTTACAATCCAGTCCCACATGCTTTTTTTTGAACCTTTAATAATAAAGCCATATTGAGTAAATATATGCATATCACCCTTATTACAATTAAAGTAATCGAGAAACATGTCCCAATACTCTTCAGAAACAAACCAAAACTTTCCATTGAAATCAATACCACTACAATTTTTTCTGAGCCATATATCCTTGTCTTGCAGTTCTATAGGGGATATTATCGCTCCGCATATCCAAATCCCGCGTTTTTCTACTTTTCTCAGTGTATCAATTACTGTTTTCAATGGTCTGCTGTAGAGGAAAATGTGATTATTTATTTCCTCAATCGTTTGTCCATTAGCTGTTCCATCTTTCGCGCTTAAATGATTGTTGAAACGGTACTCTGCCAAAGTTCCATCAATATCTGTATATATGTATTTATTTTTACAATTGCTAATTATTCCTTTGTTCATAATATCTCTCTTACCTTTTCTGTAACGACCTTTGTGTTCCCTGAACTACATGATGCGACGCCGCATCTGCAGACCTTTCAGTATTCTCCTCCCATATCAATATATCCAACTGTTTACATATATTGATTTAAAGTACAATCAAGTTAGGAGGAGAAAGTGCCGGTCCCATACCTAAGAATTTTCAACATTCAACCAGGCAATTTTCCCTGCATTATCCGATGAACGAACATCCTTCAATCCATTATAAACTAAATCTACAAACTCATCGCAGTAAACAGTCTTTGACCGTCTCCCAGGAATATCATTTTTTTTCAGAATATAGTCAATCTCCAGATGATCGGATGATTCATCAATTGCTATTGTACGATTCATCATAGATGGACACAAAGTTTCCATGTTGTAATCGGACTGGAAAAAATCTATCATTTCTTTATAATACGTTATTCCCTTGTGTACAGTATCCTCGTATAAAACAGGACAAGTGCCGCCTCTTTCTTCGAGTAATTTACAGCACATGAAATAATAATACTTCATGGCTGCTGAATACATAACCCTCTTCAACACATCAAGCGAAATCACTCTCTCGTTCTTGACCTGTCTCAATAAATCTCCCGAAGGTACAAAACCACTAGGAGCATTGGCAATAACCAGTCCGCATCTCGAAAAAGCATCGTCATCATGGACCGGGGCAAGGGCAAAATCCAAATGCTTTGGGATATTAGAGCTCATTACCTGGTATTGCGCAAATAATGATACATCGCTTAATGTTAGTTCTCCCCTAGAATATGGATTTAAAACATCAACAAAATCAGCACTTACTCCATCATAAATCATCTCGTCTTTTATCATCTGCTCTATAGCATTGCACACCCGAATGTCTGACATAGTTTTGTTGAGAGTTTCACAAGAGGATTTTTCTGGACCAATTTCTATTTCTTTTTTTAAGAAAAATATAATTGTATACGGCACTTCTATTTTTTCTTTTTCTAATCGCTCCATCCACTCATTAAAATACATGTGTTATTTCTCCTTTCTTCTTAATTCAGATGAACATACACCCACTATTCCTATGGTTCTAAGCTCATTCTTAACCACTTCTCTAACCTCAAGATACTTGGATCTGGCTTTCTTCCATTCTTCTATCATTTCAGCATCTTCGTCTGATATAACTGTTTTTACATTATCCAAATATATAGACTTCTGAGCTTTCCCATATATAGTGCCGTTCCAGTACTTTCCGGCAAGTATATCTGGCTGTTCAGGAACCTCACTCTTCCATTTGTCTAACCTCTTCATATGCTTTAAATAGGATGCATGTAATTTCTCTGCTCGTTCTTTTATGTTGAGCTCTGTAAAAATAGCCTCTTCCGCTCTTTTGCAGTAATCAATGTCCAAGAACTCACAACAACCACAGTTCCCAAGTAAATGAAGAGTTTCTGAAATCTCCTCCTGGCTTACTACCTTCCCCCAGCATTTTTTATCATCCTTAACTCTACCCTCAGGATTCTGATACAAAAATCCTGCGGCGGTATATTTGTCCTGTATTCCATTTACGTTATCCTTTATTAGATCAGTTTCATAACTCAGTCCATCCACATAAATGAAAACCTTGATATCATCATCATCCGTATAGGGAAGAAATTCCGCATATACAAAGAGTTTCATATCATTATTAAGGACTCTCTGTATTGCCCTTACCTCTGCATCTTCTCTCTCTTTCTCTTTCTGCTTTCTGTAGCAATCACTACACATTCCATATTCCTCATAATACTTTAATTTGCGCTCTCTCTCCGAGTTCTTACCGATTAAATTTACAATGCCTTTGTGACCGCAGCCAAATGTTACACTATACTGTGCCATGATTATCAATACCTCCTTTTATTTTGTTTCCTTTTTCATCGGGAATGATCTCCACTATATCGTCTAACCCACAATCTAAAATCTGACAAATAAGGTCAAGGATTTCTATTTTTACCGGCTGATCGTTGCGTATACGAGATATCGTGGACTCAGCAAGTATCTTTTCCTTGCGAAGGACTCCAGTGTTATATCCCGCGCTTTTTAATTTTTCCAGAATATTTTTATACTTTATCATATAATTACAATCCTCCTTCTTGTTATTGATATCATACACCCAATGAGGTGTATTTTCAATATGTATTGTAATTAAAATTATTATTTCTTGTAATTTGCACTCGTACCATCAAAGACAGATACAATATATGCAATGTTTCAGATATATTAAAATTCAAGTTCAAGTGAATGAGATGCACCTGCAGATCCAACTTCATTTTCCCTAAAAGCATCAAAATATACGTCTGTATATTACATATAGAAATACGGTTAGAGCCTCTTGAAGTAGAGGCAGAAAGGATGTGGTGATAACCATGGGAACAGAAATGTATAACATGCGGGACTTAGCACGGGGGGACGATAAGAATACCCTCAATTTTCTCGCAGAGACAGGTGACAAGATAACAAGGTATTTCGTTGCTTGCAATGAGAGCACTCCGGACGAGACTCTTCTGGCTTTATCCGGGGACAGGCTTACCTATATTCGTAGTGCAGCCAAACGTACACTTGCAAAACACCTGATGAAATGAAAATACGACCACTATGCAATCATCTCGCATAGTGGTCGTATTGATATCCTCGCTTAATCATACTCGCTTTTTATCTTTAAGTAGGCTCGCACATCTATAGCAGTAAGTAGGAGCAAATCTCCCGCATCTTTGATACGGGTAACAGCGGGATTAAAGTCAAAGTAATATTTTTCTTCAGCTGCCATCCATTTCACTATTTCATTGTACTCCTTTTCAAGTGCCGCATCGCATTCCTTTACACGATCAATATAATTACAGATATGATTCAGCTCTTCATCGTTCTGAATTTTACGCAGCAAGCGTATAAGCTCTTCCATATATGATGTTAGATAGTCATATACATCCTCTGTCATCCTCGCCTTTTCTACGGCGACATATGCATCATTCATAAATCTTTTTAGGTTAGAGGTTTTCTTCATTGCCTTGCCCGCCAGGTGTTTTTTCTCACTATCAGAGAGAGGCGTCATAAGCCATAATACTGCTATTCCAACAAGGGCTAATATAACAAAAATTATAATCAACGATATATTCATAATATGCAATGTCTCCTTTTCTCAAAATAAGTTATGATAGTAAAATTGGGAAACCGAAGTTTCCCAAAGTAAGTAAAAAATTTGAAAGGATAGTGTTTTTATAAGTCAACAACCACTGGTTGTTACGAATCATGTTTAACTTTTATGAACTCATTATACTATACCGCTTAACAAAGTCAATGGGGTTTTTGAAATTTATAGAAAAAAGTTTTGCAAATTATATTATATTCGTAATCCGTAAGCCCTAGGTGCATTTTCTCCCGGATACCATTGTAGATCCTACATTTCCCACTTATCAATATTTACAAATAATCATAAATATCAAATGAGATATATTATAGGACTCACCTCCAGGACTTGCCTCTCAAGCAGGTCCCATACGCCTCCGGAAGCTGCAACTGCAAAAAGACCACATTCAATATATGTAAACATTTATATATATCAAATGTGGGAAATCACTCCTGGCACAGCCTTCGTAATATCAGCGACTTTTGTTGTACCAGAATCAAAATGTTCTCTGTCCATTTTTCGACTCACCTTCACAAAATCAACCAATAATTTCTTTGCATTATCTTCAAATCCATGGAATTTACGGATAGAAATTCCACTTGCCTCAGAGCTATGAACAGCCACGATCCAGTCCTTTAGCATCTGTTGTCATGTTTTATCTTTCTTGCCTCCTTTTTTATAGTCTGATATAAAAATTAAAGCGACGGAAACTAAGATCCATACCACTATAAAAGCAGCTATTCTCATACATCGTTCACCCCTTTTTACTGTGTTTCAATTTACACTTCTGTGAAAACTACAAATGAACCAAAAACAATTCCCTATAGATAAAAAATGTTTTTACTCTGATTTTTTCTACAAGAGGATATTTATGATCCGCTATGTATTGAACTTCATTAGCCCACGTACTTATAGTTAGTGTATTGTTGTTTTCATCAGTTAAGATAATTTTATCTGTCTTAATACCAAATGATGAAGGTGTCAGTGTGCCCAAATCTTGTAACCGATATGTACATATAATTTCGTTATCTGGGGCTGTTGCAGATTTCGTTGCGACAGCATATATCATGTACGCTCCAAATATTAATAAAGCAATTGACAGATAAAAGCTTGCATCACTTATAATATCCCATTTTGTGTTTGCTAAAAGATCTCCTGAGATCTTTGTAAAAAGCAATAAAGCAAGAAAAAGCCAAAGACATATAATCATAAATGTAGAAAAAACCATATAATAAGTCCTCCTGTTTTTACATTAGTGATCCCGCGATTCCCTAATTTGGTCATTTATTAAGCCGGCTACATAATTGAGTTTAAGTTGCAACAACTTCTGATCGGAAATACAAATGCAAAACTGTACGTCATCATCAGAGTACCCTTTATCAAAAAGACCTATTATAGTTCGCTTTCTGTATCTGCGATATACATTTGCCCTTGTGATAGTGACCTTCAATTGCCAGATTGCAATGCCAAGCGATATTATCCCCAGGAGCCCGTATACAGTAACTATCGTCGTATAACCCATGTCATACATAGTTAGCCTAGTAAATATACCCATGGTTGCAAAAAAAATGGACAAGAAAAAAACAAATCCTGTTGCAACGAAGGTAATGGTGATATCCCATCGTATTGCGTCCATTTTCTCTCTGAGTTCAATTTTTTCTTTAATTTTTTATTTAATTTTTTCGTCCAAATTATCATCATCCGTCCATACCAAAACAAAAAATCTTTGACATTACAGGTGTAAAATCTGCTCCGTATTTATACTACGTCTCCCTCTGTAGATTCGATCTCATAGTTTCCTGGTCCAAATTCCTCGTCCGCATAATTCTTTGCATCCTGAGAATCGCTGAAACTTGCCTTATGAGCCTTAAAGTGCTACTTCTGTTTCTCAACATATGATCCTCCTTAATGCTGTTAGGGAATAACCTGTATTATGCATCCATACTGACCAGCTCTGTACACATTTATCTCTTTACCTTCCGCTTTAAATGTAAGCTCCACGTCATCGTAGAACTTAACCCAATTAGAGAACGATACAACCTTGGAATAGTGTTCTGGGATGATAACATCAGCATCAGTGACCACATATGCATCATAACCCCCATCTTCTCCAAATCTAAGCATTTCTGCGCATACGCCGCCTTTAACGCAGCCGACCATAACAAGAGCCGCTATATCGCTGCATCCGATGTATTTTTTTTGAAAAATCTTTATAAGTTTTCATGTTACTTTTAACTCCTTTCCACAACATATCACGTATTATGATACCCAACAGGCTCTTCGCCTCTTCTCTTCAGTTCCATTCTTAGTGCCTCTACTGAAACGCATCCTGGAACAGGCTGAGTACAGTCAACCTCCAACCAAATACGATTTTTAATTTCCACAGTAGTCCAGTCTTTGATCTTATCCATTTCTCATTTGTGAACCATGACTCACCCTCCTATTTTTAGATTTTGCTCTTCGATGGTGATTTTTTTTATTTCTGTTTTCAAGTTCTCTCCTATCTGTATAAACTAATTCTAACATATTATATATGTTTGTTTGCCATATCGTTTTCCTATGTTTATATAATACACCCAAACGGGTGTACTGTCAATATGAAATGCAAATATTACAATACATTTTTATAATACAAATAAGTGAAGTGCCACGACAATCTCCGCCCGAAATCCGGTTCCCTCACATGCAATATTTCCCATAATCAATATGTACAATGTGTTGTATATATTGATTTTTGAGAATGTTTGCACCTTCCAGGACTGCAGCTGGTGCTGCACTTGTGAGATTCGTGACGCCAGTTCAACCTGCTGAAGGCGGATCACCTAAAGAAATCTGCTAATATCAATATATCTTAATGTTCACATATATTGATGGTGAGGGGTGCTGTTACCGTTGGCAGGGCATCCAGGGTAACGAGTCGTGAAATTGAATTATTTATAACACGGGCGTCCGTCTGCCAAATCCTCGAAACTATGTCTCTAAAATCCAAGTCACCACCATCTTCTATTGACCTCTCTCATCCCTCTCTCTCTTTCCTCCTTTCCCTCCTCATTCTTCTCACTCCCCCTTATTGTCCCTTTCCATTGCTACCTCTTCATTCTCACCTCACCAGTTTGCGCATCTTGACGCCATGTACGTCAATGACGTATATTATTGTTAAAATAAAACGAGGTAAATATAAATGACAATAAAGGAACTGAGATCCCGATCAGGATTAACCCAACGTGAGTTTGCCGCCAAATACCACATAAGCATGAGAACCTTACAAGGATGGGAAAGCTGCCGCCGTACTCCTCCCCAGTATATTCCCGCCCTTATTGAATACATTATGGACTTGGAAAGGAGAATCAACGATTATGAAGAGAACAATAAAAACTGAAATCCCTGTTTCACACGATAACGAAGTAACTTCTGCCGTAGGCACTGCGGGCAAGCCACCAAGTAATCTGCGCCCCGACAGCCTTGCTGACTTCATTGGACAAAGTGAACTCATAGATAATTTACGAATATCAATAAAGGCAAGTATAAATAGAAATACTCAACTGGATCATATATTACTCTATGGTCCACCAGGACTAGGAAAAACTTCCCTGGCATCCATAGTAGCCAAGGAATTACATCGTAACATAAAAATAACAACTGGAGCTGCGATAGAAAGACAGGGAGACTTGGTTTCAATTTTGAACTCGCTGTCTGATGGAGACGTATTGTTTATAGATGAGATACATAGACTATCAACGTGTGTTGAAGAGGTACTTTATCCGGCAATGGAGGATTACAAAATAGATGTCATGGTGGGAAAAGAACAACAGGCAAAGTCAATAAGATTAGATCTGCCCGCATTTACTCTCATAGGAGCTACAACCAGGTTAGGAATGATATCCATGCCTCTTAGAGATCGCTTTGGTATTATAAGCAGACTACACCTTTACACAACAGATGAGCTCACCTCTATTGTATCTGGATATGCTAAAAAACTCGGAGTGAAAATTGGAAAGTCCGAGGCTGCTTTGATAGCAGCAACAAGCCGAGGCACTCCCCGAATCGCAATCAGGCTGATGAAGAGATGTAGAGATTACGCCGATGTGACAAACAGAGGTGTAATAAATACCGATACTATCAATCATGCCTTATCAGCAATGAATATAAATTGTGAGGGATTAAATGCAGATGATATTCTCATCCTCAAATGCATTGAAAGGCACAATGGAAAACCAGTTGGTCTATCAACTCTTTCTGCCTCTCTTGGTGAGGACGAACAGACAATAGAGGATGTATATGAACCCTACTTGATTCAAAGCGGATATCTGAGCCGTACACCGAAGGGAAGAGTTCTTACAGATCGGGCAGAAAAGTTTCTGTCCACCCTCTCCGCTTAATCAGATCGATGAAATCTTCTCCCTGTCTGTACCGCCCAAGGTACAGACAGGGCTTATGTTATTTCTCTCCCAGGGTGATTACTTTTCCCTTGTTTATTCCTCTTTTCAGATTCTCCCCTGGTTTGATACTTTCCCCTATTTTCCCTATTTATTCCCATTCCCTGAAGATGGACTATCTGCTCTTTATCCATCCTCTCCCCATTTCATCCCATTGTTTACTATTGCAACTGTTGTGGATATTTAGTCTATCCCTTGTTTTAAGCCCCTATTTTGCTCATTCTAACGCATATTCACGAATACTACACGAAGTGTTCTATTTTATACTTGATTATTCAAGATTATTATATTTTATTCTAGTAGTATTCGTGAATATTTTTGCCAATGGGGGGTGAGGGACAGACTTTTCCCTTGTTTTGAGGTGTTTATACTATAGGAGTGGGGGCTCAAGCAGATGTCGCTTGAGCCCAGAGCCCCTATTTTTCAATTTTCAACTTTTATAAATCCTTATCTTAGATTTATAATAATTCCCTATTGAACTTTT